>Ga0255338_1001255_pt1 | contig 50576 bp, 22 predicted proteins | sample MeOH1_35cm_T4_19_FD_203715 | JGI IMG/M metagenome (GOLD analysis project Ga0255338, IMG submission 203715) | Sandy soil microbial communities from University of British Columbia, Vancouver, Canada - MeOH1_35cm_T4_195 | ecosystem: Engineered > Artificial ecosystem > Sand microcosm > Unclassified ...
ACCTGCGCTACGCGATCGACGCGACCCGGCTGCGCACCGAACTCGGCTGGCAGCCCCGCTACCGGGACTTCCGGGAGGGGCTGGCCGCGACGATCGAGTGGTACCGCACCCACGAGCACTGGTGGCGCCCGCAGAAGGACGCCACGGAGACCGCGTACCGTGCGGCCGGAGAATCAGTGCTTGGGAAGTGACCGACCGGCCAGCCCGAGTACGTGTTTCCAGGCACAGCGCAGACGCTTGCCGCGAGGTTCTTTCTCGTGGCCAGTAACATTGAAACCCATTGCAGCGTTCGCAGCGCGAGATCAGGGGTGCACGATCGTCAGTCCGGAAATCTTCCATGCCCTGGTCTTCATGTGCTCACTGTTCGCCGCGTCCGCATGGTGCCTGGCACGTCCGAATGTTCTGTCGAGCACGGCTGTTGCGGTGGCGTCCTTCCTGTGGCTCGCGCTGAGCGGTCCCCTCGAAGGCCGGGTGCTGTACGTGTTCAATCCTGGCCACGGCCTGACCGAGTCCGACCTTCTGTCCTTCGTCGGATTCGGTATCGCAGCATGGGGCTTCTGGGCGTCCCACCGCCGCTACAAGCGCGGTGGTCCGGGCCGGTGGCTGTAGGACGCCCAGTCGGCCTCAGCCGCAGGCCGGCACGTCGACGCTGAGTTCGGGCTCGTCGACGAGCGGTTGCATCGGGATGCGGGCTTCGCCCTCGACGACGGGTTCCGTCAGCTCGAAGACGATCTCGGCCGTCTCGCCGCGTGGAACCGGAAGCTGCACGCTGTAGACGGGGTGGCCGAGTTCCTTGCCGGTGAAGTTCATAGCCGGGCGGCCGTTCACAGTCACCTTGTCGAGCCTCGCGCCCTGGGTGGCGACCAGTGACAGATCGGTCAGGTTGGCGCCGAACGGGGCACCCACTGGGTTGTCGAACATGCCGGCCACGTAGTTTGTGAAGTCACCGGCAGGCAGGTCGTTGCTCAGCCGCACCGTGACCGTCGAGGTCCGGGTATCGCCGTCGCAGGAGCTGGCGGTGTACTCGATCTCGCGTCGCAGGTAGTAGTCCAGCTTGTTGCCGCCCAGGTTGTTGACGACCACGCCCGCGTACGGGGCCGAATCCTCGGGAACGGTGTGGCCGAGCGGTGTTCCCGCAAGAACGGCCTGCTCGTCCGGGTTGGCGCTCCACACCGCGAGTCGCCCTTCACTTGCCGCACGGCCGAGGGCTTCGAGCAGGGCCTGCGGCCGGCTGATGCTCCCCGTCATCTTCTGGACGACCGCCGACGCGACGGTTTCCAGATAGCGCTTGCGGGCGGCCTGATCGTCGCCGAATCGCGAGTACGCCGTGGATTCGGTCAGTTCGACGACGTTGTCGGCCGTGATCTTTTCTCCGCCGGGCAATGTCACCGGCCCGACCACCTCGAGGACGTAGCTGAGCGCCACCGGATCCGTCGCGACGGCCCCGTCGACGCGTTCGCCCGACTCCTGCTGCCAGATCGACTGCCAGATCTGTGCCGCGTACGGGAAGTGCGAGCTGACGTTGCTGTTGCGGAAGTCCACCGTCGGCCGGCTGTGCCCGTAGGTGCGGGCGAAGTCCGGCCCGAGATCGAGGGGCTGGTAGTTGGTGCGCAGTTCCCGGTTGCTCGCCAGGTCGTCGACCCGGACCGCGCCGTCCGCGGCGCGCACGATGCCGAACCCGCCGAGCAGGCCGCCTGTGCCTCGCGCCTCGGCGTTGGTCTGGAAGCCGATGAAGTAGCTGCGCGGCCCGTCGGCGCCCAGCATGGCCGGCGCGATTTCGGCCGCGAGGGAAGTGTTGTGGAGCAAACCGGACAATTCGCCTGTCTGGTCCTGCAATTGGGTGCGTGCGTCGTCGATCAGGCCCAGGTAGGTGCCGTCGATGTCCTGCGCCCGGGCGTCCAGCTCGGCGGCGGCGGCCGCGGTGGTCTCGAGGACCGGTGCGGCGTCACGCAGGGCAGCGAGGTTGATGCGGGCGCCGTCGAGAATCAGCTGATCGGGGGAGACGGCCGAGCCGGCGTCCACGGCGGGCACCAGAACGTCGGATGTGAGACCCGTCACAATGTCGCTCATCTGCTGGCTCGAGGCGAACGGGCTGCCGAGCCAGGGGATCGCCGCGGCGATGCTCCACGGCAGCGAGTGGGTGGAGTCCTGCGCCTGCTTCGCGTACTTGTCGGCGTCGCCGGCGCTGCGCAGCGCCGTCTCGGTATCACCGGCCAGCAGAGCATTTTTCGAGCTCTTCGCGTACTCCCGGGCCTGCTCGAGACTCGACTTGGCCTGCAGCCCTTCGTAAGCCAGCCAGACGCCCATCCCGACGACGACGACCGCTCCTGCGGTGCAACCGATCGCGACGTTCCGGCGCTTGCGGCGCTCCTGTGCGAGCTGCTCGTCGGTCTTGCGCCGGCGCACCTTGCGTCGGCCTGGTTCCGGCGAAAGTGACTCGTCGGTAACATCGTTCACGCGGTCCTGCCCCCTTCGATTCCTCCGGGGTGACCATAACCGAGAAACGGGTCAGCTGGTCGGTTCGAGTGGTGAGTAACGCCGAGGATCGTTAGGGTCGATGTATTCGACGGTGATGGATGCAGGGAGGCGTCCACGTCGTTGTCGATCGAGGGGTCCCCACTGCACGCCCGTCGATCTCGAGGGAAACACGAGGGGGTGCGGTGCCGTCATTTGCCATGTCCACGAGTCAGCGTGGACTGTGGTTCGCTCAGCAGCTCACCCCGGACGTCCCGTTCACCATCGCCCAGTACCTGGACCTGCACGGCCCGCTCGACGCCGACCTGATCCGCGCCGCCTGCAACCAGGCCGCCCGCGAGGTCGAATCCGGAACCCTGTTCCTCGAGCTGGTCGACGGCGAGCCCCGCCAGCGGGTGATCCCCGACGTCGACGACTACCCCGGCTACCTGGACCTGCGCGGCCACGACAATCCCGAGTCCGAGGCGCGACGGTGGATGGACGAGACATACACCCGTCCGCTCGACCCACTGCGCGACCGGCTCATCGCCACCACCCTGATCCAGCTGGCCGACGAGCACTTCTACCTGTTCACCTACATCCACCACCTCGCCCTCGACGGGCACGGCGGCATGGTGATGCTCGGCCGCAGCGCCGAGCTGTACACGGCGTGGGCGCGCGGGGAGGAACCGCCGCCGATCCGGGCGCTGAGCCTCGAGCAGGTCGCCGAGCACGAGCGCGCCTACGTCGGCAGCACGCGGCAGGCCGCCGACCGCGAGCACTGGGCGCGGCGTCTGGTGGACCTGCCGCCGCCCGTCACGCTCGCCCCCGGATCCGCCGCGCCCACGATGCCGTGCCGGCACGTCGGCGCGGAACTCACCGCCGAGGTGACCGCCGCCGTGGCCGCCCTGGCCGGCAGCGCCAACTCCACCGACGTGCCGATCGTCGTCGCCGCCTTCGCGGCGTACCTGGCCCGCATGAACGCCGCCACGGACGTCGCGCTGAGCCTGCCGGTCTCGGCCCGCACCACCGCGCCGCTGCGCCGCTCGGCCGGCTCGATCTCGAACATCGTGCCGCTGCGGGTGCGCGTGGAACCCGACGTCACCGTCGCCGACCTGGTGCGGCGCGTGCAGGTGGAGCTGACCGGGGCCTTGCGGCACCAGCGGTACCGGTACGAGGACATGCTGCGCGACCTGCACGCCGTCGGTGATCACCGGGAGACGCGCAGCGCGTTCGGGCCCGTGGTGAACCTGATGATGTTCAACCCGGAGTACGCGTACGGCGACATCTCCGGCGAGTACAACCTGCTCTCCACCGGCCCGGTCGACGACCTGTCGGTGAACGTGTACGCCGGGATCGCTGGGCGCAGCGTGCGGGTGGACTTCGAGGCCAACCCGCGGCTGTACGGCGACGAGACGCTCGCCCGGCACCACCGCCGCTTCCTGGACTTCCTCGGCGCGTTCGCGCGGTCGGCCGAGCACGCCGTCGGGGATCTGCCGCTCGCGACGCCCGACGAACTCGCCGGCCTCGTGCCCGCGCGCGGCCCGCAGGCCGAGGGCGGGTGCCTGCTGGCCGACGTGCTCACCGCGCACGCCGGCTCGGACCGCGTCGCCGTGCGCGACGGCACCGTCGCGCTCACCTACCGGGAACTGGACGAGCGTTCAACTGTGCTCGCGCGCAAGCTCATTGCCACCGGCGCCGGACCCGACGACCGGGTCGCGGTGCTGCTGCCGCGCTCGGCCGCCTCGGTGATCGCGCTGTGGGCCGTCGCCAAGGCCGGCGCCGCCTACACCCCGATCGACCGGGGCACCCCGGCGCTGCGGCTCGCCGAGCTGCTGCGTGACGTGCCCGTCGCGGTGTGCGGCGACGACGTCGCCCTGCCCGACGGCGTCACCCGCGTCGATCCGGGCGACGGCGAGACGTCGTCGGCGCCGTTCGAGGTGGGGGAGCGGGTGCGTCCGCTGCACCCCGAGCACCTCGCGTGGGTGATCCACACGTCCGGCTCCACCGGCACCCCCAAGGCCGTCGCCGTCAGCCACCGCGGGCTCGCCGGACTCGTCGCGACGCTGCGCGCGCGGTATGCGGCCGACGCCGACTCGCGCGTGCTGCACCTGGCCGCACCGAGTTTCGACGCGTCGCTGCAGGAACTGCTGCTGGCCTTCGACGCCGGGGCCACCCTGGTGATCTGCCCGCCCGACGTCGTCGGCGGACCGGACCTGGCCGCGCTGCTGCGCGAGCAGGCCGTCACCCACGCGATCACCGCCCCCGCCGTCCTGGCCGTCACGCCCGAGAACGACCTGCCGGCGTTGCGGATGCTCGACGCGGGCGGGGAGGCGATGCCGGTCGACGTCGCCGACCGGTGGTCGCACGGGCGCACCATGCTCAACGCGTACGGGCCCACCGAGACCACCGTCCTCGCCACGCTCAGCGACCCGCTGCGCCCGGGTGGGGGCGTGCCCATCGGTGCACCCGTCCACGGCGTGACGGCGCTCGTGCTCGACGCGCAGCTGCGGCCCGTGCCCGTCGGCGCGGTCGGCGAGCTGTACCTGGGCGGGCCGGCCGTCGCGCGCGGCTACCTCGGCGACCCGGCGCTGACCGCGGCCCGGTTCGTCGCGTCGCCGTTCGGCCGCGTGTACCGCACGGGAGACCTGGTGCGCTGGAGCCGTGCGCGCTTCTGGTCGTCGGAGCTACCAGAAACGCGCACGGGCGGCGGGGGTGCGCTGGAGTTCGTCGGGCGCGCCGACCGGCAGGTCAAGATCCGCGGCTACCGCATCGAACCCGGCGAGGTCGAGGCGGCGCTCACCGGGCTCGACGGGGTCGCGAGCGCGGCCGTCGTCGTCCACGGCGACACCCTCGCGGCCTACGTCGTCGGCGACGCCCTGCCCGACGACGTGCACGCCCGGCTCGCCGAACGCCTGCCCGCCTACCTGCGGCCCGCGACGATCACCGTGCTCGACGCGCTGCCGCTCACCCCGGGCGGCAAGATCGACCGTCGCGCCCTGCCCGCCCCCGCCGTCGACACGGCCACCGGCTCGCGGGCGCCCGCCGGATCCACCGAGACCCTCGTCGCGCGGCTGATGTGCGAGATCGTCGGCGTCGAGACGGTCGGCGCCGACGCGAATTTCTTCGCCCTCGGCGGACATTCGCTCGGCGCAGCCCAGCTCGCCGCGCGGCTCGGCGCCGCCCTCGGCCGCGACGTGCACCTGCGCGACGTGTTCGACCATCCCACCGTCGCCGCGCTCGCCGCCTCCGTCGACGCCGGACCGGCGGCGTCCGTGCCGGCCCCGTCGCGCTCGGCCGACGACACGCCCGCCCCGCTCGCCCCCGCGCAGCGCCGGCTGTGGCTGCTCGCCCACGGCGACACCGCCGCCTACCACCTGCCGTTCGCGCTGCACCTCGACGGCACCCTCGACACGGACGCGCTGCGCGCCGCGCTCGGCGACGTCCTCGGCCGGCACGAGATCCTGCGGACGGTGTTCACCGAACCCGGCCCGCGCCAACACGTCCGGCCCGTCGCCGGGGTGCTGCCCGACCTCGACGCCGAACCCGTCGACCCCGCAGATGTGGACGCCCTGATCGCCGAGTGGGCCGCCGCGCCGTTCGACCTCACCACCGACATCCCGCTGCGGGCGCGCCTGCTGCGGGTGGGACCGGACCGGCACGTGCTCGCCGTCGTCGCCCACCACATCGCCATGGACGGCGCGTCGTTCGTGCCGCTGACCCTCGACGTCGCCGCCGCCTACACCGCCCGCGCCGCCGGGCACGGGCCGCGGTGGGAGCCGCTGCCGCTGCAGTACGCCGACTACGCCCGCTGGCACCGCGCCCTGCTCGGCGACGAGGACGACCCCGACAGCCTCGCCGCCCGCGAACTCGCGCACTGGACCACCGCGCTCGCCGGGCTCGGCGAGGCCCCCACCCTGCCCACCGACCGTCCCCGCACCGGCAGCCCCGGACCGGCCGAGTCCCTCGAATTCGCCGTCCCCGCGGCACGGTTCGAGGCGCTGCGCCGCCTGGCTGCCGCGCACGACGCCACCGCGTTCATGGCCGTGCACGCCGCCGTCGCCGTGTGGCTGTCCACGTGGACCGGCGGGCGCGACGTCGCCGTCGGCTCCGGCACCGCCGGCCGCGAACACCCCGACCTCGACGCCCTCGTCGGCATGTTCGTCGGAACCGTCGCGCTGCGGCTCGACGTGGACCCGGCCGCGTCGTTCACCGACCTGCTCGCCGCCGCCCGTCGCACCGACCTCGACGCGTACGCGCACGCGACGGTGCCGTTCGACCGCGTCGTCGACACGCTCGGCTTCGCCCCGTTCCAGGTGATGCTCGCCTACGACAACGTCGCCGTGCCCGACCTCGACCTGCCCGGCCTGCGGGTGCGCGTCGAGGAGATCCCGTCCGGCCGTGCCCGATTCGACGTCGAGCTCGCGGTGCGGGAGCTGCCCGACGGCGCGCTCGCCGGTCGGGTGATCTACGACGGCGGGCTGTTCGAACGCGCGACGGTCGCCGCCGCGGTGGCCCGGCTGCACGCGGTGCTCGACGCGGCCGTCGCCGCGCCGGATGCACCCGTCGGCGATCTCGACGTCGGGGCCCCCGAGATCGTCGTGGCCCCGGCCGGGCCGGTCGCGACGCTGCCGGAACTGCTCGCCGCGCACTCGCTGCACGTCGTCGCACCGGGCGGTGCGCCGATCGAGTTGATCCCGGCCGCAACACCGTTGGCGTGGCACCTGCTCGAGCGCGGGCTCGGGCCGGAGGACCGCGTCGCGATCCTGCTGCCGCGGTCGGTGGAGTCGGTGCGCGCGGTGGCGGCCGTCGCGCTGACCGGGGCGGCGTTCGTGCCCGTCGACCCCGCTCAGCCCGCCGCGCGCATCGCCCGCCTGCTCGCCGACGCCGAGGTGCGGCACGCCGTCGCCCGGCCCGGCACGTCGCTGCCCGACGGCGTCGCCCGGATCGACCCGGACGCCGGAGCCGCGCGGTCGGGGCCCATCACCGACGCCGATCGGGTGCGTCCGCTGCGGCCCGACCACGCCGCGTACCTCGTCTACACCTCCGGCTCGACCGGCGCGCCGAAGGGCGTCGTCGTCACCCATCGGGGGCTCGCGCCGCTCGGCGCGGCGCTGCGTCGTCGCATGGACCTCGACCCGCAGGCGCGGGTGCTGCACTTCGCGTCGCCCGCGTTCGACGCGTCGGTGCTCGAATACCTCCTGGCTGCCGCGGCCGGCGGCACCCTCGTCGTCGCGCCGGCCGACGTGTACGGCGGCGACGAACTGCTGGAACTGCTGCGCGCCGAACGCATCACGCACTGGTTCTCCACCCCCGCGGTGCCGGCCCTGCTGGACCCGGCGGGGCTGGACGCGCTGCGGGTGCTCGCCGTCGGTGGGGAGGCGTGGCCGGCCGAGACCGCCGCCCGCTGGGCGCCCGGTCGCACCATGCTCAACGTGTACGGGCCCACCGAGACCACCGTCCTCGCCACCGCCAGCGCGCCGCTGGTGCCGGGGGAGCGGCTGACCATCGGCACCGGCCTCGACGGTGTGACCGCCCTCGTCCTCGGCCCGCGGCTGCGGCCCGTGCCCGTCGGCGTGGTCGGGGAGCTGTACCTGCTCGGGCCGGGCGTCGCGCGCGGCTATCTCGGCATGCCCGGGCAGACCGCGAGCCGGTTCGTCGCGTCGCCGTTCGGCGGTGGTCGCATGTACCGCACGGGCGACCTGGTGCGCTGGAGCGGTGCGTCCTTTGGGTTGCCAGGGCAGCCCAAAGGACGCACCGGCGGCGGAGCCGCCCTGGAGTTCGTCGGGCGGGTGGACCATCAGGTCAAGCTGCGCGGGTTCCGGATCGAGCTCGGCGAGATCGACGCCACCCTCACCGGGCACCCGGCGGTCGCCGCCGCGGTCACCGTCGTGCGGGGGGACGCGCTCGCCGCGTACGTGCACGGACCCGACACCGCCCGCCTCGACCCGGCCGAGCTGCGGGAGTTCGCGGCCGCGCGGCTGCCGCGGCACATGGTGCCCGCCACCGTCACCGTCCTCGACGCGCTGCCGCTGACGAGCACCGGCAAGATCGACCGCGCCGCGCTGCCCGCGCCCGTCGTCGCGCCCGGCACCCCGGCCGGATACCGCAGCGCCGCAGAGGAACTCGTCGCCGGTGTCGTCGCCGACCTGCTCGGCCTGCCCGCCGTCGCCGCGGACGACGACTTCTTCGCGCTCGGCGGCAACTCGCTGCTCGCCACCCAGCTCGCCGCGCGGCTCGGCACCGTCGCCGGCCACCGCGTCGGCGTGCGGGAGATCTTCGAGCACCCCACCGTCGCCGGTCTCGCCGCCGCCGTCGCCGATCCGCTCAGCGGCGAACGCCTGCCGCTGCTGCCGACCGGCGACACCGGGCCGGTGCCGCTCGCCCCCGCCCAGCAGCGGATGTGGCTCGCCAACCGGTTCGACGTCGCCGACGCCGCCCCCGGCGACCACATCGCGTTCGTCGTCGACCTCGACGCCGGCACCGACCTCGACGCCCTCGCGGACGCCGCCGCGGACGTGCTCGCCCGGCACGCCGTGCTGCGCACCGTGCACCCCGACGGCCCGGACGGCCCGGCGCAGCAGGTGCTGCCCCGCATCGACCTCGACCTCGAGCCGCACGCGGCGCCCACCGATCTCGACGCCACCGACCTCGACGTCGCCGACTTCGCCCGCGCCGGTTTCGATCTCACCGTCGACCCGCCGCTGCGCACCCGCCTGTACCGCACCGCCGCCGGCTACACCCTCGCGGTGGTGCTGCACCACGTCGCCGTCGACGGCCTGTCGCTGCTGCCGCTCGGCCGCGACCTCGCCGTCGCCTACGCCGCCCGGCGCGACGGACGCAGCCCCGCGTGGCCGCCGCTGCCGGTCACCTACCGCGACTTCGCCCGCTGGCAGCACACCCTGCTCGGCGACCCCGCCGACCCCGACAGCCTCGCCGCCCGGCAACTCGCCCACTGGACCCGCACCCTCGCCGGCGCCCCGCCGCTGCTCGCCCTGCCCACCGACCGGCCCCGCGGCGACGGCGACTCCACCGCCGGGCGCGTGACCTTCTCGGTGCCCGCCGAACTGCACGCCGCCGTCGACAAACTCGCCCGCGCCCACGACGCGACGACGTTCATGGTCGTGCACGCCGCGCTGTCCGTGCTGCTCGCGACGCTCGCCGCCACCGAAGACGTCACGGTCGGCACCGCCGTCTCCGGGCGCATCGACCCGATGCTCGACGACGTCGTCGGCATGTTCGTCGGCACCGTCGCGCTGCGGCTGCCCGTGCCGGCCCGCGCGACGTTCGCGGAACTGCTCGCCGACGCCCGCCGCGTGGACCTCGACGCGTTCGCCCACGCCGACGTGCCGTTCGACCGGGTCGTCGACGCGCTCGGTGCCTCGACCGCGGGCCACCATCCGATCTTCCAGGTGATGCTCGCCTACGAGTCCTTCGCGCTGGACGGGCTCGACCTGCCCGATGTCACCGGTGTGCGCGAGCTGTCCACCGGCACGGCCCGATTCGACCTCGAGGTGACCGTCCGCGAGAACCGCTCCGACGCGGGCACCCCCACCGGACTCGACGGGGTGCTGACCTACGACCGCGGCCTGTTCGACCACGACACCGTCGCGGGGTGGGCGCCGTTCCTGCTGCGCATCCTCGACGTCGTCACCGCCGACCCGGCCGCCGCGATCGGCGACATCGACCTGCTCGGCCCCGACGGCGACACCTCCGCACCCCGGACGGCCCCGGCGACGGCCACGCTGCCCGCGCTCGTCGCCGACCAGGCCCGGCGCCGGCCCGACGCGATCGCGCTCACCCACGGCGACGACACCCTGACCTACGGGCAGCTGCACGCCCGCTCCGGGGCGCTCGCCGCGCTGCTCGCCGAGCGCGGACTCGGCGTCGAGGACGTCGTCGCCGTCGCGCTGCCCCGCTCGCTCGACCTGGTGGTGGCGATCCTCGCCGTCGCCCGCGCCGGCGCCGTGTACCTGCCGCTGGACGTCACCCACCCGCCGGCGCGGCTGCGGGCCCTGCTCGACGACGCCGCCCCCGCCGCGGTGCTGTGCGACACGAGCTTCGCGGTCGACACGGACGCGCCTGTGCTGCACATGGATTCGCCGGACCTGCGGGAACGTCTGGACGGCGGCGGGGGATACGACGCGACCGTCCCGGCCGGGGCGGGCGCGTACCTGATCTACACCTCCGGCTCCACCGGCACCCCCAAGGGCGTGCTCGTGAGCCACGAGGCGGCCGCCGCGGTGTTCGCCGCCACCGCCGAGTTCGGGTTCGGGCCGCGCGACGTGTGGACGCTGTTCCACTCCCCGTTCTTCGACTTCTCCGTGTGGGAGATGTGGGGCGCGCTCACCACCGGCGGCCGGCTCGTCGTCGTCGACCACTACACCGCCCGCGACCCCGGCGCCTTCGCCGCGCTGCTCGACGGCGAGGGTGTCACCGTCCTCAACCAGACCCCCACCGCGTTCCACCAGCTCGCCACCGTCGACACCCCGCTGAACACGGTGCGGCTGCTGATCTTCGGCGGCGAGGCCCTCGACCCCGAGCAGGTCCGGCCGTGGCTCGCGGACCGGCCCCACGTGCGCGCGGTGAACATGTTCGGCATCACCGAGACCACCGTGCACGTCACCCGCGGACCCGCCGACCGGCCCGGCGTGGGCCGGCCCCTGCCCGGGCTCGACGTGCAGATCCTCGACCGGTCGCTGCGCCGCACCCCGCCCGGCACCGTCGGCGAACTCTACGTCGCCGGAACGCAACTCGCCCGCGGCTACCGCGACCGCCCCGCCCTCACCGCCGCGCGGTTCGTCGCCGCGCCCGGCGGCACCCGCCGCTACCGGACCGGCGACCTCGGCCGCCGCGGCCGCGACGGCGTGCTGCACCACCGGGGCCGCGCCGACGACCAGCTCGAACTGCGCGGCTACCGCATCGAACCCGGCGAGATCGAGGCCGCGCTGCTGCGCTGCGACGGCGTCACCCAGGCCGTGGTGGTGCTGCGCGACGACCGGCTCGTCGCCTACCTCGTCGGCGGCACGCCCACCGCGGCGCTGCGCGAGCTGCGCCGCACCCTGCCCGACTACCTCGTGCCCGCCGCCGCCGTCGCGCTGGACGCGCTGCCCCGCACCGCCAACGGCAAACTCGACCGGGCCGCGCTGCCCGCGCCCACCGTCGCACCCGGTGGTGGCCTCGCCCCGCACGGGCCGCTCGAGGACCTCGTCGCCGAGGTGTACCGGGAACTGCTCGCCGCCGGACCCGTCGGCGCCGACGACGACTTCTTCGACCTCGGCGGCAACTCGCTGCTCGCGACCCGCCTCGCCGGGCGCCTCGCCGACATCGCCGACGTCGACGTCACCGTCCGCGACGTGTTCGCCGCCCCCACCGTCACCGACCTCGCCGCCCTGCTCGCCGCCCGCGCCGGCACCCCCCGCCGCCGCGCCCCGCTCGTCGCGGCCGGCGACGACACCCCCGCGCCGCTGTCCCCGGCGCAGCAGCGGCTGTGGTTCGTCAACCGGCTCGACCCCGAATCCGGCAGCTACAACCTGCCGTTCGCGGTGCGCCTCGACGGCCGACTCGACGTCGCCGCGCTCACCACCGCCGTCGCCGACGTCCTCGGCCGGCACCGCACCCTGCGCACCGTCTACCCCGACCCCACCGCGCAGGTGGTGCGGCCCGCCGCGCGACCGGCCCTCGAACCCGTCGCCGTGCCCGCCGACGGACTCGCCGAGTTCGTCCGCGAGTTCGCCGCCCCCGGATTCGACCTCACCGACGAGCCGCCCGTGCGGATGCGGCTGTACCGGCTCGCGCCGCGGCGGCACGTGCTCGCGGTGGTGGTGCACCACATCGCCGCCGACGAATGGTCGCTCACCCCGCTGCTGCGCGACATCGTCGACGCCTACACCGCCCGCCTCGCCGGGCACGAACCGCGGTGGGCGCCGCTGCCCGTGCAGTACACCGACTTCAGCCGCTGGCAGCGCGCCGGCGTCGACGCGCAGCTCGAACACTGGACGAGTGTGCTCGCCGGCCTGCCCGACGAGGTGACCCTGCCCGGGGACCGGCCCCGGCCCGCGCGCCCCACCGGGCGCGGCGCCACCCACCGCACGACGGTCGATCCCGTCGTCGCCGAGGGGGTCTCGCGGCTCGCGCGGGAGGGCCGCGCGACGACGTTCATGGTGCTGCACGCGGCGCTGGCGGTGCTGCTGGCCCGGCACGGCGCCGGGGGCGACATCGCCGTCGGCACCGTCGTGGCGGGGCGCGGCGACCCGCAGCTCGACGACCTCGTCGGCATGTTCGCCGGCACCCTCGTGCTGCGCACGCCCGTCGACCCGGACGCCGGCTTCGCCGACCTGCTCAATGACGTCCACGCCCGGGACCTGGCAGCCTACACCCACCCCGACGCGCCGTTCGAGACCCTCGTCGAGCGCCTCAACCCGGCCCGCAACCCCGCCCGGCACCCGCTGTTCCAGGTCGCGCTGTCGCTGCGGCGCCCCACCGTCGACGCGTTCGAGCTGCCCGGCCTGACCGCGCGGGTGCTGCCGGTGGCCGACGAACACGCCAACTTCGACCTCCAGCTCGTCGTCACCGAGACCGGCACCGACGTCGACCTCGAGTTCGTCTACGCCACCGACCTGTACGACGCCGGCACCGTCGCCGCGTTCGCCGACCGGTACGTCGCGGTCCTGCGTGCCGTCGTCGCCGACCCGGCCGTGCGGATCGGCGACATCGACCTGCTCACCGAGCCGGAGCGGGCCGCGCTCGTCCCCGCCGCCGGGCCCGAGCCCGCCCCGGCGCGCACGCTGTGGCAGTGGCTCGCCGACGGCGCCTCCCGCGGCGGCGGCGGTGTCGCCGTGCGCGACGGCGACACGGACCTGACGTATCCGCAACTCCTCTCGCGCGCCGAGGCGCTCGCCGCGAGGCTGCACGCCGCCGGCGTCCGGCCCGGCGCGGCCGTCGCGTGCGCCCTGCCCCGCTCGCTCGACGCCGTCGTCGCCGTGTGGGGGATCGCGCGGCTCGGGGCCGCGCCGATGCTCGTCGACCCGGCCCAGCCCGCCGCGCGGCTCGCCGGAATGCTCGCCGACACGAGGGTCGGCGTCACCGGCGCCGCGCACCTCGGGTCGCTGCCCGCCGCCGTGACCTGGCTCGACGTCGCCGACACCTGCGACGGCACCGTCGCGGTGGCCGACCCGGATCCGGGCGCGCCCGCGTACCTGGTGTTCACCTCCGGTACCAGCGGAAACCCCAAGGGCGTCAGCATCACCCACCGCGGCGTCAGTGCCCTCGTCGAGGACCTGGCGGAACTGTTCGCCGCCGCGCCCGGCGACCGCATGCTGCACGTCGCGTCGCCGAGCTTCGACGCGGCGATGCTCGAGCTGCTCGTCGCCGGGGCGTCCGGCGCGACCCTCGTCGTCGCCGGGGCCGACGCCTACGGCGGCGACGCCCTCGCCGACCTGCTCGCGGGTGAACGCATCACCCACGCCTGCCTGACCCCGTCGGCGCTGGCGACGGTGCCGTCACGCGCACTGCCCGACCTGCGGGTGCTCATGCTCGGCGGCGAGGCCGTGCGCGACGAGCTCGTCGCGCGGTGGGGCGCGGGCCGTCGCCTCTACAACGGGTACGGCCCCGCCGAGGCGACCGTCTTCGCGACCTGTTCGTCGCCGCTGACGCCCGGCGCGGACGTCGTGATCGGCACTCCCGTGCGCGGGGTCGAGGCCCTCGTGCTCGACGAGCGGCTGCGGCCCGTGCCCCCCGGCGTCGCGGGGGAGCTGTACCTGGCGGGGGAGCGGCTCGCCGACGGCTACCGCGGCGATCCCGGCCGCACCGCGACCCGGTTCGTCGCCGCGGCCGGCGGTCGTCGCCGGTACCGCACGGGCGACCTGGCCCGCTGGGCCGGTGTGTCCTTTGGGCGGCCAGGGCAGCCCAAAGGACACACCGGCGACGGAGTCGCCTTGCGGTTCGTCGGGCGCAGCGACGATCAGGTCAAGCTCCGCGGGGTGCGGATCGAGCCGGGGGAGGTCGATGCCGCGCTGCGCGGGGTGGCCGGGGTGCGGCAGGCGGCGACCGTCGTGCGCGACGGGGCGCTCGTGTCCTACGTCGTGCCCGCCGGCGTCGACGCCGACGACGCGCGCCGGCAGCTGCGCCGCAGCCTGCCCGCCCACCTCGTGCCCGTCGCCGTCGTGCCGCTCGACGCGGTCCCGCGCACCGCGCACGGCAAGCTCGACGTCGCGCGGCTGCCCGCACCCGACCTCGGCGGCCGCGACGAACCCGGCACCGACACCGAGACCCTCGTCGCGCGGATCTTCGGCGAACTGACCGGAACCGACCCCGGCCGCGGCGACGACTTCTTCGCCGTCGGCGGCAACTCGCTGCTCGCCACCGTCCTCGTCGGCCGGCTCCGCGAGGAGACCGGCACCGCGGTGCCGCTGCGGCTGATCTTCGAACACCCCACCGTCGAGTCCCTCGCCGCCGCGCTCGACGCCGGCGGACTCGACGCCGACACCGGGCCGGTGCCCGTCCACCCCCGCCCCGACCGGATCCCGCTGAGCCGGGCGCAACACCGCTTGTGGGGACTGAGCCGCCTCGACCCCGACGCCTACCGGCTGCGCGCCGACGTGCACCTGACCGGACCCCTCGACGTGCCCGCCCTCGAGGCTGCGCTCGACGACGTCGTGGCGCGGCACGAGATCCTGCGCACCCGCATCGTCGTCGACGAGCAGGGCCCGCATCAGGTCCTCGCGGACCGCGGTGTCCACTGGGACCTCGAGGAGGCCGGAAGCGCCCGGCGGCTGCGGCTCGCGGTCGACCATGCTGCGGCGGACGGGGCGTCGCTCGCGCCGCTGCTGCGCGACCTCGCCGTCGCCTACGCCGCCCGCGCGGCCGGGCAGCCGCCGCGGTGGGAGCCGCTGCCGCTGCAGTACGCCGACTACGCGCTGTGGGAACAGACCCGCGGGATCCCCGAGCCGGACGTCGCGCACTGGCGACGCGCCCTCGACGGCCTCGACCCCGTCGAACTACCGACGGAAACAACCACTTCCGAGGCGGTGGCGGAGACCGTCGCGTTCGGGGTGCCCGCCGACGTGCGCGCCGGGATCGCCGCGCTCGCCCGCGCCCACGGCGCCACCGAGTTCATGGTGCTGCACGCCGCGCTGTCGGTGCTGCTCGCCCGCGTCGGCGCCGGCCACGACGTCGCCGTCGCCGCCGTCGTCTCCGCCCGCCGCTGGGCGCAGGTCGAACAGCTCGTCGGCCCGTTCCTCGACACCCTCGTGCTGCGCGCCCGCGTGGAACCCGACATGCCGTTCGCCGGGCTGCTCGCGCAGGTCCGCGACTTCGACGTCGCCGCCCTCGACCACGCCGGGGTGCCCTACGAGCAGATCCTCGCCGGCCTGTCCGGCCGCGTCCCGCAGGTCGCGCTCGCCCTGCAGGACTTCACCCTCGACCCCGTCCGGATCGGGGACCTCACCGTCGAGGCGCAGGAAGTCCTCGCCGGCGCACCGAAGTTCGACCTGCAGTTCGCGCTCGCGCCCGCCGCGGACGGCTACACCGGCACCCTCGTGCACGACGCGTCCCGGTTCGCCGGACCCACCGCGCGCCGGCTCGCCGACCGGTTCGTCGCCGTCCTGCGGCACGTCGTCGCCGCACCCGACGCGCTCGTCGGCGACCTGCCCGTCGCCCGGCCCGCCGCCCCGTTGACCGGAGCCGACCCCGCCCCCGCCCGCACGCTGCCCGAGCTGCTGCGCGCCACCGCCGCCGCGCACCCCGACCGGGAAGCGCTGCGCGAGGGCGAGACCGCGCTGACCTACCGCGAACTCGACGCCCGCTCCGACGCGCTCGCCGACGAGCTGCGCGCCGCCGGCGCCGGCCCCGGCACCGTGATCCCGATCGACCGGCCCCGCGGCCTCGACCACGTGCTGCGGCTGTGGGCGATCACCAAGACCGGCGCCGCCTTCACCAGCGCCGCCTCCACCAGTGCCGCCTCCACCAGTGCCGCCGCCACGAGTGCCACCTCCACCGGTGCCGCCGACGAGCCCGCCCCGGCGAACGTCGCGTACGTCGTGTCGACGTCCGGTTCGACCGGCGCTCCCAAACGTGTCGCCGTCACCCACACCGGTCTCGCGCCGCTCGCCGCCGAGGCCGCCCGCCGCTACCGCGTCGGACCCGGCGACCGCGTGCTGCAGGGCTACCACCCGGCGTTCGACGCGGCCCTGCTCGAGCTGCTGCTCGCCCACACCACCGGCGCGACCCTCGTCGTCGCCCCGCCGGAGGTGTACGCGGGCGCGGACCTGCAGCACCTGCTGCGCACCCAGCGCATCACCCACTACCTGTCCACCCCCGCGGTGCTCGGCACCCTCGACCCGCAGCAGCTGCCCGACCTGCGGGTCGTCGCCTCCGGCGGCGAAACCCTGCCGCCCGCGCTCGCCGCCCGCTGGACCCAGGGCTCGGGTGCGGCGGCCCGGCACATGCTCGACGCGTACGGACCCACCGAGGCCACCATCGTCGCGACCCTCGCCGACGTCGACGGCCGCGGCGGCATCGGCCGGCCCGTCCCCGGCACCGTCGCGCACGTCCTCGACGCGCGGCTGCGCCCGGTGCCCGACGACGCCGTCGGCGAGCTGTACCTGGCCGGGACGTCCGTGGCCCTCGGCTACCTCGGCGCCCCCGGCCTCACCGCGCAGCGGTTCGTCGCCGCACCTGGTGGCACCCGCCGCTACCGCACGGGCGACCTCGTGCACCGCCGCCCCGACGGCACCCTCGCCTTCCGGGGCCGCACCGACCGGCAGCTCAAGGTCCGCGGCGTGCGCATCGAACCCGGCGAACTCGAGGCCGCCCTGCTCGCGCAGCCCGGCATCCGGCACGCCGTCGTGCTGGCCTCCGGTGGCGCGCTCGTCGCCTTCGCCGCCGCCGACCCGGACGTCGACGACACCCGCGTGCGGGCCGGTCTCGCCGAAACCGTTCCCCCGCAGCGCATGCCGGCCCGGCTGCGGCTGCTGCCGCAGCTGCCGACCACCGTCAACGGCAAACTCGACGTCGCCGCCCTGCACGAACTCGACACCGTCCGCGACGACGCCGCCGACGACCGGCCCCTCACCGACGTCGAGGACCTCGTCGTCACCGTCGCCGAGAGCGTGCTCGGCGCCCGGCCCGACATCCACGCCGGGTTCCTCGCCGCCGGCGGCGACTCGCTGTCCGCCGTCGTCCTCGCCGCCCGCCTCGCCGACGCCTTCGGCGTCGACGTGCCCGCCCGCGCGGTCCTGCAGGCCCCCACACTCGCGGCGCTCGCCGCGCACCTGCGCGACGGCGACACCACCCGGATCCCGTTGCGCCGCTATGACGACGACACCGCCACCCCGCTCGCCCCCGCGCAGCAGCGGCTGTGGCTGCTCGGCCGCGCCGAACCGCGCAGCGCCGCGTACACCGTGCCCGTCGCGCTGCACCTGAGCGGCGACCTGGACACCGCCGCGCTGGCCGCTGCGGTCGGCGACGTCGCCGACCGGCACGAGGTGCTGCGCACCGCCTACCCCGACGGCGTCGCCACCCTGGTGGATCCGCCTGTGCTCGAGACGGTTCCGGGCACCGACGTGACCGCCGCCGTGACGGAGGTGTTCACCGCGCCGTTCGACCTCACCGCCGAGGCGCCGCTGCGGATCCGGCTGATCGACCTCGGCGCCGGCGAACGGGTGCTCGCCGCGGCCGTGCACCACATCGCGTTCGACGGCGGCTCGGTCGCGTCGCTGCTGACCGACCTGCAGCACGCCTACGCGGCCCGCGTCGCCGGCTCCGCCCCGATCTGGTGGCCGCTGCCCGTCCGCTACCGCGACTACGCCCGCTGGCACCACGACCTGCTCGGCGACCCCGCCGACCCGGACAGCCTCGCCGCCCGCCAACTCGACCACTGGGCAACGACTCTCGCGGGTCTGCCCGACACGCCGCTGCCGCTGCCCACCGACCGGCCCCGGCCCGCGCGGCCCAGCCACGTCGGCGGCGCTGTCACCGCCCACCTCGACGCCGCCACCCACCGCCGCGTGCGCGACGTCGCGCGCGCCCACGACGCCACCGGGTTCATGGTGCTGCACGCCGTGCTCGCCGCTCTGCTCGCCCGCCGCAGCGGCCGCGCCGACATCGCCGTCGGCACCGCCGTCGCCGGACGCGCCGACCCGCGCCTGCACGCCCTCGTCGGCATGTTCGTCGGCACCCTCACCCTGCGCACCACCGTCGACGGCGCCGAGCCGTTCGCGGACCTGCTGCGCCGCGTCCGCGCCACCGACCTCGACGCCCTCGCCCACGCGGACGTCCCGTTCGATCAGGTCGTCGCGCGGGTCGCGCCGGCCCGCGGCACCCACCACCCGCTGTTCCAGGTGCTGCTCGCCCACCGCACCGTGCCCGCCGGGCAGGACCTGCCGCAGCTGCCCGGGCTGCGCGTGCGCGAATTCGACGCCGGCGCCCCGGCCGCCCAGTTCGACCTCACCGTCGACGTCACCGACCGCGGCGACGACGGCGTCGACGTGCGTCTCGTGTACGCCACCGACCTGTTCGACGCCGGCACCGCCGAGGCGCTGCTGGACGAGTACCTCGCGCTGCTCGGCGCCGCGCTCGACGACCCCGCCGTCGCCGTCGGCGATCTCGCCGTCCCCGCGCCCGCGCCGCTGACCGCGTCCGCCGCGCCGCCGCGGACGCTGCCGCAGATCCTCGGCGCCACCGTCCGCGCCCACCCCGGCGCCATCGCCGTGCGCGCCGGAACCGTCGCCTGGACCTACGCCGGGCTCGACGCCCGCGCCGCCGCCGTCGCTGCGCGGCTGCGCGCCCGCGGCGTGACCGGCGTGGTCGCGGTGGCCGTGCCGCGCGGGGAGTACTGGCCGCTCGCGGTGTGGGCCGTCGCGAAGGCCGGTGCGGCGTGGGTGTCCGTCGACCCGGCGCAGCCGCCCGCCCGCGTCGCGACCGTGCTGCGCGACAGCGGCGCCACCGTCGGCCTGACCGTGCCGGGCGTGGCCCCGGCGGGGGAGGGCATCGACTGGCTGGACCTGACCGCCGGCGAGTCCGAAGACGATGCCCCGGATGTCGCCGCCGAGCCGCACCCCGACGACACCGCGTACCTGATTTACACCTCCGGCAGCACCGGCGCCCCCAAGGGCGTCGCCGTGCCGCACCGCGGCCTCACCGCCGTCGCCGACGCGCACGTCCTCGGCGTCACGCCCGGCAGCCGGGTGCTGCAGGCCGCGTCGCACACCTTCGACGCGGCGGTGTTCGAACTGCTCGTCGCCCACGCGCACGGCGCGACCCTCGTCGTCGCCCCCGACCACGTGTATGCCGGTGGGGCGCTGCAGGAGCTGATCGCCGCCGAGCACGTCACCCACGTCGTCGCCACCCCGTCCGTGCTGGCCACCCTCGACCCGGACGCGCTGCCGCGCCCGGTCACGGTGCTGTCCGAGGGCGAGGCGCTCACCGCGCCCGTCGTCGAACGCTGGCAGCGGCACCGGCTGCTCAACGGGTACGGGCCCACCGAGTTCACGATCGCCGTGTCGTTCGGCGGCCCGTTCGCACCCGGCGCCCGGCCCACCGCCGGGACCGTCGTCGCCGGCGCCACCGCCCACGTCCTCGACGCGCGCCTGCACCCCGTCCCGGCCGGGGTGATCGGGGAGCTGTACGTGACCGGGCCGAGCCTGGCCCGCGGCTATCACCGCCGAAGCGGGCTCACCGCAACACGATTCGTCGCCGACCCGTACGGCGCGCCGGGCGGGCGGCTGTACCGCACCGGCGACCTCGCCCGCGTCACCGCCGCCGGCGAACTCGACGTCCTCGGCCGCGTCGACGAGCAGATCCAGCTGCACGGCATCCGCGTCGAACCCGCGGAGATCGACGCCGTGCTCACTGCCGCCGACGACGTCGACGCCGCCGTCACCGTCGCGGTGCCCGGCCCCACGGGCGAGACCGTCCTCGTCTCCTACGTGCAGGGCGGCGCCGACGCCGCCGCGCTGCGGGCCCACGCGGCCGCGCACCTGCCGCGGCCGCTGCGGCCCGCCGCGATCACCGTCGTCGACACGCTGCCGCTGCTGCCGTCCGGCAAGGTCGACCGCGCCGCGCTGCCCCGACCCGACTTCGGCGTCCCCGCACACGGTTTCGTGCCGCCCGCCGGCCTGACGGCCGAGGTGGTCGCCGAGGTGTTCGCCCGGCACCTCGACCGGCCCGTGTCCGCCGACCGGGGGTTCTTCGATCTCGGCGGCACGTCGCTCGGCGCCGTCGCCGTCGCCGCCGACCTGCGGGCCGCGCTCGATCGCGACGTCCCGCTCGACTGGCTGCTCACCGCGCCGACCGTCGCCGACCTCGCCGACCGGATCGACCACGGCGGTGACGACACCGACCCGCTCGCCACCCTGGTGCCGCTCGCGGGACGCCCCGACGGCACCCCGCTGTTCTGCGTCCACCCGATCAGCGGAATGTCGTGGTGCTACACGGGACTCGCGTCGCACCTGCCCGGAGTCGCGCTGTACGGGCTGCAGGCCACCCGGCTCGAGCCGCTGCCGCGCACCGTCGCCGAGTTCGCCGCCCGCTACGTCGACCGGATCCGCACCGTCCAGCCCGAAGGCCCCTACCACCTGCTGGGCTGGTCGCTCGGCGGAACCGTCGCCCACGAGATGGCCGTGCAGCTGCACGAGGCGGGGCAGCAGGTGGCGTCGCTGATCCTGCTCGACACGCTCACCCCCGACACCCTCCCCGACGTCGCGGCCCTGCCGGACGAACCCGTCGTCGAACTCGAGGTGCCCGGCCTGCCGTCGACGTTCGTCGCCGAGATCCGGGAGCGGGCGCTCGCCGCGGGCGCCGCCCTCGAGGAGGCCGTCACCGCGCACACCCCCCGCGTCCTCGACGGCGACGCGCTGCTGTTCCGCGCCCGGCCCGCCGGACCGGCCGGACCCGACCTCGCGGCGAGCTGGCGACGGCACGTCCGCGGCCGCGTCACCGAGCACGACGTGCCCTACCCGCACTCCGACCTGACCACCCCGGGCGCGCTGGCCGTGATCGGCCCCACGCTCGCCCGGCACCTGACCGCACGACAGATTTCCGCGCCCGTAGGGTGCACCGACAGTGTCACAGCAACGAGGGAGACACCGTAATGGAAGTACACGACTACCTACGCATCCTGCAGGCGCGATGGAAGATCGTCGCCGTGACGACCGTGGTGGCGGTACTCGGTGCGCTCGGAGCCTCCCTGCTCACCACCCCGATCTACCAGGCGAGCACCCGGCTGTTCGTCTCCACCTCGTCGGGGGCCTCGGTCAACGAGATCTACCAGGGCAACCTGTTCTCGCAGCAGCGCGTCGCCTCCTACACGAAGCTGCTCACCGGCACCACGCTGGCGCAGCGCACCCTCGACCGGCTGGGCCTGTCCGACCTGACGTCGTCGCAGCTGGCGGAGAAGGTCACCGCCTCGTCCGCGCCCGACACCGTGCTCGTCGACGTCAAGGTCGACGACGCGTCGCCCGAACGGGCCCGGGACCTCGCCAACGCCCTCTCCGACGAGTTCGTCGTGATGGCCCGCGAGCTCGAGACCCCCGAGAACGGCGGTGAGCCCACGGCGCGGGTCGTCGTCGAGCAGCACGCCGACACCCCGGCGACCCCGGTCTCGCCGAAGACGAAGCGTAACCTCGCGCTCGGCTTCGCCGTCGGCCTGCTCCTCGGCATCGCGCTCGCGGTGCTGCGCGACCGGCTCGACAACACCGTCAAGGACCGCAAGACGGTCGAGGAACTCTCCGGAACCGGCCTCGTCGGCACCGTCCCGCTCGACAAGGAACGGCAGGAGCACGCGGCGATCGCCTTCCAGGAGTCGAACTCCGGCAGCGCCGAGGCGTACCGGGAGATGCGCACCAACCTCAAGTTCCTCGACGTCGACAACCCGCCGCGCGTCATCGTCGTCACCAGCGCCCTGCCCGCCGAGGGCAAGACCACCACCGCCATCAACACCGCCCTGGTGCTCGCGGAGGCCGGTCACTCCGTCGTGCTCGTCGAGGGGGACCTGCGCCGGCCGCGGGTGTCGAAGTACCTCGGGGTCGTCGGCGACGTCGGCTTCAGCACCGTGCTCTCGGGCCAGGCGGGCCTCGAGGACGTGCTGCAGCCCAGCCAGTACCAGGGCCTGTGGGTGCTGGCCTCCGGGGCGCTGCCCCCCAACCCCAGCGAGCTGCTCGGCTCCGACACCGCCAAGCACGTCCTCGACGACCTGCGGGCGCGCTTCGAGTACGTCATCATCGACGGCTCGCCGGTCCTGCCCGTCACCGACTCCGTCGTGCTCGCCGCGGCCACCGACGGCGCACTGCTGATCGCGCGCCACGGCAAGACCACCCGAGAGCAGCTCAGCCGCGCCGTCGGCAACCTCGGCAGCGCCGGCGCGCACCTGCTCGGCACGATCATCACGATGACGCCGAACAAGGGACGCGGCGCCTACGAGTACCGCTACTACTACGAGTCCGACCCGGCGGTGAAGAAGGCCGCCGCGGACGCGCCCGCCCAGCCCGCCGCGCAACCCACCGGCGGCCGTCGCCACCGGGGCGAGCCCAGCCGGCCGGAACCGTACCGGCCGGAACAGCAGGGTCCCGGCGACGCGCAGGCCGGGCAGCACTACCGGACCCCGCAGGCGTACTCCGCCGAGCCCGCCCACCAGCAGTCGGTGCCGACGGCGGTATCGCGGCCCGTCGCGCCCTCGCCCCTGCCGGGCCCGCGCAACGGATCAGTCGTGGATCCGGGCGAGCAGCGGTAGCAGCAGATCGGCGATCTCGGTCCCGACCGCGACGAACGTGTCCTCGTCGCGGCCGATCGGATCGGTCACATCCTCCGGCCCGGGCGCGGGAAACTGCGCCCGGGCCGCGGCCAGTTCGGTGACGGTCTCGGCGCCGCTGAGCTGCTGCAGCCGCGCGGCCTCACGCAGCGTGAACGTCCGCTTGAGCATCCGGGGCGCCGACTGCAGCACGGCCCCGCGATGCGACTCGGCCATCGTGATCACCAGGTCGGCGTCCTGCGCGATGCGCGGCGACAGACGCCGGGCGACGAAGCCGTCGGGTTTGCCGCCGAGCTGACGAAGCACCAGCGCCGCCGTCGGCTCCATGGGCCGGCCCACCATGCCGCGGGTGCCGGCGCTGTGGGCGGACAGCTCACCCCGGCCCGCCTCCTTCGCGAAGGCGGTGGTCAACAGCTCGGCGGTGGGCGATCGGCAGATGTTTCCGGTACAGACGTACAGAACCCGCATCGCTCGATCGTAGGCAGCCGAAGGGTCGTTCGTCCGGTTCCCGGGCCGCATGTCCGATTCGGCCGGGGGTCTGTCCGGACCGTTCGGTAGCATCGGGCGGTCGGGATGCGCCGGGGGAGGCTGTGCGGCGCAAAACACGATCAGAAGGCGGCTGATGAGTTCGGTTCTCGGGGTGACCGCAGGGACGAGTGCCGTCCGGATCGTTCGTCCGATCGATCCGGACGCACCCTCCGCGGGCTACCAGTTCCAGGTGGTCGAGACCAGACGGGACGACCCGGCACGCCTCGCGGCGCAGACCGTGGGCGTGCTCGTGCAGGCCGGCATCGCGGGGGAGAGCGTCGAGCGCGCGGGCCTGGTGTACCGCGACGCCGCCGAGGCCGAACGGCTCCGCGCCGCGATGGCCGAGCAGGGACTCGACCGCTACCGGCTCGTCGGCGAGTCCGAGGCCGCACTGACGTACCTGCGGGCCACCGGCGAGCTCACCGCCGACGTCGCGGTCCTCTACGACCTCGGCGCGTCCGGGCTCACCGTCACCGTCGCCGACCGCAGCACCGGCGCCGTGCACACCGAACGCACCGGGGCCGTCGCCGGGCGCCTGTTCGACGACGCGGTGCGCCTGCACCTGCTCGGCTCGGACGGCGTGTGGCGGCCCGACGACCCCGAGGACGAGGAGTTCGTCGCCCAGTGCCGGACGGCGAAGGAACAGCTGTCCGGCAGCGACGCCGTCGCCGTGCCGGGTGCCGCCGGGGTGATCCTCATGTCCCTGGAGACGTTCGAACCGCTGATCACCCCGCTCGTCGAGGGCTCGGCACGGTTCGTGCGCGACGTCGTGCAGCGGTCCGGCGCCCGGCCGGAGACGATCGTGCTGCTCGGCGGCGGTGCCCACGTCCGCCTGGTGCGCCGGGTGCTCGAGACGTGGACGAAGCTGCCCGTCGTGGTGCCGCACGAACCCGAACTCGTCCTGGCCAAGGGCGGTGCCCTGCGTGCCGTCGCCGCGGACACCGCGGTCACCGAACAACTCGCCGCCCCGGCCGGGACCGAACGCATCGTCCCGCCGGGCGGCACGGCGCCGCACCGCACCGAGCGGCTGCCGCGCCCCGCCACGCCCGCACCGGCCGACGAGACCAGGACACCGGGGCGGAAGCGGGCGGCGACCGCTCACGAACCGCACGTGTCCAAGCGGCAGATCAGCGGGGCCGGGCTGGCCGGCACCGCCCTGGGCGTCGTCGCCATGATCGGCCTGGCGCTGGGCGCCCAGAACACTCTCGCCGGCGACGACGAGTCGGAGACCCGGCAGACCGAGGTGATCGTGACGACGCCGTCGCCGACCCCGCAGCCGGCACCCGCCGTCGCGCCGGCACCGGCACCGACGACCACCACGACCGTCCCGCCGGTCGAGGACCCCACGACCGAGCGCGTGGTACCGCCTCCGCCGCCTCCCACGACGGCGCCGCCGCCGTTGATTCCCGGCCTGAACATCCCGGTGCCGACGCTGCCGCCACTGCCGCCGCTGCCCACGATCGAAGTGCCGCCGGAGCTGCGGCTGCCGATCTGACGGGCCCGGGCGCCGCCCGTGGGACCTCGTGTCCGATGGCGCTCAGCGCGACAGGTTAGAGTACAGACGATGTTTTCGCCGCAGAACACCCCGCTGTGCGACTCGGTCACGCTTGCCTATCGGCGCGTGCGCGCCGAGCCCGGTCAGCTGACCGTGCTGCGGCGTGCTCTCGAACGCTGGCTCGACGCGGTGCACGTGAGCCCCGAGCTGACCCGCGACGTGCTGCTGGCCAGCTACGAGGCGCTCGCCAACGCCGTCGAGCACGCCTACCGCGACGGCGCGTCGGGCACCCTCGACCTCGAGGCGACGCTGATTCCGGGCGACCGTCAGGTCGAGGTCGCCATCATCGACCGGGGCAGCTGGCGCGCGAACGACACGGACCCGGGCACCAGCTCCCGCGGTCACGGCCTCACGCTGATCAACTCCCTCTCGGACACGGCGACCGTGGCCCCCGCCGAGACCGGGACCGTCGTCACCATGCGCTGGAGCATCTGACGACAGCCGCGCCGGGGGCGGGAGCCTCCGCGGTGACGACTACCGGCGGTGACGACTACCGGCGGTGACGACTACCGGCGGCGCGGCAGCCGGACGACCTGCACGAAGAACTCGTCGATCTGCCGGACCGCCCCGATGAACTGGTCGAGATCCACCGGCTTGGTGACGTACGCGTTGGCGTGCAGCCGGTAGCTGCGCAGGATGTCCTCCTCGGCGGCCGAGGTGGTCAGCACCACGACCGGGATGTCGGACAGATCCGGGTCGGACTTGATCTTCTCGAGGACCTGCCGCCCGTCGTACTTGGGCAGGTTGAGGTCCAGCAGGATCAGGTCGGGCCGCGGCGCCTCGGTGTAGGCGCCGCGCTGGTACAGGAAGTCCAGGGCCTCCTCGCCGTCGCGGACCACGTGCAGCTCGTTGCCGATCTTGTTGTCCTCGAAGGCCTCGCGGGTCATCAGCTCGTCGCCCGGGTCGTCTTCGACCAGCAGGACGTCGATGGGCTCGGCGGGGGTCATGCGGGGGCTCCTTCGAGGTCGGTGTCGGCCGGGGCGGGCTCTTCGGGTTCTTCGTCGGGCAGGGCCGGAACGGTGAAGCAGAACCGGGTGCCCTCGGTGTGCTCGGTGTCGATCCAGATCCTGCCACCGTGGTACTCGACGATCTTCTTGCACACCGCCAGCCCGATACCGGTGCCGGTGTAGACGTCGCGGCCGTGGAGACGCTGGAAGATGACGAACACCTTCTCGGCGAACTCGGGGTCGATGCCGATGCCGTTGTCCGCGACGCACAGCGTCCAGCTGCCGGGCCCGTCCTGGTCTCCCTCGTCCCGCTCGCAGGTGATCTGCAGGACGGGAGTGCGGTCGGGGTGGCGGAACTTGATCGCGTTGCCCAGGAGATTCTGCCAGAGCATCGTCAGCAGGGTCGGATCGCCCGTGATCTCGGGCAGGTTCTCGGGACGCTCGACCCGCGCGCCGGACTCGTCGATCGCCGCGGCCAGGTTGGCCAGCGCCTTGTCCAACTGCTGATCCAGGTCGACGCGTACGTGGTCGTCGCTGACCCGCCCGACGCGGGAGAAGGTCAGCAGGTCGTTGATGAGGACCTGCATGCGCTTGGCGCCGTCGACGGCGAACGCGATGTACTGGGCGCCGCGCTCGTCGAGCTTGTCGCCGTAGCGCTTCTCGAGCAGCTGGCAGAACGAGGCGACCTTGCGCAGCGGCTCCTGCAGGTCGTGGGAGGCGACGTAGGCGAACTGCTCGAGCTCGGCGTTCGAGCGCCGCAGTTCCTCGGCCTGGGTGTCGAGGTCGGCCTTCTGCTGGGCGAGTTGCTGGTGCTGGGCGTGGGCGGCGGCCAGCGCGAACACGATGCGCCCGCGCATCTCCTCGACGTCCCGGGCCAGGATCCGGATGTCCTTCGGGCCCTGAGGGTGGATGTGCTGGTCGAAGTTGCCGTCCGCGACGACCCGCCGCGTCGCCGCACGCAGGCTGACCAGCGGCATCGCGACGAGGTTGTGCACCAGGACCACCATGAGCAGGCCGGTGAGCAGGAAGCCCGCCACCATCGCCACCAGCACGGAGTTGCGGATGGTCCGGGCGTGGATCAGGTCGTCGTAGCCGTCCGCGCGGGCCTGGACGAGTGCCGCGTTCTGCTCCTCGAACAGGGTGCGCATGGCGTCGAACGTCGTCCGGCCGCGCTCGGTGGTCGCGGGATCCACCGGTGCGGGGACGCCGGGGACGACGCTCGCGACGAGCGGGTCGGCGTAGTCGGCGCGCCAGGCCTCGGCCGCTGCCTCGATCTCGTCGACGTCGGCGAGCAGCTCCGGATGGCCGGTGGTGAACTCGCGCATCCGGTCGGCGGCCTCCTGCTCGACGCGTTTGCCGGTCAGGTACGGGGCGAGGAACTCGACGTCGCCGGTGGCGGCATAGCCGCGGGCGCCGGTCTCCTGATCCAGCAGAGCCGCCTGCAGCCGGTATGCCTCGGCGCGGGCCGGTTGGATCTGGTCGACGAGCTCGTCGGTGATCTGGGCGGTGCGCTGGATGAAGTACCCGCCCACGATGGTGCCGAGAACGACGAACACGGCAAGGACCGCGAAGGCGACCTGGAACCAACTCTGGACCGTCAGCCGCGAGCGCACCCGCTCGACCTTGGGTTCGGGCTTCGACGGGTCTCTCATGCCTGCTCCGTTGCCTTCTCGCTCCATCGCACGTGCACCACGGCCACGTCGTCGCCGAGTCCTCCGTGACTTTCCGCCAGGGCCTCGGCCCGGTCGATCAGGGTGTCGACGAAGGCCTCGGGCGTCAGGTGACCCTCCTCGCGGGCCAGCCGCAGCAGCCCCTCCTCGCCGAGGCGTTCCCCGCCGTCGCCGACCCGGCCTTCGAACAGCCCGTCGGTGAACAACATGATGCCGCCACCTTCCGGCAGCTCCAACTCGTGCACGGGCCACGTCGACACACCGGGCAGCAACCCGATGGCGGGTCCGCCGGGCGCCTCGACCCAGTCGACCCCCCGAGGGCTGTGCAGGAGCAGACCCGGATGCCCGGCGCGCATCACCTGCACCCGGCGCCGGTCCGGCGACATCGCGAGACTGGTGAGGGTGGCGAAGTGCCGTTCGTTCGCGCGCTCGGCGACCATGATCCGCTCGAGCTTCTGCAACTGGGTGACACCCGTGACGCCGGTGACCACCAGGGTGCGCCAGGCGATCCGCAGGCTCACCCCGAGTGCGGCCTCGTCGGGACCGTGCCCGCTGACGTCGCCGATGAGCACGTGCACGGTGCCGTCCTCGGTCTGGACGACGTCGTAGAAGTCGCCGCCGAGCAGCGACTGCTCGCGTCCGGGCCGGTAGCGGGCCACGATGTCCACGTCGCCGGTGCCGTGCAGCATCGGCGACGGCAGCAGTCCGCGTTCGAGGCGGGCGTTCTCCCGGGCCTGCAGCCGGCTGGCCTGCAACGCGACGGCGGCGTGCTCGGCCTGCTTGCGCTGGATGGCGTAGCGCACGGTGCGGCCGAACAGGTCCGGCTCTACGCGTCCCTTGACGAGATAGTCCTGCGCGCCGGCGGCGACCGCCGCCAGGCCCGTCTGCTCCTCGGCGAGGCCGGTCAGCACCACGACCGGGACGCCGGCGGCGTACTGCTGGACCCGCGCGAGGGCGTCCATGCCCTGCGCGTCGGGCAGATGCAGATCCAGCAGGATGCAGTCGGGCAGGCCGGCGTCCAGTTCGGCGCGCGCCGCGGCCATCGTCTGAACCCATTCCAGGCGCATGCCCTGGGCGCTGTCCGCCACCAGTTCCTCGACGATGAGCGCGTCGCCCGCGTCGTCCTCGATCAGCAGGACCGACGGCTCCTCCCGGGCCCAGTCGGTGTCCAGAGCGACCGACGAAGTGGTGGTGCCGATTCCTGGTGGTGCGCCGGCAGGCCTGTGCTGCTCGGAGAACATGGCCCCTGCCCTTCGATCTCGCGTGCCGTGACTCCGGTTCCCTCGTTCCGGACGACAACAGAGGAAGAATACCTATCGTGCGCACGTTCCCCGACGCGCGCGGCCCCGGAAACGGTCACCGGGCATGCCGGCCCTTGCGGGCGACGGGCTCGGGGGCGCCGGGCCGGGCCAGCAGCGCGGCGATGCCGGTGGTCAGCGGAACGGACAGCGCCAGTGCGATGCCGCCCACACACGCCCGCACCACCTCGATGGCGACGGCGTCGCCGGTGAGCACGTCCGACATGGACCGGCCGGCGACGCTGAACAGCAGCAACAGCGGCAGGGCGCCACCGGCGTACGCCAGCACCAGGGTGTAGACCGTGCTGGCGATGTGGTCGCGGCCGACCCGCATCGCGGAGGAGAACACCTTCCGGCGCGAGGCGGTGGGGTCGAGGGCCGCCAGCTCGAACGCCGACGCCGCCTGGGTGATGGTCACGTCGTTGAGGACACCGAGGGAGCCGATGATGAAGCCGGCGAGCAGCAGGCCGGTGATGCTGACCTGTTCGAGGTACAGCTGCACGTCGGTGTTCTGTTCCTCGGACAGCCCGGTCAGGTGGGTCATCCGGATCGTGACGTACGAGAGCACGGCGGCGAGCAGCATCGACGCGAGGGTGCCGAGCAGGGCCGAACTGGTGCGCAGGTTGACCCCGTGCGCGAGATACAGCACGGCGTAGAGAATGATCGCGCCGCCGACCAGCGCGACGGGCACGGCGGGTTGGCCGTCGAGCAACGCGGGGAGCATGAACACCACGAGCACACCGAATGCGATCAGCAGGCCGAGCAGGGCGCGCAGGCCGCGCCAGCGGGCGACGGCGACGATGACCACGGCGAAGGCCGTGATGATGAGCGCGATCGGGAGGCCGCGGGCGTAGTCGTAGAACGAGTACTGGGTGGCGCCGGACGGGTCGACCTGCCGCACGAGCCGGATCTCCTCGCCGACGCGCAGGTCGGGCTGCCCCGGGCCCGGCCCGATCTCGAGCAGGGTGCGGGTGCCCTCGTTGGGGCCCGAATCGATCGTGACGATGCTGCGCTGGCACTGGTAGGCCTCGGTGGGAGGCGGGACGGGGTCGCCGGTGAAGGGGCGGCCGGCCGAACTGCTGCCGCACGCGCCGATGTCCTGTTCGACGACGGTGCCGGCCTCGGTGACGACGGCTCCGCCGCCGGTGGTCTGGAGCGGGGCCGGGATGTCGACGGCCTCGCGGCTCGGCCACAGGGCGACGGCGCCCGCGAGCACGGCGATGCCGATCACGACGAGGAGTCCGACGACGACCTTCGCGGCGGTGGGTCCGACGGGGACGGGTCCGGAGAAGTGGCCGTGTCCGTGCCCGTGTCCGTGTCCGTGGCTGGGGCCGGTGGGCTCTGCTCGTGTCACCGACACAGGGTAACGACGTGGTCTCGGTGAAGTCGCATCGCGGAGTCCGCGGTCACTCGCGGGGGAGATGGGCTGGTGGTGGCGGGGAGCAGGGGGGTGTCCCCGCCACCGTCGACCTGATCTCGCACAGGGGGGTGGCGATGATCAGGGAGCCCAGCACGCTGAGGTGCCGTAGACAAACGTACTGCTTCTGTCGGTCCGACGGGTAGTACCTACGGTGTGTCGGTCCTCACCGGAACCCGGCCGAACGCTCGTTCCCGGTTCGTGGTCGACGTCCCGGCCTGCGGCGATGCAGTTCGCATGGGGGTACATATACATTCGACAACGTTCGGCGTGTCGCGCATCCCGGGCGTGTCGTGACGGCGGTCGATTCTCGTGGAGATCACTGCTTGTAGCTGGACAGGAAGTTGCCGAACCGTTCGATGGCCACCGCGAGGTCGCGGGCCCAGGGCAGCGTCACGATCCGCAGATGGTCCGGGTCCGGCCAGTTGAAGCCGGTGCCCTGCACCATCAGGATCTTCTCCTGCAGCAGCAGGTCCTGGACCAGCTTCTCGTCGTCGTGGATCTCGTACACGTCCGGATCGAGGCGCGGGAAGGCGTACAGGGCGCCGCGGGGCTTGACGCAGCTCACCCCGGGGATCGAGTTCAGGCGCTCCCACGCGACGTCGCGCTGCTCGAGCAGCCGGCCACCGGGCAGGATCAGGTCCTCGATGCTCTGATGCCCGCCGAGCGCGACCTGGATCGCGTGCTGAGCCGGCACGTTGGGGCACAGGCGGGTCGAGGCGAGCAGGTCGATGCCCTCGAGGAAGCCGGCCGCGTGCTCCTTCGGACCGGTGATCGTCATCCACCCCGACCGGTATCCGGCCACCCGGTAGGCCTTCGACAGGCCGTTGTAGGTCAGGCACAGCAGGTCGGGGGCGAGGGTGGCCAGGGAGATGTGCTTGGCGTCGTCGTAGAGGATCTTGTCGTAGATCTCGTCGGCCAGGAGCAGCAGCTGGTGCCGGCGGGCCAGCTGCACCAGCTGTTCGAGCACCTCGAGCGAGTACACGGCGCCCGTCGGGTTGTTCGGGTTGATGACCAGCAGGGCCTTGGTCTTGTCCGTGATCTTCGACTCGATGTCCTCGATGTCGGGATTCCACTCGTTGGACTCGTCGCACAGGTAGTGCACCGGCGTGCCCCCGGCCAGGGACGTCATCGCCGTCCACAGCGGGTAGTCCGGCGCCGGGATCAGCACCTCGTCGCCGTCGTCGAGCAGGGCCTGCATCGTCATCGTGATCAGCTCGGAGACGCCGTTGCCGAGGTAGACGTCGTTGATGTCGAGCTTCGGGAAGCCCGGCACGAGTTCGTAGCGGGTGACGATGGCCCGGCGCGCCGACGCGATGCCCTTCGACTCCGAGTAACCCTGGGCGTGGGGCAGCGCGGCGATCATGTCCTGCACGATCGTCTCCGGCGCCTCGAACCCGAACGGCGCCGGGTTGCCGATGTTGAGCTTGAGGATGCGGTGCCCCTCCGCCTCGAGCCGCGCGGCGTGCGCGTGCACCGGCCCGCGGATCTCGTACAGCACGTTCTGCAGCTTCGCGGACTGCTCGAGTTTCCGGCTGATGCGGTGGTGAAGGTGGCCCTGTTCTCCTGTACTCACGGCGTCCATGGTGCCACCCGTCCGCAACCGGGTTTCAGCCGGATTTGGGGCGCGTCGCCGCGTCCACCGCGACGTTCGGCCCGAAAAGTGCAATCATGACGACTTGTGACCGTGGCGTCGGGGTGACGCGCGGGTGGATTGAGGAGTCGTACGGTATGGCACAGGGAACTGTGAAGTGGTTCAACGCCGAAAAGGGTTTCGGCTTCATCGAGCAGGACGGCGGTGGACCCGACGTGTTCGTTCACTACTCGGAGATCCAGGGTTCCGGTTTCAAGTCGCTGGACGAAGGGGCCCGGGTCGAGTTCGAGATCGGACAGGGACAGAAGGGTCCGCAGGCCCAGGGGGTTCGTCCCATCTGAGCGGGTTCGTCCCGACAATTCGGCGGCGCTGCACCTTCGGTGCGGCGCCGCTGCTGCTTTCGGTCCAGGTCACAACCCATTGGGCAGTTCGTCTCTTTGTCCTACCATTCGGTAACATTCCGGCGCGTCGCGGGCATACGCATGTGGGAACCGTGATGTTCGGGAGATGGGCGAGACAACCAGGGGGTTGGTGTAGATGGTGGGGGACGGTGCCGCTGTGGCGCAGTGGCGGGACCGCAAGCGATACCTGTGGCTGTGCGGGCTCGCCGTCCCGCTGAGCCCGTTCGTCGCGTGGGTGCTCGTCGAGTACCTGCGTCTGGGACTCTTCTGGGCGTTCGGCGCGCTGCTGATCGCGGTGATCGTCCCGCTCGTCGATCGATTCACCGGCGTCGACAAGGCCAACCCGCCGGAAGAACTCGTGCGTGAGCTCGAGGAGGACCGGTACTACCGCTGGTGCACCTACCTGTACCTGCCGCTGCAGTACGCCGGTCTCGTCTTCGCCTGCTGGGTCTGGACCGTCGCGCCGATGGGCTGGCCCGAGCGGTTCGCGATGGCCGCCACCGTCGGCGTGGTCGGCGGCGTCGGCATCAACGCCGCGCACGAGCTCGGGCACAAGCGCACCGACCTCGAACGCCGGCTCGCCAAGATCGCCCTCGCCCAGTCCGGGTACGGGCATTTCTTCGTCGAACACAACCACGGTCACCATCTGCGCGTCGCCACCCCAGAGGACGCCGCGACGGCCCGGTTCGGCGAGACGTACTGGAAGTTCCTGCCGCGCTCGGTGTTCGGTGGCGTCCGGTCGGGCTGGCGGTACGAGCGCGACCGCCTGGCCCGTCGCGGGCTGCCCTGGTGGAGTCCCCGCAACAACGTCCTGAACGCCTGGGCGCTGACCGTCGTGCTGTACGCCGGGCTGATCGCGGTGTTCGGGTGGTCCGTCGCGCCGTGGCTGATCGTGCAGGCGGTCCTGGCGGTGATGTTCCTCGAGGCCGCCAACTACCTCGAGCACTACGGCCTGCTGCGCGAGCAGCGACCCGACGGTTCCTACGTGCGTGTGGCGCCCCGGCACAGCTGGAACAGCGACCACAGCTGCAGCAACCTGTTCCTCTACCACCTGCAGCGGCACAGCGACCACCACGCCAATCCGCTGCGGCGCTACCAGACGCTGCGCACGATGGAGGAGGCGCCGCAGCTGCCCGCCGGCTACGCCGTCATGATCCTGCTGTCGTTCGTTCCGCCGCTGTGGCGCAAGGTGATGGACCCGCGACTGCTCGACCACTACCACGGTGACGTCTCGCGCGTGAACCTCGATCCCGCACGTCGCGAGGAGCTCATCGCCCGGCACAGCTGACACCCGTATCCGGATGCTTGCACCCGATGCGGCCGTCGAATTCGGGTGCAAGGACGCGATATCCGGCGCAAGCTCGGCTGTCCACAACCGGGCGATCCATCCACAGATCGAGTCGGTCCCGCCGTCGTCGCAGTGTGCGCCCGGCCCGATACGGCACTGTGACCGCATGGGCGACGAACACGACATCATCCGGCGCGCTGCGGCCCTCGAGCGGGGCGTCAGCGATCGCGAGATCCGGCGACTGTGCGGGCGCGGGCACTGGCACCGCGTCCACCGCGGCGCTTACCTGCCGGCCGAGAGTTATTCGCAGCTCGACGAATACGGCCGCCACCACCGCCGGGCCGTCGCGGTGGCCGGGGCGATCCGTTCCGACGCCGCGCTCAGCCACGTCTCGGCCGCCGTCCTGCACGGCCTCGCCCTGTGGCACACCCCGCTGGACGACGTCCACCTGACCCGCAACCGCGCCGGGGGAGCGAAGCGCACGCCGGGACGGAACCTGCATGCGTCGCCGTTCGCTCCCGACGAGGTCACCGAGATCGACGGAGCGCGCGTGCTGACCGTCGCGCGCACCGTCGCCGACCTCGCCCGCACCCTTCCGTTCGAGCAGGCCGTCGTCGCAGGGGACCACGCCCTGCACACGTGCGGGATCTCCGTCGCCGACGTGACCGATGCGCTGGCGCGCAACGTCCGCCACCCCGGTCATGCGAAGGGCCTGCGCGCGGCGCAGTTCATGGACGGACGGAGCGAGAGCGTCGGCGAGTCCCGCAGCCGCGTGCTGTTCGTCCGCGCCGGACTTCCGATACCACTGACCCAGGCGACGGTCCACGACGCCCGGGGACGGTGGCTGGCCCGGGTCGATTTCCTGCTCCCGGACCACGGCGTGATCGGTGAGTTCGACGGACGCGTGAAGTACCGGGGCGACGACGTCGCGCCGGAGGAGACGGTGTGGCGGGAGAAGCAGCGTGAGGATCGTCTGCGCGACGCCGGCTGGACCGTGGTGCGCTGGGTGTGGGACGAGCTGGCCGTACCCCTGGTGGTCGCCGACCGCATCCGGGAGGCGATCACGCGGGCCGCGCGGGGCCCGCGGCCCACCGGGACGTTCAGGGTCTGAGGTCGAGCTTGCACCCGTCGTCGCGTGCTTGCCCCCGCTGTGGGCGTACGCAAGGGGTGCAAGGACGGTAGAAAGGGTGTCTGCTCGGGAAGACGACGACGCCCCCCACACGAGGTGGGGGGCGTCGCTGGCGTTACGAGCGCCGGCCGGGGGCCTTGGCGCCGGACCGGAAGCCCAGCGCGCCGGGCTTGGCCTGCGGGGGAGCCGGGGACTCGGCGCCATTGGTCGGCGAGGCCTCGGCGCCATTGGTCGGCGTTGCCTCCGCACCGTTGGTCGGCGTTGCCTCCGCGCCGTTGGTCGACTGCGTCTCGGGCTCCGGTGCCTTCTCCGGCGGGGCGTCCGGATCGGGTGCCTCACCCGGGGGTGCGTGCGCCGGTTCCGGTGCCTTTTCGGGGGCCGCGGGCTTCTCAGCCGGCTCGGGCTTTCCAGCCGGCTCGGACTTCTCGGCTGGAGCTGTCGGCGCGGCGGCCTTGCGGGCGCCGGGAGCCTTTGCTCCACCCTTGAAGGCCAGGCCGCCCGGCTTCGCCTTCGGCGGCTCGGGAGCCGTCGAAGTCTCGGCAGCGGGTGCTTCCGCAGCCGGTGCTTCCGCAGCGGGTGCTTCCGCGGAGGCGGGAGCCTCGGTGGCGGGAGCCTTGGCGGCCGGAGCCGCCGGGGCGGCCTTCTTGGCGCCCGGGGCCTTGAGCCCGCCCTTCATCTGCAGCCCGCCCGGCTTGGCCTTCGGGACCGACGGTGCGGCCGGTGCCTCGGCAGCCGGCGCCTCCGCGGCGGGAGCCTCGGCGGCCGGAGCTGCCGGGGCGGCCTTCTTGGCGCCCGGGGCCTTGAGCCCGCCCTTCATCTGCAGCCCGCCCGGCTTCGCCTTCGGCGCAGCCGGTGCCTCGGCAGGAGCGGATTCGGCGGCCGGAGCCGCCGGGGCGGCCTTCTTGGCGCCCGGGGCCTTGAGCCCGCCCTTCATCTGCAGTCCGCCCGGCTTGGCGGCGGGTGCAGCGGGAGCTTCGGCTGCGGCGCCGTCACCGGAAGCCTTCGCGCCGGGAGCCTTCAGACCGCCCTTCATCTGCAGTCCGCCCGGCTTCGCGCCGGGAGCCTTGGCGGCGCCCTTCATCTGAAGACCATCGGCCGGGGCCGTCTTGGGGGCTGCCGGCGTCGCGGCCGCCTCCTCGATCTCCTCGACGCGTTCCTTCTCCTCGGTCTCGGCGACGGCCTCGGACGCCACGGCGGCGCCCTTCGAGTCCGCGGCCGGGGCGGGAGCGGGCCGCTCACTCGGGATCACCTTGAGGTTCTCGCCGAGCTGCGCCGGTTCGAGACGCGTGATCGAGTCGAGCATGAGCTGCGCGACGTCGACGACCTCGACGCCCTCACCCTCGCCCTTCTCCTGGCGAGCGGTGACACCGTCGTTGAGCATGACGCGGCAGAACGGGCAGCCGGTGGCGATCTTCGACGGACTCGTCGACAGCGCTTCGTCGACGCGGTCGATGTTGATCCGCTTGCCGATCTTCTCTTCCATCCACATGCGGGCACCACCGGCACCACAGCACATGGATCGCTCGCCGTGCCGCGGCATCTCGGTGAGCTTCGCACCGGACGCTGCCATGAGCTCGCGCGGCGCGTCGTACACCTTGTTGTGGCGGCCGAGGAAGCAGGGATCGTGGTAGGTCACGTCCTGGCTCACCGACGCCACCGGCACCAGCTTCTTCTGCCGCACGAGGCGGTTGAGCAGCTGGGTGTGGTGGACGACCTCGTAGTTACCGCCGACCTGCGGGTACTCGTTGTTGAGCGCGTTGAAGCAGTGCGCACAGGTGACGACGATCTTGCGCTTGGAGTCCTCGACGCCTTCGAACACCGAGTTCAGCGTCTCGATGTTCTGCATCGCGAGCTGCTGGAACAGGAACTCGTTGCCCGCGCGACGTGCCGAGTCGCCGGTGCAGGTCTCCTCGGCGCCGAGCACCATGAACTTCACGCCGGCGGTCGCGAGCAACTCGGCGACGGCCTTGGTGGTCTTCTTGGCCCGGTCCTCGTAGGCACCGGCGCAGCCGACCCAGAACAGGTACTCGTAGTCGGCGAAGGTGTCCGCGTCCTGACCGAACACCGGAACGTCGAAGTCGAGTTCGGAGATCCAGTTGAGCCGGTCCTTGGCGTTCTGGCCCCACGGGTTGCCCTTGTTCTCGAGGTTCTTGAACAGACCCGCGAGCTCGGACGGGAAGTCGGACTCGATGAGCACCTGGTAGCGGCGCATGTCGATGATGTGGTCGACGTGCTCGATGTCCACCGGGCACTGCTCGACGCAGGCACCGCAGTTGGTGCAGCTCCACAGCGTTTCCGTGTCGATGACGGGCGCGAGCTCGCCCTCGACGGTCTCGCCGACGAGCCTGCGGTCGGTCTCGGCCAGCGCTGCGGCCGGGATCTTTCCGAGCTTGGCTTCGTCCGGGTTGCCCTCGGCGTCGACCAGCCCGATCTCGTCGCCGCCGAGGTCCTTGCGGCCACCGGCGAGCAGGTAGGGCGCCTTGGCGTAGCCGTGGTCGCGCAGCGAGGTGATGAGCAGCTTGGGCGACAGCGGCTTGCCGGTGTTCCAGGCCGGGCACTGCGACTGGCAGCGGCCGCACTCGGTGCACGTGGTGAAGTCGAGCCAGCCCTTCCAGGAGAAGTCCTCGATCTTCCCGGCACCGAAGGTGTCGGTGTCCGGATCGGCCGTCTCCATGTCGATGGCCTTGCCCTTCGACGTCATCGGCTTCGCGGCACCGAGGGCGACGCCACCGTCGTCTTCACGCTTGAAGTAGATGTTGAAGAACGCGGCGAAGCGGTGCCAGGCGACACCCCACGTGATGTTGCGGCCGACGACGTACAGCCAGATCATGCCGGACATCAACTTCACGAACGCGAAGATCGACACCATCACGGCGCTCGCCGGCAGCAGCTTGGCGAGGTTCATCGTGAAGAAGTCGGTCCACGGGTTGGCGTGGCCGTAGGTCGCGATCTTGCCGGCCTTGACGAAGATCATGCCGAGGCCCTCGATGAGGACGACGGTCTCGACGAAGTACGCCGCCCGGAAGTCGGAGCCGGCGAAACGCGAGAGCCGCTCGGGCTTCCGCGGGTGGTTCAGCTGCCGAATGATGATCAGGGCAGTGATGCCGATCACGGTTCCGAGGCCGAGCAGTTCGTCGATCAGGTGGTAGACGGCGGTGTTGCCGATCAGCGGCCAGTGGAACGCCGGGTCGAAGGTCTGGCCGTAGGCCTCGAACCAGACGATCGCGCCGAGCATGAAGCCGACCATCACCAGCCAGTGGGCCCAGCCCACGGTGCGGAACTTACTCATCCGGGTGTGTGCGACGAACTCGACGAGCATCTGCTTGAAGCGCGGGAAGAACGGCTGCCACCGATCCGGAGCCGGCTGGCCGATCCGGACGACGTTGACCATCTTCATCGCGCCACCGATGAACGAGTACCAGCACACCAGACTGAGCAGCACGCCGATCGTGCCCAACGTGATCGTCAGGGCATTCATAGGTGGCCTTTCGTGTCGGGGGCGGCCGCGGCCGCCTGGTATAAGCCCACGCATCGTAACCCGAACTAAGTTACCAGCCGGTAGCTATAGGAAGTTACCGGCCAGTAGTCTAGTCTCGCGGTGCTGCGGCGCGGTGCCTGGTGGAGGTCGGCCGCGTGGGGGGCGGCCGAATTGCCGCATCGCGCCGTAGCGTGAGTGTCCGCCCACGGTAAGCGTTAAACCTTTCGACTCATTGAGTCAGGCATACCTAACGTGCGGTAACCGGTCACGCTTCGGCATCCCTACCGTCGAGTCGGGCAACAGACCGGCAACGGATTCGGCACATTCCGGACGCGACGATCCCTGTGATGTCGGTTATGATGCTGCGCGAGATGTGCTTCGCGCACCCGCGATCAGGGCCTACGGTGCGCAGGGGCGCATTGGTGTCAGAACTTGGGGGGCGTCCGTCGGGGGCGTGCGCCGAAGTCACAGAACGGAATCGAATGAAGTTCAGGAAGCTCGCCGCCGTGGCGGCGATGACCATCGCTGCCGTCGGCCTCACCGCCGGCACGTCCTACGCCGCTCCGGCGGTCACGGCACCGGAGAAGATCAACTACGAGACCAAGGCGGAGGGCGACTCCGTCGTCACCGTCATCGACGCCGGTTCGTTCGCCGTGTCCGGCGACGGCAAGAGCGTCGAGCTGCAGGACAGCGACGGCAATGCGGTCGTGAGCCTGCCGCTGGCCATCCAGCTCGGCGACCTGCAGCTGCCGTTCGAGCGGGAGATCAGCGAGGACGGCAAGACCCTCACCCTGACCCCGGTCGTCGATCCGGCGCAGGCCACCCCGGTCGACCCCGAGGACAAGGTTGCTCCGGGCCTCAACCCCGTCAGCCTGAAGCTGAACGACGTCGCGTCGCCCGAGGAGAACCTGAAGGCGCAGCAGAACTTCGCGTCGCAGCTGGGCATCGCCACCGCCGTCGGTGCCCTGGTGGGCACCATCATTGGCTGTGTTGTCACAATTGCCGCGGGTTGCGTCCCGGGTGCGACCATCGGCGGCATCATCGGCACCATCGTCGCCGGTGGTCCGACGCTGGTCGTCGCCGGCGTCGGCCTGATCAACACCCTCATGGCGCCCCCGGGCACCACGGAGTGGGCCGAGAAGTAGTCCTCGCGCCAAAGCCACTTCGGCCCCGTCACCGTTCCGGTGGCGGGGCCGCAGTCGTTTTCTCTCGGCATCCTCAGGAGTTGAGGGTGATCAGCCGGAAAAGATGCACCACGAGCTCGACGGCATAGACCACCACATCGACCCCGACCAGCAACAGATCTGTTGACACCGGCCACTCACCTTCTGTCGAACCGGCCGTCAGCGGACGCCGGGATATGCAACAGTCCGGCCGCGGAACACTCCGCAGCCGGACCTCGGGACGCTCAGGATCCTAAACCGGTCGGCTGGTTTCCGGTCGTCGCGCCCGGTGCGACACGCCGCACAGCACGAGGGCCCGCCTCCGGTCGGAGGCGGGCCCTCGTGGACCACTCACAGTGACGCTCTCACAGAGCGACGATCACCAGGTGCGCACGCGCAGCCCGGGGTTCTCGGCGAGGACCGCGGAGATCGGCGTCGCGAACAGCTCCGGCGACTCGCCGAGCAGGCCGCTGACCACGCCGGCGATCTCGCACATGCCGTACTGGCCGACGTTCGAGGCGCTGGAGATGCCCAGGGCGAGGGTGCCGGTGACGATCGTGCCGCCGCTGTCGCCCTGCAGGGCGCACAGGTTGGTGGAGAAACCGTCCCTCAGCACCCGGTGGCCGACCTCCACGGTCTGACCCGACGCGGTCACGACACCGCAGCTGTAGCCCGAGCGGACGCCGGACTTGCACGCGGGCGCACCGACGACGGGCTCGGCGATACCGGTGATCGGCAGCGGCGCCGCGAGCGGCACCCGCACACCGTTGTTCTCGAACCGGCCCTGGGCCTCGGCGGTGGGCCGGATCAGGGCGTAGTCGTGGCCGTCCAGGCTGGTCTTCTCGAAGGTGCCGAGCTGCTGGCCGAGTTCCTCGCCGATCAGGTGGTACACCTTCGACGCGTACCCGCTGCCGGCGGACGGCCGGTTCGGGTCGCAGTGCCCGGCGGTGATGTTGACCGGCCGGTCCGAGCCGTCGACGGCGTTGAAGCCGAGCGAGCAGCGCAGACCCTCGCCGGCGCCGAGGGCGGCATAGGCGTCCCCGCCGAACAGGGCAGTGGGGGCGGCAAGATCGGCGACGGGCTGCAGGTCACCTGCGGCCGGCTCCGGGACGAGCGGTGCGGGCGCGAACAGCACCCGGGCGCCCTGCAGGAAGTCGGGCAGCTGGATCCCGGCGACGTTCTCGGTGCGCAGCACGACGTCGTTGTGCACGACGTCGATGGCGACGCCGCGCACCAGGTCGGCGACGGCGGGCGGCTGGGTGGCCAGCCAGTCGTTCAGCGCCTTCAGTTCGTCGCGCAGCTGCGTCTCGGTGCGGTCGGTGTCCTCGACGGTGAATCCGGCGTCCTCGGCGGCCTCCCGGGCGGCGTCGTAGCCCTCACCCTCGGTCAGCCCCACCTTCGGCGTGCCGTCCTGCTCGAGCCACACACCGGAGAACACGGCAGCGAACTGCTCCCGCGCCGTCTCGGCGAAGCGGGCCAGCTCCTGGCTGCGGGCAGCGTCCGTCAGGTACCGCTCGGGGCTCATCTGCAGGTCCCGGGCCAGCGCCTCCACGAGTTCGTTCGGCAGCGCCGTCGCCTCGATCGGGGCCGGTTCGGCCTGGGCGATGGCGGCGGCGGGGCCGAACAGCATGAGCGCTGCCGAACCGTAGACCGCTGCTCGACGGGCGAAGGAGCGTCGCATGGATGCCTTCCTCGTTGATCTCCGCGACGGTGCGCGGAGATGCCGGCCCCGGGCGGGCCGGTGCTGGACGGGACGATCATAGGGGTTCGGCCGCGCGAACACCCAGCCGCGCGGCGTGGCGCGGGACCGGTCAGGCCGCGGCGCCGGTGCGCACCCGCGCGCCGGTCTCGGCCTCGATGTCCTGGATCGCGATGCCCAGGCTGGACGTGCCGCCCTGCGGGGCGAGGACGAGGTTGGCTTCCACGCAGTCCGGGGCGCCGGAGCTGTTGGAGCCGCTGATCACCCCGAGTGCGAGGGTGCCGGTGACGATGGCGCCGCCGCTGTCGCCGGAGAGGGTGCAGGCGGTGGTCGCGAAGCCCCGGATCGTGGTGCTCGTGCCGTCGGCGCGGACCAGCTGGGTCTCGATCCGGTCGGCGGCGACGATGCCGCACGTGAAGTACGACGACTGCCCGGACTTGCACACCGGGGCGCCGGCGACGGGCGCCGCCGTGCCGGTGACGGTGAGCGTCGAGCCGTTGCCGCCACGGATCACGGGCCGGTTCAGGCCGACGTCCACGCCCGCCTGGTCGAGGCCGATGATGCCGTAGTCCAGGGTGCTGCTCCCGCCGACGGTCGAGCGGGTGAACGCGCCGATCTTCACGCTCTCGTCGATGTTCTCCCGGTTGGGCAGGTAGACGGTGGAGCCGCCGTCCTCGCGGGCGACCGCGTCGCAGTGGCCGGCGGTGATGTTGACAGCCGACCCGTCGGCGTCGACGGCGTTGAAGCCGAACGAGCACACGCCGATGCGGTCGAGCGGCGTCGAGCGGACGTCGCCGTCGGCGGTGATGTAGGTGTCGCCCCCGAGCGGGCCCGGCTCGTTCGGCGGCTGGCCGGGGGTGAGCATGACCTGGACGTTGGCGATGAGCGTCGGCAGGTTCAGGGCGCGGCCGGCGGGGCTGTTGGCGATGTCGACGATCAGCCGGTTGTTGAACACGTCGATCGACGTCGAGTTCACCTGGGAGGCCAGTTCGCGGGGCAGCGCGGCGACCCAGCGGTTCAGCTCGGCGAGGGACCGCTCGAGCCCGTCCGCGGACACCGGCGCGACGGTGACGTGGTAGCCGTCGTTCTCGGCCTGCCGGGCAGCGTCGGGGTTGGTGACCGCGACGACGGGCTTACCGTCGGTGCCCAGCCATGCCCCGGCGAAGTCGTCCGGCCGTTCGGCGCGGAAGGTGCGCGCGTAGTCCGCGAGTTCCTGGGCGCGTTCGGACCGCTCGAGGTACTCGTCGGCGCTGATCTTCAGGTCCCGGCTGATGGCCTCGACGAGTTCGGCGGGCAGCTGATCCACCGGCAGCTGGTCGGCCGGGGCCGCGTGGGCGGTCGCGGCGAGCGGCCCGGCCAGCAGCAGCGCCGACGCCGCAGCGACGACGACACGGCGGACGGTGGTACGAGCAGCGGCGCGCGACGCCGACGAGTAACGCATGGGGGCCCTTCGAGAATGTGTTGACGGGTTTCGTGCGTGATCGTGCCGCGGGAGCGAGCACGACCGTGTGACAGCGTACGGGACGGTTGGTCTCACTCCGGTGCCTCGGAACCGGTGGTGTCCGTTGGGTCCGGTTCCGTGGTTCCGGTGGGCGTGGACGTGACCGTCGTGGTCGGCGCGACGGTCGTGGTGGCGGTGGGGGTCGTCGTCCGGGTGGGCCGGTCCCGTTCCCGGGTGGCCGCGCTCGTGGTGGGTTCGGCCGTGGTCGAACGCGTGGTGGTGGTGGGTGCCGGGCGGGATGTGGTGGACCGGGTCGACGGGGCGACCGCGGCCGCGGGCAGCGGCTCGGTGACGGCGGGCCACGAGTCGACGGGCCCCGAGTCGACGGCGACCGGCGCCGCGTCGGGGGTGGTCGCCGGGGCGGCGGTGGTACCGGTCGGTGTCCCGGTGGTCGACGGCACCTGCACGGCGCTCGACAGCGACTCGTAGGCGGCGCCCGCTTCCCGCACGGGGGTCTCCGCCGGGGTGTCCCGCAGCGAGAACACCAGGGCACCCATTCCCACGAGCAGCGCGACGGCGGCCGCGACGGCGCCGCTGACGACGAGCCGGTTGGGTGGGACGCGGTCCGGCTCGGCGGATCCCCGGTCGGTAACGGTCGCCGCGACGGCGGGGCCGGCGTCGGCACGGGGTTCGGGGGCGACACGGGGTTCGGGGGCGGCAGGGGGCTCGAGCGGTGTGCGTGCGGCGGCGGCCGAGCGGACCGCCGGGATGATCCGGGTGGCGCCGACCATGTCCGCCGACCCGGCCGCGGCCGCGAGCGCCGCGCCCCGCACCACCGTGTGCTGCGGCTGCGGCGGCAGCACGCACCGCACGCCCATCCCGGCCTTCACGGCCTGCGCGACGAGCTGTGCCGCCGACGGGTCCACGGGGTCCTCGGTGCTGATCACGACGGCATCGAGGTTGCTGACGAGCCAGCCGAACGCGCCGAGCGCGGCCGACAGCTGCGCGGGCACCGACGGGGCGTCGCCCTCCGGATAGCGGAACGCGCGGCCCGCGGCGACACCGGAACGCACGAGCGTCACCGTCGATCCGCCGGCGTCGAGGTGATAGACGGCGACGAGCCGACCGCTCTGCTGCGCGACCCGCGCCTCGAACCACGCCGCGACGGCCTCGGCGTCGGAGATGAGGGCGACGTGCCGCAACCCGACGTAGTCGAGGGCGTTGCGCAGCACCGCGACGGTGGCCGGGGACCATTCGGTGGGATGCGCGGCGGCCACCGTCGCCGGGGCGTCGCCGACCAGGGGCGCGGCGTCGGCGAGGAGGCATTCCATCGCGGTCGCCACGAGGTCCTCGGCGCGGGAGAGCGCACCGTCCTCGGCGCGCACCCCGGCCGGGTCGCCCACACGGTCGACGAAGCCGGCGAAGGAGCTGCACCCGCCGGCACCGGGGTCGCGGACGCCGAGTGTGGCCGTGCCGTCGGAGTGCAGGTGCAAGTGGGTGAGGCGTTCGACCGGTTCGGGGTCGGGACGGATGCCCTCGGCGGAGGTGACGGCCACGGCGGACACGGTGGTGCCGACTTTCAGGCCCACGCCTACGGACATGCGGAAGTCCCCCCGTTCCCACTGGTTGCCGGTTGCCGAGCCTCGGCCCCGTGCCCGAGCGCGCGGAGCATCGAGATGAGCTCCGATCGCGAGCCGGCGCCGAGCCGCCGCCGGATGCGCGCGACGTGATGCTCGACAGTCTTCGCGGAAATGTACAGGCGGGACCCTACTTCGCGGTAGGTCAGTCCGGCGACGACGAGGTCGGCGACCTCCGCCTCCCGATCCGACAGGGGACTCGGGGCCATCGGCGCGGCGGCAGCGGGCGCCGGCGCGGGGGAGCGCGGCGCGGCCGACGGGTGCCGCACCGCCCGTGCGACCTGCAGCAAGGCCGTCGCCGTCGCGGTGTCGCCCACCCGCAACGCGGCCTCGCCGGCCAGTCGTGCCCCGTCCCAGGGCAGGCCGATCGCGGCAAGTGACTCCGCCGCCGCCTGCACCCGCGCCGGATCGGCGTCGCCCTGCAGCACCCGCAGCCACGCCTGCCCGGCCCGCGCCAGGGCGGCCGCGTAGGCGGTGGACTCCGCCGCCGACCCGAGCGCGCGGGCGTGCGGCAACAGCTCCGCGGGCCGGTCCGCGGCGATGGCCGCCTGCACCCCGTACCAGTGCAGCGTCGCGCCCCACAGCGGCGGTTCACCGAGGGTCGACAGGAGCTCCTGCGCCTGAGCGACCAGATGGGCGATGCGGTCGGCCTCGCCGAGCCGGACCGCTGCGAGCCACAACTCGCCGAGGGGCAGCAGGCTCAGCAGGTCCACCGAGTATGCGGCCACCACGCCCTGCGCCGCGGTCCAGGCGGCGGTCAGCGCGCCGACGTCGCCGCCGCGGCGGGCCAGGCCCACCCGCAGCCCGTGCAGGAACAGCTGGTCCCGCTGCTCGGTCGCCGAGGGGGCGAGCTCGTCGGCGGCGGCCGTGGCCACCGGCAGGTCCCCGCCGATCAGCGCCGTCCACGCCGCGAGCAGGCGGTGCCGCACGGACGGCACGGTGCTGGGGCGGCCGAGCACGGCGGCGGCATGGACGAGTTCGCCGGAATGCAGGCACAGCAGTGCCGTGACCGCCTCCGGGGTGTCCGGCAGCAGCCGCGTCCGGTCGCCGGTGCCGTGCACGGACAGGGCCCGCGTGAGGCTGTTCATCGCGACGCGCCCGTCGCCACCGACGGACTCGCGCAGGCCGGCGGCCAGCAGCTGCGCCGCCGCCGCGGACGACGTCGGTGCCGGCGCAGCCGTGCCGAACCGGGCAGCGGCGCCGGGACGGCCCGCGGCGAGCAGCACCGTCGCGGCGACGGGCGCATCGGCACCCGCGCGCTCGGGTCCGAGCCACTCGTACAGATCCGCGCTGCGACCGAGCATGCCGCGGCGCGCGGCGACGGTCGCGGCGATGCGGGTCGCGGCGGTCAGCTCGTCGCCGGGCAGGGTTGCGGCCCGGTCGAGCAGCCGATCGGTGAGCTGTGCGGCGGTGGCGAGATCACCGGCGAGCCCGGCGGTCTCGGCGCGGCGCACATCGAGCGCGTCGGCGTCGGCACCGGCGCGGATCGCGGCGTCGTACAGCGGGAGGGCCTGCGCGGGCGCGGCCTCGGCGGCGAGCATCACGAGACGGTCCGCGAGACGGGCGTCGGCCACGCCCGCGTCGGCGAGCGCGCGGGCGGTGTCGGCGGACAGCAGCCCCGCGTCGAGACGCAGCGCCGCCAGCCGGTGCGCGAGCGTGCGGACGCCGTGGGATCCGAGGACGGTGGCGGGCACCGCGGCGGCCGCGGGGATCGGGACGTCGCCGTCGACGGTGAGCAGGCCACTGGCTCGCGCGGCGTCGACGAGCTCCCGCGCGCGGTCCGCCTCGACGCCGAGGACGGAGGCGACCTCGAGCGGATCGAGGGTGCCGCCGAGAGCGGCGAGGACCAGCACCCGGGGCAGGTCCGGGTCGCCACCGGCGAGCCGGTCCCGGACGCGGGCCGCGGCGGCCCGTCGGGGATCGGTGCCGTCGCGCAGTGCCACGAGGGCCGCGTCCACGACGTCGCGGGTCCCGCCGGTCAGGCGGTGCACCGCGCGGATCGGTTCCGGACGCGGCGTGAGTCCGAGAGTCGCTGCCCGACCGGCGATTTCGCGTGGGCTGAGGGGGCGCAGTTCGACGAGCGCCGAGTGCGCGCCGAACGCGGACGACAACGCGCGCAGATCGCTGCGGTGAGGCCGCGGCTCCGTCGCGACGACCACCGCCCGCTCGCCGCGCCGCACCTGCTCGGCGAGCGCGAGGACGGACTCGGCGGGCAGGGTGTGTGCGTCGTCGACCACCAGCGCCGACGTCGCGGGCGAATCCGGATCGGTGCCGACGGTGAGGCCCCGATCGGCGAGCGTCTGCCGCACCGAGGACAGCAACGCGGACTTGCCGCTGCCGGCGGGACCGGCGAGCAGCAGCCGGGGCGGACTCGCGGCGACGGCGTGCGCGACGTCGCGCGGCAGGGAAACGGGTTGCGGCATCGGTCAGTTGCCGAGAAGTCCGCCGACGCCGTCGACGACGCCACCGACGGCGCCGCCGACCCCTTCGACGACACCGCCGACCGCGTTGCCGGCGCCGCCGACGACCGCACCGGCACCCTCACCGGCACCGCCGAGGGCATCACCGACCTGGGAACCGTAGTTCGGGGCGGGCGCCGGCGCGGGAGCCGGGGCGGGGGCGGGAGCCGGGGGAGGGGTCGTCGTGGGGACGGGGGCGACGGTGCCCGGTGCGACGGTGCCCGGGGCGACGGCGCCGGGGGCCGGTGCGCCCGGCGCCGCACCGGGCGCGGTGGTGCCCGCGGGAACGGACCCGGCAGGGGCGACGGTCCCGGGCGCCCCGGGCGTCGCCGCCGTGGCCGCGGCCCGCGTGCCCGGTGTCGTCGCGGGCACGGCACTGCTCGTGCCGGAGCCGGTGGTCGCGGTCGTCGCCGGCCCCCCGGCCGAGGCGGGGGTCGCGCCCGGGACGGTCGCGGAAGTGGCGGCGCCGACGCCGGCCTCCGAGGCGTCGGACGTGCCGAGCGTCCCCACCGCGAGACCACCCGCACCGAGCAGAACGAGCGCAGCGGCCGCGGCCCCCGCGAGCACGTAGCGCCGCGACCGGGAGGGAGCCGGAGCCGCCGCGGCGGCCGGAGCCGGGGCGGGGACGACGGCCGGGCGGACCGGCGAGATCGCCTCGGTCGGCCGGGCGGTCGTCACCGGCAGCACGGTGGTGGGCACATCGTCGTCCACCGGGGCGGCGACCGCGGTTCCCGCCCGTGGCTGGGCCGCCCCGAGGGCCGCCGTGTGGGCCGGATGCGGCCCGGCCACCACCGCGACGCCCAGCTCCGCCGAGAGCAGCTCGGCGACGAGAGGGATCGCGCCGCCGCCACCGGTGAGCAGCACCCGCCCCACATCCGACGGCTCGACCCCGGCCCCGCGCAGCGCCTCGTGCACCAGCGCCGTCGACGCCTGCAGCGGGCCGCGGGCCAGTTCCTCGAACTCGTCGCGTACGAGACGCACGTCCCGCCGCACCCCGGGCAGATCGATCGCGACGACCGTCTCGGTGTCGGTCGACAGCTGCTCCTTCGCGGCTCTCGACCGGGTACGCAGCTCCGCCAGCGCCGCCGTCATCGGCGCGGCGAACGGATCGAAGTCGGGGACGTCGTCGCGCACGGTGTCCAGCAGATGGGTGGTGACCAGATGGTCGAGGTGACCGCCGCACACGTCCTCGCTCGCGATCGGACGGCCGAGAAGAACCGGTTCGGCGCCGGTGCGCACCACCGAGACGTCGAGCGTGCGGGCGCCCAGGTCGTAGACGACGACCACCCCGTCGCCGAGGGGACCCCGGGTGGCCTCGAGCCAGCGCACCGCGGCGATCGGCTCGGGCATCAGCGTCACGTCCGCGAGCCCCGCCCGCGACAGGGCCTCGCGCAGCGCGTCGACGGTGTAACCGGCCCAGGTCGCCGGATGCGCCACCGTGATCGCGGGGGCCTCCGGCAGGTCGAGCGAGGCCTCGTGCACCAGGCAGCCGATCGCCGTCGCGGTCAGGTCCGCCCCGGAGTACGACGCTCCGTTGTCGGCGAGCACACCGACGGGATCCCCGACGCGGCTCACGAAGTCGGTGAACACCAGCGCCCCCGGGGCGGCCGGCCGGTGACCGAGGTGCGGCGCGTCGTCGGGGGGAAGGTGCAGTTCGCTGGCACGGGACAGGACGACCGGACGGTACGTGTCGGCGCGATCGAACGCGGTGGCCGCCACCGAATCCGCCGAACCGATCGTGACTCCGAGCCCTGCTGCCATGTCGTTTCGCTCCCTGTTCGGGGCGGACGTATCCGCCGTGTCGCGTTGAATGTCGTAATCGGACACGATGTCGTTAGCCCGATACGAGACCTTCGACCCTGGTGCGGGGGCGATCCCCCTGTCCGCCCCGATCCCCTAATGCGCACCCCCGTACGGGCCCCGGACCGAGGGGGGTCTCGGCCCCCTTGGGCGGGGGACCGGCCGTTCGTAGCGTGAATCGCAGAACACCGACCCCAGGAGATGCGATGTCCACCAACGCTGTGCTCGACTTCATCCTCAGCCTGCTGCGCGACGACGAGGCCCTCGCCCGCTACTGCGCGAACCCCGACACCGCCCTGGCCCAGGCCGGGCTGGCCGACGTGTGCCACGCCGACATCGTCGCCGTCGCGCCCCTCGTCGCCGACAGCGGACTGTTCGCGGGCACGGCCGCCGAGCTGACCGCGGCGCTCGGCGGGGCGGCGGGCGCGGCCGGCGCCATCGGAGCCGGTGCGGCCGGTGCCATCGGGGCCGGTGCGGCCGGTGGTCTCGCCGGGGGTCTGGCCGGCGGTGCGGGTCTCGGTCTCGCCGGCGGTGCGGGGCTCGGCCTCGCGGGTGCCGTCGGCAGTGGCCTCGGCGGCGGCCTCGGTATCGACACCGACTTCGCGGCCGAGCTGGCCGCCGGCCTCACCGGCACACTGGGCGCGGCCCTGGAACTCGGCGGTGATCTCGGTGCCGCCCTCGGCGCGGCGTTCGGCGCGGCCCTCGGCGCGGGCGGTGCCCTCGGCGGCATCGGTTCCGGTGCCCTGGACCTGGCGGGCGACCTGGACCTGGGCGCGGTGCTCTCCGGGGCACTCGCCGGCGGTCTCGGACTCGATGCCGCAACCGGAGTCGTCGCGGACCTGGGCGTAGCGCTCGATGCGGCGCTCGGCGCCACGGCCGGGACGGCGCTCGACCTGTCCGGTGCACTCGAGGCCGCCTTCGGGGTCGGTGGCGAGCTCGGTGGCCAGCTCGGCGGTGCGCTGGGCGGGCTGCTCGACACGGCACTCGCCGCGGGCGGCGACTTCTCCGCCGCCGTCGAGGCGGCCCTCGCCGGAGGCGCGGACCTCGCGACGGCCGTCGGCGCGACCCTCGGCGGCACGCTCGGGCTGGGCACCGAACTCACCGCGCAGCTCGGCGGCGCCCTCGACTCCGTCCTCGAACTCGGAACCGGCCTCGCCGGCGGTCTGGACCTCGACGGCGGTCTCGACGCCGTCACCGGCATGACCGCCGGACTCGGTGCCTCCCTGTCGGCTCTGCTCGAGGCCGGCGGCTCCGTCGCCGGTGATCTCGGCGGCACGCTCGGCGCCGTGCTCGAGGCCGGCGCCGACGGGGGGCTCGTCGGGGGCATCGACCTCGGCGCCCTCCTCGGCGGCGACGCCGCCGGCGACCTGGACCTCGGCACCGCGGTCGGCGGGTTGCTCGGCGGCGCGCTCGGCCTCGAGAACTCCGCCACCCTCGAACTCGGCAACGCCCTCGACGTCGCGCTCGACCTGTCCGCATCCGTCGAATCGAGCGCCGACGGCACCCTGTCCGCGGTGCTCGCCTCCGCGTTCTCCGTCGGCGGGGAGGCCGGCGCGAATCTCGGTTCCGCGCTCGGTGGCGTGCTCGAGGCGGGCCTCGGTGGCGTGCTCGAGGCGGGCCTCGGTGGCACCGTCGACTCCACCGTGGACCTCGGTTCGCAACTGGCCACCACCATCGGCGGTGGGCTCGGCGTCGACGCCGACCTGACCGGTCAGCTCGGCTACGCCCTCGACGGTGCGCTCGACCTCGGCGGGCAGCTCGCCGGTGGCGGCGAGGCGGCAGGTGATCTGGCCGGTGGTCTGACGGGTGGGCTCGACGGTGCGGCGGATCTGGGTGCGGGCCTCGGTGGGGGTCTGGCCGGTGGTCTCGGCG
>Ga0255338_1001256_pt1 | contig 50445 bp, 36 predicted proteins | sample MeOH1_35cm_T4_19_FD_203715 | JGI IMG/M metagenome (GOLD analysis project Ga0255338, IMG submission 203715) | Sandy soil microbial communities from University of British Columbia, Vancouver, Canada - MeOH1_35cm_T4_195 | ecosystem: Engineered > Artificial ecosystem > Sand microcosm > Unclassified ...
TCAAAAGTATGTTTCAGGAGCGAACGGCTAACCAGTGGGCATCTAGCGTCAGTTGCGTCGCGTTCCGAGCAACGGCACCTCACCGTCGAAGGTTTCTCCAGGCATAAGACGGAACCCGCACGCCCGATTTCAGCCAGCGGTCCCTCTGCCAAGCCGAACGGTAGGGAATCGGCCGACTCGGCCGTCCGACGGTGTAAGGGCGGCCCGGCAGAAGCCGGATGCTCATGGGACATTCGAGTGGCCGGAGCGGCCCGTTAGCCAATGCCTCAAAATGGCCGGAAGGGGCCAAGCCGGTCGCGAGCGCGTCGGCGCTTCCCGACCCGTTTCGACCCTTCAAGCCGCATGCCGTGGACGACCGGCTCGGCCGACTAGCGGTCTCTTGGCGGCTTAGAGGAGTGTCCGTTTCCGACCCGACTGAAGCGGACGTTCAGGACAACGATCAGAATCATTTGCGTAAAAAGTGTTTCAAATATGTTATTAAAATATTTTTACACCAGAGCTGAAAAATACTCTTAACATGCTCGCTTGATTTAACTTGAGCATGTTCTATTCTCCCCCTCAAATGTCCGCACCAGCGGGGACAGTACCTTGAGTATTTCGGGGCGATTAAAGTCGTGCTCCAAGTGTGGGCCTCGGACGGAATCATCGTTGTCGATGGCCTTAACCCGCTAACGCCCAACGCCAGTGCGACCCAGTTTAAACCACGGCACCGTGCAAGAAGCCGAGTCGGTGGCGCCGAGACCATCCAGGATTGCTTCCGCGTCAGTGAATCAGGCTGCGAGGGTGTGCTGACCCGGCGCCCATGCGAACCTGATCCATGAAAATTTCCACCACATGTGGCGTTGACATGGTTTTGTTAGCCGCACTTAGTCAGTGAGTTCGACCACGCTCCTTAAGAGGCCGCATGAAAAAAGCTACTGCAAAGACCAAAGCGGTAAATCTGCGCACCTTGGGCCGGGCCACACAGAAAGGCGCGCGGCTTCGGCTTCAGGAGAAGTTTGATTCGATCGTGGAACGGCGCAGGGCGAGTGGCGCGAGTATCGCTGCGGCGACTGAGGCGGCGAGCGTGGCACTTCGGCGTGTGTTCGCCGAAGACAAAAAGTTTGTGGCTGCGATAAAGCCGCTTATCGCAGCGTCACTCACCGAGTTGCCCAAGATCGAACGGACTAAGGCTAGGCTCGGGCGGCCGCTCTCTCGCGAATCCGCCCTCGGCCTGCTGTCTGGGAGCGGCATCCGCGACTTGGGAGGTTCGTCGGGTGGCATCGGTATGACGATGGCAAAGGACACGAAGGTCGATGTGCGGGTGCCGCCGTATAACGATGCCTGGACGAACGCCAGCGGGGGCCGCCATCAGCAGCAGATCGTTTGGGCAGATAAGGACAAGGGCGACTTCGGATTTCTGTACACAATCGGCAAGGAGGGCGGCTCGTTGACATGTGGCGCCGGGGTCGAAGTTCTGTTTATGCGCGATTCCCCGGGGTTTCCGCCTGGTCAGGGACCAGCCGGATTTGCGCAGGTTCGCACCTATACGCCCTACGATTACATCTGGCGCGACAAGTCTTACCTGGGACCCGCCCACCAACACGCAGGCTTTGGCGTCCTTGTCTGGAGTGCCCCGATTGCCGGCGGCCCCTCGCGGACAGACTTGGATCACGAGTACTGGGTATGGAGTGATGGAACTTCATGGTATGAGGAGCACAACAACGGGAGTTTCCCCGGCCGGGATTCGGAGATTGCATTGCAGTTTGGAAATGAAGCTCCGTATTTCCCGATCGAACCCGGTCGCATATACGGCGCCTGGATTTGGTGCTTTGCCGATGGCGATGCTCACGGTGCGGATCTCACTTCGGCGGGGTTCGCTCAAGCCCTCATCCAGGCGACCCCAAAGCTGATCGTGATCGGACAACAGTAGGCGGGCGCGGCGCCTGTGTGTAGTGAAGCTGCCGCCAAGGCGGCCACTGCGTCGGGATCCCTGGCAGGGGCCCCCGCAACTGGAGTCGATCTAGCCTGCTTGTCAACGCGCGAAGGTCCGTTGTCCAGTGCGAAGCAGTCGCCTGGAAGTTTCGTTGCCGGTAGCGGCGAACGCCGCTTAGTGGCCGACAGCGGTCCCACCTGGCCGCATCACCCCCTGCCGCTGCACGCCAGTCCAGCTAAATCCGGTTTCCTACAGACGGGAATCGTCATCACCCGATCTGATGATGACCGCCGCGCGGCTCACATTTCACATAGCGGGCAGATGCGCCTTCACGATCCGCGCATGGCTCAGTGCGTGCTCGACGATTTCAACGGCTGCCGTGCATTGCTCCACCGTATGGTCGGCCATCGCCAGCATGCGCAGCCGTGCCGCATTGCGCGGGGCCGCGGGAAACTCCGCCAGGCCGGCCATCAATCCCAGGCGCGTCATCTCACGGCAGGCAAGGCGCGCCAACCCATCCGGCCCAAGCACGATGGGCACGACCGGCGACGGCTGCCCTGGCACCGGCAGGCCGTACTCAGCCGCCGTGCCGCGCAGCGCCGTAATGGCGCGCATCAGCGCGTTGCGCCTTTGCTCGCCTTCCTCCGAGCGCACGATGCGCAAGCATTCGAGGGCCACGGCGAGCTGTACCGGCGACAAGGCGCTGGAGAAGGCGTTCGGGGATGCGTACTGGCGCAGGTATTCCTTGATCGCCAGGCTGTCGGTTGCCACAAAGCCGCCGTTGGGCGCGAACGTCTTGGACAAGGAGCCCACGATAAGGTCGACCTTGCCAAGCAAACCCTGCAGCCCGATCTGTCCCGCGCGCCGCCTGCATCATCAAAACTGATGATCGCCGGCACGGCATGCGCGAGGGGAACAAGGGAGACCGATCTACTGCAGATGTTCTACTGCAGATAGCTGCCGAAGCGAGCACGGATCTCGTCAAGATTGGCGAGCGTGCCGGACAGGTGCCGGCGCAGGCTGGCCTGCGCCTCGTCGGCGTCGCCCCTGGCGATCGCATCGACAATGGCGGTGTGATCCGCCACCACGGCGTTCGCCTTGCCGGCGATCGGCAGGTGCAGGCGGCGCAGGCGATCCAGGTGGCCGCTCTGGCGGCGCACCAGCATCCACAGGTCCGGCACCCGCGCGGCTTCGTACATCTGGCGGTGGAATGCCTGGTCGAACAAGGAGAATTCGGCGAAATCCTGCGCCGCGAGCATGGCCTGCTGCCGCGCCACGCTAAGGCGCAGCCGCTCGACCAGCGCCGGGTCGGGTTCTTGCGCCAGGGTGCGCACGATTTCCACTTCCACCGAACGCCGCAGGAAATGCGCTTGCTGCGCCAGGGCGACGCTGATGGGGCTGACCACGGTGGCGTGCTGCGGAAAGATATCGACCAGCCCTTCCTCGCTGAGCCGCATCAGCGCGTCGCGCACCGGCGTCTGGCTGATGCCGTATTGCGCGGCCAGCTCGGTACGCGACAGCACCGTGCCGGGGGTCAGCGTCATCGAGATGATCATGTCCCGCATATGTTCGAACACCTGCGGCGCGGCATGCCGCGTGCGGTCGAACTGGAAATGCATCTGGGGCGGGGACAGGGTGGCTTCCATCTGGCAGTCTGGTTTCAGGACATTGATGCGCCTTATCGCGCATAAGGACGCTGCTTCGCGTCCCCTGCAGGCATTCTAATAGAAAGTTTTGCCGTTTGACACACTAATATATTAGTGCTTTAATAGCTCACATGAGATCAGTTGTCGTACCTCCAGGGGAGGGCGATCCCGATGACAACACCCATGGAAGAGACAATGACGTCCCGAAAGAAGACGCCCGAAACGCTGCGCAGCGCGCGCTGGTTTGCTCCCGACGACCTGCGCTCCTCCGGGCACCGCTCGCGCATCATGCAGATGGGCTACTCGCCCGACGAATGGCTGGACCGCCCGATCATCGCGATCATCAACACGTGGTCCGACATCAACCCCTGCCACTCCCATTTCAAGCAGCGCGTCGACGACGTCAAGCGCGGCATCCTGCAGGCCGGCGGCTTCCCCATCGAGTTGCCCGCCATTTCCCTGTCGGAGAGCGCGGTGAAGCCGACCACCATGTTGTACCGGAACATGCTGGCGATGGAGGCGGAGGAGTTGATCCGCTCCCATCCCATCGACGGCGCGGTCCTGATGGGCGGCTGCGACAAGACCACGCCCGGCTTGCTGATGGGGGCGTCGAGCGCGGGCGTGCCGGCCATCTACGTGCCGGCCGGCCCGATGCTGCGCGGCAACTGGAAAGGCAACGTGCTGGGCTCCGGTTCGGACGCCTGGAAATTCTGGGACGAGCGCCGCGCCGGCAATATCAGCAAGACGGAGTGGATCGGCATCGAGGGCGGCATCGCCCGCAGCCACGGCACCTGCATGACGATGGGCACCGCCAGCACCATGACGGCGATTGCCGAGGCCATCGGCATGACGCTGCCGGGCGCTTCGTCCATCCCGGCCGCCGACGCCAATCACATCCGCATGTGCTCCGAGGCCGGACGGCGCATCGTGGGCATGGTGTGGGAGGATCTCACCCCGCAACGGATCCAGACACGCGCCTCTTTTGAGAACGCGATTGCGGTGGCCATGGCGATGGGCTGCTCCACCAACGCCATCATCCACGTGATCGCGATGGCGCGCCGTGCCGGACACGATATCGGGCTGGAAGATTTCGACGCGGCCAGCCGGCGCGTGCCGGTGATCGCCAATATCCGGCCCAGCGGCGACAAGTATCTGATGGAGGATTTCTTCTACGCGGGCGGCCTGCCGGCGCTGATGAACCGCATCGGCGACAAACTCCACCTGGATGCGATGACCGTCACCGGCCGTACCCTGGGCGAGAACATCGCGGGGGCGGAGGTCTACAACGACGACGTGATCCGCACTCCGGAAAACGCGCTCTACCAGGAAGGCGCGCTGGCCGTGCTCAAGGGCAATATCGCGCCGGACGGCTGCGTGATCAAGCCCAGCGCCTGCGAGAAACGCTTCTTCAAACACACTGGCCCGGCGCTGGTGTTCGACGACTACCCGTCGATGAAGGAAGCGGTGGAGCGCGACGACCTCGACGTCACCGCCGACCACATCCTGATCCTGCGCAACGCCGGCCCGCAAGGCGGCCCCGGCATGCCGGAATGGGGCATGCTGCCCATCCCCAGGAAGCTGGTGAAACAGGGCGTGCGGGACATGCTGCGCATGTCGGATGCGCGCATGAGCGGCACCAGCTACGGCGCCTGCATCCTGCATGTCTCGCCCGAGTCCTATATCGGCGGCCCGTTCGCGCTGGTGCGCACCGGCGACATGATCTCCGTCGACATCGACCGCCGCAGCATCCACCTGGAAGTGTCCGACGAGGAACTGGCTCGCCGCAAGGCCGCATGGACGCCGCCGCCGCCGCGCTTCGGGCGCGGCTATGGCTGGATGTTCTCCCAGCACATCCGGCAGGCCAACGATGGTTGCGACTTCGACTTCCTGCAAACCGACTTCGGGGCGCCCACGGGCGAGCCCAGCATCTACTGATCACCGACTCCGCTCATCGACTCCGAACCCGCCATGACCCAAGCCAGCAAGCTCAGCCAGCAAATCATCGACCAGCTCAAGACCGTCAGCACGGCGACCCTGTGCACCGCGCTGTTCAAGCGCGGCCTGCGCAACCAGTTTATCCAGGACGTGCACCCGCTCAATCCCGAGGGCGGCAACATGGTCGGCGAAGCCTTCACGCTGCGCTATATCCCGGCGCGGGAAGACCTGAACCCGATCACGGTGTTCCAGGACCCCAACCACCCGCAGCGGCAAGCGGTGGAACAATGCCCGCCGGGCGCGGTGCTGGTGATCGACAGCCGCAAGGACGCGCGCGCCGCCTCCGCCGGTTCGATCCTGATCACCCGCCTGATGCAGCGCGGCGCGGCCGGCATCGTCACCGACGGCGGCTTTCGCGATTCGCCGGAGATTGCCCGGCTCGCCATGCCGGCTTATCACCACCGCCCTTCCGCGCCCACCAACCTGACGCTGCACCAGGCGATCGAGATCAACGGGCCGATCGGCTGCGGCGACGTCGCGGTGTTCCCCGGCGATGTGGTGGTTGGCGATGCGGAAGGCGTGATCGTCATCCCGCGGCACCTCGCCGAGGAAATCGCGTCGGAAGCCGTAGAGATGACCGCCTTCGAGGACTTCGTCACGGAGGAAGTGATGAAGGGCCGCTCGATCATCGGCTTGTATCCGCCGACCCAGGAGCAAAGCCGGCTGGACTTCGCCGCATGGCGGCAGGCCACGGGCCGCTGAGCATGCACATCGCGCACGCAGCGCAACAAGCACATGAGACAGCCGGCCCCCGAAGCGCGGGGCAAGGCCGCCACGGATGGAGACAAGATGAATCACAGTAAGCGAGGCGCGCTGCGCCACGTTGCCGCCCTCGGCATGCTGGCTACCGCCGGCGCCATCGGGCTCTTTGGCGCGAGCGCCCACGCCCAGGACAAATGGCCGTCGCGCCCTGTCACCTGGGTAGTGCCGTTCGCGGCAGGCGGCTCGACCGACATCGTCGCCCGCACCATCGGGCAGGAAATCTCGAAATCGCTGGGCCAGCCGGTGGTGGTCGAGAACCGGCCCGGCGCGGCCGGCGCGGTGGGCGCGGGCTACGTTGCGCGCGCCAAGGCCGATGGCTACACGCTGTTCGGCGGCACCATCAGCACGCATGCCATCAATGCCAGCCTGTACAAGAACCTCACCTACGATCCGGTGAAGGATTTTGAGCCGGTCTGCCTGATCGCCTACGTGCCCAATGTGCTGATGGTCGATGCGAAGCTGCCGATCCATAACGTGAAGGAGCTGATCGCCTATGCGAAGCAGCATCCCGGCCTGAGCTTCGCGTCCTCCGGCGCGGGTACCTCGACCCACCTGGCCGGCGAGTTGTTCGCCGACATGATCAAGGTGCCGATGACCCACGTGCCCTACAAAGGCAGCCCGCAGGCGATACAGGATGTGGCTGCCGGCCTCGTCCCCTTTCTCTTCGATCAGCTGACCGCGGGCGACGCGATGATCAAGGCCGGCAAGCTGCGCGCGCTGGCCGTGACCTCGCCCAGGCGCTCGGCGCTGGCGCCTGATGTGCCGACCATGGCCGAGGCTGGCGTGCCGGGCTTTGAAATGGTGTCGTGGCAGGCCCTCTACGCGCCGCGCGGCACGCCGAAGGATGTCGTGCAGCGGCTGAACGCAGAAGTGGTGCGCGCGCTGAAGCAGCCCGCCGTGCAGCAACGGATGACGCAGCAGCTTGGCATGGAAGTGGTGGGCAGCAGCCCCGCCGAACTGGCGGCCTTCATGGGCAAGGAGATTCCGCGCTGGGCGGAGCTGGTGAAGAAGTCGGGGGCAACGGCGAATTGATCGCTGGTTTGATGCGCCAAAGCCGTCTGGAATGACGAAGGCTGTCACTCCCTCTCCCGCAAGCGGGAGAGGGAGCAAGAACCAGCACGACAACAAGTCCGTCTGCACGCAGGAGACAACATGCACTTGCACAACAAACCCATCGCCCACTTGCTCGCCGGCATCGCGGCCGCACTCGCCTTGACCGCGCCGGGCATCCATGCCGCCGAAGCCAGCTATCCCGCCAAGAGCATCACCATCGTCGTGCCCGCCTCCCCCGGCGGCGCCATCGACCTCGTGGCACGGCTGGTGGGCCAGAAGATGACCGAGGCCTGGGGCCAGGCGGTGGTGGTGGACAACCGCCCCGGCGCCACCGGCATCATCGGCACCGACCTGGTCGCCAAGAGCCCGCCGGATGGCTACATGCTGGCGCTGGTGGCCAGCAGCCACGCCATCAATCCGAGCATGGTGAAGAAGCTGCCCTTCGACACCATCAAGAGTTTCGAGCCGGTGGTGCTGACCCACGTGGTGCCGCTGATGCTGGTGGTGTCCCCTTCCCTGCCGGTGAAATCCGTCAAGGAACTGATCGCCTATGGCAAGGCCAACCCGGGCAAGCTGTCGTTCGCGTCCAGTGGCTCGGGCGGCGCGCCGCACTTCTCGGGTGAGCTGTTCAAGAGCATGGCCGGCATCGACATGATCCACATTCCCTACAAGGGCAGCACGCTGGCGCATCCGGACCTTACCAGCGGCCGCGTGTCGCTGATGTTCGACACGGTTGCCGCGATCGGCCCGCAGGTCAAGGGCGGCAAGGTGCGCCCGCTCGCCGTGACCACGGCCAGGCGCTCGTCAACCGCGCCGCAGGTTCCGACCATGGCGGAAGCCGGCCTGCCCGGCTATGAAACCAGCACCTGGGGCGGCGTGCTCGCGCCGGCCGGTACGCCCAGGGCGGTGGTGGACAAGCTCAACGCGGAGATCAACAAAGCGCTCGCATCGCCCGATGTGCGCGAGCGCCTGCAGAACGCCGGCATCGAACCCGCGGGCGGCACCCCCGCGCAATTCGCCAGTTTCCTTCAGGTGGAAATGGGCAAGTGGGCCAAGGTTGCCAAGGACGCCGGCATCCAGCCCGAATGAGCGGCCGCCGGCAGCCGCTACCCCACACATGCCGCCGCGCCATCGCAACCGGCACTCAAGCAGTCCTCCCGGAGACAGAACATGAGCTTGCTCACCCCCCTGAAACCGCGCCGCCGCGCGGCACTCATCGCCCTGGCTATCGGCGCGTGGCTGCCCGCCGCGCACGCCCAGCCCGGCGTGGCCTGGCCGGCCAAGCCCGTGACCATCATCCTGCCGTTCGCCCCTGGCGGCGGCACCGATGTGGGCACCCGCCTGGTAGCGCTGCGGCTATCGCAGCTGTGGGGCCAGCCGGTGCTGGTGGACAACCGGCCCGGCGCGGCCGGCAACGTCGGGCTGGACATCGTGTCCCGCGCCAGGCCGGATGGCTACACACTGGTCGCGGGCAATGTCGGCACGCAATCCATCAATCCCACGCTCTACAAGAAGCTCAGCTACAACCCGGCCGCCTTCGTGCCGGTGAGCCTGATGGCGGAGCTGCCGTTCGCGCTGGTCGTCACGCCCAAGCTGCCGGCCAGGACGCCGAAAGAACTGGTGGCGCTGGCCAAGGCGCAGCCCGGCAAGCTGACCTACGCCAGTTCGGGCAGCGGCGGCTCGCCGCATTTGTCGGCGGAGATATTCAAGGCCGCCACCGGCACCGATCTGCTGCACGTGCCCTACAAGGGCGGCGGCGCCGCCATGAGTGACCTGATGGCTGGCAATGTCGACATGCTGTTCGCCTCCATCCTGGAAACCGCCGGCCATGTGAAATCGGGCAAGCTGCGCGCGCTGGCCGTGACCAGCAAGGTCCGCTCGCCCGCGCTGCCGGACGTGCCGACCTTGGCGGAAACCGGCATTGCCGGCGCCGAATCGGGATCGTGGGTCGGCCTGCTGGCGCCGGCGGGCACGCCCAAGGAAATCGTCGACAAGATCGCCGCCGGCGTCAAGGAAGTGGTGGCGATGCCCGCGGTGCGCGAACAACTGATTGCGCAGGGCGCCATTCCCGTCGGCAGCACGCCGGCCCAGTTCGCCGACCTGATCGCCACCGACCGCAAGCGCTACGCCAGGATCATCCTGGACAACAAACTCAGCGCGGACTGACATCGCCAGCCTCACGCAGTCATCGCCGTCACCAACCGGATCTCTTCTCATGAAACAACGCCTGCTCCAGCACGGACGCTTGCCGGCCGCCCTCGAAGCCAGCCTGGCCGAACACTATGACGTCCACCCGCTGTGGACCGAAACCGATCCCGCCGCCTTCCTCGCCAGCCACGGCGGCGAGTTTGCCGCGCTGACCACGCGCGCCGCGATCGGCGTCGACGCGGCCATGATTGCGGCCATGCCGGCGCTGAAGGTCATCTCCAGCTTTGGCGTGGGCCTCGACAAGATCGACCTCGAAGCCGCGCGCGCGCGCGGCATTGCAGTGGGCTATACCCCCGACGTGCTCAACGATTGCGTGGCCGACACGGCCTTTGGCCTGCTGATGGACGTGGCGCGCGGCTTCAGCGCGGCCGATCGCTTCGTCAGGCGCGGCGAATGGCCCAAGGCGCAGTTCCCGCTAAGCACGCGCGTCAGCGGCAAGCGCCTGGGCATCATCGGCATGGGCCGCATCGGCCGCGTGATTGCCCGGCGCGGCTCCGGCTTTGACATGGAGGTGCGCTACAACAGCCGGCGCCCCGCGCCGGATGCGCCCTACCGCCACGAGCCCTCGCTGACCGAGCTGGCCAGGTGGGCGGATTTCCTGGTCATCGCCACCGCGGGCGGGCCGGAGACCCGGCATCTGGTCTGCGCCGAAGTGCTCGAAGCGCTCGGCCCCGACGGCTTCCTGATCAATATCGCGCGCGGCACCGTGGTTGACGAGGCGGCGCTGGTGGATGCGCTGGTGCACCGGCGCATCGCCGGCGCCGGGCTGGATGTGTTCGAAAATGAGCCGCACGTCCCCGAAGCCCTGTTCGCGCTGGACAACGTGGTGCTGCTGCCGCATATAGCGAGTGCCACGCACGAAACGCGCAATGCGATGGCGGACCTGGTCTTCGACAACCTGCAGAGCTTCTTCGCCAGCGGTGCCGTGAAGGCTGCGGCGGTATAGGGCAACCTGGATGCCGGGCGATGGCGCGGGGGCACGCTCGCCCCCCTTTGTCTTATGCCTTTGTCTTATGCCTTTGTCTTATGCCTTTGTCTTATGCATTGTCTTATGCCGCGCCTCGCGGTTGCACCCCAAATGAGGCAGATCTTCCCGTGATTTCTTCCTTCTCCCCCTCCACCGAGTGGTAGCGCACCGGTCAGGATTTTGCTCATACTGATTGTCTAAGAAAGAAGAACAACCACACAAAAACAGAGGGGTCAGCCATGGAAGGGGCACTTACTTTCGGGGCGTATATCGTGGTTTTTATCGGCGCGATTTTGTTCGGTGCAAGAAGCGTCAGCCGGCATCATCCCGCGCTGCGGCAGGACACACCGCCAACCAGCGAGAGCCCGCAGCGATAAACCGGGCCGGTTGCCGGGCCGGTTGCCGCGCCGGTCCGCATTTCAGGGTTCGGCGATGACCGGCGCATCATCCGTTGCCATCTGCGCGAGGGCCTTGAGCCGCGCCATGGAATTGCGGATATGCAAGCGGGCCAGATGCTCCGCCTGGCCGGCATCCCCGCGCTCGATCGCCGCGACGATCTGCTCGTGCTCCCCGATGGCGGCCAGCGCGCGGTCCCGTGCAAACAGGATCCGTGGCGCGAACACCTGCGATGTCATATGCACGATGGGTACCTGCCTTGCCAGGTATTCGTTCGCCGCCAGGCCGATGATGGCCGTATGGAACTCGACATTGGCCGCCGTGTAAACCTCGGGCAGCCAGGGCTCGAGACTCCCCTGCTGGGTTTCGATGATGGCGCGCAAAGGCGCGCCGGCCAGTTCGCTCGCGCGTGACGCCGCCAGGCGAGCGGCGAGACCGTCGATCACCTCGCGCAGTTCATAAGCATCCATCAACTGGCGGAAATCCGCGCTGACCACGGTGACGCCGCGCGCGGTCTCGGCGCTGACCAGGCCTTCCCGTTCGAGAATGCGCAGGGCTTCCCGCAGCGGTGTGCGGCTGATCTTCAGGTCCTCCGAAATCTCGACCTGCCGCAGCGGCTTGCCCGGCGGGTAGACGCCACGGTAAATGCGCTGGCGCAGCACCTGCGCGACTTCCTCGACCAGCCGCACCCGGCCTTGCCACTCGAATGTTTCCGACATTTCCGACATTTGCCCCCTCTTGGCGCAGCGCGTTTTCGCGTATTTCCGCGCGTTTCCGCGTATTTCGGCACATCGCCGCGCCGGGTGATCCAGACAGGTTGGCGCAGTTTACAAGGGCTGCCCACGGGTCTACTATAGCCTCAAACACTGGATTCTGGATCCAAAAACCAAAGCCATGCGGAGCATGGCGTGGCGTCCAGGCCACCCGAGACGTTTCTGGAGACGCCCGCCAATGAGCGATGCGCTTTGCTTTCTTTCCGCCACCGAACTCCAGGCCCGCATCGCCCGCAAGGAAATATCGCCGGTCGAACTCACGCAGGCCGTGCTCGACCGTGCCGCCCGGCTGCAGCCCGAGCTGAACTGCTTCATCACGCTATGCGCCGATGAAGCCATGACCGCGGCCCGCGAGGCAGAGCAGGCGGTCATGGCGGGCAAGCCGCTGGGGCTGCTGCACGGCATCCCGTTCACCGCGAAGGACCTCGTCAACACCAGGGGCGTGCGTACCACGTTTGGCGTGGCCCCTTACCGGGACAACATGCCTGACCAGGATGCGGTGGCCATCGCGCGCCTGCGCGAACAGGGCGCCATCCTGATCGGCAAGACCACCACGCCCGAGTTCGGCTCCAAATGCCTGACCGATTCGCCCCTGTTCGGCCGCACGCGCAATGCATGGAGCCGCGAGCGCACCAGCGGCGGATCCAGCGGCGGCGCGGCGGTTGCCGTGGCCAGCGGCATCGCGCCGCTCGCGGTCGCCACCGACGGCGGCGGCTCCACGCGCATTCCTGCGGCGTGCAACGGCGTGGTCGGCATCAAGCAGAGCAATGGCGTGATCCCGCACAGCCAGGCGCAGGACCTCTTCGGCAACCAGACCTATGTCACGCCCACCACGCGCACGGTCGCGGACACCGGGCTGATGATGCAGGTCATGGCCGGCGAAGATGCCTGCGATCCGTGGTCGATCGGCGTGCCGAAGCCGGACTATGCCGGCGCCGCCCGCCCGCTAGGGGATCTGCGCGGCCGCCGGATTCTTTACTGCCTGGCGCCGCCGGGGCGTCCGGTATCGGCGGAGGTTGCGCAGGCATTCGAGGCGAGCCTGACGAAGCTGGCCGGGCTAGGCGCGGAACTGGAAGCCTTCTCCGGCGATGGCTTTGACGTGGAACCCATCTGGCGCGCGATCAACCATACGGTCTGGCGCGCGCGCTTTGCCGCCATCGCGGCGGAGCACGGCGACCAGCTCAGCGCCACGTTCCTGAAGCAGGTGGCCTCCGCCACGCAGGTCAGCGGCGTGGAGTACCAGCAGGCGATGTTCGATCGCTCGAAACTGTTCCTGCGCGTGCAGGCGCTGCTGCAGCGCGGCGACCTGCTCGCCATGCCCACGCTCACACGTACGGCGCTACCCATCGGACAAGACCTGTTCGGCACCATCGACATCGACGGCCAGGCATTCGAAAACGTGCGCGCGCACTGGTTCCCGTGGACGATGCCGTTCAACATGACCGGCCATCCCGCCATCAGCCTGCCCTGCGGCTTCGGCAGCGACGGGCTGCCGATCGGCTTCCAGCTGGTGGGACAGTTCCGCGGCGACGCCGAGCTGCTGCGCGTGTCCGCGCTGTTCGAAGCCGCGCACGGGCTGCTGGGCCAGTGGCCGCAGCTGTAAAACGCCGCGCCTCGCTTATTCATCGATTCAAACCGGACCCGCCATGACCCACGCTTTCCGCCGCAATTTTGTGATCAACGCCCTGGCGCTTCCGGCATGTGCCGTTGCTGTCCTCGCCCTGCCCCGGCCGGCCTTCGCGGCGGAGGATGCGGCGGCCCCGATGCATATCATCGTCGGCTACGCGCCCGGCGGCGCGGCCGACAGCCTGGCCCGGATCTACGCTGAACAACTGCGCCAGGATGGGCACGGCACCGTCATCGTCGAGAACAAACCCGGCGCGTCGGCGCGCCTGGCGCTCGACTACGTCAAGCGCTCCAGGCCCGATGGCAAGACCATCTTCATCGGCCCCTCGCCGCTGTTCACCATCTTCCCGCTGACCTACAAGAAGCTGGGATATGACGCGGACAAGGACCTGGTACCGGCCGCCGTGCTGACCGACGTGCCCACCGTGATTGCCGCCGGTGTCCAGCAGCCGTACAAGAACATGAAGGAATACGTCGAGTGGGCCAGGCGCAATCCCGGCAGCGCCAGCCTGGGCCTGGCGACCATCGGCAGCGCCGGCCACCTCGGCACGGTGGCGCTGGGCAAGAAGCTCGGCATTTCCGTTACGCCCGCCGCCTACCGTGGCGCGTCGCCGATGCTGGTGGACGTGATCAGCGGTACGGTGTCGATTGGCTGGGATGCCGTCGCCAGCATGATGCCGTTGTACAAGGGCGGCAAGCTGCAATTCCTGGGGGTGAGTGGCTCGCGGCGCGCCAAGGCCTTGCCGGAAGTGCCCACGCTGAAGGAACAGGGCTTCAGCCAGTTCGAATACGCGACCAGCTGGTACGGCGCCTTCCTGCCGGCCGGCACGCAAGCGGATGTGGTCGCCAGGGTGGAGAAGATGTTCATTGCCGCCTCGGCCAATGCCGCTACCGCGGCCAAGCTGGAGGCCCTGGGGCTGGAGGTGGCCGCCGGGCCGGGACAAGAAGCGCGGCGCCGCATCCAGCTGGAGCGCGCTGCCTGGAAGCCGATCGTGGAGGCTACCGGCTTCGTCGCCGAGGACTGACCCGGACTGGAGCAAAGGGGCGGATGACTCCGCCCCTTCGTCCCGCTCTAACGCGCCGCGCCGTCTCCCAGCGCCTCGCGCGCAGCCATCAGCGCGAATCCGAGCAGGTTGGGCCCGCGCCACTGATCGGGATTGGCCGCGCGCGGATCGTCAGCGGCCAGGCCGATGCCCCAGATGCGATCCACCGGGCTGGCCTCCACCAGCACGCGCCGCCCGGTGCCGAGCAGGTAGCCGGCGAGGTCCGGATTCTGGCGGAATTTCTCGATATTGCCCTGCGTCACCAGCGCCTGGCACGCGGCATTCCAGCGCCCCTCGTCAAAGCCGCGCACCTCGCGGCCAAGCCGCTTGGCCGCGGCGGGCGAAGGCGCCGCCAGTATCCGCGCCAGGGCAGGCTCGTCGCCGAACAGGCGCGCCTTGCCGGCCATCATGAAATGCTCCGCGCTGGCGAACACCTGGCCATCCACGCTGAACCGAGCGGGCCACCACTGCGACAGGCACTCCTTGCCCACCGCGGCCCCCGGCCTGGCGCTGTGGCCCCAGAAAAACAGGTAGGCGGGGCGGTGGCCGCGCCGGAAGGCACTGATCAGGGAGGCGTGGTCGTGGATATCGGGCTGGGTCATTGCGAATCGGTAGGGCCGGTATGGTCTGGCATGGATGGAGCCTGGGTGACCCCAGAGCCCTATAGTATTGTTCGCGGCAAGGCTGTGCGTCAAAGGGCACAAGGAGGGCACAAGGCGCCGATGCCAGCGGTGACAAACCTTTGATCGCCCGGCGCACCGGATCCCCGCGAGCGCAGGCTTGTGATATCATCTGCGCCGTCTTAGGGGAGTAGCTAGCCTCCAGTCCCCCTGGAGGAGCCGACGTCAACATACTTGGTACAAAAAACCATGGCGCCGGCAGCCTGATTGGCTCTGCGAGACCTTTGACTTTTCTGTCCACCAGCTGGGGCTGGCACTGGACGGTGAAGTCATTGGTTCGTGTGTTGCCGGCCCCTTTGGATATCTCATGGAAGCACTCATTGCTTCATTCAGCATGGTCGCCCTGGCGGAAATGGGCGACAAGACTCAGCTCCTGTCCTTTGTCCTGGCCTCCCGGTTTCCCGGCAAGCAGTGGAGCATCATTGCGGGCATTTTCGTCGCAACCATCTTCAACCACCTCTTTGCCGCCGCGCTGGGCGACTGGGCTGCCTCGCACGTCAGCCCGGATGTGACGCGCTGGGTGCTGGGCATCGCCTTCCTCGGATTCGCCGCCTGGGCCCTGATCCCCGACAAGCTCGACGACGAAGGGAAAAACGGCAAGCAGGCCGGCGCCTTCGCCACCACCGTGGTGGCCTTCTTCCTCGCCGAAATGGGCGACAAGACCCAGTTCGCCACCATTGCGCTGGGTGCGCAGTACGCGAACCTGAGCATGGTCGTGGTCGGCACCACGCTGGGCATGATGGCGGCCAATGTGCCCGCGGTCCTGCTGGGCGATCGCCTGACCCGCATTATCCCGCTGAGCAAGATGCGCTTCGTCGCCGCGGCGCTGTTCGCCGTGTTCGGGATCCTGATCCTGTTCAAGGTGAACTTCGGCTTGAACCTGGGTACCTGAGCGGCAAACGCGCATCACCGGCCTGCAGCGGCTGCTGGCGGTGTGGCAAGATTGGCATCTGCCCAAGGTGCCGGTCCGGTGATCCCGCCGGGATGCCAGCGCCAGGGCAACCGCGAGGGATGAACCGATATGCGCCTGAAAGACACACCCAGGGACTGGGTACTTCGCGCGCCGCAGCATGGCCGGCTGGAGCGCATCGAAGCGTTCTTCTCTGGGCACGGCTACGATATGCATCGCCACGATACCTACGCCATCGGGCGCACGCTCTGCGGCGTGCAGCGCTTCCAGTATCGGGGCGGGCAGCGCAACAGCCTGCCCGGCGGGACCGTCGTGCTGCATCCCGATGAGCCCCATGACGGCGAGGCCGGCTCGGACGCTGGCTTCAAGTACCGGATCATGTATATCGAACCGGCGCTGATCCAGCAGGTGCTGGGCGGCAAGCCGCTCCCGTTCATCAAGGATGGCATGTCCAGGGACCCGCGGCTGCACGCGGCAACCGGTATCCTGCTCCAGGGCATGGACAGCCCGATCGATCCGCTGGAGGAAGACGACGCCTTGTTCGATCTTGCGCATGCGCTGGAAGCGGTATCCGGTGCGCCTGCCCGCCGCCAGGGCTACGACTACCAGGCCGCCGAGCGGGCGCGCGAGTATATACACGGCGCGCTGCACCGCACGGTCACGCTGGGCGAACTGGAAGCGCACAGCGGACGAGACCGCTGGAGCCTGTCGCGCGATTTCCGCTTGTTATATGGCACCAGCCCGTACCGCTACCTGACCATGCGCCGGCTCGACCAGGTCCGCTCGCTGCTGGTGCGGGGCCAGTCGCTGGCCGATGCCGCCCTGGCCGCGGGTTTCACGGACCAGAGCCATATGACGCGCCACTTCGGCAAGGCCTACGGCCTGTCGCCTGCGCGCTGGATGAACATGCAGGGCGTGGCCGCGCCCGCGGCTCGCTGAGGCTTGCACGATCGTACAAGATTTCCCCCGCATGCCTTGCTAAGGTAAGCCCTCATGACAAGGCAAGGAGAGCAACGCCATGGACAACGATCGGGCAACCGCCACCGGTAAGTACCAAAGCCTGAATTTCGCGCAGAAACTCGGCCTGATCCACGAGCAGTGGACGCCGAAGGTGATCGCCGAGATGAACGACTACCAGTTCAAGCTGGTCAGGATCGAGGGCGATTTCATCTGGCACAGCCATGCCGATACCGATGAGACGTTCATCGTGCTGGAAGGGCAACTGCGCATCGATTTCCGCGATGGACAGGTACGGCTATCGGCAGGCGAGATGTTCGTGGTGCCCAGGGGCGTCGAGCACAAGCCCTTTGCCGAAACGGAGGTGAAGCTGCTGCTGATCGAACCCCGGGGCGTGGTGAATACCGGCGGCGAGGGCGGTGAGCGGACGGCGGTCAACGACGCCTGGATCTGACCGCCGCCAGACTCAGGCCTTGCGATACCGCGCGATGCCGTCCGGGCCCACTTCCATCACGGCCTCTTCCCGATGCACGAGGTAGTTCAGGTGGGCAATGCTCTCGCCAGTCGCCATGCCCAGCAATCCGGGCTCCCCGCCAATGGGGCGGGAGAACAGCTCGGCGAAGACATCCACCGCGCGCTTTGGGTCGGACAGCGCCTGGCGCAGCCGGTCGAGTGCCTGGTGCTGGCTGCGCTCCAGGTAATCGATGCGCGCATGCAGGCCGCGGAAGGGCTCGTTGTGCGCAGGCAGCACCAGCACATCGTCCGGCACTTCCCGGCGCAGCCTGGCGAGCGAGGCAAGCCAGTCGCCCATCGGGTCCGCGTCGGGCTCGGTGGGGAATACCGACACGTTGGAGGAGATGCGCGGCAGGATCTGGTCGCCGCTGATCAGGATCTTCAGCGTCTCGCTATAGAGGCAGGCGTGTTCGGGCGAGTGGCCGTTGCCGACGACAACCCGCCACCGGTGATCGCCAATCGTCAGGCTCTCACCGTCGCGCAGGCGCCGGTAGCTGTCGGGCAAGGCATGGACGTACTTGCCGAAGCCGCCGAAGCGCACGCGGTATGCCTCGATGGCGTTGTCGTCCCAGCCCGCGCGGCGATAGAAGCGCACGCCGTCCTCCGGCGCCTCGCGCCCCGTGTCCGCGGCGAGAACGCGGCAGTTCAGGTATTCCAGCCGGGTCATCCACAGGCGGCAACCGAACTTGCGGGTCAGCCAGCCCGCCATGCCGATATGGTCCGGATGCATGTGCGTGACGAACAGCCGGGTCAGCCCGTCCGCCAGCGCCCCGTCCTGCGCGAAGAGATCGCGCCAGGCTGCGGCGGTCTCGCTGGTCTGCAATCCCGCGTCCACCCCCGCCCAGCCCGCGCCGTCGCGCACCGCCCAGAGGTTGATATGGCTCAGCGCGAATGGCATCGGCATGCGGATCCACAGCACGCCCGGTACGATCTCCCGCACGCTGCCCGGCGCCGGCGCGTCTCCGCATGGGTATTCGAGCACAGGCTTGCTCTCGGCCGAGGGGGTTAAACTCGCATCGCTCATTGGGTCTGATTCCTTGGTTCCGTGCGGACATGCGGGGCGCGCCGTGCGTTGTTGCACCTGCATGGGGCAAATAAGGGCCGCGCTTCTCGCATGCGACGTCGTGAGCGATTCTACCGAGGTCCGGCTGTTCGCGCAGCAGCACCGGCCGGCTGCGCAAACGGGCGTTCAGACGATGTGCTGCGGCGAACTGACCATGTTGTCCGTGTTGTCCGTGTTGTCCGTGTTGTCCGTGCTGTCCGTGCCATCCGTGGTGTTGGCATTGCCGTGCGCGTACATCGCCCGGATGGCCTTCTTGTCGAGCTTGCTGACGGCGGTCAGCGGCAGATTGGCTTCGAACACAACGGTTTTCGGCGCATTGACCACTCCCTTGCGTTTCGCCACAAAGGCAATCAGCTCCTGCGCGTTGGCGCTGCATCCCGGTTTCAGCACCACTACCGCCGTGACGGCTTCGCCCCACTTGGGATGGGGCAGGCCGATCACTGCCGACAGCGATACCGCGGGGTGCTGCGCCAGGCAGTTCTCGACCTCGCTGGAATAGACGTTGAAACCGCCCGAGATAATCATGTCCTTGGCGCGATCGACGATATACAGGTAGCCGTCGGCATCCTGCCTGGCCATGTCGCCGGTATGCAGCCAGTCGCCGGCAAAGGCTTTTTCGGTTTCCTCCGGCCGGTTCAGGTATTCATGCATGATCAGCGGCCCGCGCACGCATAGCTCGCCAACCTCGCCAGGGCCGACTTCCCGAAGGTTGGCATCGAGCAGCTTGACCTGGTTGCCGGGCAGCGGCCTTCCGCAGGAGCGCAACAGTTGGGGCCGCCGCGGGTCGTGCTCATGCCGCCGCAGATAGCTGATCGTCATCGGCGCCTCGGCTTGCCCGTAGATCTGGCAGAACACCGGACCCAGGCGCTGCACTGCCTGCGCGAGCCGTGCCTCGGCGATGGGCGCCGCGCCGTACAGCACCATCTGCAGCGGCGAGAGATCGTATTGGTCCAGGGTCTCGCAATCGAGCAGACCGTAGATCTGGGTGGGCACCAGGAAGGTCGAACTGATGCGCTCCGCCACCACGGTTTGCAGGAAATCCTCCGGGCTGAACTTGCTCATGAAGAACAAGGTACCCCCGCGCAGCAAAACCGGCAGCATGATGGCGCCCGAAGCATGAGAGATCGGCGTCGCCGCCAGGAAGCGCGTTTGCGCCGGCCACTCCCAGCAAGCCAGCTGCTGCAGTGTCATGGTCACGGTAGTGCGCTGCCGGTGGATCACGCCCTTGGACTTGCCCGTGGTGCCGCCCGTATAGGAGATCTTGGAAATATCCTCGGGCTGGACGCGCAAGGGGATGTCGGCGCCATCGAACGCAGGCAGCGCAGCGTTGACATCGGCGCCGAACGAAGCCGGCCCCAGCGTCAGCACATGCTCGACCACGCCCAGCGCCGCCAGCGCGGCGCCGCGCTCGGCGAAGCGCGGCACATCCACGATCAGGGCCTTGATGCCCGCGTCGCGCAAGGCAAACACGTGGTCGTCCTGCGCGGCGAGCGGATGCAGCGCGGTGTAGCGCAAGCCCATCAATTGCGCCGCGATGATCGCCACCACGGCGTCCGCCCGGTTGCCCGACAGCAGGCTGATGCCATCCTGGCGGCGCAGCCCGATCGACTCGAAGTACCGGACCATGCGATGGCACTGCGCTTCCAGCGCCTGATAGCTCAGGCGTACCCCGTCCCCCACGATCGCTTCGCGCTGCGCGAAGGATTTGAACGCCGAGCGGTAGAGCTCCGCCACCGTCGATCCCGCGTAGAGCGGCTCCCTGCCCTGCTGCATACCCTGCATCCCGTCACCCCTCGTCATTGCTTTTCTATCCCGGCCTGCGCGCCGATGGCCACCATCTTCCCGGAGTCGGACTTCATCTCCTGGAAGAATGCCTCGGGCGTGCCGGTCTCCACACTGAACCCCATGGCTTCGAGCTTGGCCTTTATCTCCGGATTCTCCACAGCCTGCCTCAGCGCGCCGTTCAATCTGGCGATGACCGCATTCGGCGTACCCCTGGGTACCAACATGCCGACATAGGGCTGGTCCTCGAAGCCCTTCAAACCCAGTTCGGTGAGCGTGGGCACCTCGGGCAGCGCGGCAAGCCGCTTGCGCCCGAATACCGCCAGCGGTTTGGTGGTACCACTGTCCAGGAAGGGCTTTTGCGCCGCCAGGGTGTCCATCAGCATGTCGACGCGGTTGCCGTTCAGGTCGTTCATCGCGGCCGGCACGCCGGCGTAAGGCACCTTCAAGGTGTCGATCCGCGCCAGCTTGTTGATCCGTGCGTAGTAGAACTCATAAGTGGAAGCCGTCACCGCCATGGATGTGCTGCCAGGCTTCTTGCTCTCCATCGCCACCACCTGCTCGAACTTGTCCGCGGCAAACCCCTTGCGCGCCACCAGCACCAGGTTCAGGTTCACCGCCTTGCCGACCGGCGCCAGGTCCCGCTCGAAATCCACGGCCGGGTTCTTGTACATGGCCCGGGCCACCACCAGGGGCATCCCGCCCATCAGCACCGTGTAGCCGTCGGCCGGGCTGCTCGCCACGGATTGCGCGCCGATGGCGCCATTTGCGCCCGGTTTGTTGACTACCATGACCGGCTGGCCCAGGGTCCCGCTCATGCGCTCGGCCAGGATCCGCGCCACGATGTCGTTGGCACCGCCCGATTGATAGACCACGACAAGTTTGATCGGCCGCTCGGGATAACCCGCCGCCTTGGCATCGGCGTGGGCCGTACCGGACCACGGCAGCACGGCGGCGCACAGGGTGGCCAGTGCTCTGGCAATACGCACAATACGCACAATACGCATGTCTCCTCCTTCGTCTCACGCGTCAGCTTGACGCTGGTTCTTTCTGATTTATTGGTTGAACCATTCTACAAATCGCCATAGCATTGAACATACTGGAAAACCCGGAACGGGATCGGCAAGGGTTTCGCGCCGCCGGCCTTCTACAATGCGGACTTCCTCCCGACGCCATCGAATATGACCAACGAGATTGACGCGCAAAGCCCCGCGACCCTGGCCGAAGCACCGGGCCCGCAGTTCAAGCCTGTCCAGGTACTGCGCGCGGCCGACGACATTGCGCGCCAGATTCGCCAGGAGATCACTTCCGGCCGCCTGCTGCCCGGGGCGAAACTGCCTGCGGAGCGCGCCCTGGCGGCGGAGCTGGGCGTTTCGCGCAACACCTTGCGCGAAGCGGTGCGCTCGCTGGAACAGGCCGGCCTGGTGCAACTCAAGAAGGGGGCTCACGGCGGCATCTTCATCACAGGCAACAATGGCGCGTCGGTCGCCATCGTGAGCGGCCTGCTCGACCTCTACCGCCTGGGCGGCATCGCGCCGCGGCACCTCACGCAGGCGCGTATCTGGGTGGAATCCATTGTGATCCGGGAAGCCTGCCAGCGCGCCACGGCCAGTGACATCGCGGCCCTGAATGCGAATATCGACGCCGCGGTCGCGGCGGCCGAGTCGGGGGAGTTCGAGACAAAGGTCGCGCTTAACCACGAGTTCCATCGCATCCTGGCGCGCATGACCGACAACCCGATCATGATTGCCTTCATCAACGGCTTGATCGAGGTCCTGGTGGAATTCGTGATCCGGATCGGACCGCACGACACCAGCTACATCTTCCCTTCGCGCCGCCGCTTCATGGCGCATTTCGAACGGGGCGATGCGGAGGCGGCGGTACAGGAGATGACCAGCGTGCTGGAGCAGTTCCAGGAAGCGTATTTCCCGAAGGAAATGGGCGGCTGAGGCTACCGCCGGGCCGTTGCGGCTATGCCAGTCCCGAGCGCTCGGCAGCGGGGACTGGCGCCGCGCCCTTTCCGCGGCACCGTCGCCAGCCTGCCGGCGGCTGGCCGAATTCGCGCTTGAACGCCCGGTTGAAAGCCGCTTCCGACTCATAGCCGACGTGCTCCGCCACCGCGGCAACCGATTTGCCCCCGGTGAGGAGTTCCTGCGCCGCGATCTGCAGGCGCCAGTGCGCCAGATACTGCATCGGCGGTTGTCCCAGCAGGTCGGTGAAACGCTGCGCCAGCGCCGAGCGTGACAGCCCCGCGCTGCGCGCGAGCTCATCCACGGTCCAGTCATGGGCGGGTTGCGCGTGCATCATCGATAACGCCCGTCCGACGAAGCGGTCGCGCACGCCGGCAAGCCATCCCTTCTTGTCCGCCGGCAATCCGTCGATACAGCGGCGCACCGCTTCGACAAAGAGCAGTTCCGACAACCTGGCAAGGATGAGCTCGCTGCCGGCCCGCCAGTCCGCCGCCTCGGCCGCCGCGAACTGCAGCGAAGCGTCCAGCCAGGCGGAGCGTGGATCGTTGCGCATATCGACCTTGAAGATGCGCGGCAGCGCGGAAATCAGCGGATTGCTCAAAAGGTCGTTGCAAGCCAGGAATCCGCACACGAGACGCGTGCCGGTGCCGCCGCCGCCGTATGACAGCCTGATCACCTGGCGTGGCGCCGTCTCCAGTTGCGCGGCCAGCAAAGGCCCCACCTGCACCGGAGACATGTCTAGGACGCTGGCCATGATGTGCGACTCGCCTTGCGGCACCACCAGCAGTTCGCCGGCAGTGAGATGAATGGCCGACATGGGATCGTCCGCGAGCCGTGCCCAGCAACTCCCTTCAGTGACCAGGTGGAACGAAACGACACGCTCGGTGCGCGGCAGGAAGGCTTCGCACAGCGCCGCATCGGCTTCGCCAAGCACGCACCACGGCGCGGTGAATTCACCGTTGAGATAGACCGCACCGCTCAGGCGGACAACGCGAAGTACGTCGGAAACGGCATCCATGAACAGGGTCCGTCAATTGAGTCCGTCAATCGGGTCCGTCAATTCCGGCGTCCCGCGCAAGAACGCTGGACGCCAGGGCATTCATCGAGACAGGCAACGTGGAGATACTACACCTACGCCCATCCGCGACAACACCTGAAATGGGCGGCTCCGGCGCCGGCATGACGGAGTAACGCGCCCGGCACGGCAAGCCCCGGCTCCCTGAATCCCAATCGCAAAACCATAAGGAGAACTGCCATGTCCGCAGTCCTTTCCAATCCCGCCCCCGTCATCGATCTCTCCGCGGTCAAGACCCGCCAGCAAGCGGCCTGGTCCGCCGGCAACTACGCGGTCGTGGGCACCACGCTGCAGATCGTCGGCGAGAACCTGTGCGAGGCGCTCGACCTGCGCTCCGGCGCGCGCGTGCTCGACGTCGCCGCCGGCAACGGCAATGCCACGCTGGCGGCCGCGCGCCGCTGGTGCGAAGTCACCTCCACCGACTATGTGCCCGCGCTGCTGGAAGCCGGCCGCGTGCGCGCGCAGGCCGAAGGCCATACGATCAAGTTCCAGGAAGCGGACGCCGAAAACCTGCCGTTTCCCGACGCGTCGTTCGACGTGGTGATGTCCACCTTTGGCGTGATGTTCACCCCCAACCAGGAACAGGCCGCGAGCGAGCTTGCCCGCGTCTGCAAACCCCGCGGCAGGATCGGACTGGCCAACTGGACGCCCGAGAGCTTTATCGGGCAGGTGTTCAAGACGATCGGCAAGTACATTCCGCCCGCGCCGGGCGTCAGATCGCCCGCGTTGTGGGGCACGACTGCGGCGCTCGACACCCTCTTCGGCGAGACTGCGCGCGCGATCCACACGGCTACCCGCCAGTTCACCTTCCGCTACCACTCGCCGGCGCATTTTCTTGAGATCTTCCGTACCTACTACGGACCGATGAACAAGGCGTTCGCTGCGCTCGACGCTGAAAAGCAGGCTGCCTTTGAGCAGGATCTGCTGGCGTTGATCGGCAGCCGGAACCGCTCGGGGGATGGGACGCTGGTGCTGCCCAGCGAGTATCTGGAGGTGGTGATTGAACGGAAGTGAGATCGCAAAACGAGGGCGCACCGTGAAGCGAAAGAGCCGCAACCTGCAGGCTGCGGCCCGGCGTGCCGGCAAGGCCGGCACGGATCTGCGCAGCCGTCCCTACGCGCCGATCGGCTTGCCGTCCTTGTGGCGGACCACGATGGTCGAAGACCTGGCAGGCTTGCCGGCGTCCGGCCATTTGTCGGTGGGATGCTGGATGTTGATAAAGAACGTGGTCAGGTCCGGCGTGTACGCAATGCCGGTGATCTCGCATCCGTGCGGGCCAACCAGGAAACGTTTGCACTCGCGGGTGTCCTGGTCGACGTAGTGCATGGAATTGGCACCGAAGATGTTGGTGGTGCTCGCGCCGGTGCCGGCGTCGGTTTGCACCCACAGGCGGCCCTTGGGATCCACGCGGATGCCGTCCGGGCTGGAGAAGGTGTTGCCGTTGATCGTGCCCTTCAGGTTATACGCGGCGATGGAGGGATCTCCCGCCAGCAGGAAGATCTCCCAGGTGAAGCTCGTGGCCAGCGGGGAATCGCCGGCTTCCTTCCATCGGATGATGTGCCCATGCGAGTTGTTCATGCGGGGGTTGGCCGCATCGGGCACCTTGCGGCCGCCGTTGTTGGTCAGCGTGCAGAACAGGGTTTTATCCGGCCCTACCGTGATCCACTCCGGCCGGTCCATCAGCGTGCCGCCGGCCACGCGCGCGGCAGCCTTGGTGTTGACCAGCACATCGGCCTGCGTGGTGAAATTGACCACCACCGGCGTCTGCGGGCCTTGCGTGGTATTGCCCGGGTCGGTTGCGCCGGCCAGCAGGTTGTTCTTGCCCTGGGTCAGTTCGATCCATTGGCCGCCGCCGTCGGCATTGAACCTGGCGACATACAGCGTGCCCTCGTCGAGCAGGTTGAAATTGGCCTTGCGGTCGTTCGGATCGAAGGGCTTCGTGGGGACGAACTTGTAGATGCAGCCCGGCGTGCTGTCGTCGCCCATGTAGAACGCGACGCGATTGCCGGCGCCGGTCATGAACGCGGTGTTCTCGTGGTCGAAGCGGCCCATCGCGGTGCGCTTGGTCGGCGCGGCGAGCTGGTTCAGCGGATCGATCTCCACCACCCAGCCGTAGCCGATTTCCGGCTGGGTCGGGTCCAGGTAGTTGTCGGTGGTCTCCTCGCACGTCAGGTAAGTACCCCAGGGCGTATGGCCGCTCGAGCAATTGTTGAGCGTGCCGACCACGGTGCCACCCACGGCGCCTGCGGCGGGGCCGCTGACCTTGTACACCGTGTTGCCCGTATAGCGCTTGTTGTAGGCTGAGCCCTTCCTGACCTGCCACTTGCCGCCGGACAGTGCGATTTCGATGACCGACACGCCGACCGAGGACAGGGCGATCTTCTTCTGTTCGGCCGTTGCGGTCGCGGCATTGTAGGTGCCGCCCGGGAACAGGATGGCCGCGTCGAGCGTCTCGTGGTTGATCGCCAGCAAGCCGCCTTGCTGCGGGTCGACGCCCGGCAACGGGAAGAAGTGCATGCCGTCGTGGTTGCCACCGGCTTGCAACTCGGTCTCGGCCGACGTCTGGAAGGATCCGCTGTACCCCGGCGCACCGGCGACGACCGGGTCGCCGGCCGAGAACAGGACGTCGTAGGCGTAGTTGGCCGGCAACGTCACGGTGTCCGCTGTCACCTTGTCCGCCACCGGGGTAAAGCCGATCTTGTAGTCGAGCGGCTGCGCTGGCGTGGGTGCCGGTGCCGGCGCGGGTGCCGGAGCGGGGGACGGCGTTGCTGCCGCGTCATCGCCGCCGCAGGCGGCAAGCAGGCCGCCCGTGCCGAATACGGACAGCAGCGACATGCTCAGGCCACCGCGCAACACAGTGCGGCGCGCCGGATTGGCGGCAACGATGTCTTCAAGCATCTGGCCCGGAACAGTGACTACGCCTTCGGCATCACGGCGCGGCGCGCGGGCCTTATCGGTAAGGTACGACATGCGTGGGGATCCTCTCGTCTGTGCAAAGCCGTTGAACCGGGGGATTTCGGTGCGCACGGGTTCGCGGTGCGCCGATAGTAGAGCGTGAATATGACGTTGGCGTTACTGAATGTACCAACAAAAAGTCATCAAGCGTGCGAAAGTGGCCGACTCATGCGAACATCTCCGGTTTTTGGGATTCCTGCCCATGAAACGCCCGACGCTGCTCGCCTCGCTCGCCCTCCTCTCGCTGGCCCTGGGCCAGCCAGCCATCGCCGACACGCTCAAGAAGCCCGATCTCGACACCCTCGTCGCGGCCGCGCAGGCGAAGCCGCCGGCGAATTTCAACGCTTTCCTGGATGAAGCGGTCAGGGCCAATCCCAAGCTGGCGGGCAGTGTCGCCGCGTATCGCAAGCAGGCCGTGCTGAGCGGCGACGACCTGACCAATATCGGCCGCCTGCTCGGCGTGTACAACCGGCTCCACAACCAGCGGGCCGTGATCTCCGCCATCGAGCGCATGGTGGCCTTGCGCACCGTGCGCGACGACAAGATTCCCCAGTATGAGAACCCCGCCATCGTCTCGTTCGGCAAATTGGTGGAAGGCATGGCCAGGGACTTCGGCCTGACCTTCCGCAACGTGGACAATCGCGTGTTCGAGGTCACGCTGCCGGGCCGGGGCAAGGAAGAATTCGGCTTGCTGACCCACGCCGACGTGGTGCCCGTGGTGGCTGACGAATGGGTGCTGGACGACGGCACCAGGCTCGACCCGTTCAAGGTCACGCGCGTTGGCGACTATCTCTATGGCCGCGGCACCATCGATGACAAGGGCTCGATCGCCACGGTGCTGTACGCGATGAAGACCGTGAAGGAGAGCGGCCTGAAGCTCGACCGCACCATCCGCCTGATGATCGAGACCACCGAGGAAACCGGCGGCGACGGCATGAAATACTACCGCGAGCACACCTCGCTGCCCGAGTACAACATCGTGCTCGACAGCAAATACCCCGCCGTTGTGGCCGAGAAGGGATCGGGCAGCCTGAAGGTGTCCTTCCCCGTCCAGGCCACCGATGGCAAGACCACCGCCATCGTCGCCATGAGCGGCGCGGCGGCCGCCAACGCCGTGCCGCAAACCGCCAGCGCGCAGCTCAGGGGCGGCGATCTCGGCGCGGCCCGTGCGCGGCTTGAAGCGGCGCGCGCCGGCTTTATCGAAAAGTACGCGGCGCAGGGCAAGTTCACGATCGATATCAGCCAGGGCGCCGACAGCGTGGAGGTCAAAGTCACCGGTACCTCCGCCCATGGCTCGCGCCCCGAGGAAGGCGTGAACCCCCTGCCCCGCCTGACGCTGTTCCTGCAGGAATCCGGAATTGCGCTGGCCGACAACCACTACGCCAGGGCGGCAAAGTACCTCAACGACCTGTACGGCACCGGCTACCTGGGCGAGAAAATGGGCGTGGCCTACAAGGACGATTTCATGGGGCCGCTCACGATGTCGCCCAACCTGGTCCGGGAGAAGGACGGCCAGCTGGAAGTCACCGCCAACGTGCGCATGCCGCGCGGCAACACGCCGCAGGCGCTGTCCAGGGCCGTGGCCGACAAGATCAACGCCTGGGCCGGCGCCAACCACGAGAAGGTGACGATCAGCCACGAACAAGGCGACTGGATGGCGCGCGACCCCAAGGGCGCGTGGCTGGCCACCCTGCTCAATATCTTCGGCGATACCACGGGGCTCGAATCCAAACCTGTGCCCACCGCCGGCAGCACCACGGCCAAGCTGATGCCGAACGCCATCAACTTCGGCCCGGCCATGCCCGGCAAGAAGTACACCGCGCACAATGCCAAGGAGTACAAGGAAGTCTCCGACCTCGACCTGGATATGCAGATGTTCACCGAAATGCTGATCCGGATCGGCGACCTGAAGACGATGCAGTGAGGTGTGGAGCGGTTATGGGGGAGGGAAGGCGTTATGGGTAGCGAGGCGTTTTCTCCCGTGCGCTTCATTCCCCGCGGTCAATTTCCCGCTGTTCATTCCCGATATACGCAGTGATGCGGTGTGCCTCAACGAGGGTTGCCGCTGCACGTAGTTGACCAGGCCCGGCGTCTCGCCGGCGATGGCCGGGCCTTTTGAGGTCGGTGTTGCCCTTGACGTCGGTCTGGTAGCCGCCTGCGCCGGCCCGGATCGCGGATTGTTCCGTCATGCTGGCGTAGTCGCTGCTGATCTTTTGCTGGCTGACGTTGGCGCTGGCGGACGCTCCCGCGCCCACGGTGACGCTGCCGCCGCGGGCAGGAATGGAGAAAGCAAAGTGGCTACCATCGACGGTCGTTGGTGGAGAACCTCATGTATCGATATAAGACCTTGACGGGCGAGAGATTCTGGGCTCGCGGCATCGGTGCGCAGGATACCGAAATCGCTATTCGCGTTGGCATCGTCAACCGCATGGCGGTGCTGGCTCGCCCCCAGTCCGTCCGCGTTGCCTGATGCCCTGGGGAAAGGGGTTATCTCGCCCTCAGCCTCGACTTATGCGACAACGCCGACTGGATACGCCTCAAGATCCATCCGACCATAGAGGCCGGATCGTTGCAAAGTTTTGCATCGTCACACAAAAAATGAATTGAATAATCCAATTCATCACGCCAACCGATCTATTATGACTAAACCAAGGATTTACCTTGATATTCATTACCAAAAAGCGCCTTAATATAGACAATCAATTATTCTCACATGGAATGGAATTTAATTTTTAATAACCCCAGCTTTCCATGAAATCGACCGATCAATTCCCCAGCTTATCAATTATTTCACTTCCCCCAAATACCAGCATTCGTAAATTAATGAATTTCCGTCTTCATCAGCATCCTCCCGAAGAACTCCCAACTCATGAAAACCACCCGGGAGTTTCAACCCCCAATCCTCACATATACTTCTGCACGTAATTAACGAAATCTTTCCAAATCTACCCACACCTGGCGTAGTGTGTTCTTTGTAGTATCCTTCCGAGGAAAATATACAAATTTCGCTAGCGAACACCTGAGGAATAGTGATTGAACATGTAACTCTAAATTTATCTTTTGATTGCGGTTTTGATCTAAAAATCGCGTGGGTTGCATCTATCAAACATTGGGCGCACTCCACCCGAATTTCTTTGCTCGAAAACCTTCCATCCACAAGGGTAGATATCACTGGAATCTTCATATTCCAATACTCTTCACTTTCACCCAATGTATTAGGGAAAAATCCATCAAGTGACATTGACCACTCTTTCAGAGATCGTAGTCTCCGCGAAATACCACGCAACCTCATTTTACTTCCAAGCTTTCTCATAAAAATTATTTACCATTTAATTATTATAGTTACTAATAATCTATTCCATTTTACCCCCCCCTCAAATCACTCCTTTCCGACCCATCAGAGAGTCTAGTTTTATTCAAAAAAATAACAAAAACAAATGCCTTCCTCTCTTTTAACTCACCATTTCAAAGCGCCCATACCGCGCATCAAAATAATATAAATTACCACCCTTATTCTGATTGACAGATATAAGTATTTGGACATTATCTTTTGACCCCCCCCCCAAAAAAAAAAAAACGGATCAAACAAAATGCTTTTCTCCAAATAGAGCGCCCCAATAATCGATTTCAGCATCAAATAAATCAATCTCGAAGCAGATGGATTGATGCTAATAACCTCAATTAACTCATGAGAAAGCGACTCGATTTGCTCACCATAAAACAAATCATAGTCATCGAATCTCAATCTTGAAATAATAGAAAATCTCTCCGAGTTTAATCTGAAGAAAAAATTTGCCATATCAATGGGTATTTCGAGCCTACTAAAAGACCCATCTTGGTGCCTTGGCGCCGCGCAGGAACAAGAGGTTGATCCGAACCATCGGACCAACCGTTCCCGCCATCACCGCCCTCAAACCTGTCTTGTCAGCGGCGCTACTCGGCTTGCGCTGGGCTTAGAGAACCGCCACCAATTCTCTTGCATTCTGCGGGTGCCGCACCTGATCAAAAATATACCGCCCATCTCGATTAATCAGACACCTTCATTATCACTCTGTCGCGTAAATACAAATCAGCTCTGCACCCCAAGAAGGCTCAATGGCAAGAAGCCTAAGCGTTCCATTTTTAATTTCCGAGACATAGTCGGAAACTGATTCCCGAGAAATCAAGCATGTACCGTCTGATAGCGAATTCGCCCAAACGACCATTTTTTCCAAATCGGAAATATCTAAATTTATTGACCCCGAGTGAAGCACGCGAGAAATGACATTTTGTGAAATGAAATCCACCATTCTGACTGTCTTTACATCGTGCAGATTCAATGTTACTTCACTGTCATCGGGGCACACTACGCAGATAGATATTTTCTTCTCTTTCCTTTTATGCGTCACTGATACCAGTTCAGCATCGTGCAGTTCAGAGTAGCGATTCGATTGAATCGTCATGGCTTCACCTTCTTATGGTCTGCTCGTTGATATTGGAGATACCGGCAACCCTGGACCACGTATCGGCGTTCCATCGGATGCTCGATCCCAATTATGGGCGTGTGGAGTACCTTGACCATGATCGTGGTCGCTGTCAATGTCTACGAGAGGTTTCCCGTCCGGTCCATACTGCCGTTGTTGCCCACTTCCAGGATTGGTTGCCCAAGTGCCGGGATCACCCGTGTTGGGTGTTTTCGATGCACGCTGCTCACCACTGCTAAAGATTAACCCAAGCCCGTGAACAGCATTCGCCGGCAACGAAATTATCTCCGCCACGACATTCGTGATCGGGTTGACGAGTGGCTTTGTCGTCGTCTTCTCAGTCTGGTCCGGTGTGCCGGTTAGCGTTACCTCTCCCTCTCCCTTGTCCGCAGGTTTCCCCGGTGTCTTGAAAGGGGTCTGCGCCTGGCCCGGCGTCCACACGGGCTGCATCGGTGCTGGCGCAGCGAGTTGGTTGTTCTCCACCTCAAACGTCGCCGCATTCGTCGCCGTGGCTGCATTCACGCCGTTTGCGCCGGCCACACCCGCCACCAGGCTCTGCACCAGGTTCTCGCGCGCCTGCTTTTGCTGTGCCGTCATGCCCTCCGTCGAACCCAGCAAGCTCCCCAGCACGGAACTGGCCGCCGCCCCCATGATGCCAGCACCACACGCCTGACTCATCGCCGCCGCACCGGCGCAGCCAACGATGGCGTGCAGTGCCGCACGCGCCGTCTCCGCTGCAGGCGTGCCTTCGCCAAAGGAGTCGACCAAGCTCTTGACCTGATTGGCCGCCAGGCCCTGCAGATACCCAACCGCAGCGTTCTGCGCGAACTGCGCGGTGGAGCCCGTCACATTACCGCTCGCGGCAGCCGTCAATGCCGTCATCACCTGACGGTAGGTGCCACCCTGGCCCCACTTGGCCAAGTCATCCGCCTGCTGCTGCAGCGCCGCTCGCTGCTCCGGCGTGGCGTTGGGATCCTTGGCCGCCGCATCCGCTGCCTTTTTGGCCGACTCGGCTTCGTTGGCCCGGTTGTTCAGGAACACCCCCACCTCGCGCTGGAGAGCGCCAACGATCTCGAACCCGGCCTTGATCTCTTTCTCGTTGAAGATGGGTGTCAGCGAGTTGCCGGTATTCGAGGTATCCCGATTCAGGCTGGCGATGGTATCCGCCGCGCCCTGGCCGGTCTGCGCCTTCTGCTTCTCGTCGTTACGGATCGTGATGGCGCCGGCGCTGATGCCGCTGGATGTGGTGCTACTGGCACTCCCCGACGCGGCCATCACCATCGGCGGCGCGAACGAGGCCCCCTGTCCGTTGCCGGTGGTGGTCGGGAGTGCGGTGCCAGGCACCGCCTCGCCCGTGGCGGCCTGGCCGCCCTGGGTCAGGCCCACGCCGCCACCGCCCGAGCCGCCGCCCAGCGGCATCATCGGCTTGCCCTGGGTGTAACCGCCGCCAAGGCTGACGCTGCTAGCGCTGTATTCCGCGTGGTTCCGGATGTCGCTGACGGTCAGGGTGTCGGTGGACAGGCTGTTCTTGTCCGCCGTGCCGCCGGCGATGACCGCGCCCTTGAGGTCGGTGTTGCCTTTGACCTTGACCTGGAAGCCATCGTCGCCAGCCTGGATGCCGGACTGCTCGGTGACGCTGGCGTAGTCGCTGTTAATCTTCTGCTGGCTGACATTGATGCTGCCGGATGCTCCCGCGCCCACGGTGACGCTGCCGCCGAGGCTCTGATCCTTGCTCTTGAAGGTGCTGGTGTCCTGCAGGCTTTCGATCTGGAGGTTGCCGCCGACATCGGCCACCACCTGTTTGCCGCTGGCGACCGCGCCGCGCAGGGTGGTGTCGCCACCGGATTCCAGGGTGAGGCGTTCGCCGGCACTGACGTGGGTGTTGGTCCAGGTCACGTCCTTGCCTTCGCCCTTGCCCCGGCCGCCGCTGGCATTGGCGGTGATGCCCGCGCTGACGCCGCCCTGACCGACGGATACGGCCACCCCCACGCCGGCACTGGCGTTGCTGCTCTTGCGGTCGGTTTCAACAGTGTTCTTTGCCGCCAGCAGGGCGATATCGCCGTCCGCCTTGAGGCGAGCGTTGCCACCGGCCGTGATGTTGCTGCCGCGCACAGTGATATCCGAGTCCTGCCCCGCGCCGGTGGCGCTGATGCGCACGTTGCCGCCCGCCGCCACGGTGGAGCCGGCGGCGGTGTGGCTGGTCGCGGTGGTCTTGCTGTCGCTCTTGCTGCCGCCCACGGTGATGGCGATGTTGACGCCGCCCGCCGCCTTGGGGTCGGCCTTGACGGCGTCCACGGCGTTCTTGGCCGCCAGCCCGGTGGCGGCGCCGGCCAGCGCCTTCATGCGCGGGTCGCTGGTCTGGCTGGAGGCGCTCTTCATCTGTTCGGCCGTCTGCAAGGCGGAGAGCACCGGCGAGGTCACCGCCACGGTGAGCCCGGTCTGGCGGAACTGGCTTTCCTCGGTGCTGTGACCGGTCTCGCGCGCTTCGACGATGTCCACCGTCCTGGCGTGGATGTCGATATCGCCCTGGGGCGCCAGCACGTGGCTACCGGTCTGCTGGTAGTGATTGCCTGCGACAAGGGTGACATTGCCCCCGGTGGACCCGACGGTGGAGGCTGCGGCACTGGTGCTCACGCTCCGCTGGTCGACGCTCTGCATCTGGCTGCCGACGGTGATGGCTGCGCCGCCGTTGTAGAGGAAGCCGCTCTTGTCAGTGCGCTTGAAGTGGCTTTCGCTGCGGGTGTTGGTAGCCGCCTCAATGGTGAGGTCGTTCTTCGCGGCGACGACCGTGCGCGCATCGGACACCACGTTGCTGCCGGTGACCGTAACGTTCTGCCCCTGCACAGCCACGGTGTTGCCGCTGAAGGTGCTGGCTACGGCGTTGGTTTCCTCCACGCTGTCGAGGCTGGTTTTGGTGGTGGAGCCGAACAGGCCGCCGCTCTTGTGCTTGCGGCCTTCGCTCCAGTTGCTGCTGGCCTCGCCGGCGACGATGTTGACGTCGCCCTGGGCCATGGCCACCAAAGCGCCTTTGTCGCTGGTGACGTTAGCGGCGCGGGCATTGAGATCGCCGCCGGCCTGCAGGCGAACGTCGCCTTCGGTACGCACGGTGGTGCCAACGTCCCGCACGTGGCCCTGTTTGAGGTAGTTGCTGGCGTTGCGGACGTTGTTTTCCTGCTCGGCTACCTGGACGGTGCCGAGGTTGAGGTCGCGCCCGGCCACGATGGCGGTCTTGCCGTCCTTGCCGGCATTGATGATTTGCGCGGCCATCAGGTTGGCGTCGCGCCCCGCCATGGCCACCAGGGTGCCGCCGGGGTTACTGACGTACAGGCCAGCGGCGCGGTCGATGTTGGTGCGGCTGAAGTCGCTCAGGCCCGCCCGCTTGGCGTCGCTGTGCGTGGTGGTGACCACATTGAGGTCGCGTCCGGCTGTCGCGGACAGCGCCTTGCCCGCATCCAGCGTACCGCGGATATTGTCCAGATCGTTGCGGGCCTTGACGTCTACGACATCGCCGGTGATACGCCCGCCAAGGTTGCGCAGGTTCTCGCCGGTGAGCCTGACGGCGGTGCGCCCGGCGATGGTGCCGGAGTTGACCAGGTCGCCCTTGAGGTCGAGGTCGATGCTGTTGGCGGCGATCAGCGTGCCATTGCGGTTGAGATCGCCCGGCTTGACACGCACGTAGACCTGCGGCACCAGGGCACGGGTGCGGGAACCATCGGCCAGGGTCACGTCCTGCTCGACCAGCCAGACCATGTCGCTGGTGAGCTGGGCCATCTGTTCGGGGCTCAGCGCCACGCCGGGGCGCAGGCTCCAGGCCTTGGCATAGGTGCCGCCGGCTTCCAGCAGCGCGCGGTACTGCGCTTCGTCGCTGCCGTAGCCCTGGAGGAAGCGGCGGCCAGTGAGCTGCCCGATCTGGTCGCGCACCAGGCCCTGTTCGTTGAAGCCATCGCCCAGGCGCTTTTGCATGAGCGCCGGGTCGTAGCCCAGCTGCGACAGCAGGTAGTCGGAGCTGAGCCAGTTGCGGTAGTTTGCAAAGCGCGGGTCGGTTTCGATCAGGTAGCTGCCGCTGTCCGGCTGGACGCGGAACAGGCTGTTGGTGGGGACCTGGGTGTCGACGCCCACGATGCGGATCACGGCGGGGTCGTTGCCACTGGCGGCACCGACGTTGCCGCTCGTGCTGGCGCCTGGGCCGCTGACGCTTCCCACCGCGGCAGCCACTTCAATGATCTCGCGCGAGCTGGCGCCGCCGGAAGTGCCGCTGCCGCCGGCGATGGTGCCACCCACGCCGCCGGTATTGCGCCCGCCGACGCTGTAGCCACTGCCGTTGCTGGCGGTGTATTGCTGGGTCTTGGACACGTTCAGGGGGATGGTCTGGATCGTGTCGGCGGGGGCGTAGGCGATCCTGCCGTCCCACTTGCGCTCGTGATACCACTTGAGGCCGCCGCGCCAGCGGCTGTAGGTGTACTGGCTGGTGCCTTGCTCGCGCTGGATGTGCTCGCCGAACACCTGTTCGTTCTTCAGGTTGTGCAGGTCGCCCTGCAGGGCGCCGCCGGCGAAGATGTGGCTTCTATCATTGATCAGTTCGTCGCCGCGCAGCGTCATGTTGCCGCCGGAGCGGATCAGCGCCGGCGCGCTTTGGGTGACCTGGGTTTCGTACTCGGTGCGGGTGATGTCGTACTGGGTCCAGGCCTTCACTTCGGCGCCGGTCTGCTTGTTGCGGTAGAGGCCCGCTCTGCTCCAACGCTCCCAGGCGAATTCGTTGATGTCGTATTTTTTCGGGTCACCGTTGGGCTGCAGGTACATGCCCGTGGTCGGCCCGCCAATCTGCACCACCTCGGTGCCGAAGTGCAGGTTGCCGTTGCGCAGGCGGCCGGCGTCGATCGTGAGGCCGCCGAGGGATTCGATGGTGGCGCTGTCGTTGAGCAGCAGGCCAGCGCGGCCGGTGGCGTGCCCGTTGGCGTCGAGCGCCCCGCCGATGTTCATGGCGTCGCTGCCGCCACCGGCGCTGAAGATCAGCGCCTGTTCGCGGTTGCTGACAACGCCGGCGCCGATGTCGAGGCGCTGGCGCGCGGCGATGGCGGCGGCCTTGATCTGGCCGTTGGCGTGCTCCTCGCGGTTGAGCACGCTCCCCGCCTGGATGCCGACATGGTCGCCGTAGATGCGCCCGGTGCCGATGTTATCGAGGGTGCCGGCTTCGATGCGGGTCCGGCCGCCGTCGATCAGGCCGCGGTTGTCCAGGGTGCCGCCGGCCGTCACCACCGTGCGCCCGCCGCTGATCTGGCCGCTGGCGGTGTTGTCCACATGGCTGCCGCGGACTTCCAGGTCGCCGGCCTGCAAGGTGCTGCGGTTGGTCAGGCGGCCAGCGGTGCTGATGAGCGCGCGACCGTTGGCGGTGATTTCGCCGCTATTGTCGAAGTCCTGCTGCAAGGCAACGGTCAGGCCGCCCTTGGAAAGCACCCTGCCATCGCCGGTCATGCCCTCGGCCTCGATGGATTGGTGGGTGCCGGACAGCAGCGTGCCGGCACTGTTGACGATGCGGTTGGCGGCCACGGTGATGCCGCCCGCCGAAGAGATGCTGCCACGGGTGTTGTCCAGGGTGTTGCCCGCGCCGGTGATGCCGATGTGACGGTCGGCGGCAATGGTGCCGGCGGTGTTGTCGATGCGGTGGCCGGCCAGGGCCACGGTGCCGCCCTGCAAACCCAGCGGCGCCTGGGGATCGGCGCTTTGGGTGCTTTGGGTGTCGCGATTGAGGATGGCGCCTGCATTCACGCCCAGATCGTCGCCCGCCGCTATCAGGCCGTTGCGGTTGTCGGCAGTACCGGTCAGCGTCACGGTCAGGTTTTTGTTGGCCTGCACCTTGCCGCCCTGGTTCTGCAGCGCGCCGCCGTCCAGGCGTATGTCGGCGTTGCCGCTGAACTGGCCACCGCCACGGTTGTCGAGGGTACCGGCTTGTGCGGCCAGGTCGCCCTGGCTGTGGAGCACGCCAGCGCGATTGTCGAGGTCGCCGCTGTCCAAAGCGAGGGTGCCTCCGCTGAGGATGCCGCCGTTCGCCCCCGACTGGGTGTTGACCAGCGCCTGGCCATGGGTGTCCAGGCCCATGCCGCCAGCCGATTGCAGCAGGCCAGCGGTGTTGTCGAGTACGCCGCTGCGGATGTCGAGCCTGCCCGCCGTGCTGGCGAGGGTGCCGTGGGCGTTGTCCAGCGCCGCCTGGCGGGTGTCGATGTCCACGTTGGCGCCAAGGACGGTGCCGGCAGCGTTGCCGAGCCCGGTGCTGTCCAGCTTCAGGTCGCCGGCGGCCTGAAGCGTGCCGCCGGCGTTATCGGTACGGCCACGGGAGTCCACAGTCACCCCGCCTCTGGTGGAGGCGACGAGGCCGCCATCGCGGTTGTCCAGGCTGCCGGCGGTCAGGCCCAGGTCGCCATGGCTGACGAGCTTGCCGGCGCGGTTGTCCAGCCCTTCGCTGGTACTGACGTTCAGGGTGCCATGGGCGTTGAGGGTGCTGTCGCGGTTGTCGAGGGAGCCTGCCGTGATCTGGCCCGCGCCGCCGCTGGCAATGACGCCGCTGTCGCGGTTGTCGAGGTGGCCGTTGACCCGGACGTCCAGCCCGGCCTCTCCGGCCGCTTGCAGCGTGCCACCCTGGTTGCGCAGCGTTCCGGCCTGGATGGCGGTGTCCCCCGCCGCTGCCAGGGTGCCGCCGGTGTTGTCCAGCGTTTCGGCCACGGCAATGTGCGTGTCGGCAGCGCCGGCTGCCTGGATCTTGCCGCCGCGGTTGCCCAGGGATTTCGCCTTCAGGGCGAGGGCGCCGTTGCCGGCGATGGTGCCGCCGTGATTGTCCAGCGCCCCGCGCACCTTCACGTCGAGTGCGTCGGTGCCGCTGGCGCTCAGGCTGCCCGCCGCGGTGGTCAGCTTGCCGGTGTCGATGTCGATCTTGCGGGCCAGGGTGGTGCCGCCGCGCAGGTCAGTGATTTCGCCGCCAAGGGTGAGGGCGCCATTGCTGGCGAGCGTTCCGCCGGCACCGTTGAGTGTGTCGGCTGCGATATCCAGGCGGCCGTTGCCGGCGTGTTGCACGGTACCGTCCGTGTTGCCGAACGTGCCGGCGCGGATGTTCAGGTCGCCATTGGTAGCGATCGTGCCTTGGCTGTTGTCGAGCGAGCCGGCCACGTGGAGCCGGTTGCCGTGCTCGCCACTGGCGACGATCTTGCCGCCGCGGCTGTCGAACGACGCTGCGGTGAGGTCGATCCGGGCCGCGCTCAGGGTGGCATTGCGGTGATCGGCGCTGCCGAGCTCGAGGGCCGCCGCGCCCGCCGTGGCGATCTGGCCGTCCTTGCCGCTGAGCGTGCCGGCCTGCATCTTCAAGCCGGTGTCGCCGGCATGGTTGACCTTCCCTCGCTGGTTGACGAGTTGGCCTGCCGACAGGCTCAGCTGCGCGGCATTGCTCGCCAGGGTGCCATCGCTGTTGTCGAGCGTATCGGCCACCTGCAGATGGGTGGCATCCGTGCCGCTGTGGTGGAAGGTGCCCGCGCGGTTGGAGAGGTTGCCGGCCGTGAAGGTCAGCGGGCCGCCCAGTTGCAGGCGGCCATCGTCGTTGTCGACCTGGCCGGCATGGATGCTGGCGGTGCCCGAGACTTGCAGTTCGCCGCTGCGGTTGGCCAGGTCTCCCCCGCTGACGCTGAGCTGGCGCACGCCCAGATGGCCGCCGTCGTTATTGAGCCCCCCGCTGGCGTCGAGGTTGATCGCACCGCCGGCAAAGATGCGGCCGCCATCGTTGTCGAGGATCCCGGCAATGCTGAGTGCACCGTCGGCCAGGCGGTCCGGAGGCTGCGGCGCGGGCACGGTGCCGGCACCGACGTCCCCAATGCCTCCGGTGCCTGTGCTGCCGCCTTCGCTACCGCTTCCCGGGGTGCCGCCGTTGCCCGGGCTGCCCGGGCCACCACCGCTGCTGGCTGCGACCAGGCCAATGCGCCCGCCATGGCGGTTGGTGGCGACCATTGCGCGCAAGGCCAGGCTCTGTACGCCGGTCTGCTCGATCACGCCGCCACGGTTGGCGAGCGATTGCGCATTGACCTCTACGCGGCGGCCGTTGAGGGTGCCGCCACTGTTGTCCACATCCTGCGGGGTGCTCACCACCAACTCGCGCCCGGCGCTGAGGGTGCCGGCATTGGCGACGCCGCCGCTGGCATTCACCCGGGTATCGGTCCGCGCCTGCATCGCACCGCCATTCTCCAGGCGGCCATCGGCGGTCACGACCAGTTCGCCCGCCTGGGCGCCCAGGTTCCCGGCGTTGCGAACCCCGACGCCATGCTCCGTGCCCAATAAAACGATTTTCTGGCTATACATGCCGCCCAGGCTGCTCACGTCCACGGCAAAGGCCGGGGCCCTGCCGCCAGCGGCCTTGGCTGCCACCTGGGTGTGATCGGCGCTGACGTCGTTGACGCCCGTGGTGACTTGCAGTTGCCTGGCCCAGATACCGGCGTTGACCTCCATCGAGCGGGCGATCACGTCTGTGTAATCGGTAGCGCTGGCGTCCAGGCCCTTGCCTTGGACCTGAAGGGCGCCGCCTTCGACGCGATAGCCCTCCAGAGAGCCGCCGTTGACGACCGGAGTACCGGTGGTCAGGGTCAGCCGGTTGGCGTTGATGAAGCCGCAGCCGTCGCAGGAAATCCCGGCCGGGTTGGCGATGACCAGTTGCGCCCGGCTACCGGCGATTTCGACATAGCCGTTAAGCCGGCTGGGATTGCTGGAATTGACTTCGTTGAGAATGACCTTGGCCGGCCCCTTGCCCAGCCAGGGATTGCCCTGCACCCAGCCGCCCAGTTGCGTTTGCGTGTTCCCGCGGGAGTTGTTGAGAATCGCCCCTTGCCGGCCCACGTCGAATTGCTGGTAGGTGTTGCGCGAAACACCGGCTGCACTTGGGGTCTGGATGTTGACCAGGGGGGTGCCATTCGGCGCTTGCAGCACAGTCGGACGCTGGCTGCCCGGCGCACCGGGATCGGCCACCACCTGCGCAAGCGCCGTGCCGCCCGGTGCGACATGCCCCATGAAGATCCACAAGGCGAAAGTCAATGGCCGCACTGTCACGACGCAAGGTCTGCGGGCCGCTACGCCCCGGCTCCCGCCACCGCTGTGGCCTCGGGCGATCTCGGTGACGACCTGAAGCAGGCCGCGGGCACGGTTGAAGATGATGCGGTAGCAGTTCTTGTTCATGCGGGCACTCCCAATTTTCGAGAATACGAATGCGGGCGCACGCGCCCTGTCGACATCAGTAAGACCAGCTCACGTTGAAGCCGGCGATGACGGAGTCGGTCTGAAACCCTTGGGGCTTGTACAGCGGCGTGCCGACGAAGACGTCCCAGTAGCCGCCATGCATGCCGCCGCGCAAGCCGATGGCCGAACCCGCCAGGGTGCGGCCCGGTTGCCAGCGAGCGGCGGGGCCGCCGACGTGCCCCACATCGACGGCAACGTACGCTTCCTGCCCGGCGCCCAGGGCCAGCCCCAGGTCGTTGCGCCATAGCCACCCACGCTCGCCCATGAGCGTGAGTTCGCCGTCAAAGCCGCGCACGGTATAGCGCCCGCCGATGGCGAAGCGGTCCTGCGGCACCAGCGGCGTGCGGTTCCATTGCGCCCGCCAGTTGGCGGTGTAGCGCAGGGATTGGTTGGCGATCCGGAATGGCACGGCGAACTGGGCGTCGGCGGTGATGACCTGCATGCGCGAGGTGCCTTCACCGAAGGCTTCCTCCGGCGCCGCCATCGCCCCGAAAGCGCCGGTGCCGCGCCGGTAGGCGAGCGTGGCATCGAGGGTGGACGTGCCGAGGTACTCCCGATGCGTCAGCCCCAGTTCCCAGCCGCCGGTGCGGCGGCGCTGCACTTCGATCTCGGTGTCGTCGATGTAGTTGTCGGACTGGCGCAGCCAGCCGCGGACGTAGGCGCCGGTCTTGCGCGTCGCATCGCGGTACAGCAGGCGCGACAAGCGGACTTCGGCGTTTTCGCTGGTGCCGCGGTAGACATAGTTCTGGGAGTAGCCGGCCACGGTCTGCCGGTATTTGTAGCCGGCTGCGGTGGCGCCCAGCTGCCAGTAGCCAAGCGGGACGCTGTAATGGACGGTGTAGCCCTGCGTGCCCTTGCCGCCGGAGCTGAATACGTCGTGGTTGAAGTTAGCGTAGAACAGATCGTTCAGCATCAAGGTATCGTCCAGCGAGAGCGTGGCGCTCGCCTGGTACTTGCCCGTCGCCCGGCTGCCGGAATCGTCCAGCGCCACGTTCAGCCGCACGGGCCGGCGCTGCGACCAGGCGATGACCAGGTCGCTTTCACCCGGCCGTGCGTCCTCACCTTCCGCCGGCACGATCTGGATGTCGGCCTCCACGGTGGGGACGCGCTTGAAGTTCTCCAGCGCCTGTTCGATATCGCGCAGGTTGAGCAGATCGCCACGGCGGATCGGTACGGCGTTCCAGGCGGTGGCACGCGAGGAGGTGTCAACAGCGAAGCGGACCGCCCGTACCCGGCCCGGCACTACGGAGAGCGTCAGGACGTCGCTGCCCAGGTCCTGCGGGGCCGCCAGCACACGCGTGGTCACAAAGCCGCGCGCGACGATGGCGTTCTGGATGCGCTTCATCACCACGTTGATGCCTGCGGTGCCCAGGCAACGGCCGGTGGCGGGATCGGCGGCAGGGTCAGCCGCCTTCAGCGCCCACAGGAATTTGCCGGCATCCTCGCCCGTCAGCCGGATCTCGTGGATCGCGAAGCACGGCCCCTCTTCCTTCGGCAACAGATCGGGCGCCGGCATGGCCGGCATCGGTATTCGCACATCCGGCGTGGTTTCCTGCTGCTCGCGCAAGGCGCGTTCGCGCTCCTGCTGGCGCAGCCATTCCTGCGCCGCGCTTCCGGGTGCCTGCCCCTGCGAGGCGACCGGAAACACCATCAGGCCGCAAGCCAGGCCGCATGAGCGCATTACCGATGACCAGAACTTCCCCTGCTCCATGTTTGTTCTTCCCTGTACTGGCCCAGGTCCCCTGCCGAGGACATCCAGTACCGCCTGTGGCAGGCCGGAGAAGTTGCGCCTGTCCGCTCCCGCAACTGAGAGTGACTTGCAACCAAACCTGGAGTGTTCGCGCTGCGAAGTGCGGCGTGTATAGGAAATTTCTTCAAATTGGGGGAGACTTTTCCCGAACTTGCGCGGTTCTTTCGCATGGCTGCAGACCGCGCCTGCGGCTCCGCGTCAGCACCGCATGGGGTAATTCCGTGTCACAGGATCTGCTGGCCTGGCGAACCCCATGCCCTGAAGGCCGGATGCGGGGTCGAAGCGCTGCAGCTATCGCACATGGGCTTGCCTGGGTGGATTTCCTGGGCGCAACAGCGACGGTGAACGTGGCGCCAAGACAATCCGGATCGGCATGCAGCGAACCATGGACGGCGCCCCCGCTATTCAGGCACTGCGGGAAGAACCTTGACTTCCGTATAAGTGAATGGGCTAAAGTCTCGCCACTTCCTGCCGTTATTCCTCATCGGGAAACGCCCTGCTCCTCCGCCGGACCGCCCGCCCATCTGAACATAGCGCCGCTGGAATCGAGACGCAGCCCTCCTCGATTCCCAATTTGCCGAAGGAATCCGTGAGCCTCGAACCCGCCAATGCCAAGCGCCAGACCGCTAGCACGCAAGCGCCAGACGGTTTCCCGCCCGATGCCCGCCACCGGCTCACCCTGCCCATACAGATCAGTGCCGTGCTGCTCGATCTTGCCTGGCTGAAGTGCGTTGTCAGGCTGCGCACGCGCGACGGCTACAGGATTGCCACCACATTGCTGAAGGTTGACCCCGTAGGCTGTACCTTCATCTTCGACGGATGCCGCACGGAAGCGGAGCGGGATTTGCTGCTGACATCGGACGAGATTGCCGTCTCCGCGGTGCTGCGCGATGTCAAGATCCGCTTCGTCATCAATAGACCCTACCCCATCAGGTATCAGGGCGGCATGGCCTGCGCCGCGGCCTTCCCGGCCCAGCTCTACCATTTTGAACGCCGCCGCCACCCCCGCGCGCGCCCGGACGCCGCCATGGGCTATCGTTGCGAGCTGCGCACGCCCGATGACGAGGTTCTGAAGCTGGACATTGCCGACCTTTCGCTCTCCGGTGTCGGCCTTCGCACCAGTATCGCCAATACCGACCCGTTTCCGGCAGGCACGATCTTGCCGAAATGCAGGCTGGACTTTCGCAACCAGGGCGAACTGGAGTTCGACCTGCAGGTGGTCGGGAATGGTCTGGTGTGGAGCGACCAGCGCGCCATGCATCACATTGGCTGCACCTTTGTCTCCCTCGGCCCCGGCCAGCAGACCTTCATCCAGCGCCTGGTCTACCACATCGAGCTCGCGGGACGCGAATGACCGGGAAACGGATGCCGGGGAGATATGTACCGGATGACTGCTGCCGACGCTGAAGGACGGCAGCCGATTCAGTCCGTGACCGCCAGTTCATAACGGGCAACGGACCCTGCGCCTTTCTGCACGCAGCTGTGCAGCGCAAAGCCGAAACGCTCGTAGAGCGTGGGCCACGAAGCGACGGCTTCCTGCGTCCGCCTTACAGGCCGGTCACCCCCGGCGTACCACGGTCACCTTGCCGTCCTTGACGTCCAGCGTGCGGCGCTGGGGGTTGTAGTCCATGGTGCCGGGCAGATGCTGGCCTTCGCGTTCGCCAAATCGCCAGGCGCAGCCCTTGAGCAGTGCGACGGCATCGGCCTCGCCCTTGCCGATCAGCGCGTCATCGGCAAGCTTGTCGGCCTGGCAGCCCTCCGGCGTGCCACGGCTGCCTTGCGGGCCTGGGTTGGGCGCGGCGCTCACGGGTGGCTGGGCGGCGCATCCTGCCATTAGCGTTGCGAATACGATCGAACCTGCGGCGATATGCCGCTTCAGCGGGCTTTGCCCTTTTGGCTTTTGTTTCATGATATTCCGGATAGAGAAGTGCAATAAATTCAGCCCGGCCGACAAGGCGCCGGATAAGTGTTCGCTGGACGTGCCAGGCCAGTGCTAATGGCCATCGGCATATGCCGCGCAATGTCCGGTGGAGAACGTAGCATGGATTGATGCCGTCCGGCATTGCAACCTCCTGCCAAAGACTTCCAGCCTTCCAGAAAATGGTCCGCGATACCGCGAACTCGCCGGTCAATACGATCCGGAGGTCGATGGTGCGTATCGTGTGTTTCGCGGAGGCGGCTGGTCCGATCGCCCGATGCCGGCGGCGGGTGATCCGGCTCACCTCCGGCTTTACCTGTATCAACCTATCGCCATACCGCGCAAGTTCCCTTCCTGAAATAGCGGACAGGGGCGCAGCGCCCCCCCTCGCGCATGCCCCGCCGGGTCCCGTGCCGGCGATGCTTGCCTGCCAGCGCCCGCGACACCCCCACGTGAGACGAAACGTCAGTTTTTGTGAGACGCAGCGTCAAGTGCCGAAACGATAACTCTGCAAAAATTGGCGCCGGTTCGAGGTACGCGCCAGCCCTCTAGAGAAAGAGCGCGGCCCCGGGCCTGACTGGCAAGCGACCTTCGATGGCGGGCACGACACCCTTGCCACCAGCGGGCCGCGCACGACCAGGCCATTCCAACAGGCCCTCGATAGCAACCAGGCAGCGCGGCTTGCGTCCGGCGCAATTTCATGCGCCGGCCCGGTCGCGTCTTCGGCGTTTGTCCATAGCGCCGCATGGCGGCGGGCAGCGTCCGCGCAATCGCATCGCCGCGGCTCGCCGACACCATGCAGTTCCCGCGGTATTCGGCCGGCACCAGTCATGGCGTAGTGAAAACTCAATTTTTAGAGCGGGTAATCTCATGCTGAAAAGAAGAACGAAACTAATATCGCTGACGCTTCTGGCGGCCGCCGCGCTCGCGGCGTGCGGGGGCGACAACCCGGAGACCGCGGCTACGAGCGCCCAGACGCCCGGCGCACCCGCGCCCGCGCCCACACCCGTGCCCCTGGCGTCAAGCTGTACCGAAACCGGCGTCGATGCGAAGTTTGCCTGTCAGACCGGGGTCACGGAGCCGCTGTACATCTACCAATGGGCGCTCAGGCAGGCCACCAGCTACTTCAAGTCATTCCCGGATACGGCGGATGGCGTCACCGACCTCAATGTGGAAGAAGCGCATGCCGCGGGTATCAAGGGCCAGGGCGTCAATGTCCTGGTTCTCGACGATGGCGTCGATATCAACAATGAGGACCTGGTCGCCAATGTGAACAAGTCGATGACTTACAACTTTGACGACGGCACCAGCAACCCCACGCCCGCCGATATCCCGATGAACATCAAGGACGCGCATGGCACCCATGTCGCCGGCATCATCAGCGCGGCGCAGAACGGCAAGGGCGTGATTGGCATCGCGCCCCGCGCCACCCTGGGCGGCGCGCGCTTCATCGGCACCGCGGGTGCCGACATCCTGCAGGCCTACGGCGGCGCAGACTGGTCCCGGAATGCCCATATCATCAATGCATCATACGGAGGGAACCCGGAGGTCCCGGACGAATACGACACCGCAACTGGGACCAGTGCCGTCATCCGGGCCTTCCCGAACCTGAGAAGCGGCAAGGGCCTGGTCATGGTGAAGGCATCAGGCAATGAGTACAACAACACCGGAGGCGACAAACCCAGGTTTTGCCCCGATATCGACGGGATAAGCGGCGTCCTCAGTTGCGAAAATCCCGCGAATGACACGGAAGCGCTTGAGCCCGGCGTCATCCTGGTAGGCGCGGCCAACGCCAGGGGCATCAAATCGAGTTACTCCAACGCCGGGGCGGTCAACTGGATCACCGGGCTCGGCGGTGAATATGGGGAGAAGGGGCAGTATGGAGAAGGCGGCTCCGGGCCGACGATCTACTCGACCGACCTGACCAGTTGCGCGAAAGGATATAGCCGCAACTACCTGGAACTGGCCAATGCATTCACCATTGGCGGCACCGCGACCAACAAGAAAGATAACCCGAACTGCGACTATTCCAGCATGAATGGCACCTCGGCCGCCACCCCGACCATCTCAGGGGTGGTTTCGCTGATGCTGGCGGCAAATCCGAACCTGACGTGGCGAGACGTCCGCGAGATTCTTCGCGTGACCGCCAGGAGAATCGATCCGAATTATGGCTCGCGCGACAGCCGGAATTTCCGGCTTGACCTGAAGCAGGGGACATTTACCGCCAGTGAAGATGCCAGCCTCGTCGATGGCAGCCAGACTGCGCGGCTGGATCTGGGCTGGCAAAAGAATGCCGCGGGCAACTACTACTCGAACTGGTACGGCTTCGGCCTGGCGGATGCCGCGGCCGCCGTCAGGCTGGCGAAGGCATACAGCGCCTACAAGCCGGCAACCCTGGAAATTGGCGGCTTCACCAAGGCGTTCGCGGATAGCGCGCAGCTCAAGTACGGTTCGGTCCAGAAGCTGGGCCAGTTCACGGTCGGCGGCAATGACAAGGTGGATGCCCTGCAGCTGAGACTGAGCGGCTCCATCTGCGTCGGCAGCGTTGGCATCTTTGTCAAATCCCCCTCGGGGACCATTTCCGCACTCGCCGTTCCATACAACAGCTACTACAGCACAGGCGTGCCGGAAGTGAAAAGCTACGGGCTGGGCAGCTATGCATTCCATGGCGAGAACGCCGCCGGGAATTGGGAGGTGTACGCAGTCAGCGCGATGCCGGCCCCCGCCGCGCCCGGCGCCTGCAGCAGCTTTCTGCCGGAAGCCGATGGTGCCAGCGTCAAGCTCAGCAAGCCCCTGGCTGTTGAGTACCGTGTGATTGCCGCGAAATAACGGGGCGAGGAAAATGATGATGAAAAAGAACTTGTCCCTCAGGGTCTTGCTGTGCGGCGCCGCGGCGCTCGCCGCCACGCTGTGCCACGCGGGCGCGTCGGCCTATGTGGCCGGGCAGCAGCTTTCACCCGCGGAATTGAAGAGCCTTGCGGGCACGACGGCCGTTCGCCTTGGCAGCCAGTCGTTCCAGACGCTGCCGGCTTCGGCCACGGCAAAGAGCGCGGGCGCCATGGGGAGCCCGGTGACGCTGGTCGTGAACGACCGGGGCGTTGTCGGCGAGAGCCGCAACGAGGTGATTGTCTCGCAAGTATCAACCCAGGAAGTCCAGCAGAAAGTCGGCAAGCTAAGCCGCTCAGCCACCGGCATCCAGTACTTCGATCACATGAATATCAGCAAACTGACGTTCGCTTCCTTCCAGGACGCGGCGGCTGCCAGGGAGCAGCTCAAGACACTGCTTCCGCCGGCGGCGGGGGTCGATGTGCCGATCCGGTATGGCAAGCCCAAGGTGCGCTGAGCCGGTCTTCACGGCCGGAGTCACGCTGCTTTGCCTCGTTTGAAAACCACGGCTGCCTGGGGTCCCCGAAGAAGCGCCGGGGCGCTCCAGGCGCCGAAACGCCAGCCGGGAACTTGCGCCGGGCAGGCGCGATGCACCAGCGCCCCGTGGCGCGCTCCCGATGATGGAAATGCAACGACCATACCGAAGCCTGTGCGGCTTCCTCCTGGCAGTCCTGGCGGCAGGATGTACATCCTACAAGTACGTCCCCCCAAAATCCGATGCGGGCCGTCAATGCGTGACGACCTGCGAAACCAACAAGCAGATCTGCATCACCGGCAAGGAACAGGTCGCGGCCGTCAAGGAGCAGGCCTGCGAAACACGGCGCGCCAACACCCTTGCCACCTGCCTCGCCACCGCCGCGAATGACAAGGGCAAGGAGCAATGCACCAAGCGGCAGGCTTACTGCTCCAGCTACGCATCGACCTACAACTGCGACAGCGCTTACCAGGCGTGCTACATACAGTGCGGCGGGCAGGTCATCGAAGTCGAGGACTGAGCCCTTGCCGCCAGGCGGCATCCGGGCCAGGCATCGGACGGCCCCCGATACCATGCGTGTGTGTCAGGCGCCGCTGCCGGTGGCAGTGAATTCGCCCCGCAGGCTCTCCAGCCATTCGTTGATGGTGGTCGCTTCGCTTGCGTCGGCCGGCGCCGCTGGCCAGCTGTTGCGCGGATGCTCCGCGAGCGCGCGCACCTCCCGCGGACTCAGGCTGAAGCGGCGGCGGAAGGCACGGCTGAAGGTGCTCTCATTCGAATAGGCGTAACGATATGCCAGCTCGGCGATGCTGAGCCCGCTGCCCTTGGACCGGGCAAGTTCATCGAAACAGCGGTCCAGCCTCCGGCCCTGGATGTAGGCGTTCACGCCGCCGTCGGCGTCGAACAGGCGGTAGAGGCTGGCTCGCGACAGGCGGAAAGCGCCGGCGACCTGTTCCGGCGAGAGCGCTTCCGCGGTCAGGTGTTCTTCGATATAACGCTGCACCAGCTTGCGCATGCTGCGGCGTGCCGCCTTTTGCACGTCGGGCTCGCTATCGCGAAGCCTGGCGCCACCGCCCTCCAGCATGATCAGCGCCGCGGTGACCGATGCCGCCCTCTCCTCGCCTGTCAGCGTGTCGCCAGCCAGCAGGAGTTGCGACAGGTGCGACGCCAGCAGGCGCGCCGATCCCTGGCCGGCGTCCAGCACCGTACCGTGCAGGTTCCAGCTCCGCAGCGACGCGGGAAGGCGATCGCGCGGCACGGTAAGGGTGATATTGGCAAACGGCGGTGTCCAGCTATCCAGCGTCCGCCCCAGGTCGAGCACGCTGATCGAACCCACGCCAGCATTGAGCGCCCGGTTGCCATACTCGCCCTGAACGCCGCCCGCGGCATAGAGCTGAATCAGGATGTGGTCGATATTGCTGCGCCGGATCTCGACGATGCCGCGCTTGAAGCGATGCTCCACGGAGCCGGCGCAGCGCGCGATCAGGCTGTCTCCCAGATGCAACGCCATCAATTCACCCGTGAAGGCGCCCTGCGCGGCGCCAATCCTGACGTCGAAGAGCGGCGCCAGCGCCGCGCGCCAGAGTTCGCAGGCTTCCGGAAGTACGCGCCCGTCGAGGCGGACGTGCACTTGCGGCGGCGCTGCCTCCGCACTGGCTTCGAATTCTTCTGCAATCTGTGCTGATGCTGGCCCTGACACGTTATTCCCTGGAGGCGTTACGGTAAAAGGCTTCGGCGCCCCGCCGCCCCGGTGCGACGCCATGCCGTGCTTTGCGCGTTGGTCCGCGGCAGCGCACATGATATCGAATGGACGGGGTCATGCGTTAGCGCACCAGCTTGCACCAAAGAAAAACGCCCCACCGAAACCACGTGGGGCGCTGCCTGACTGTGCGATGGGCCTGTACTACACCGGCACATCCTTCATCGGGTCCGGCTTCCGGTTATCGAACCAGCGGTACAGCGTAGGCACCATCACCAGCGTCAGCAGGGTCGACGTGATCAGCCCGCCGATCACGACCACCGCCAGCGGACGCTGCACTTCGGAGCCCGGGCCGGTGGAGAACAGGAAGGGCACCAGCCCCAGCATGGCGATGGTGGCCGTCATCATCACCGGGCGGAATCGCTGGGTCGCGCCCTGGATCACCGCCTGGTCCAGCGACAGGCCGGAATCGCGCAGCGTGCGGATATACGACACCAGCACCACCCCGTTGAGCACCGCCATGCCCCACAGCGCGATAAAGCCCACCGAGGCCGGCACCGACAGGTACTCGCCGGTGATGAACAGGCCGATGATGCCGCCGATGGAAGCAAGGAGTTGAACAGCAGGAACAGCAGGAAGAAGATCGCGGCGATGGTCACCGGCACGATGATCTTCAGGTGGCCCATGGCGCGTTCCATGTTCTGGAACTGCCCGCCCCACTCCAGGTAATAGCCTTCCGGCAGCTTGACCTTGCTGTCCGCCGCCTGCTGCAACTCGGCGACGAAGCCGCCGAGGTCGCGGTCCTTCACATTGATCATCACCACCACGCGGCGCTTGGCCATTTCGCGGCTGATCTGCGCGGGACCGTCGGTGACTTCGATCTTCGCCACGCTTTGCAGCGGCACCTGGGCGCCGTTGGGCGTGGCCACCAGCAGCTGGCGGATGGCCTGCACGTTGTCGCGGAACTCTTCCGGCAGGCGCACCGCCGCGGCAAAGCGGCGCTCGCCTTCGAAGATGTCCGTGGCGCGCTTGCCGCCGATGGCGATCTCGATGATGTCGTGGATGTCCGAGGCATTGAGCCCGTAGCGCGCAATGGCCTGGCGGTCGATCTCGATCGACAGGTACTGCTGCCCGGAGATGCGCTCGATGCGGATATCCTGCGAGCCCTGGATGCCGCCCGCCACGCGGGCGATTTCGCCGGCCAGCTCACGCAGCTTGTCGAGGTCATCGCCGAACACCTTCACCGCCACGTCCGAACGCACGCCGCTGACCATCTCGTCGACGCGGTCGGAAATCGGCTGCGCCATCACGATCTGCACGCCGGGGATGGCCTTGAGCTTTTCGCGGATCGCGTTGGCGATATCGTCCTGGGTCCAGCCGTCCGGCCACTCGTCGCGGTCCTTCAGGCTGGCGATGGGCGTGGATTCGTTCTGGCCCTGCGGGTCGGCCGGGCTTTCGCCACGGCCCACGCCGGACACCACCGACTTCACGCCCGGCACCGACAGCACCAGCTTGTTGGCCGCCATCTCCAGCTTGACCGACTCCTCCAGCGAGATATTGGGCACGCGGTCCAGCGCCGGCACGATCGAGCCCTCCTTCATCTCGGGGATAAAGGAGGTGCCCAGCAGCGGCACGATGGCGACGGTGGCCATGAATGCCGCCACCGCGCCGATCACGGTCTTGCGGCTATTGTTCAGCGCCCAGTGC
>Ga0255338_1001257_pt1 | contig 50443 bp, 51 predicted proteins | sample MeOH1_35cm_T4_19_FD_203715 | JGI IMG/M metagenome (GOLD analysis project Ga0255338, IMG submission 203715) | Sandy soil microbial communities from University of British Columbia, Vancouver, Canada - MeOH1_35cm_T4_195 | ecosystem: Engineered > Artificial ecosystem > Sand microcosm > Unclassified ...
CAGCACCACAGGACGGTGGAGTTGCCCAAGGGCCTGCAACAACTCCATCAGGCCGCTCTCGACCGCCGCCGCCGCGTCGGGAGCGACCATCACGACGGGCTCCGATGGACCTCTGACGGCCTTCAGCAAGGAGCGCACGAAGAAAACGGGATCGCGCCAGGAAGCGTCGAGCCCGATCCACAGGGGGTCGGCGTCGTCTTTGCAAGCGCGAAACCATCCTCCCGCCAGCGTCGTCTTGCCATAACCGGCTGGCGCAAAGACAGCGACGATTCGATCGCTCATGGACAAAGGCAGAAGTGCGCGCCGCGTCACCGTGGCCGATGTATCGCCTGGCGGCACCCACTCACCCGCTGTCTGAGACAACGACGACGGAGCGGCGAGGGGGGAAACGCAAGATATCATTTTGGAATGGGTTATTTCATGGCGGCGCGAAAATGATAACCCTGCAGCATTCCTGCGATCAGGCCGCCCGGAATCGCGGCAGTGCCATGCCGCCCCCGGCGGGCTCGCAGACCAACTCGACTGCCATGTCGAAACCCACAAGCGATAGGTCGGCGCCGGCAAAGGAGCTGATCATCCGCGGTCCTTCTTCGAGTTCGACCAGGATCACGGCATAGGGCGTATCCTGCTTGAAGGCCGGCCCGGGCGCCCGGTGAACGACGCTAAAGGAGTGCACTTTGCCGCGGCCGCTTGCGGCACGGTGCTCCAGGCGCTCGCTGCCGCACGCGCGGCAGATGGCCTGCTGGTAGTACTGCACGTGAGCGCACTCCTGGCAGTGTTGCAACAGCAATTTGCCCTCGTTGATGCCCTTCCAAAAAGTTTGCGAATCCGCGTCCGGCATGGGCAGCGGCTTGACGTGGGCGTCTTGGGGATTGATCACAGCGTCGCCTCCGTTCCCAAAATAGTCGTTGCGTTGGTTGCGAAGCCTGCCCCCAGGCTGTGTACCAGGCCGAGTTCAGCACCCGCCACCTGGCGTTTGCCGCAGCGTCCGCGCAACTGGTTGATGACCTCGTAAAAGTGGAACAGGGAGCCCGGCATGCCCGAGTGCGCGAACGACAGCAGGCCGCCGTGCGTGTTGCATGGAATGGCACCGCCGTAGGTCATCTGACCATCATCGACAAAAGGCCCGCCCTCGCCCTTGGCACAGAACCCAAGGTCCTCCAGCATCATGATCACCGTACCGGTGAAGCAGTCATAGACCCCGGCCACGTCAATGTCCTTGGGTCCGCAACCGGCCATGGCATAGGCTTTGGCACTCGACTGCACCGCGCCGGTGGTAGTGAGCGAGGGCATCAAGAAGATGTGCTCGTGTGTGTAGCATTCGCCGCCACCCAGGATGTAGACCGGCTTGGCAATGCCCAGGGCCTTGGCACGCTCGGCCGAAGTGACGATGAAAGCCGCGCCGCCGTCCGAGATGAGAGAGCAGTCCAGCTTGTGATAGGGGGTTGTCACCATGCCGGAGTTGAGCACGTCGTCAACGGTGAGTGGGTCGGTCATCTGCGCCCCCGGCGTGCGGCGTGCGTGTTCACGGTGGATCACCGCCACCTTGGCCAACTGCTCGGAGGTGGTACCGAATTCCTTCATGTGCCGGTGCGCGGTCATGGCGAAGGTGTTGGCCACGGGAATGCCGAATGGCATCTCGTATTGCTGGTCTCGGCTTTCGGTCATCGAGCGCAAGGCGAGGTCAGGTGACAGGCCTGTCAGCAGGCTGTCTCCACCGACCACCAGCACGGTTTCAGCCAGGCCGCCGGCAATCGCGGCGGCGGCGATATTGAACATCGTCGCCGCCGTGGCGCCCGAGACCTGCAGCGTGTTGGAGAATGTGGGCTGGATGCCGAGGTACTCGCTGAAGGCGACGCTGAAGCGATGGAACGGCGAGGCGAAGGCAGAGCTTGACAGCACGCCGTCCACCTCGTGCTTGCCGATGCCGGCGTCGGCCAGCGCCTTGCCCGCCGCATCAGACGCCAGCGCGAGTGCGCTCTTGCCCGGCACGCGCCCGACCGCCGAAAGACCGGCACCGATGATCGCGGCCTGGCCGCGAAGCGTCTGTCTCGATGACGAGGAAGACAATGGTTTGAAACTTGTCATGGTGATTCAGAATGGGGACGGTCTCAGGCTGCGGGGGCGCGCAAATGCTGGCGCAATTGCGCCTTGAGGATTTTGCCCACCGGATTGCGCGGGATCACGTCGATCAACTCCATGCGCTCAGGCAGCTTGTAGGCCGCCACGCCGATCTGCTTCAGGTGCGCGACGATGTCTTCCAGCGTCGGCGGCCGCGCCTTGTCCTTGGGCACGACCAGGATGCAGGTCTTCTCGCCCATGATGTCGTCGGGCACAGCCACCGCCGCCACCTCTTGCACGCCAGGGTGGGTCAGCACCAGGTTCTCCACCTCGGCAGCGCTGATATTGAAGCCGCCGCGGATGATGATGTCTTTCTTGCGGTCAAAAAAGCCAATGTGGCGCTCGTCACGCACGATGAAGAAATCGCCGGTACGAAAGAAGCCGTCCGGCGTGAACGAGTTCTGCGCAAGGTCGGGCCGTCGGTAGTAGCCGGCAAATACGTTCGGCCCACGGAAGACCAATTCGCCTACTTGGCCCGGCTGCGTGCACTCCCGGTCTTGCTCGTCGAGCAGCTTGGCCTGCACGCCTTCCATATTAGACGGCCACACGAGCCCTGGCTTGCCCCACCAGGGGAAATGGTCGGAGCGCATGGCGAAGTCCGGCACATCAACCGGTCCGCCGACCAGGCCAGTGCCCTCGGTCTGCCCCCACAGGTTGCAGATTTCGATGTTCCAGCGCCGTTTGAACTCTTCCATGCTCCAGCGCGACGGCGGTGCCGAGCCGGTGGCGATCGAGCGGATCGACGAGAGGTCAAGCTGGTCGACGTTGGGCAGCTTCAGGATCATATTCAGAATCGCCGGCACCAGAATCGTGAACTGAACGCGCTCCGTGAGTATCTGCTTGAGAAACAGCTCCACATTGAGCGGATGGTGCAACAAAAGCGTGCCGCGCGCCGCTAGCCAGCTCAGCCAGGCCACAGCGCCAGTCATGTTGACCATCGGTGCCGGTGCCAGCACACGATCGCCCTCCTGGATGCCCGCCGTGTTGGGCACCAGCCGCATCTGGTAGAGCCAGTTGTTATGCGACATCGGGCAGCCCTTGGCATACGATTCGGTGCCCGAGGACCAGCACAGGCTGAAGATATCGTTGGGGCCGATACTGATCGCGTCCAGCAACGCCTTGTCCGGCGCCTGCGCGGACATGGCAGTGATGTCTTCGAGCGCCAATGTATCGCAGCCCAGCTTGTCAGCCATGGCGATGTGATTGAAGCCTTTGAAGTCCTTCACGCCGATATACAGACGTGCCTGACTGGCATCAAAAACGTTGCGCAACTCGGTTTCGCGCCACTGCATCGCCACAGGCGACAGCACGCCGCCGGCACGGGAAACAGCAAAGTACAGCGCAATCAACTCCCAGACGTTGGGCAGCTGCGCGACCACAACATCGTCTTTTTTAACCCCCCGGCGGATCAACCCAGTAGCAATTGCATCGACGGCGTGGCCGAACTCGCGCCAGCTCACCGAGGTGGCGGGCGTGCCGATCAGCGCCTCGCGGTCGGGGGTGTCGACGATGGCCACCTGTTCAGGGACATTGGCCACGTGTGCTGCGACGACATCGAGCAGCGTTCGGTCGCCCCACAATCCGTCAGACGTGTAGCGTTCAATCGTGGCAGAGCTATGCAGAATCATGTTGCGGGTCTCCAAAAAAATGCAAACAACCCAGGGCGCGATCAACTTCGATCACGCCCTGAGGATCAAAAGCCATGGAAGCTGGCAAAGGCATCCACCTCGGCACGTTCGGTAATGAAGGCATTCTCCGGGGCCGACAGGTCTTCGTGACCCAGGGCGATGCCGCAGGCCAGGATTTCGTGGTCACCGATCGGCAACTGGGTGCGCGCCACCTTGTGGAACCAGGCAAACGCCGCCTGCGCACAGGTGTGCAGGCCTTGGGCGCGCGCGGCGATAAGGATGTTCTCGATGAACATCCCCAGGTCCATGAAGCTGCCGGTGTTCAGGCGGCGGTCCAGCGTGACGATCAGCCCGACCGGCGCGTCGAAGAAAAGGTAGTTGCGCAGCATCTGGTGCTCACGCGCCGCCGTATCGTCGCGGCCGATGCCCAGGCTGGCATACAGGCCGAAGCCACAGCGACGCCGGCGCTCCAGATACGGCTCAACCCAGGTCGTGGGGTAATAGGCGTACTCGGGCAGGTGACGGTCGGCATCGTGGGTGGCCGCATGCACAATGGCATCGCACAAACGCTGCCGCGCCTCGCCTGCCACCGCATAAACCCTCCACGGCTGCACATTGTTGCCACTCGGCGCCCGCGCCGCCACGTTCAGTATGTGATGCACGACCGAGGTGGGAATGGGCGTGGGCAGAAAACGCCTGACTGATTTTCGGCTGCGGATCGCTTCGTCGACATGCATAGGAATACACCGCCCTTCTGACAAGCCAAATATAGGAAAAAATTTATACGGGTACCACACTGGACTCCAGCGCGGCCTTCAGTGTATATTGTGGCATGATTTCTAACAAACAACCGTTCGACTGGGTACCAACCCCAGACCTGATGGCGCAATCGAACCTCACCGCCTTCCTGCGCAAGGTTGGCGAATCCAGCTTCGAGAACTTGAGCGCTCGTGCCGATGCCGATCCGGCATGGCTTATGGAAGAGGTGTTCGACTTCTGCGACATGCGCTTCTACAAGCCCTACACCCAGATGCTCGATACTTCGCGCGGCATCGAATGGGCGCGCTGGTGTGTAGGCGGCACGACCAACATCGTCTTGAATTGTTTAGACCGGCACCGCGGCACGCCGGTGTGGGAGCAGACCTTCCTGGTCTGGGAGGGAGAAGACCCGAAAGACCGCAGGAGCCTGAGCTACCGCGAGTTCGATGCCGAAGTTTCCCGCCTGGCAGGGGCGATGGAGTCGCTCGGCATAGGGCGCGGCGACCGGGTCGGTCTGTTCATGCCCAACCTGCCAGAGACCTTCATCGCGTTTTTCGCGGTGCTGAAAATGGGGGCGGTCCTGATGCCCCTGTTTTCAGGCTTCGGGCCGCAGCCGATCATCTCCCGCTTGAACGATGGCGAAGCCAAAGCCGTGCTGACGGTCGATGCCACCTGGCGACGCGGCAGCCCAGGGGCCATGAAGTCGGTGCTCGACGAAGCGCTGGCCGAAGTGCCGAGCGTGCAGCACGTGGTGGTGCTGCGCCACTTGGGCGAAGCACTCGCCTGCCCGATGACACCCGGACGCGACCACGACTGGGCCACGCTGGTGGCCAAGCAACCCACCGACCGCCCGACCGCCGAAATGGAGGCCGAGGCACCCGCCGTGCTGCTCTACACCTCCGGCACCACCGGCAAACCCAAGGGCTGCGTCTGGACGCATGTCAGCTTCCTTGGCTCGATGGTCACGCGCGACATGCACATCTGCGCCGATTTCAAGGCCAGCGACCGCTTCTTCTTCATGAGCGACATGGGCTGGATGGTGGGCGCCATGTGCGCCTGCATTCCGAGCTACTTTGGCGGCAGCCTGCTGGTGGCCGAAGGCACGCCCGATTACCCCGACACCGGGCGGTTCTGGCGCCTGCTGCAGGACCACAAGGTCAGCTATGTCGGGGTGGCGCCGACGCTGATCCGGGGGCTGATGCGCCATGGCAACGAAGACGTCAAGCGCTACGACCTGTCGTCGCTGCGCGTCACCTGCTCAGGCGGCGAGGCCTGGACCGAGGCGCCGTGGCGCTGGTTCTTCGAACACGTCTGCAAAACGAAGCTTCCGTTCCTGAACATCGTGGGCGGCACCGAGGTCGGCGGTTGTAATTTCACCGGCACCCTGCACCATCCTCTGCGTCCTGGCTCGTTTGGCGCGCGCGGACTCGGTGCGGGTGTTGACATCGTGAACGAAAGCGGCCAGCCGGTCGGCCCCGGGCAGGTCGGCGAACTGGTGCTGCGCAACCCCAACATCGGTTTTACCAAAAGCCTGTGGCGCGACGACGAGCGTTACCTCGACAGCTACTGGCGTACCCTCCCCGGCCTGTGGGTGCATGGCGATTTCGCCATGCGTGACGCAGACGGTCTGTTCTACATCCTCGGCCGCAGCGACGACACGATCAAGGTCTCGGGCAAGCGCACCGGCCCGTCGGAAATCGAAACGCTGCTCACCGGCACCGGCAAGGTCTCGGAGGCCGCGGTGGTCGGCGTGCCCGACGAGATCAAGGGCTCGGCCATCGTCTGCGTCTGCGTGCCGATGCCCGGCGTGGCGGCGGACGCGGCGCTGCAAGCCGAACTGTCGGGGGCCGTGGTCGCAGGCATGGGCACGTCTTACCGCCCGCGTCAGGTGCTGCTGGTCAGCGACCTGCCGAAGACGCGCAACATGAAGATCATGCGCCGCGTCGTGCGTGCCGTGTACCGGGGCGAGAGCCCGGGCGACCTGTCCTCGCTGGTCAACCCGGAGACAGTGGCCGAACTGCAAAACAAACTGGCGGAGTGAGGCTCCGATCGCTCAGCAGGCGAAGGCTCAAATGGGGTCCCGCTCCACCAGTTGGCGGGCAATGATCAGGCGCTGCAGTTCGTTGGTGCCCTCGCCGATGCACAGCAGCGGCGCATCGCGGTAATAGCGCTCGACGTTCATCTCTTTCGAATAACCATAGGCACCGTGAATCCGCAGTGCTTCCATGGCGTTTTCGACCGCCGCCTCGCTGGCGAACAGCTTGGCCATACCGGCTTCCATGTCGCAGCGCTGGCCAACGTCATAAGCACGCGCGGCCTGTTCAACCAGCAGCCGCGCCGCCTCGGCCCGGGTCGCCATGTCAGCCAACTTGAGCGCAATCGCCTGGTGATCGCAGATCGGCTTGCCAAAGGTGCGCCGCAGTTGCGCATAGGCAACCGATTCCTCCAGGCAGGCGCGCGCCACACCCACGCCGCGTGCTGCCACATTGATGCGCCCGAGCTCGAGCCCGCTCATCACCTGCTTGAAGCCATGCCCTTCCACACCGCCCACCAGATTTTCGGCCGGCACGCGGAAGTTTTCGAACACCAGCTCGGCGCTGTCAATGCCCTTGTAGCCGAGCTTTTCCAGCTTGCGGGTGGAGGTGAAGCCCGGGCCTTTCTCGCAGATGAACAGGCTCATGCCACGATGCCGTGGCTGCGCCTGGGGGTCGGTCTTGACCAGCACGGCAAAGGCCTGTCCATGGATGCCGTTGGAGATCCATGTCTTGGTGCCGTTGATGACGTAGTGATCACCGTCGCGGCGCGCCACCGTGCGCACCGCCTGCAGATCAGTGCCACAATCGGGTTCGGTCAGTGCCAGCCCGCCGCGCAGCTCGCCGCTGGCAAAGATCGGCAGAAAACGCTGGCGTTGCGCCTCGGTGCCGTTGCGCTGCACGCAAGCGGCCATGATGAGGTGCGAATTGATGATGCCGGACACCGACATCCAGACCCGCGCGATGCGCTCCACAACCTTGGCATAGGTGCCGGCCGACAGGCCCAGGCCGCAGTATTCCTCCCGGATGATGCAGCCAAACAGGCCCATCTCGCGCATCCCGGCGACAATGCCGGCCGGCCACTCGTCGGCATGTTCGAGCCGCTGCGCCACCGGCTTGATCTCCCTCTCTACGAAGCGCTCGACGGCATCGAGCACCAAACTTTCTTTTTCAGCATCAAAGGCCATGGGCTGGCTGGTGGTCATCAGGGGGCTCCGGATGTGTTGGACTGGGTCAGGGTGCGCGCCAAGGTGGCTGCGTCTTTGATCCGGTCAGCCGCCAGCACGGCGTCGCGCCAGCGCAGCGCTTGATCGCGTGGCAGCGCCAGCAGCGCATTGCGCATGAATTTGGTCTCGATGTCAGCGCCCGTGATGGGTCGACCCGGCGCGCCACGGTGCGCTGACTCACGCCAGCGCAGTTCGCGCCCGTCGTGCGTGCGCACGCGCAGTTCACCCGAAAAGAAGCCCGGGTAATCGGCTTCGGGGTCGGCCACGTGCTCGATGCGGTCAGCCAGCGCCTGCACCCGTGGGTCGCTCAGGTTGACAGCATCCAGTTCGGTCAGCCCCAATTCCCCGCGCAGCAGGGCCAGCGCGACAAGGTGGTGGATGCTGAACTGCGATTCATAGACATTGGCCGGGCGGCGCTTGGCCGCAACTGGCTCGCACACCACCGGGTGCACCCCTTGCGGCAGGAGCACCTGCACCGACGCCACCTCCTCGGCACGCAGACCGGCGGCCCGCAGCGCCAACGCGGCGTCGATGCTGGCGTGCGTGAAGTGGCAGGTCGGATACAGCTTGACGGCGACATCGAGCACTTCCCAGCGCTCGCCCAGGCCGCGCGTGCACTGCGACAGCTCGGCCTGCAGGCCGCGTGCGGCAAGGTGGCTGGCGTACAGGCCAAAACGCCCTTCATAAGGCTGTGAAGGGCCGCGAAACCCGGCACCGGCCAGCGCCGTGGCTGTCAGTCCGCAGACACCGGCCCAGCCCGGGTGCATGCGCTTGGTCCAGGCGCCGTCGCTCAGGAATTCCATGCTGCCAGAAGCCATGGACAACACCACACCTTGCGCGTGTTCAAGTCCGATCCGGTCCAGCCCCATCAACTTGCCCGCCGCCAGCGTGCAACCAAAAGCCCCCACCAACCCGGTCGGATGAAAGCCAACGTCGTGGAAGCCGCCCCGGGCCGCTGCACCCAGGCGAGCTGCGACCTCGATCGCCAGCACGTAGGCAGCGATCATCTCAGCGCCCGTGGCATGCCGCTGCGCCGCCAGGCCCAACGCCAGCGGAAAGGCGCTGGCGCTGGGGTGCGTGATCGCGCCGGGGTGAGTATCATCAAAGTCCAGTCCATGCACCAGGATGCCATTCATCAACACCGCGTCACGCAACAGCAATGGCGCAAAGGCGCCAATGACGGCGCTATCGCCCGCGCCGCCCAAGGCCTGCAGGCCGCGGTAGGCGCAGTGCGCGAAATCCTGCTGTGACGACGCCAGTGCGATGCCCAGTGCGTCGAGCATCAGCAGCTTGGCCCGTTCGACCACGGCCGCCGGCAGCATGCCGGGCTCGAGGTCATGCGCGAACGAAGCCAACTGCGCGGCAATGCTGGGCGCGGCGTTAGGGGTGTTATGAATCATTTTCAATGCGCCTCGCTCGCGTCAAGTTTCACGGCAGACACAGCGCGGCCAGTGACTGGAGGTAACGATCTTGCCCATCCTGCGCACCGTTGACACTGACACCAACCCGTCGAAGCAAGCCGTCGCGCAGGCCATAGACCAGCCCATGCACCTCGACTTGTTGTCCGCGCTCCCAAGCGCGGCGCAGGATGGTGGTGCGGCACACATTGCTGACCTGCTCGATCACGTTCATCTCGCAAAGCCGGGCGGCGCGCTCGTCGGCACAGGAAATGCCGTCCAGCCGATCGGCATGCTTGCGCGCCACGTCTTCCAGATGACGCAGCCAGTTGTCGGCCAGGCCGGTTCGGCGCTGTTCGACCACTGCCTGCACGCCACCGCAACCGTAGTGCCCGACCACCAGCACATGCTTGACCTTGAGCACCTCAACCGCGTACTGCAGCACCGTCAGACAGTTCAGGTCGGAGTGCACCACCAGGTTGCCGACGTTGCGGTGCACGAACACCTCGCCCGGCTGCAAGCCCACGATTTCGTTGGCCGGTACCCGGCTGTCGGAGCAGCCGATCCACAGGTAGCGTGGCATCTGCTGTTGCGCCAGCCGCTCGAAGTACTGCGGATCGTGGGCAGCGCAGCGCGCCGACCAGTTCCGGTTGTTTTCAAAAAGAGGGTCGAGGTTGCACATCGATTTCACGCGTTATAGACCATGTCGCCTGCTCTACTTACCACTGCGGATCGCACAAGTGTCGATCACGCGCAGAGGTCAACACATGGCTGCGGTAGCTGGAGGATGAGCCATGACCGGGAATGACCTGCCGGGGTCCGAGTCGTTCGATCAAATCGAATGTGGTGGCAACCGCGTCGAAAGCGCTTTCACCTTCCAGCTCGGGAAACACGACCCCAAAGCCTTTCTCCCCCAGGGCATCCGCGGAGATCAATGTCCGTGAAGTCGGTTCGAACAAGATCACGGAATGGTGCCGGGCACGGAAAGTCTCCTTGCAGACATCGGCTGGCAGATCCACGCTGCGCCCGGGCATGATCCTCAGGTCCCATGACGATACAAGCGAAGACTGACCCGGTGGAATGAGTGTTCTAAGTTCTGGAAAACGCGCCTGAAGGGCAGCGTTGGCGCCGCAATGGTCGCTGTGCAAATGCGTGTTGAGCAGGATGTCCAGCTTCCGTCCCTGCAGAACAGCGCTGACGAGCTGAACGGTTTGATCGGCGTGTCTGCCGTACCTACTGTCAACGAGCGCGGTGGACTGCAATCCGGCGAAAAGAATGCTGTTGGAAGACAACCAACCGCGCTCAAGCACGTGCATGCCCGAAGGAAACTGGGAGTCGGTGCCATTGGTCACGTCAGCATCCCTTCTCTGTTCCATGGCTGGCACAGGCTAGCGCCCCTTCCACACCGGCTTTCGCTTCTCGGCAAAAGCGCGCGGGCCCTCCTGCGCGTCTTCGCTGGCATAGGCGGCGCGATAGATGTTGTGCGCCAGCGCCATGCCGGCGTCGCAGCCCGCGCTCATGGCCGTCAGGATCGACTCCTTGCCGGCCATCACCGACAGCGGCGCGTTGTCGCGGATGCGCTCGGCCAGCGCGGTGGCGCGGGCGCGCACCGCATCCGGCGTGTCTTCGAGGTAGTTGATGAAACCCAGCCCATGGAAAGTCTCGATCGGATACAGGTCGCCGGTCAGCACCATCTCCATCAGCATCGGCTGCGGCAGCATCCACAGCAGCGGAATCGCCCACGGGCTGCCGCGCCCGGCGATACGCGTTTCGGTAATGCCGACTTGCGTGCCCTTCAGGCCGACGCGCAGATCCGAGTTCAGGCTCAGCATCATGCCACCGGCAATCAGGTGGCCGGTCATCGCGGCGATGATCGGCTTGGCCACGCGGCGCTGGCGGCCGTGGAACGGATCCTTCATCTTGGTCAGGATGTCGACGCCCTCTTCCTTCTTGACGCGCGACGCCTCGCGCAGGTCGAGCCCGGCGCAGAAGGTGCCGCAATCGGCCGAAGTCAGGATGGCGACGCGCACGTTTTTATCGGCATCGACTTCGCCCCACAGGTCGTGCAGCCGGTTGGCAGCGGCCGGTGACAGCGCGTTGCGCATCTCGGGCCGGTTGATCTTTACCGTGGCAATGCCGTCGCGCACCTCGTACAGAACCGTTTCTGATTCATTCATGTCTTGGTCTCCTGGTACAAATCTCTTGCGATCAACTTGTTCGCCATTCATTCGCCGGCGTTTTCGGATTCGACCACCGCCACGACCAGGCCGCGCTCGACCATCTCCCCGGCCTGCACCGACAGCAAGCGCACCACGCCGTCGTGATCGGCGTTGATGCGCATCTCCATCTTCTTCGACTCCACCTTGCCGGCTCGCACCCGGTCGCCCATCACGCCATCAAGTTGCCGCACGCAGCGCCGCAAAACGCTGCAGGTGGTGGTCGGAGCTGCCGAACAGGTTGCAAAAGAGGGTGAGGCGGCGAAAGTAATGACCGATGTCCAACTCCTCGGTCATGCCCACCCCGCCGTGCAACTGCACCGCCTGCTGGGCGACGAAACGCGCTCGCTCGCCAATGGCCGCCTTGGCGGCCGACACGGCGCGCGAACGAGTCGCCGCATCGAGATGCTCGGCATGCAAGGCCGCCATCAACACCAGGGAGCGGGTGGCTTCGACGGCGGCAAACATATCGACCAGCCGGTGCTGGATAACCTGGAAGCTGGCAATCGGCGCGTCAAATTGTTTGCGCGTACTGACGTACTCGCCGGTTTTTCGCAACAGCGCGCCCATCGCGCCAAGGGCATCGGCGCAGGCGGCAACAACGCCAAGATCGATCAAGTGCTCCAGCAGCGCCAGGCCTTCGCCTTCGGTGCCGAGCAGCGCGCCCTCGCCGAGCACGACATCGTCGAGCCGGAGATCGCCGGCCCGGCTGCCGTCGTAGACCTTGTAACCCGCCACCTGCACCCCCGGCGTCCTGGCCCCGACCAGAAACAAGCTGATACCCCGGCGCTCATTGACCGCGCCCGACGTCCTGGCCACGACGACAAAGCCGTCAGCCCAGGGCGCGCCCAGCACGCCGCTCTTGCGGCCCGACAGCACCCAGCCACCGCCCGTGGCCGTGGCGCGGGTCTGGACATGGACGAGGTCGTGACGCGCATCGACCTCGGTGTGCGCCAAGCTGAGAATGAGCTCGCCCGATGCCAGCCCTGGCAGCCACGTCGAGCGCTGCGCCGGGCTGCCTGCGCGCGCCACCGCCTGCGCACCGAGCACCGTGCTGGCGAGATAGGGTTCTACCACCAGCGCCGCACCCAAGGCCTCGGCGACCTGGATCGTCTCGACAATGCCTCCGCCGAAACCGCCGTCCGCTTCGGGCAGAGCCACGCCCAGCCAGCCGAACTCGCCGAATCGCCGCCAGTGCTCGCGGCTCATGCCAGGCTCGGAGGCGGCGATTTTGTTGCGGGCATCGAAACCGTACTCGGCGCGCAAAAATTTCTGCGCCGCGTCACGCAGCATCGTTTGTTCTTCAGACAAATCAAAGTTCATGGGGTCCCCTTTAGCGTGCGCCGCCGGCCAGAAGCATCTTGGCCAGTACGTTCTTCTGCACCTCGTCGCTGCCGCCGTAGATGGTGGCAGCGCGTGAGAAGCAGTAGCGCGGCATCGCATGCGCGTAGCGCCCGTGGTCCAACTCGGCGCCCTCGTGCCAGGGCCACGCCATCTCGGCGGCGATTTCCACGTCCAGCTCGGACAAGGTCTGTTGCACCGCCGTGCCCATGGTCTTGAGCAGTGAGGATTCCGGCCCCGGCGCCTTGCCTGCGGCAGTGGCCGCGAGCACACGGAAATTGGTGTATTCAAGTGCCATCAGTTCAATCTCGGCGCGCGCTAGCCTGAGGCGCATCGCGCCATCCTCGGCCAGCGGTCGGCCGCCCGAGCGGCGCTCACCCGCTGCGGCGTACAGGTTGGCCAGATGCGCCTTGCAGTCGGCCACGCCGGCGATGCTGGTGCGTTCGTGCGTCAGCAGGTACTTGGCAATGTCCCAGCCCTGGCCCTCACGGCCAACCAGGTTTTTCCTGGGCACGCGAACGTCGGTGAGGAACACCTGGTTGAGGTGATGCTCGCCGTCGATCGACACGATGGGCTTGACCTCGATGCCAGCACGGTCCATCTCGATCAGCAGGAAGGAAATCCCTTCCTGCTTTTTCCCGGTGCTGGAGGTGCGCACCAGGCAGAACATGTGGGTGGCCCAGTGTGCGTAGGTGGTCCAGATTTTCGAACCGTTGAGGATGTAGTCGTCGCCATCGGCCACAGCCGTGGTCTTCAAGCTGGCCAAATCCGAGCCTGCGCCCGGCTCGGAATAGCCCTGGCACCACCAGTCTTCACAGCGACGGATGCGCGGCAGGTACTGCGCCTTTTGCTCAGGCGTTCCAAAGGCGACTAGCACCGGCCCGAGCATGATCACCCCCATCGACAGGCCGACCGGCGCGCTGGCCGCCGCGCGTTCAAGGTCAAAGATATAGCGCTGCGTTGGCGTCCAGCCAGGCCCGCCGTGCTCCTTGGGCCAGCCGGTAACCAGCCAGCCCTGCGTGTCGAGTCGGCGCTGCCATTGAACGATGTCGTCCTTTTGCAGCATCTCCCCGGTGACGGTCTTGCGCTTGAGCTCGGCCGGCGTGTGGGCCTTGAACCAGGCGCGAACCTCTTGCTGGAACGCCCTGTCTTCCGGGCTGAAATCAATGTCCATCGTGTGCCTTTGTGCGCTGGTGGTGTGCGTTTCAGATCGAGATGCCGCCGCCGCAAATCAGGGTCTGGCCGCTGACGTAGTTCGATTCGGGAATGCACAGCAGATAGACCGATCCGGCCGCTTCCTCGGGCGTACCGCCGCGACCCAGCGGAATGGTGCGCTCCATCATTTCCAGCAGATCAGGATTGACACCGACCTTGATCTTGTGGCCTTCGACGTCAATCGAGGCATCGCCGGCGGCCGAAGCTTCGGTCAGCCGCGTCTTGATCATGCCAAAAGCGACGGCATTGACGTTGACCTTGTAGCGCCCCCACTCCTTGGACAGCGCCTTGGTCAGACCGATGATGCCGGCCTTGCCGGCCGAGTAATTGGCCTGACCGGCATTGCCGCCGGTGCCGGCGATGGACGAGATGTTGACCACCTTGCGGAACACCTCCTGCCCTGCTTCGGCTTCCTTGCGCGAAGAGGCACGAATGAACTCCGCGGCCGCGCGCAGAATCTTGAACGGCGCGGTCAGGTGCACATCAATGATCGCATTCCATTGCTCGTCGGTCATCTTCTGGACCACGTTGTCCCAGGTGTAGCCGGCGTTGTTGATGATGATGTCCAGGCCGCCGAAGTTGTCGATCGCGGTCTTGACGAAGCGATCAGCGAAACCGTCGGCGGTGACGCTGCCTACGCAGGCCACGGCGGTGCCGCCAGCGGCCTTGATGTCGGCCAGCGTTTGCTCGGCCGGCGCGGCGTCGAGGTCATTGATCACGACCTTGGCACCTTCGCTGGCGAGCTTCATGGCGATGGCGCGCCCAATGCCGCGACCCGATCCGGAGACGATCGCGACTTTACCTTCGAGTTTTTTCATGATGTGTGTCCTTGCTTGTGATTGAAAAGAAAAGAAATATGTAAGGCGGGCCGCCCGTCAGCGGCCCTCAGTTCAGGGCCACCAGGGCCTCGCCCGCCAGCGTGATTTCACCCGTGGCCTTGGCCGCACTGATTTGAACGCGCACGCAGGGGCGACCGGCGTGCTCGAGCTTTTCGACCACCTTGCCGCTGCAGCGCACGCGGTCACCCAGGTGGGTCATGGCCGCAAAGCGAACGCCATAGCTGAGAATCTGGCGCTGCGGCACCCATTCGGTGAGCGCGCGCCCGAGATAGGCCATCGACAGCATGCCTTGCGCAAACACGTCCTTCATGCCCGCGCCGCGCGCGAAGTCGATGTCGATGTGGATCGGGTTGTGGTCGCCCGAGGCGCCGGCGAACAAGGCCAGGGTGGTGCGGCTGATTGGTGGCAACTCCAGCACGGGCATGTCATCGCCGACCTGGATCATTTTTGTTTGAGCGTTCATGGCTATTCCTTCAGGCGTGGCGCACGACGATCACCGAGTGCAAGTCGGCGACATGCTCGCCGAGCTGATTGGTGACCTTCGTGTCGTTGACGACAAACTCGAGTGCGCCGTCCTTCTTGTCGTAGATGTCGGCGACCCGGGTCTGGAAGCGCAGCGTGTCGCCAGCGCACACCGGGGCGTGGTAGTCGAAGCGCTGCTCGCCGTGCAAGACCTCGCGCAGATCGATCTTGAGGGTGTCGAGCAACTTCATCAGCACGCCCGAATCGCTCTCGGCACCAAAGATGAAGGTCGGTGGCGCAACGACGTTGCGGTAACCGGCGGCCTTGGCGGCGGCCTCGTCGAGGTAAATCGGATCAGCGGTACCGATCACCTCGGCGAAGAAGCGAATGCGCCCCTTCTCCACATCCCACAGCGTAGGCGGCACCCCGTACCCGATGAATTTTTTGTCAATCATGGGATTCAAGCTCCTGGTTTTTTTGTGTTTGCGCTCAAGCGGCCTGGTAGAGCGTGACGACGCAAGCGCCGCCCAGCCCAAGGTTGTGCTGCAAGGCCACGCGCGCGCCCTCGACCTGGCGCTGGTCCGCCGTGCCGCGCAGTTGGTGGGTCAGCTCAAAACATTGCGCCAGGCCGGTGGCACCCAGCGGATGGCCCTTGGATAACAGTCCTCCCGACGGATTGGTGACGACCTTGCCGCCATAGGTGTTGTCGCCGTCCAGCACGAACTTCTCCGCGCCCCCCACCGGACACAAGCCCAGGGCCTCGTATGTCAGCAGTTCATTCTGTGCGAAGCAGTCGTGCAGCTCGACCACATCCACGTCGTCCGGACCGATGCCGGCTTGCGCATAGACCTTTTGCGCCGCATCGCGCGCCATGTCGAAGCCGACCAGGCGCATCATGTCGTGCGATTCGAAGGTGCTGGGGAAGTCCGTGCTCATCGACTGGGCGCGGATGGAGACGCGGGTGTCTAGCCCGTGCTTCCTGGCGAAGGCTTCGGAGCAGATCACCGCGGCGGCGGCACCGCAGGTCGGCGGGCACGCCATCAAGCGCGTCATCACGCCGGGCCAGACGGCTGGTGCGCTCATCACGTCGTCAACGCTGACTTCCTTGCGGAACAGCGCGAGCGGGTTGTTGGCGGCATGGCGGCTGGCCTTGGCGCGGATGTGGGCGAAGGTGTCCAGTCGCGTGCCGTATTTGTCCATGTGCGCCTTGCCCGCACCGCCAAAGTAACGAATGGCCAGCGGGATTTCCGGGTGACCCACCAGTTCGGCGGTGGCGCGGTCGAATTCTTCAAAGGGCGTGGGCCTGTCCTCGAACTGAGCCTTGATGGCGCCTGCTGCCATCTGCTCAAAGCCCAGCGCCAGCACGCAATCGACCGCACCGCTTTCAACCGCCTGGCGCGCCAGGAACAGCGCGGTCGAACCGGTGGAGCAGTTGTTGTTGACGTTGACAATCGGTATGCCGCTCATGCCCACTGGATACAGCGCGCGCTGGCCGCAGGTGGAATCACCATACACGTAGCCGACATAGGCCTGCTGGATCATGGGGTACTCGACTCGCGCGTCGGCCAGTGCCTGGCGCACGGCCTTCTCTCCCATCACGTGATAGGGCTCACTGGCGCCCGGTTTGGTGAACGGGACCATGCCGACGCCGGCGATGATGACTTTATGACTCATGACTCTCTAACTCCTCAAGTTGAAGCGTCGGCTGACGCTGATGAATGGTCGCGCCGCATGCGGCGTGACCGGATGCTTGCCAAAGCGGCAGCGCCGAACCACCGGGATCACAGGCTTGCCCATTGGCACTCGATCTCGTGGCGCTGTATCTTGCCGGTGCTGCTGCGCGGAAACGCGGCGGCATCGACAAACCGAATGTCCTTGGGCACCTTGTAGCTGGCCAGTTGTGCACGGCACCACTGCAGCAGGGCCTGCGCGTCCGTGGCGGCTCCGGGCTTGAGCGCGACGAAGGCCACGGGTACTTCGCCCCAGTGCGTGTCACTTCGTCGCACCACGGCGGCGTCAAGCACCACCTCATGCGCAAGCAGTACGCGCTCGATCTCCGCTGGATAGATGTTCTCGCCCCCCGACTTGATCAGGTACTTCGCGCGGTCGACGAAATTGAGCGAGCCGTCGGCCTGCCGAACGAACAGGTCGCCCATGTGGAACCAGCCGCCGCGAAAGTCGAGTGCATTGACCTCGGGAGCGTCCCAGTAGCCCGAGAACAGCGTCGGGCCACGGATCGCCAGCTCACCAGGCACACCGACGGGCACGTCGCGGCCATCGGCATCGACGAGGCGGATGCGGCAAAACCCCGACTCGCGCTTGGCCAGGCTGTCAGGCACGACGCCTGGCGCCAGCAGCACGCCGGAAGCCGGCGCCAGGCCCGTCTCCGTCGCGCCGAAGCTGTTGAGGTAGGGCGCGCCGATCAGGCGCGTGAGTTCGGCGATCTGCTGCAGCGGCACCAGATCGGCCATGGCGCCGACCATGCGAACACTGCGGATGCGCGGCCGGTTGCGCTTGAGGCCGTCGATCAGCTGCTCTATCATGCCGGGCATCGCCACCAGCCAGCCGATCGGTTCGCGCTCTAGTACCGCGCACAGGCCGTCGGCATCGAACCCGTCATGAATCACCACCTTGCCGCCCAACATCAGGGTAGCGAGGCTAAAGTCGGTGGCGGCCATGTGAAACAGCGGCGACCACGCCAGATAGTTACGGTCGGCACCAATGCCGAATTCGGCAGAGAAGCACATCGCGCGCGCAATCATCGCACGGTGACTGATCACCGCCCCCTTGGGATCGCCGGTGGTGCCGCTTGTGTAGAGAATCACCAGCCCCTGCTCCGGATCGACATCGATCTGCGGGTCGCTCTCGGGCGCCGCAGCCAGCAACGCTTCGTAGCGTGCGTCGATATCGATCACTTGGGGCGCGCCATGATCGATGCGCGCGAGCATGGGCGCATGGTGCGCCGACACCAACACAACGCGCGGCGAAACCAGGCGCACGCAGTGCGTCATTTCGGCATCGGCCAGGCGCCAGTTCAGGCAGGCCACGATGGCGCCCAACTTGGCAGCGGCCAGCTGGATTTCGAGGTATTCGCGGCGGTTCTCCGACAACAGCGCCACACGGTCGCCCATCGCAACGCCATGCCCAGCCAACACATGGGCCAATCGGTTCACGCGCTGATCGAGCGCTCGATAACTAAGTGCTCCCCGTGCATCCTCAACAGCCGTCGATTCGGCACGGACGGCCACCTGCTTGCGCAGCAGGTCGGCCACTGTCAAAGAATACGCACCGATTCCGTCTCCCATGGACACAGTCTCCAGTTCTGGCACTCCGAGTGAGTGTCTGCACCGAATTCTATCTAACGCTTGACAGTTTTGCAACACTCCAGTAAATTCGCGTCAACCCAAAGAGGTCTCGTCGGCGCTGGCCGGGTCTGGCGCGCGTTGTGACTCATTGATCCGCAACCCAAACACTGATTGGCATCCCCACATGGTCAACCCCCGCAATTTCGCTCTCTCCGCCGACGACCGCGCCGTGCTCGATGCCGCGGACAAGTTCGCCCGCAAGGAGTTTGTGCCGCTCGCGCGTCGCATGGACGACGAAGAATGGTGGCCGCCGGATATTTTTCAGAAAATCGGCGCGGCCAGCTTCATGGGGGCCACCGTGCCCGCCGAGCATGGCGGCGCCGGCATGGACCTGTTCAGTTCGGGTTTGATCTGCCAGGCCTTCGCGCGCTGGAACCCTGCCATCGCGCTGTCGTGGGCGGCGCACGACAACCTGTGCGTCAACAACATCTACCGCAACGCCAGTGAAGCGCAGCGCCGCCAATACCTGCCCGGCCTGTGCGACGGCAGCAAGATCGGCGCGCTAGGCCTGACGGAACCTGGCGCCGGCTCGGATGCACTGGGCGCCATGCGCACCAACGCACGCCGTGTGGGCGACCACTACATCCTCAACGGCACCAAGATCTACATCACCAACGGCCCGGTGGCCGATGTGCTGCTGGTCTACGCCAAGACCGCCCCGGAACTCGGCGCCAAGGGCATCTCGGCCTTCATCGTCGAAAAAGACTTCCCCGGCTTCAAGGTGGCGCAAAAGCTGGTCAAGATGGGCTTTCGCGGCAGCCAGACCGGCGAGCTGGTATTCGACGACTGCCGCGTGCCGGCGGCCAACCTGGTTGGCAAGGAAAACGAAGGCGTCAAAATCGTCATGAGCGGGCTCGACCTGGAGCGCGCGCTGGTAGCCGCGCTGTGCGTCGGCATCTGCGAACGCGCGCTCGAATTGAGCGTCGAATACGCCAGGACGCGTGTGCAGTTCGGCAAACCTATCGGCAGCTTCCAGATGGTGCAGGCCATGCTGGCCGAGATGTACACCGAAACCGAGGCGATGAAAGCCCTCGTCTGGCGCACGCTGGCCGAGGTCAATGACCTCGAGATCGGCGGCGGCGGACGCGGCGAAGCCCACAAGCTCACTGCAGCCTCCATTCTCTTTGCTGGCGAGGCCTGCAACCGGGTGCTCAACAAGGCCATGCAAGTCCATGGCGGGGGCGGCTACATCTGGGAGTCCGAGATCAACCGGCTGTTCCGTTGCATCAAGATCCTCGAGATCGGCGCCGGAACATCCGAGGTGCGCAAATTGATCATCGCAGAGGAGCTGCTGAAAGGCTGAATCCGCTGCGGACCGCGGCACGATGCTGGCCGAGGCCACACCACAACACGAAGGAGACACATGGAAGCGACCCCGACGATCCGCTACGAGCAGCGCGGCGCCACCGCCTGGATTACCCTTGACCGGCCCGACGCGATGAATGCCTTGTCGGGCCCGATGTGCACCGAGCTGCTGGAGGCCATCGGGCGCATCGAGCGCGACCCTGGCATTCGCGTCATCGTGCTCACCGGCGCAGGCCGTGCCTTTTGTGCCGGGGCCGACCTCAAGGGCGTGTTTGAGGACGCTGGCGGTTCGCCTGGGCCGATCGACCCGATGACAGATTTTCTCGACCAGGTTGGCACGATGATGGAACGGCTGCGCGTGTGCCCCAAGCCTTCCATTGCCGCATTGAATGGCCTGACCCTGGCCGGTGGTCTGGAATTGGCGATGGCCTGCGACCTGATCATCGCCGCCGACAGTGCCCGCATCGGCGACGCCCACGCCAATTTCGGCGTATTCCCCGGCGCCGGCGGCGCCGCGATCCTGCCGCGCCGAATTGGCGCCACCGCCGCGAAATACCTGCTCTTCACCGGCGACACCCTGCCGGCGAAGGAACTGGTTCCACTCGGCCTCGTGAACCGCGTCGTTCCCGACGCCGATCTGGAAAGCGAGGTGGAGAAACTGGCCGCGCGCATCGCCAGCAAGAGCCCGCTCGTCATCCGCCGCATGAAGCAGACGGTCGCCGACGGGCTGGAGCAGCCACAGGCTTCGGCGCTACGGCTGGAGCGGGTGGTGCTCGACGCGCATCGCCATTCGCACGACATCCGCGAAGGCCTCGCGGCCTTCGTCGGCAAACGCACGCCCGATTTCAAAGGCTACTGAACCGAACTCTGCACAAGGATTCCCACAATGAGCCACACGCATCCAACCGTCTACATTGCCGGCGTCGGCATGACACCGACCGGAAAATTCCTCGATCGCGGTATCAAGCAACTCACCGCCGATGCAGTGCACTCGGCACTGAAAGACGCCGGGTTCGCCACCAGCGATATCCAGTCGGCGTACTTTTCCAACGCAACCCAGGGCGTGCTGGAAGGCCAGAGCATGATCCGCGGCCAGATTGCGTTGCGTTCCATGGGCTTCGAATCCATCCCGATCTTCAACATTGAGAACGCCTGCGCCAGTGGCAGCTCGGCCTTCAGCCTGGCGGTGCAGTATGTGCGCTCCGGAGCGGGCGAGATCGCACTGGCAGTGGGTGCCGAAAAGATGTTTTGCACCGACAAGGCCAAAATGTTCAGCGTCTTTGACGGCGCCTGGGACGTGGCAACGGTCGAGGAGAACAAACGCAATCTGCTGCAAATGGGGCACGGCGTGGAGCCGCCTGAAGGGTCGATGTCGAAGGCGCCATACAGCCTGTTCATGGACATTTACGCCGCCTTTGGACGCTTTCACATGCGCGAGTTCGGCACTACGCAGCGGCAAATCGCTGCGGTGTCGGCGAAGAACCACGGCCATTCCGTACACAACCCGCTGGCGCAATACCGCAACACTTACACCATCGATCAGGTACTGGCCGCGCCGCCCATCACTTATCCGCTCACGCTACCGATGTGCGCGCCAATCAGCGACGGTGCAGCCGCAGCGATCGTCTGCTCAGAGGCGGCGCTGGCGCGGATGGCCGACCGCAGGCGTGCCATCAAGGTGCTGGCCTCCGTGGTGGCCACGGGCACCAACCGCCAACCCGAAGACGTGGGCCAGCACATCACCGTCAGGGCTTCCAAGCTCGCCTACGAACTCGCCGGCATCGGCCCGCAGGACATCTCGCTGGCCGAGGTTCACGATGCCACCGCCATCGGCGAAATCGTGCAAAGCGAAAACCTGGGCTTCTGCGCGTTCGGCGAAGGCGGATGGCTCGCCGAGAGCGGCGGCACCACGATTGGCGGGCGCATCCCCATCAACACCTCGGGTGGACTGGAGTCCAAAGGGCACCCGATCGGCGCTACCGGTCTGGGCCAGTTGCACGAACTGGTCATGCAACTTCGGGGCGAAGCCGGGGCCCGCCAGGTGCAGGGCGCACGGCTCGCCATCGCCGAAAACGGCGGCGGCCTGTTCGGCCTCGAGGAGGCTGTGTGCGCGATCACCCTGCTCGGACGCTGAGGGAACCACGATGAACCCCTCAGGCAAAGTTGCGATTGTCACCGGTGGCGCATCGGGTCTGGGCCGCGCGGTGGCCGAGACCTTGGTTGCGGCGGGTGCACGGGTAGCCGTGTTTGATCACGACACCAAACACGGTGCCTCCGCTGCTGCAGATCTCGGCACAGCGGCGATATTCGAGCCCGTCGATGTCACCAACGAGACGCAGGTCCAGTTAGGCATAGCCCGGGCGCTCGAGTGCTTCGGCGCGATCCACATTTGCGTCAACTGCGCCGGCGTGCCGCACGCCGCCAGGACCGTGTCCGAAGGCAAGCCGTTCCCGCTTGATCTGTGGCAAAAGGTGATCGCCGTCAACCTGACTGGTACCTTCAACGTGCTGCGACTGGCCGCCGCGGCGATGGCGCGCAATGAGCCAGAAGGCGACGAACGCGGCGTCATCGTAAATTTATCGTCAGGCGCGGCACACGATGGCCAGATTGGCCAGGCTGCCTACGCCGCCAGCAAGGCCGGCGTGATCGGTCTGACGCTGCCGGTGGCGCGTGACCTCGCCGAGCTGGGCATCCGATGCGTCGCGGTTGCACCGGGCCTGTTCGACACGCCGATGGTCGCCGGCCTGCCGAAGAAGGTCGCACAGGGCATCATTGACCACATGATCCTTTTTCCGCCCCGCATGGGAATGCCCGGGGAACTGGCGCACCTGGTGCGCTCGGTGATAGAGAACCCCTACATCAATGCCACCTGCCTGCACATCGACGCCGGCGCGCGCATGAGCGCACGCTGACACCGCCACCACCAAACAACTAGGAGACCACCTGAATGAACTTCCTGCCCACCGAAGAGCAGAGCATGGCCGTCGAAGGCTTCACACGCTTCCTCGAAAACGAACTGCGCCCGATCGTCGAACGCTACCAGCCCGACAAGCTGATTGAAAAGGAGCTGATGCTCGAAATTTTCCAGAAAATGCTGCCCTACGGCATGGGCGGCAATGGCATCATCGCCGAGGAATACGGCGGTATGGGGATGCCTTGGCTCACCTATGCACTGATGTACGAGCAGCTCGCGCGCGTCTCCGGCGACGTGGCGATCTCGCTGCTGATTCAGCAGCTCGGCGCCTATTCACTGGAGGTGTGTACCAACACCGCCATGCGCGAGAAGTACCTGCCGCGCATGGTGCGCGCCGAAATCATCGCCTGCAGCGGCATCAGCGAGCCCGGTGTCGGCTCCAACGTGGCTGAAGTCACCTGCCGGGCCCAGCGCGACGGCGACCACTATATCGTTACCGGCGAGAAAACCTGGATCTCGAACGGGCACTACTCCGACTTTTGCATGGTCATCGTGCGCACGTCGAGTGAAAGCTCTGGTGCCCTATCGATGATCCTGGTCGACCGCGCCGAACACGGCTACGAAAGCCGCAACATCGACAAGCTCGGCCTCAACAGCACCTCGACCGCACAGCTCTTCTTCGACGGCGTGCGCGTACCGGCCGCCAATATGATGATCGAGCCAGGCTCCGGCCTCAAGAACACGATGGTGCTGTTCGAGAAAGCGCGTCCCATGGTCGGCCTTACCTCGGTGGGAATCGCACAGGCGGCGCTTGACAAGGCGGTGTCCTATTCGAAGGAGCGCCGCCAGCATGGCAAGCCGATCGGCGGCCACCAGTTGATCCAGGGGATGTTGGCCGAAGCCGCCACCGAACTCGATGCCGCACGGTTACTGGTCTATCGCGCCTTCAACCTGATCGACCACGGTGTGCGCAGCGAGGTGCAAAGCGCCATGGCCAAATGGTACGCCACCGAGATGGCTGTCAACGTCACGTCGAAAGCCGTACAGATTCACGGCGGCAATGGCATCACCAAGGACTTTGGGGTGGAGCTGTTGTTCCGAAATGCCCGCATGATGCCCATCCCCGACGGCACGACCGAGATCCAGAAACTCATCATAGGCCGCGCCCTGACCGGCATCAATGGTTTCTCCTGACCCATGGCCTCCCTTTCCGCCCCTTCCTCAATCGCTCGTGCAGCTGACATTCCAGTGCTCCAGGCCCGGAACGTCACGCTGCGATTCGGTGGCGTTACAGCCTTGGCTGACGTCGGCATCGAAGTTCGTGACAACGAACTGCTGGCCATCATCGGCCCCAACGGAGCTGGCAAGAGTTCGCTGATGAACGTGCTGAGCGGCTTTTACCAGCCGCAACAGGGCGATGTGCACTACCGTGCGCACGACATCAAGGGCCGCGCGGTGCACGAAATCGCGCGCGACGGCGTGGTGCGCACTTTTCAGGGCACCCATCTGTTCTCCAACATGAGCGTGCTCGACAACATCCTGGTCGGCCGCTACTGCAAGATGCGCTCGAGCCTGGCGCAGGCATTTCTCTATTTCCCCTGGACCCAGCGTGAAGAAACTCTGCACCGGGAAGCGGTCGAGGAAATCATCGACTTCCTCGAAATCGAAAACATCCGCCACCAGCCGGTGGGCGCACTCGGCTACGGTCTTCGCAAGCGCGTCGACCTGGGCCGTGCATTGGCGATGGACCCCAAGGTGCTACTGATGGATGAACCGATGGCCGGCATGAACACCGAAGAAAAGGAAGACCTGGCCCGCTTCATCATCGACGTGCGCGAGGCCAAGCGCATCCCGGTGGTGCTGGTCGAGCACGACATGGGAGTGGTCATGGATCTGGCCGACCGCGTGGCGGTACTAGACTTCGGCCGCAAGATCGCCGACGGCACGCCGGCGCAGGTGCAAGCCGACCCGGCCGTGATTCAGGCCTACCTGGGAGCAGCGGCATGAACCGCCGGGCCGCTCCCAACGCGAATACCGCGGCGCACAGCGCGAAGGGCAATTCAGTGAGCGCGCACCATCCCACCCCGGCATCCGCACTCACCCTGCCACAGAAGTTGCTCGCCCACAGCCAGGAACATCCGCAGCGACTGGCGCAGCGCGTCAAGCGCAAAGGCGTGTGGCGCTGCTATACGTGGTCCGACGTGTTTGAGCGCACGCGCAGCATGGCGCTTGGCGCGGCAGCGCAGGGCCTGCAGCGCGGCGAAACCGCGATCGTGATCGGCGAGAACGAACCCGAGCATTACTGGGCTCTGTTTGCAGCCCAGTCACTGGGCGCCAAAACCGTGTCGGTCTACCCCGACGCCACCGTCGACGAACTGCATTACCTGTGCGAGGACGCGCAGGCCCGCTTCATCTTCGCGCAGGATCAGGAGCAGGTCGACAAGGCGCTCGCGTTGCTGGAACGGCTGCCGGACATCCGGGGCATCGCTTACTGGGACAACTCGGGCATGTGGTCGTACCGGCATCCGCTGCTGCAATCCTTCGATGCCTTGACCGACGAAGGGCGGCGCCAGCACGAGCGGCACCCGATGCGCTTCGAACGCGAAATCGCCGCCGGCCACCCCGACGATCTGGCACTGCTGACCTACACCTCCGGCACCACCAGCAAGCCCAAGGGCGTGATGATCAGTCACCGCTGGCTGATGGACAACGCGTTGCGCATGAGCAGCGCGCTTCCGATCAAGCCCGGCATGGAGTACCTGTCCTACACGCCGCTGGCCTGGATCACCGAGCAATTGCTGGGCGTGACACTCGGGCTGACCATGCCACTGGTGGTCAGCTTCCCGGAAGGTCCTGACCAGGTCTTGCCCAATCTGCGCGAACTCGCGCCGCACATCGTGCTGTTCGGCCCGCGCCAGTGGGAGAACATCGCCGCCACCATCGAGGCGCGCATGCTCGCCGCGAACTGGATTGCGCGCGGCATCTACCGCTGGGGCATACGCATCGGCCACGACGTGCATGTTGCGCGGCTCGAGGGGCGGACGGCACCGTGGCTGTCGCGGCTGCTGCTGCCGTTGGCCGAAGCGCTGGTGCTTCATCCGCTGCGCGACCAGTTTGGCTTTATTCGCGGCAAGGTCGCCGTTTCTGGCGGCACCGCCATGGCGCCCGACGTGTTCCGGCTGTTTCACGCCATGGGCGTGCCACTGCGCAACATCTACGGCTGTTCCGAATTCGGCCTGATTGCCGGCCACCGCGGCGAGCGTTACGACCTCGAAACCGTGGGCCCGCTGCTCGATGTGGATCCTGCCTTCGGCGCACCGCTGGAATCGCGCATCCAGGATAACGGCGAGCTGCTGCTGCGCGGCGGCACCGGTTTTCTCGGCTACTGGGGCAAACCCGAGAAGGCCGCCGCCATCCAGCGCGACGGCTGGTACGTCAGCGGTGACGCCGTGCGCAAGACCGACTGCGGTGAACTGGTGTACCTGGACCGGCTGGAGCACTTGGTCCAACTCGCCAGCGGCCACCTGTATCCGCCGCAGTTCATCGAGACGCGCCTGCGCTTTTCCCCCTTCATCAAGGACGTGATGGTGCTGGGCGACGCCACCCGGCCCTGGGTTGGCGCGCTGATCAACATCGACATGGCAGTAACCAGCCGCTGGGCCGAGGAGCGGCGCATCGCCTTCTCCACCTTCACCGATCTGTCTCAGCGACCCGAAGTGCGGCAACTGGTGCAGGACGAAATCCGCCGTATCAACAAACTGCTGCCCGAAGGCTCGCGCGTGGTGCGTTTCGCCAATTTTCCGAAGGAACTCGACCCCGACGAAGGTGAACTCACGCGCACGCGCAAGCTGCGCCGCGAGTTTCTTGAGGTGCGCTATCGGGCGCTGATTGACGGCCTGTATGCAGGCGCCGCCGACATCGCCTGCGAAATCGCCGTGACCTATCAGGACGGCCGCCAGGGCGTGTTGCGCGCAACCGTAGTGGCCACCGACATCGACCAGACGCCCACACCATGATCATCGAATTCATCAACTACACAATCAACGGCGCGCTGCTCGGCCTGCTGTACTCGCTGGTCGCCATGGGCTTTGTGGTCATCTACCGCGCCAGCAAGGTCTTCAACATGGCGATCGGCGAGATGATCGTGCTGGGTGCCTTCCTGCTGTGGTGGGCGATCCAGTCGCGCGGCATGCATCCGGCGCTGGGCATCGCCGTCGCGCTGGGCATTTCGGTGCTGATCGGGCTGGCGATTGAACGGCTGCTGTTCAGGCGCCTGATCGGCGAATCGGTGTTCTCGATGATCATGGTCACCATCGGGCTGCTGATCCTGATGCGCGGACTGGTGCTGGTGATCTGGGGCCCGCAGGAGCGTCAGTTCCCCGCCATCTTTCCCCTGGCGCCCATCATCCTGGGCGAGATGATCATCCCGCGCTCGCTCGCCATCGGTGGCCTCATCGCGGTGCTGGCGGCCGTGGCGCTGCACTGGTTCTTCAACCGCAGCCGCACCGGGCTGGCCATGTCGGCAGTGGCCGAAGACCACCAAATCGCGCTGGCCATGGGCATCAGCGTGCGCCGCTCCATCGCCTTCGCCTGGGCGCTGGGCGGGGTGCTGTCGGTCATCACCTCGATGGTCTACCTGAGCGGCAAATCACTGACCGTCCTGTCCTCCGAGATCGGCTTCGCCGCCCTGCCGGTGGCGCTGCTGGCCGGGCTCGAATCCATCGGCGGCCTGCTGTTGGCCGGCATCATCGTCGGGGTCGTGCAGGGGCTGACGGCCGCCTACATCGACCCGCTGATCGGCGGCAACGCCGCCGCCGTCGTCCCCTATATCTTCATGCTGGTGGTGCTGGTGGTCCGTCCGACCGGCATGTTCGGCTGGAAACGCATTGAAAGAGTCTGACCCATGGATCCCTCCGGCATTTTTTCCACCAGTTATGCACGTGACCGCGCGCTGATCCGCACGCGTGCCCAATGGGTCGCGCTGGCCCTGTTCATCGGCATTCTGCTGATCTACCCCTGGTTCGCCTCGGCGCGCCTGGTAGCAATAGCCAACCTGATGCTGGTCACCTCCATCGTGGTGGTCGGCCTGCAGATCACCACCGGCTACGCCGGGCAGATCAACCTGGGCCAGGCTGCCTTCATGGGGGTCGGTGCCTACGCCGCCAGTGTGATCGAGGTCAAGGCCGGGCTGCCGTTCTGGGTGGCGGTGCCGGTGGGAGGGCTGGTCGCGGCGCTGGCCGGCTGGCTGTTTGGCCTGACGGCGGCGCGCATCAAGGGCTTTTACCTTGCGCTGACCACCATCGCGGCCCAGTTCATCTTCCACTTCATGGTGCTGAATCTGCCCTCGGACTGGCTCGGCGGCGTCAATGGTTTCAGTCTGCAACCGGCTCAGTTGGGCGCCTTCGTGTTCAACACCGACCGCTCGCTGTACTACCTGTTTCTGGTCGTCACCCTGGTGATGGTATTCGGCGCTTTCGGCATCCTGCGCAGCCGCCACGGGCGTGCCTTCGTCGCCGTGCGCGACGACGATGTGGCTGCCGGCATGATGGGCGTAGACGTGGCCGGCGCCAAATCGCGCGCCTTTGTGCTGGGCGCCTTCTACGCCGGCATTGGCGGCGCCCTTTGGGCCTACCAGGTGCGTTATGTTTCAGTCGATCAGTTCACGCTGTTCAACTCGATCTGGTTCATTGCCATGATGATCGTCGGCGGGCTCGGCTCACTCGTCGGGGCGCTGATCGGCACCGTGCTCATCCGGGGCGTGCAGGAGACCATTACCAGTCTGGGGCCCGATCTGGTCGAGCGCATCCCCAGCCTGAGCAGCGATCTGATCTTCGCCAGCATGAATGTGTTTCTCGGCCTCATCATCACGCTGTTCCTGCTGCTGGAACCGAAAGGCCTGATGCACCGCTGGAACATCCTGAAAGCCAACTATCGGCTCTGGCCGTTTCACCACTGAGCCCGTTCACCACGGCGAGTCTCAGTGCCTTTTTCCCTTCATCAACACCACTACCCGGAGACAACCATGCAACGCAACACCTTTCTCAAACTCACAACCGCTCTGGCAACCGGCCTGCTGCTGAACGCGCCGGCCCACGCGCAGACGACAACGATCAACGTCGCCGCCATTGCCGACTTCGCCGGCCCCTACGCCAGCGTCATGCCCCAGATGCAGGGTGGGCGACTCGCCGTGATCGAGTGGTGGAACAAGGAAGTCGGCAGCAAACTCAACGTACAGATCGCTGTCAAAACGTTTGACACGCGCTACGACGTGGCGCAAACCGCCAGCCTCTGGCCCGGCATCAAGGCCGAACTCAAACCGGTGCTCCTGCTCGGCCTCGGCGGTCCGGATGCTGCCGCGCTGCAGCAGCGCCTGCCGGATGACAAGGTACCCATGCTCATGGGCACCGCCGCCTACGGCTTCGGCTGGAAGCCCAACCAATGGGTCCTGAACCTGCGCCCCACCTACCCCCATGAGGCGGCCGGTTTCCTGGAATGGTTCCGCACCACCAAACTCCAGGACAAGCGTCCCGTCAAGGTGGCAATCATCACCTCCGAAGCCACACCCGCCTATGCCGACATGGCCAAGGGCCTGCAAAGCTACACCAAGGCCAACCCCGACAAGGCCACTTTTGTTGAGGCCATCTGGACCGAGGTACAACCGACCGACCTGACACTGCCGGTGCGCCGTCTGGTCAACGCCGGCACCGATGTGATCGTGATCCAGACCAACACCGCCCAGGCCGTGGCCGCCAAACGGGCGTTGCAGGCACTGGGCAAAAACGTTCCGATCATGCTGTCGCTGCACAACGGGGTAGTAGGTTCGTCCAAGGCCCTTGGCGACCCGAACGGCTTTGCGGACGATTTCGAAGTGGGCGCCATCGCCGATGCCACCGAAGACGACTCGGCCGCGCGCAAGTTCTACCGCATGTTGCAGGAAAAGCACGGACTGAAATCGGGCTGGAATGCAATGACCATCATGGGTCTGGGCCAAAGCATTTTGGCCGTGCGCGCGATCGAGGCCACCCTCAAAGCCAAGGGCGCAGGCAAAGTCACCGGCGAAGCCGTGCGTGAGACGCTTCTGGCCAGCCAGTTCACCAGCAACGACCTGATGGGTGTGCTGCCGGGCATGGACTTCAGCAACGACGCCCCCTTCCCGACCGGCACCTCAAAGGTCAACATTGCCACGATGAAGGATGGCAAGGTGGTCAGGGCGGCAGGCGATGTGACCGTGCCCATGGTGAATAAATGGTGAGTACAACCCTTGCTGGCGCACCGGATCAAGGTGCCGCGTCCCATGCCCCCCCGGCGGTGCTGACGCTTTCCAACGTCGAGGTGCTGTATGCCGAGGTGATCCTGGCGCTCAAGGGCGTGTCCATGCAGATTCCCGAAGGCGGCTGCGTTGCGCTGCTGGGCGCCAACGGCGCTGGCAAGAGCACCACGCTCAAGGCCATCTCCGGCGTCATCGACTCGGAGGACGGCCGTGTCTCCGGGGGGGCGATCACCTTCGACGGGCGGCCGATACATGGGCACGACCCGTCGACGGTGGTGCGCAGTGGTCTGGTCCATGTCATGGAAGGTCGACGTGTGCTGCAACACATGACGGTCGAGCAAAACCTGATCATCGGCGGCCACATGTTCCCCTCGGCACAGGCCATGCGCCGGGCGATGGACAGCGTCTACCAGGCGATTCCGCGTCTGGCCGAACTGCGCAAGCGTACCGCCGGCTACCTTTCGGGCGGCGAGCAGCAGATGCTTGTGATCGGGCGCGCGATCATGGCCGAGCCGAAACTCATGCTGATCGACGAGCCCTCGCTCGGCTTGGCGCCGCGCATGGTCGAGGACGTCTTCGCCGTGCTACATCACCTGCGTGAGCAGGGACTGTCGCTCCTGATCGTCGAGCAGAACACCCGCGTGGTCCTCGAGATCGCCGACTACGGTTATGTGATGGAAAGCGGTCGCATCGTACTTGAAGGCCAGGCCCAGGCTTTGCGCGAAAACGAGGACGTGCGCGAGTTCTATCTCGGACTGGACCGCGAGGGGGAGCGAAAGAGCTTTCGCGAGGTCAAGCACTACAAGCGGCGAAAGCGCTGGCTGGGGTAATAGACGGCTGGCCTGTGGCTTAAATTCGGTTTCAGGAGTAACGACAAATGAGTGGTCCCCTGCAAGGGTTGAAAGTGATCGAGTTCGGCGGCATCGGCCCCGGCCCGTTCTGCGCGATGATGCTGTCCGACATGGGCGCCGACGTGATCCGGCTGGATCGCAAGGCCGACAAGGGCAAGGACCGCGGACAAGGGGCCTTCCTGGCCAGTGGCAGGCGCAGCGTGCTGCACCGCGGACGCCGGTCGCTGGCGGTCGACCTGAAGTCGCCCGAGGACGTACAGCGGGTCCTGGCGCTGGTTGACGGCGCGGACGCCATCATCGAGGGCTTCCGCCCGGGCGTGATGGAGCGGCTGGGTCTGGGCCCGGATGCGCTGCTCGCGCGCAACCCGCGCCTGGTGTACGGGCGCATGACCGGCTGGGGCCAGGACGGGCCGCTCGCACAGGCTGCGGGCCATGACATCAACTACATCGCCCTATCGGGCGCGCTCAGCATGATCGGGCGCGCAGAAGGCGGGCCGGCGGCACCGCCGGCCATGGTCGGCGACCTGGGCGGCGGTGGCATGATGCTCGCATTCGGCATCGTTTGCGCCTTGCTCGAAGCGCGCACCTCCGGCCAGGGCCAGGTGGTCGATGCCGCGATCACCGACGGAGCGGCCCTGCTCACCTCGATCGTCTGCGACCTCAAAGCCCTGGGACTTTGGAAAAACGAACGGCAGGCCAACCTTCTGGACGGCGGCTCGCATTTCTACGACACGTATGAGTGCGCGGATGGAAAGTGGATCTCGATTGCCTCGCTGGAGCCGCAGTTCTATGCGCTGCTGCTGGACAGGCTCGGCATCAGCGACCCCGAATTTCAACGGCAACGCGATCCGGCAGCCTGGCCGGCGCTCAAGCGCCAGATCACCGACATCTTCCGCAGTCAACCGAGCGCGCACTGGTGTGCCTTGCTAGAAGGAACCGACGTCTGCTTTGCGCCGGTGCTGACGCTGGAAGAGGCAGCCCGCCATCCGCACAACGCGGCTCGCGAAACTTTCTTTGAGCGAGACGGCGTCCTGCAGCCTTCGCCGGCCCCGCGATTTAGCCGAACGGCTCCGGATCGGCCTCCACCCGCGCCGTTTATCGGGGAACACGACGACACCGAGGCCACTGGCGCGACCTGATGCGATTGGCGATCTCGATCTAGGACTGAGGTCCCTCTCTTCTTCGCTGACGCTGCAGCATAAGTGCAGCCACGAAGGTTAGAACTTATCCGTAATTAAAGGATAATCACTTTCCATAGACGAGTGCCGCGTTTGGAGCAGAGATGGCAAAAGCCAAATCCTGGGAAGTGACTGACGAATTCTGGCAGCGAGTAGAGACACTGATTCCACTACGTCAGCGCGTGGTCGATCAAGAGTACACGCGCAAGGTTGGCGGAGGCCGTAAGCCCAAAGACCCGCGTCTCGTGTTTGAGGCAATCGTTTATGTTTTGCGAACGGGTTGTCAGTGGAAGGCGCTGCCCGCCGAACGTTTTGGCAGTGCCAGTGCGATACATGCCCGTTTTCTTGAATGAGAAAAGGCTGGTGTGTTTGAGAATCTATGGCGGCTCGGCCTTTCCGAGTACGACGAGCTGGAAGGCATCGCCTTGCGATGGCAAAGCATTGATGGCGCCATGATGAAAGCACCCATGGCACAGGAAGGCGTTGGGCCCAATCCAGCGGATCGGGGGAAAAAATGGGAGCAAACGCCATTTGCTGGTGGACGGTCGTGGCGTCCCGTTGTCGCTCGTCGTGACAGGGGCGAATCGCCATGACGTCTCGCAACTCGGCGCTGTACTCGACGCCGTGATGGTCAACAGACCCAACCCGCCCCAAAGAAGGAGCAAGCACCTGTGCGCGGATGCGGGCTACACCGGAGCGCCTGCCTTGAAGATCATCGAGGAGCATGGATACATTCCTCATGTCAAAGGACGGGGACAAGAAGCCGACGAACTCAAGAGCGATCCAACGAAGAAGACCAGACGCTGGGTGGTCGAGGTGGCGCACAGCTGGTTCAATCGGTTTCGCAAGCTACTCGTTCGCTACGAAAAATTTGACCGCAGCTTCATCGCGCTGAACCACTTGGCCGCATCCATGATGGCGCTACGCAAAATCAAATTGGACGTAAACATTATTTACGGATAAGTTCTTAGTGTCGGCGGCTGGCAGCAAATCGAAGCTGCTGTCTCCCACCTCTTCATGCGCAAAGCCCGGGCGTCCGTGGCCATGCACGATCTGGACTTGCTCGGCGAAGCACCGGTCGTCACTGGCCGTGTTTCTAGCGCAGGCCGTTCCCGCGTACCTCTGCGCGTGATGATTGCGCTTCTTTCTGTATCTCAAGCACGCCTTCAACGAGTCCGACGAGGCAGTCGTGCTTACGCGAAGCAATGGTTAGGCTTCAATCGCACCGCATGAAAGCGCGAGACGATAGGGACCGAAGTTGGGCAGGTTTTCGGCACTGGAGGAATTGGTCGTCTCAGATCAGTTCATCGACAAGATCAACAATGGCTGGCTTTGGCCTGAAAAGCAGCTCCCGGACAGCACTACGTTCGCTGATCCCGAGCAACAGTCCAACCTGTCCTTCGTCGGCACCACGGTCATACAAGCGAGATATCACAGTGCGCCGCGCCGAGAGCGCTGTCACACCATGCAGCTCGGAATACCGGAACAGTTTGCCGTAGGTTTCCAAAATAGGGCGACACAAAAAACGCCGCTGCCCTATTTTGCCGTAAGGTGTGATCTTAAAGCCTTCGCCCGTGGGTGAGAGAAACAGTCGGCTCATCGGGTCCAAGCCCCGATAGTCCGACGTAGTCCCAGTTCCAGCGCCTAACGTCACCCGCTCCTGCAGGTATGACGCCAGTACTGCGTCAAGTTTGCGGCTTGCAAAGAACAAGGGGCGAGCTTTGCCGGTGATCGCCGCTTCAGCCCGTATTGCCGACTCACGGCGAACGCTACCATCGGCATTGAGGTAGTCACGTATCTCCAGCCGGGCGATTTCCAAAGGTCTCGCACCTGTGGCGAACAGAATGTAAAACAAACCAACATCCTGCAGCGGATGGTGGCTGCGTCCCTTGATGCGTTGCGCTGCCTGGGCGACTTCGTCGTTGGAGACGATGCGTATCTCGCGGGGTTCGAAAGGTGATGAAGGTACAAACGCCTGTAGCGCGACCAAAATCGCATCACGATGTAAACGGAGACGGCTCACAAACATTGCGCCCTCTTCTCTCAGACCTTCAATCCCGACCGTCTTGCTCAATTGTATCGCTACCGACTTGATGCGCCGTTCAATAGCTGTGCGTGAAACACCGAACGTTGCAGCGGCCGACTCATAGGTTTCACCCTTGATCACGGCCTTGAGCATTTCGATCGACTCAGCAGCCGTCTCGTCAAGCCTTTCCTCATCTTGGCTAATTCGCATGACATATACCCCCTTCGTAAACCTGCCCCCATGCTCTATGGACAGGACAAAAGCTACCAGGCCAAATCACCAGTAAAGGCGAGGGGTTTCGGGATCGGCACTGCAATGGTCTGCCGAGACATCAATAGAGCCGAAAAAAATGTCCAGTACGCCGCTTGATGCGACAGTTACGCCCTATTTATGGGTCGGATCGGTACGTCCCTCATTTCCTGCGAAGACTCGAACAGATAGCCTTGCCGCTGCCATGCTGCCCCCCGCCATCGCCGCAACGTTAAAAATTCTGACACTCTCAGTCCTGCCCCACAGCGGTAACGGTGACTGCTACTCCGATTATTTCTTCTTGCATTCCGTCTTCGGGCTCTGCCTGCGCCTCCCTGGTAAAAAGTTCAGAAGATGATCTGTCTATTTTTTCCACCCTTCGCGTCTCATCACCTTCCTGCCCCCCCAAGGCGTTCATCCGGCGCCGCAACCCCATCGCGAGATTCCGTGACCCATTGGCGATATCGCGCACCTGGCGTTTCAGTTTTGCCCGCTCGATATCTACTGCTTGCGTCGTAATGACCTCATGAATTTCGAGCGTCTGCAACAGGGGCATCAACTGATCAAGCTTGCCAAGCACTTCAAGGAAGCGCCGTCCTGCCGATGACAATACGCCGACTTCGATATCCAAAGGTACGGTGTCGTATGTCGCCACCCCGGTGATCCCGTTCGCTTTGAACAGTGCCTCAGCGCCATCGATCGCCTGGTTGAGGTTCTCACTCACAGTATCCAATTGGGTCCGGATGACAGTCTCCACCTTGGCAACGTCATCATGATCCAACCGTGTACGGGCAATCACAGAAATAAAGTGCGTGTTGAGTTGCAGTGTGCTGAACAATCGGACGAAGAAGCGCTTACCTTCGGCGCTGGTGAAACGCGCCGACATCTTCAGACTGGCCGCCTCAATCCGCCTGAAATCAGCCTTGCTCTCCTTGGCAAGGATGCGTGCATTCACACCACCCTCGTCCATTTTCACGATCTGAACGTCCGACATGCCCAGCTCCTTTGAATGCCACGTTGAGCCGATCATCGTTACTGTCGAGTTTCTTCACCACGGGAAATTGAACTGACCTCAGGGCCGTTTCGGCCTCAGCACGCGCTTTGGTCAAATTCCGTCTTGACCAAGCCATTCCGCTCCGCTACCTTTACGTCATGCAGTAGCTGGCCCTGCATTCAAAGACGGCAAGCCCTGGAGTTTCCTCGCCAATGCGTACCCACTCTGATCTTGCGATTCGAGTCGCCGCTTGGCGGCCTCTGCACTTCTGACGGTGCCAGTTCTGGGACACCATCGAAGCAGTTTCCGAGGTGAGGACGGGATGAACACAGCTTGCCGTGTCCGCAACCTCCCCCCGAAAGCTTTCTTCGATCGGTAGCTGACACACCGATCCGAGCGGTTCGTACCGCTTCACAAGTCAGCCCTGGAGTCTTTTCCATTCGCACCGGTCTTTGACCGGCATGTCATCACCCCGTGGGGGCAACCGCCCCCACCTGTCGCGCGCCTTGCCTCCGTGTTTTCTTGGAGGCAACCATGCTAAACCCAAGCGCATCCCCCGGAGTATTTCGCCCCGATCCTGCAGGGCCGGAATTCCAGCCCTTCGGGGCACTTTCGCACCGGCGATCAGCAACTACGATTGACCGAACCAACCTCGATGGTCCACTGGACGACGACACATCGCCAGTCGAGTGGAGCGAAGAAGACATCGTCTTCCTGCACTGGCGTCTACTTCAGGAGGTCAGCCATCTGGCCGACCCAGAAAAACCTCTGGAAGAGAAGTTCGACACCCTGCGCTGGATATTCACCGAGCGCGAGAAGGACAGGCAACCCTTTTCCTTCGTCAACTGCCTGCGTGTGGTCGGCTGCAGCCCGTTGTCGCCGATTGCTTACGTCGGTTTGGTTGACGCAGAGGAAATTCGCGACCGTATCGAGAACAACCTGAAGACCTGGCTGTCTGCCACGGTGGAGCGCTACCCAGACTGGGTCCGGGATGCCGTGGCAAAGAACCCCGAGTGGGTCGAGACCCGGCTGGCGCGCAACCCCCAGTGGATCAACGAGCAACTCAAGCGGATGTCCGCACAGGGCGACTTGTTTGCCTGACCCTATCCACCCATCGGGTCTTCGCATATATGCGGATGCCCGTCAATTTCAAGGAGGACACCATGTTCACTTTCAAAGATATCCTGTGCCTGCTGGCGATCTTCGTAGCCTACGGTATCACGGGACGCATGGATTACGACGATGCGGTGATGTTGGAGGAAAGCCAGCGTGCGCAGCAGCAGTCCATCAAGTTGGGATGCCCGATGGCCGTCACGTCGGTCTCATCGGAGCACCCGGCACAGGCCTTGTTTCCCGATTCGCGTCAGGCCCCAGAGCCAGGTGCGATGGAACCTTGTCCTGTGCTCATCTACTGACGCGAGGCGACCATGCAAAACCATGAGTACGCCGCCCGTGTCGATGAGATCAAGAACCGCGCCCACGGTCGCTGGACGGAGATTCTGGGCAGCTTGCAGGTGGACGAGCGCATTCTCAGAAAGCGCAACCTGCCCTGCCCGCTGTGCGGCGGCACCGACCGCTTCCAGTACACTGACAAGTTTGGCGAGGGAAATTACCACTGCCGAGCCTGCGGCCCAGGAGGCGGCTTCAAGCTGCTGCAGGCCATCAAAGGCATCGACTTCAACACCGCACTGCAGGAAGTCGAGCGGTGCGTGGGCTCTGCCCCGGCGCTTCAACGAGTGATCTCTCCAGAACCATCCGCACAGCACATGACATCCCTCGCCAAGCGGATCTGGGATGAGGCCACGCCCGTCGTCGCAGGCGATGAGGTTGACCGCTACCTGACCGGACGTGGATTGGCATTGCCTTCCTACCCCAAGGTGTTGCGATTTCATCCAGCGCTGGGGTATTACCAGAAGGAGGCCGGCGGCAAATCGCGCAAGGTGGCCGAATACGCCGCCATGCTCGCTTGTATCCAAGGGCCTGATGGACATGGAGTCACCCTTCACAGAACCTACCTTCAGGAAGGTCAGAAGCTGGCCGTTCAGGATGCCAAGAAGGTGCTGTCGGCAGGCATCAACGGTGCTGCTGTTCGCCTTTTCGAGGCAACCGACGAGTTGGCGCTCAGCGAAGGCATCGAGACAGGCATCGCTTTGCACCTGGCAACCGGTAAACCTGTCTGGGCCGGCCTCAACGCCGGCAATCTGGAGAAGCTCTGGCTCCCGGACTCCGTCCGCAAGGTCTGCATTTACGGCGACAACGATGCCAATGCTGATTTCGACGGGCAGGCCTTTGCCTTTGCACTGGCTCGGCGACTGAAGAAGGAAAGCAAACGGACCGGTTTCCGGCAAGTGCAGGTGTTCCTGCCCAAGCACGCAGGAACAGATTGGGCCGATGTATGGCGTACGCGGGTGAAAAACACCTTGCACTCCACATAGGCCCTGGCTGCGGCGTGGTCGAAAGACCTCGCCCGCCTTTTCAGCGCCACTGCTGACGTTGGTCACCCGGTGGCACTGAAAAGGCCCCACTGTTTTCTCGCTGGTAGCTGTCAGACCAGGTTGCGCCCCGTGCGCAGCAAAGGCAGCCCGGGAGTTCTCGCACGAGTCATCTCGTGCCATTCGTGGATCGGCTTATGCCCGGTCCGTCACCAACCCTTGCGGGGATGCGCATCCCCGTGATTGGGGGATGCCGTCTCCGCCTTGTTTCGATTGGAGATTCATATGAAAAGCGGACGTTCTCTTGTGAACCTGGCCCAGGAACTGGAGCGCCAGTTGCATTCGAAGAAAGACCTGGTGGTGTCCTCCGCGCTGATGCGGCACGACACCAATGACGAGGGGGACAGTTGCCTTGTCATCGAAGAAGGCAGCGGCCCTGCGCGCTACGGCATCACGCCCTTGGCGCGGCGCCAGCTGGCAGACAAGCTGAAGATTCCCTATGCGTATTTCGAACGCATGCGCCAAAGCCAACCCGTCTTGCTGGACCGCAACGTGAACACCTGGCTGCAGGACGACGAGGACCGGCGCATGATCCGGACGCTGGACGGTCAGGTGCGGGCGGTGTTGTCGGACCGCTACCGCCGGCTCGACAACTTCGACCTGGCTGAGAGTGTGTTGCCCATCCTGCAGGAACTGCCGGAAGCACGATTCGAGTCGGTGGAGTTGACGGACACGCGCATGTACCTGAAAGTCGTGACGCCGCGTCTGAAGTACGAAATGGCCCCGAGCGACATTGTGCAGGCGGGCGTGGTAATCACCAACTCGGAGGTCGGCCAGGGAACACTGTCGGTGCAGCCCCTGCTGTACCGCCTGGTGTGCCGAAACGGACTGATCGCTTGGGATCGCTCGTTGCGCAAGACCCACATTGGCCGTGCCTTGGGTGCAGAAGACGAAGGCGTCACGGTGTACAAGGACGATACCTTGCGCGCCGACGACAAGGCCTTCTTCCTGAAGGTCCGCGACGTGGTGCAGTCGGCGGTGTCGGAAGCCAGCTTCCGCCAGATTGCCCAGAAGATGCAGAAGACCCTGAAGATTCCACTGATCGGCGATCCCGTCAAGACGGTCGAAGTGCTGGCCAGCCGTTACGATCTGAACGACGTGGAACGCTCCGGCGTGCTGCGGCACCTGATCGCTGAAGGCGATCTGTCAGGTTACGGACTGGTGAATGCCGTCACGCACTACTCCCAAGACGTAGAGGACTACGACCGGGCCACCGATTTCGAGGTGCTGGGCGGCAAGCTGATCGAGCTGCCCGCGGAGGAATGGAAGGGATTGGCGCAAGCCGCCTGATTGATCTGGACATGCCTCGTACTCTGCGGGGCAGGTCAGACAGGTCTGCCTTTCCAGAATTTTGCATATGGAGTCGTCCCGAACCAGGACGACTCCATTGTTTTGCGAATCTCTGCGCCGCGCGACCGGAACACCGGCGGTGCTCTACCAAGTTGCCGTGTTTCTACCGGATTGCGCAATCCTGACCTAGCGCGACCCTCAAAGAGCAGGTCATGTCTTCAGTCGGCCAATGCCGTAGCGAGACCTCACATGCGCAAAACCATCTCCACCTTCACTGCTTCAACAGCGGCCACTCCCACTACGCACCTTGCGCCCGCGCTGCCACAGACCGGCTTCCTGCGACAGCCGCAGGTGTTGCGGTTTGTCCCGATTTCCAAATCCACCCTCTGGCGCCGCATCCAATCCAAAACCTTTCCGCAACCTGTGAAACTGTCGCAGCGCGTCACCGTGTGGCGAGCGGAAGACATCCGTCAATGGATCGCTGAGCAAGGGTAACGTGATCGCACTACGAACGCCGGAACGGGCAGATCAGGGTGCAAGATCACATGGGCATCAGGCCCTCATTGCGCCCAATAATGAACGGCGCGAATGACCCCGTTGACCTTGCCGACGAAACGCAGCCCCATGCGTCGGGCGGTCGCTGTATCTTTGACCAGGCACTCGGCGTAGTTTGGATTTTCACAACTCAGCGCAAAGCCCTCGCCGATGCGGCATTCCACCCGCCGAACCATCGTCCGCCCTTTCCACTCGACCATGTAGATGCCGTTGCCAAACACGGTACCGATGTCCCGATTCACGAATAGGGTGTCGCCATCAAAAATTTTCGGGGTCATTTCATCACCCGACATGCGCATCAGCTCGCAGCCGTGAAACTCATCCCGAAGGTTGCCCAGTAAATCGACCATCCATCGTTCGACAACGCCTTCCTTGCTCGTACGAGACGGGGACTTACCACTCGGTGTTTCTGACAAACCCAGCATCCAGTCGGCACTGCAATGCAGTCCCGAGCACAGACGCAGGTACGATTCCAGATCGGGCAACCCAGAGCGCTCCGCATCGAACCATCGACTCACGGTCTGAACGGCACGCCCCGTCAACTCGGCGACGAAGGCCATCCTCCTGTTGACGGGAACTTCCGCTTGATCCAGTCTGGCGCTCAGACGCTCCCTGAAGCAGGCCTTTGGCGTAGCGAGCGGTGCTGCAGACGGTGTAACTGATAACTTTCGACGGCGTCCGACAGACAGGGGCTTCTTGCCCGCTCGCTCGGCAGATTGTCTTGATGCACCTGAAAGCACACTGACTTTTCTCATGACGACGTCCTTGCCTGTGGCGCTGCACCAGCGATCTATACCTGAGTCTTACTGGTTTCACCAGTACAAAGGAAAGTCCCCAAGAGTTCAGGTGTTTGCGCGTGGCAAACAGCAAACGCTTACCAGAATATTTCTCAATCAGCTTATGCTGAATTTGAAAAAATGACAATACGTTTGAGCCCTACCGCCGCAAGCGTCGTCAATCTGTCACACCAACCCGCCCCGCTGGGGCTCATGCAAGGGAAGAACAATGAGTCAAGCACCACTTTCGGATGTCCAGTACATCAACCTGAGAACGCTGACCGCCATCCGAATCGGCATGCAGTATGACAGGCAAGCCACCTGCTGCCAATTTGCACTGGACGGACCGCAAGCTGAGCTTCTCGGCAATCTGAGCACTGAGCAAATTTGGGCCATCGTCGCCAATGTGGGGCCTACGACCTTGTTCCCGCCCCGACATGATTTGCTCAGCCTACTGAAAACGCCGCTGCCATTGACGGCACCTCTGGCCGCTGTTCGCTCACCTCGTCGGGATGACCAGCAAAACGGGGGATGCTGAGTGCCGACCCGCGCTGACCGCCATCTGCGGGCCGTCAAACTGGCAAAAGACTGCGCCGCACTGGGCGCTCGGGTACGCACCATCCATTGCGTCACCGGCCTTCCCCCTCGAGAAATACAGCGATTGTTCTTTACCAACCCACAAGCCATTCCTCGCGGCAGACCTCCAGCATCCCAGGACTGGTACCACAGCGCCAACCTGCTGTTTCGCGCTGATTCGTCCATCTTTGTGGCCACCTACCGGCGTCTGCGCATCACAGGGTTCAGTGCTGGGGATGCCTTGGTCGGTGCGTATCGGCACTACCAGACGGTGTGCCAGACCCCGCATCGGATCAGTTTCGATCGGGCCTTTGATCTGGCCTCGCACATGGACGGCATCTGGATTGCGACATCGTCCAGTTTCTCGATACTGACCTGCCCTACCTGCAACAGCGAATTTCTGGCGGCCATCGGAACGGTTCCGGCCAGCAACGTTTGCCCGTTTTGCAAGCTGGTTCAACGCTACGGCACGGATCCCCGTGTCCAAAGTTCGTTCCCCACGCGTCCGCTGCTTGATCTCTCCGGATTTCAACAACACATGGTGACGTTGCACAACACGAACGCGGGCGATGCCGATAGCCGTGTGCATTCGACCGCTTTGCCAGGAGACAAGGAAGACCCTCAAGCAAAGAATGACTAAAAGTTTTTGGAGTATCTGCCATGACCGCCGCCACCTCGGCACTCAGCATGTCGTCACCGGAGGATCCTGGCCTTGCAGCGCTGACCGTGGATGAAGTGCTGGAACCCCATGCCGGCCTCATTGCGCGCATCAAGCTCTGCTACGGAAGCGACCAGGAGAGCTTTGAACGCGAAGTCATGGTGTTGGTCCGACGTTATGCCGCCTACGTCCACCTGCTGCCGGCGACACCAGACAATTTCTTCAGCACGCCCGGTGGCCTGCTGCGGCTTGGTCTGGAGGTCGGATTTTTCAGTCTTCAGGGAACAGATGCACACATTTTCTCCGGGCGTTCGACGATTTCGACACGTCGGCTGCTGGAGCCTCGCTGGCGACGCGCGACGTTCATTGCTGGCCTGTGCTGCGAGGTGCACCGGGTATTCAGCCATTTGACTGTCATCGACGAACAGGGCGAGATTTGGTCGGGGTACCTTCGGCCGCTGGCCGACTGGTTGAAAGCAAAGGGAGCGCAGCGCTACTTTCTGCGTTGGCGTTCACAGGCTGCGGAGACACGCAGTCTGGGCATTTTTGCGCTGCCCCACCTGGTCCCATCCGACGTCACGCAATACCTGTCGCATGACAACACCCTCATCGTGGCGCAGATGATGGCCAGCGTCAGCGGCATGCCAAGCCACCGGGAGCACAACGTCCTGGAAGCGTTGGTACGGCGCTCGTTGGCGCTGGTCATCGACCGCAATCTTGCGTCCACTGCAGACCGCAACGGCACTCCACAGTTCGGTGCACACCTGGAACGCTACCTCGTTGAGGCACTGCGGCGATTGACCCACAGCAGTTCTGCATGGGCTCCCAATCGCGAGAAATCGCGTGTCTGGTTCGGCGAGGATGGGTTGTTCCTGCTGTGGCCCAACGCGGCAGAAGATGTTCAAAAACTGTTTGAGTTCGACCAGCTGCAGGGCCTCCCCAAGACCCCGGACGCCATGCTGGAGATACTGCTGGCGGCCGAGGTACTCGAAGCACAGGATGAAAAGCACCCCACCTGGACCATCTTGCCACCGGGTGCCAAGACAGAACTGGAAGCAGTCAAACTGACCTCTGCGGCGATCCTGTTTGCAGGCATGGATCATCCACCGATTCCGCTGGATGCCAAACTGGTTCGCAGGTCAGGGGAATCTGATTCGCGGCCACCCTCGGTGAAACCCGCTGCGCAGGGAAAGCCAGGGGAGCAATTGCCCTTGATACCTCCGGCAACTGAGCTTCTGGCGGTCACTGAGCAACCAGCACTCGCGCCAGAACTGCAGTCCTCTGCAATCCCTGCTCCCGCTGCACCACCCGTGCTGTTTATGCTGCAAGCGCCGATGCGCCTCAATTCGATCGTGCGTGACGCGCTCAAGGCCATCGTCCATTCCTTGAACGACGGTGCTGGCCCCGCCCAATGCTGCACCGTCGCCAACGGCCTCTTTGTACCCCTCAATGAACTTGAACGGCGTGGTGTCCAGCCCTCCATCGCCATGCGTGCCTTGGGTGACGTTCGAATGCTCGTTGCTGCGGCCTCCACCGGGCCGCCCACACTGTCCCGCGACTTCAACGGGACAGCCACAGTGGGCCTCGTGATCGATCCACGCTTCATTGCCGGGTTTGATCTCGACGGATTTGTGCTGCGGGACAGGAAAGATCACTGACATGCTGATGCGCCTCTATGAGATGCCTTGGCGGCCCGCCTACGAGGCCCACGCAGGGATGGTCTGGCTGCTCGCGCTCGGCTACTTCGTCATCGTAGGCATGACAGGGCTTTTGCCACGAACCCTAGCGTTACCACTTTCCTTGATTTGCTTTCTCATGGCGCTGCTGCGCATCGCACAGGCTTTGCACCTCTTGGTGCTGCGCGCATCGCTGTCCGGGCGCGCGGTCCAAGTCATGACCACTGCGGCGTTGGCGCCCTGGTGCCAAAAGCCTGAAAACGTGTTTCTCGGATTCGGCTTCGAATGGAAGCCCGTGCATTCCCAGCGCTTGTACGAATTGGCGAAGATCGACTACCGCGAATTCGCAGTTTCTCCCCGGCTACTTCATTGGCTGGGCTACGACGTCAAGGCCCAACCCGATGCCGAAATCGGACTCCCCTACATCCATGGCGTAGAGCCCCAGGAGCATCCGCTGAACCGCCCACTGCAGAACTTCGAAGGGGGAACCCTGCTGGTGGGCACGACCCAATCCGGCAAGGGCGTCGCGCTGGCCAACCTGGTCACCCAAGCCATCCGGCGCGGTGACGTGGTGATCGTCATTGACCCCAAGAACAGCCGCCGACTCAAGCGCGTCGCCCAGCGTGCTTGCGAAGACTTCCGGGCACCGGACACGTTCCTGGAGTTTCATCCGGCCTTCCCGGAAGTAGGCATCCGGATCGACTTCACGTTCAACTGGCAAAAGGCCACGGAACTGGCCTCCCGCATTCAATCCGTGATGCCTCCGGACACGGGGGGCGCCTTCTCGGCCTTCGGTTGGGATGCCGTCAACGTGGTCGTCCAAGGGCTGGTTGAAATCGAGGAACGACCGAACCTCGTCAAGCTGACCAAGTACATCGAGGGCGGTATCGAGCCGGTATTGGAAGGGTCGCTGCGGCGCTTCTACGACCGGCTCTTGGGTGGCGCCTGGCGCGAACTCCCCGAAATGAGGAAGCTTCTGAGTGATGCGCACCGTGGCAGTGTGAAGAAGCCTTCCGAGGCGGCCAGTGCCGATCTGCTGGCTTTCGTGGCCTATTACGAACACCACGTCGCGCAAAGCCAGCGCAACAAGGTGATCGATGCCCAGGTGCGCACCTTCCGCCACAACCGGGAGCACTACCAGAAGATCACGGCCAATCTGTTGCCGGTCCTGTCCATGTTGACCTCTGGTGACCTGGGACCCAGCCTCTCCCCCGACCCGTTCGACGCGGATGACACCCGTCCCATCATGAACTTCGAAAAAATCGAGCGAGCTGGGCATGTGCTGTACATGTGTCTGGATTCTCTGCCGGACCCTTCCGTGGCCTCAGCCATTGGTGCTCTGGCGTTGGCCGACCTGGCAGCGCGCGCCGGGATGCGCTACAACCTGGGCGGCTACCGGCGGATTTCGCTGTTCGTTGACGAGGTCTCCAATGTCATCAACCAGCCCTTGATCGAGATTCTGAACAAGGGGGCCGAGGGTGGCATCTTCACCACCTGCGCCATGCAGACCTTGGCCGATCTGGCCAAACGGCTGGGCAGCGAGGATGCGGCACGCATGGCTCTGGGAAATCTGAACAATCTGATTGCCCTGCGCACGAAAGACCGGCCGACGCAAGATTTTGTGGTGGAGACTTTTGGAAAAACGGCGATCCACAGCGTCCGCGTAGGGCTCAGCCACGGTGCCGATGCCCACCTGGGCGACTTCTCGTCGAGCTATTCAACCCAGATTGCCGAATCCTTTGAGGAAATGGTGCCGGCCGATGTGCTTGGCAAACTGCCCAACCTTCAATATTTCGCGTCCGTATCAGGAGGGCGAATCATCAAAGGGCGGTTCCCTATCCTCGATCCAGATGGCGATGACAAACCGATCGCTTCAAGGGCCGCACCATGATTCGCGCCGCGACCGTGCTGTCCTTGGTCATCCTGTTGATCCTGGTGCTGTACGTTCCGTCGGCTCATCCGCCGCAACGGTTTGTGAGGCAGATCCGCATTGAACATGAGGCGACGGCTGCGTTCTGGGGAACTGAAGCGGCGACCCGGATTCTGGCCCGCGCTATCGGCATGCAGGCAGCCACCGCAGAGGTCACGCCGATTCCCTCTGCCGCCGACGCGCCTGCGACTTCTGGCGTCAACGGCGCAGTGGCACAAGAAATGTCGGCTGTGAATCAGCGCCTGTTCAACAACCCGTATTTTCGATCCATTGACGCACTGCTGTTGCTGGCCAGCTATCGGCTTGCCACGCTCTTTGAATGGCTACCTTGGTTGGCTGCATTCATGCTGGTGACATTGGGCGACGGCTGGTTCGTGCGTTTGATCAAGGCCAGGGAGTTTCGCCAGCATGACCCAGAGATGTTTGCGCTGTATGCATCTCTGACCATTGTCAGCCTGTGCGCGACGGTCATCTATTTTGTGATGCCGGTCACATTGCATCCAATGCTGCTGCCTTGCGTTCCGCTTCTGATCAGTGTGCTTGTCGGGCTGGCGTTGGGATGTTTTCATCGACGGGGATGAAGCCCCAATCCCAAAACCCCCCTCATTACATCCGCATTACTGAGAGACACCAATACCCGCCAACCTTACCCTTCAGTCATGCGCTCACAAGAGCAACCCGCAGCATCTGACCGAAGGTAAGCACCCATGCTCACAACCCTGCCCACGACATCGGATATCGACTCCCAGGAAACGATAGAGACCCGCCTCTGGATCGAGGAACATGTCTGGCTCTACAAGCTGCTGCGCAGCGGGCAGAACGTCTCGCCGACCTTCCGCTTCCCTGATCTCATCGCCGCCAGCGTGTCACTGGTCTTCGTGCACAAGGACGCACCCACCCGGATCTTTGGCTTCCTCGGCACCCAACTGGTGATGCGTTCCCCCCAGACACCCCGCCGCCGCGAGTCGATGTGGCGCCAGCAATACGACCTGCTGCTCGACCTGCAGCGCTCACCCGCCAACCGCCATCCAAACCCCAAGTTCCAGCTCGATCAGCTGACGACGGCCTGCGTGGCCTTGTGCCGTGAGGAAGACGAAACCGGAGCCAGCATCCTCCAGCAAGCGCGCAGCAACATGTCCGAACGCGCCCTCCGTGGAAGGCAAGCTGTACCCGGCTGACGCCGGCCTCACTTCAGACGGCCCCTCCCTCACCCGCTCCCGACCCGCTCTTCACCCCACCCTGCCTGGCATCACACCAGGCCGACCCGAACCAGACCCCGCCGGCCTGAACGTTTCAGGTGGCCCAAACCCTGTCGTCCGCCCTTCTGGCGGTCTGTTTCGGCTTTCTCGAAGGGTGATTCATGCGCATCTCGCAGATCCTGGTGCTGGCAGTATTGGCGGCAATACCCATTGGGGCGCTGGCCTGCTGGAGCGAGGCTGCAGAGCGTTATGGCGTACCGGCAGAACTGCTCTACGCCATCGCCCGTGCCGAGTCCAACCTGAATCCCCAAGCGGTCAATCGCTCGCACCTGCAGCGGACCGGGTCCTACGACATCGGCCTGATGCAAATCAACAGCGGCCATTTGCGCACGCTCGCGCGCTATGGCATCCGCGAAGCCAACCTCTATGAACCCTGCACCAACCTTCACGTGGGCGCTTGGCTGCTGGCAAACAACTTTGCACGCCAGGGGATGACCTGGGATGCCGTGGGTGCCTACAACGCAGCCTGTTCGCAATTGAAAGGCGAGGCTTGCACCCGAGCGCGCGCCAACTATGCGTGGCGGGTATATCGGCGGCTGCCATCCCAGCGGCTTATTGCGTCCTCCAACCCTACAAGGCCGCACGACATCCGGGCGAATGCATCCAAGCAGGCACCGGCACAGGACTTCGGCCCCATTCAACTCGCTGTCCGGGTATCGCCATGACTCAGCCCATCAATGCCCTACTTGCACGCCCCGCTGGCTTGGTCTTGATGGCCTGCATGGCGCTTCTCTCATCTTCTTGCAGTCTTTCGCGTCGCCATGCCGATACGGATTCTGGGCCGGCACAACCCACCCCTGCACAGCATCTGGCTCAAATGAACTTTGGTCGACTGGCCGAATTTGGCATTTGTACCCCACCAGCTTGCCCTGCGGTCACACCTAAAACACTCGCACCGCTGCCTCGTGCGACGTTGCCAGAAACGCGACCGCCGGTCAAAGCGCCTTTCTTGGATAGGGATGCGGCCATGGTTTCCCAGCCGCAGCAAACAACGACGGTTGCACCTGCACCATTTCAAACGGTGGCCAAACCGGTCTCCGTGTATTTCCGGTTCGCCGACGCATCGCTGAGCACCGAAGCCAAGGCGATTCTGGACAGTGCCGTCGCCGCAGTGCCCGATGCCAAATCGATATCCATCTCCGGACGCACGGACGATGTCGGACCTGCCAACGTCAACGAACTGCTTGCTGCCGCCCGCGCCCGTGCAGTCCACGACTACCTGCGTACCCACCATCCCCACCTGACACCCCTGTTGCAGCACGACGCACAAGGCTCCTGCTGCTACGTGTCGCCGAACGACACCGAGCAGGGCAGAAGCCTCAATCGCCGCGTTGACGTGCGTATCGGTAGGAAGGGGGATGCCCGGCCATGAACCTCGCTCCTGCCTCACCGGTGCAACCCGCCGAGGGCTTATGCCTTCACCTGCTGCTGACCCGCAGAGCGCCCGCGCTCCCACCTGTTCTGCCTACCCGCTCTCTGTTTGTCGTCTGTTCCCGTTCAACCATCTTCTGGAGGATTTCATGAACACTGCCACGCTCGCTTCCCCTTCATCGTCTCTGTCCTCGGTGCTTCGCTCGTTGGCCCGCAAGCCGATGACGCTCATCCCGGCGCTGGCCTTCGTCCTTCTGGGACTCGGCCTCGCCTTCCCCGGTTACGCCCTGGACCTGGTCGGGTTCACCGGCATCACTGGCCCCCTCACCTCGGCCTTGACCCAGATCTCTGCGCTCGGTCCCGGGATCAAGGCCCTGGTCGGCTTCGTCGGCTTCGTGGTCGCATTGATTTCACTCTCTGCTTTGCGCAACTTCGGGCCCGTTCTGTTCTATGTCGGCCTTGCGATTTTTGCGGCGGTGGGACTGGTGATTGCTGGCGCCATCATGGGCGCGGTCATCTGAGCCTTCTGACGCCCATCCTGAAGGCCAGCATGCAAGCCGACACCTACATCCCCCGTCGCCTCGACGACCAGTGGAAGATCGGATTCTGGGACGTCGACGTCGCGGCCCCCGTCCTGTTTTTCTTCTTCGTCGGCTACCTGTCTGGCACCAAGATGGCCTTTGCCGCCTGCATGGCGGCTGGCATCTTCCTGTCGCGGTGGATTTCGCGCCTCAAAGCCGACCGGCACCCGGCCTTCGCGGTGCACTGGCTGTACTGGCACCTCCCGCCCAACCCCTTGACCGCCATGCACGCCACGCCGCCGTCTTACCTGCGGCGCATGGTCGGCTGACCTCTCAACGGAGAACCCCCATGGACTTCCAACGGCTCAACAACGACGTCAAGGAAATGCGTCGACGCAACCGCGGCCTGGGCATGGCGGTAGGTGCTCTGGCGGCCGGCCAGATCATCGCCTTGCTGGTCATCCTGAACTTGCTCACCTCGGTACGCACCGTGGTCGTGCCGCCCGCGATCAACAAAAGCTTCTGGGTGACCAGCGACAAGGCCAGCAGCGAGTACCTCGAACAGATGGCCAGCTTCATGGCCTGGTTGGTGCTCGACGTCACCCCGGCCAGCATTGACTGGAAAAAAGACATTCTGCTCGGCTACGTCGATACGGACCAGTACGGCGCGCTCAAGACGCGGCAGGAAGTCGAGGCAGAACGCCTCAAGCGCATCAGCGCCAGCACCATCTTTGCGCCCCAGCAATTGGTGCCCAGCGAGGACGCCCAGAGCGTGGTCATCCGGGGCCGCCTGCGAACCCTGGTCAACGGCTTCGAGACCGCCAACGACCTCAAGGCCTACCTGGTCGAGTTCAGCTACGCTGGATCCCGCATGCACCTCAAGACTTTCAAGGAACTTCCCAATGCGAACAAATAGACGCATGTATCTCCCTGGGCAGAGGACCGCACGCCGCTTGGTCAGTCCGGCCGCAGTGGCGGCCATCCTCACCGCGACGCTGACCTACACGTCCGCACAGGCCTTGCAGCTCATCGAAGCCAGCGACGGTGTGTCGGTCGAGGCGATCCTTTCGATCAAGGAGCCCACCCGCATCCGGATTGAAGGCTCGCCCATCACCGACGTGTTTGGCAACATCCATTCCAGCCATTGCGGCACAGCGCCTGCCTTGCCCCTGGCACCGCCCGGAATGGCGCCGAACGGCGCCAGCCCGGTCACGCCCGTAGTCAATGCGGGTGGTGATGTCGTACTGGAGTGTGACCACGACAAGGGCGAGGTTTACATCCGCCCGGTCGGCGATTCGACCAAGCCTATCAACCTGTTCGTGTCCTCGGCGAACGCGACCTACACCTTGCTGCTGCGCCGTTCCGACACGCCGGCCGACACCATCGTCATCCGCGACAAGACGCCCAAGTCGCTGAAACCGGCGGGGGCCACACCGATCCCGGCCGGGCCATCGCCCAGCCACATCCGGGGCATGAAAGCCCTGCTGGTGGCCATGGCCTCCGATCGGGTGCCCGCAGACATCCGGGTCGAGGAAGCCCATCAACAGGTCAAGCTCTGGGCTGAAGCCGTGTTTTCTCTGGTGCGCCAGTACGAGGGGCGTGGCCTGCTGGGTGAGAAGTACCTGCTGCAAAACGTGAGCCAGGACGTCATGGTGCTGGCCGAACAGGAGTTCGACCGCCAAACCAGCGATATCAGCGGCACCGTCGCCGGTGTCGCGATCGAGAACCACAACCTGCGTCCCAACGAGAGCACCAGCGTCTACGTCATCCGGCGGGGAGGTGCGCGATGACCGCCCTGAACAACGCCACCCAGGCCGCACGCAGCCTGTTGGCACGCCTGTCCCCGCGCCAGCGCCAGTACGCCATGCTGGGCGGCATCCTGGTCGGCGGCGTCAGCCTGCTGTGGCTGGTCTTCGCCTTCACGGACTCCCGTCCCAAGAACGGTGAAGC
>Ga0255338_1001258_pt1 | contig 50430 bp, 34 predicted proteins | sample MeOH1_35cm_T4_19_FD_203715 | JGI IMG/M metagenome (GOLD analysis project Ga0255338, IMG submission 203715) | Sandy soil microbial communities from University of British Columbia, Vancouver, Canada - MeOH1_35cm_T4_195 | ecosystem: Engineered > Artificial ecosystem > Sand microcosm > Unclassified ...
TCGAGTTCATCGACGACGACGAGCTCCTCGAGGTCACGCCGCAGAGCATCCGCCTGCGCAAGAAGGTCCTCAACGGCTCGCTGCGCAAGCGCGCGGAAGAGAAAGCCGCTTAAGCGCCGACGCCGGACCGCGCTCTCGGCCGCTCCTCACGGGGCGGCCGAGTCTGTTTCGGGGGACCCGACCCGGCCAGCCAGCTCGGCGCTTGCGCGGCGAGGTGGTCATGCCCGCTTGTTCTCTGCTTATAAGCCGAGACAGCCGGAATAAACGCCTTAAATCGTCCGGATCGCCGGGCGCTATGCTTATAAGCAGAGAACCAGCGGGGATGCTCCCGGGAAGGCGGCGCGGCGCGGGCTAGTAGATCCAGCCCGGGACGCCGGTGTTGCGCTCGCGCGGGACCGCGCGGGGGCGGGGCGCGGGCTCGTTGAACTCGGGCTGCTTGTCCTCGATGCCGCGCAGCTGGTCGCGCTCGGGGATGGACTCGATGAACGGGCGGCGCTGGCGTCCGCGCTGGGACGGCGGCACCCCTCCGAAGCGGTAGGAGACGGTGATGCGGTGCTGGTCGCTGAGGGATTTGCCGAGGCCCCAGGCGTAGTCGAGCAGGAACCGGCCCTTCCAGCGCAGGCCGAAGCCCATGGTCAGCCCGGCGTCCTCCCGGTGGATCTGGTAGCCGAGGCGCACGCCGTAGGTCTTGACCCAGAAGTACTCGAGGCCCATGTTCGCGTGCCACTCGCGCTCGTCGAGCAGGTAGTCGCCGTCGACCGAGGCGATCACGTTGTGGACCGACGGCACGCCGCCCTGCCAGGCGAAGCCGCCGCGGAAGGTCGCGGGCAGGGGCTCCTTCTCCTCGGAGTACTTGATCTTGCCGCCGATGTTGAGCGCCGACGCGCCGAAGCTCCAGCCGGCCTCGGGCGAGTGCACGAGGTAGCCCATGTCCGCCGCGACGGCGCTCCCGGTCTGGGTGACGATGGTGGAGCGGACGTATTTCCCCCCCACGCCCAGGTAGTGGTCGATCTGATAGGAAGCGTCGCGCAGCTCGAGCGGCGTCATGCCGACGCGCTCGGCGTAGCCGCCGGACAGCACGAGGTCGGAGCCGGCGCTGACGCTCTCCGAGGAGCCCAGCGAGCCGTTGGCGTTGAGGCGGTTGACCTCGATGGTGCCGCTCCTCGAATAGAGCAGGTTGGCTCCGGCGCTCGTGTAGCCGTTGCCCGAGATGCCGGTGAAGGGCGTCGGGCCGGCGTAGGCGAAGTTCTGGATCGAGGTCTCCCCCTGCCCGGTCGCGAAGCTGAAGTCGAGCTCGTGGGCGTTGAGGCGCGCCAGGCCCGCGGGGTTGTAGAACAGGGCGGAGGCGTCGCTCGCCACGGCGGTGAACGAGGTCCCCATTCCGGCGGCCCGGGCGGACATCGGGATCTGCAGCACCGGCACGGCGGTCGTGCCGGGGCCCGCGGCGCGGGCGAGGCCCGCGACGAAGCACGACGCCAGGACGATGAGGAGGCTCCTCGTCATTTGATGATGGCGATCTTCTGGGTCTTGTGGATGCCGGGGGCGTCGATGCGCAGCAGATAGACTCCGCTGGCGACGACGGACCCGCTGACGTTGCGCCCGTCCCAATCCAGGCTTCCCCGCCCCGCGGGCATGTCCGCGTCGAGCAAGGTCGCGACGAAGGTCCCGGTGACGGTGTAGAGCTTGATCGTGATGCGCCCGGCGGCCAAGGTCGCGTATTTGACCGTGGCCTTCTGCGCCCGCGCCGGGTTGAAGACGTTGTTGTAGGCGGTCAGCTCGGCCCGGGTCGCCGTCAGGTTGAGGGGGTTGGACATGCCGAGCGACGAGGTGCTGCCGTAGACGTTGTAGCCGAAGATCTCGAGGTAGACCGTGCCGGAGGCGGGGTAGCGGGCGGCGAAGCCCGGCGCGAGGCGGACCGAGCCGGTGATGTGCCCGAGCGAGCCGGCGGACGAGACGAAGGTCAGGAAGTCGCCGGCGACGGGCGGCTGGTTGAGGCGGGTGTTGCTGAGCGGGTTGAAATTGTGGTCGCGCAGCTGCGCGGAGGAGAAGCGCCAGTCCTGGATGCTCGTGAAGGACGTGACGCTCGCGTCGAAGGAGATCAGGTCGTTGTCGAAGCTCGCCGTGACGATGGAGCCGCCGAGGGCGCCGCCCTTGGGATACTCGAAGACGAGGCTGTAGGGCGTCGTCGACTGCACGCCGCTGGCCGAGCCGTTGAGCGAGTCCCCTCCCGTCACCTGCACGTAGTACTGGCCTCCCGTGGGGGCGTTGTACTGGAGCACGACGCTGCCGGAGGTCGTGTTGCAGTCGGTGACCTCGCAGGAGCCGTCCACGGTGTTGACGCCGTCGTATGGAGGAGCCGCGACGGCGACCTGGCGGTGGGAGCGGTCGAACAGCTTGAGCTGATAGCCCTTGTAGAACCCGCCGAAGGCCGGCAGGTTCAGCGTGATCTTGATAAGGCCCGCGCCGGCCCCGAACGAGAAGAAATCGGTGTCGCTCGTGGGGTAGATGGTCCCGGACATCGCCGGGCGCGTGCTCACGTCGGTCGCGGTCTCGAAGCCGTCGTTGCGCTCGTTCGCGTCGCCGCTGCCGAGGATCAGGCCGTGGGAGGCGAAGGCCGTGTTGATCGCGGCCTGCGCCGCGCCCGCGCCGCCGCAGGCCGCGGCCACGCGGCCCTCGGCGTCCACGCGGCGCATCGCGTCGTAGAACTCGCCGAAGCTCTCCGGGAAGAACAGGAGAGACTGGAAGACCAGGTTGTCGGCGCAGGAGCGGCCGAGGGCGTACCCGCGGGCCGCGATGCGCTCCCGGCGGATGTCCCAGAGCGCCTGCGAGAAGTAGATGCTGTCGTCGTGGATCTCGCCGACCCAGGACAGGTTGCTGAGCACGCGGCAGGGGATGCCCGGGAGCTGGCAGTCCAGGTCGCGCAGCGAGCCGGTGCCGCCGAGCGCCCCGAGGACGTAGGCGCCGATGGAGGGGTTGTTGAGGGAGCTGGCCGCGAAGTAGTCGGCGTTGCCCTCCGAGATCGCGCCGGCCTGGCCGAAGTTCTGCAGGGGCCAGATGCGCTCGGTGAGGTAGTGGACGTACTCGTGGTGGATGACGGTCGCGTCGTCGGAGAACGCGTCCTCCGGCGCCGTGGTGTTGATGTCGCCGAACATCAGGTTGTCGTAGTCGGGGTTGTAGAAGGCGTTGGCCATGTTCGGGCCGACGTGCGCCATCGCGACGACCGGGCGGCTCACGGGGGCCGCGCTCGAGCGGTTGACGTCGCCGAACATGTAGTCGTGCATCAAGTTCAGGTGGTAGAACAGGTTGAGCTCGGAGCGCAGGCCGATGGGCGCGTCGGCGACGGTCCAGGTGTGGCTCGAGGTGTTCGCCGCGCCGTAGGTGAAGGGGCTGGTCACCGTCAGGTAGCTCGACAGCGAGACGTCGTAGCCGTCCTGCTGGCCGCTCTCGTTCGAGCGGAGGGTCAGGCGCATGACCTTGCCGGCGACGGCCGCGCCGTTGAAGGACCCGCGGTTGCCGATGAAGCTGCCCACCGAGTCGCCGTTGCCGTCGCTGATCGTGAGCTGGTCGTCGTCGGCGATGCCTCCCCCGTTGACGTCGGAGGTGTCCTCGCCGCTGAACTCCCCGACCTTGAAGGTGCTGAACACCGGCAGGAACTTGACCGCGAGGGGCGCGGCGAGCGTCAGGTTGATGGTGGAGACCTGCGTCGTCGAATTAGGATACGGGTGCGGCGAGGAGACCGGGGAGGCCAAGGTCTGCCACACCCCGTTGCCGTTGTCGTAGTGCATGCTCGGGCCGCGGAAGTTGGCGACGTTGACGTAGGGGCCCTGCAGGCCCATGTTGATCTTGCCCTGCGCGCCGCCGCAGTAGAAGCCGTGGCCGAAGGTGGAGTTCCCCCCGGTCAGCGCGCGGGTGGAGGAGTCGGCGATGTACACCCACTGGTTGTCGATCGGGAGGTTCTGCGCGGGAGTGCTCGTCGGGTCGATGGCGAATACGGAGCCCTTGATCACGCCGGAGGTCAGGCAGACCTGGAAGCGGATGTTGTTGTAGCGGAAGAGGATCTGCCCGGTGCGGGCGTCGACGTAGTAGCGCCAGGCCGCCTGCGGAGCCTTGACCTTCACCTTCCAGGCCAGATGGGAGCGCCCGGTCGTCTCGACGGGCAGGATCACGAGCTCGGCGGAGCCGTCGGCGGTCCCGGCCGCGTCCGTCTCGGCGGCGCGGACGGCCTCGGCGGCGGAGATCGCGGGCGTCAGGCTGAGGTTCAGGTCGGGCTCGTAGCGGGAGTTGGCGCCGATCACCGAGCCGTTATCGTCGAGGTGGACCTTGACGCGGGCGAACTCGACGGGGATGCCGCGGTGGGTCTGGCGGTAGAGCACGTGGCGGTGGCCGTCCCCCCGGGATTCCTTCTCGACGACCAGGTCGTCCGGGTTCATCCCGAGCAGGCCCGCCTGGTCGCGCAGGAACTGGCGGGCGATGGTCTCGGGCGGGCCGGAGCGGGGCGCGGTGCGGCCTTCGCTGAGCGCCTCGGGGGCGCCGGTGCGCGGGTCGACGCGCAGCTTCCAGCGGCCCTCGTGCCGGGTGTTGAAGCGGGAGAACTCGTTGAGGAGCCCGGCGCGCGGGCCGCGCGAGGCGCCGCGATCGAGCTTGTCGAGGCCGAAGCGGCGGGCCTCCGTCTTCGCCTTCTGCGAGGGACGCACCGCCGAGGCGGGCAGCGCGGCGGCGAGGAGGATGACGGCGAAGAGCGCTTTTCTCATCGCGGGCCCTCCACGCGCCGCAGGCGGACGATGACCGCGGCGGCGGCCTCGACCTGGATGCGGCGCGAGGGGTCGGAGCGCATGGCCTTGGCGAGGAGCTCGAGGGCCTCGGGCCGGCGCGCGGCGGTCAGCACCCGCACGGCGAGGGATTTGAGCTCGGGGTCGCCCTGTCCGAGGGTCAGGTCGGCGAGGCCGAGCTCGACGTCCTCCCCCCGCTCGGCCAGGCCGGCCTGAGCGGTGAGGGCGAACTCCGGGGCCGGGGCCTTGTCGAGGAAGGCCTTCAGCGCGGCGGTCGATTCCGGGCCGTGGCGGCGGGCGAGCGCGCGGGCGGCCGCGAGCTTCACGCGTCCGCTCTTGTCGGCGAGGGCCGCGGCGAGGACGGCGACGTCTCCCGGATCGCCGAACGAGCCGAGCGCGGCGCACGCCTCGGCGCGCACGGAGACGGCCGCGTCCGTCGAGGCGAGCTTGGCGAGGATGTCCCGTCCCTCGCGGCCGATCTGGCCGAGGGAGCGTGCGGCGGAGGCGCGCACGGCCTCGTCGGGATCGGCGACGGCGCTCAGGAAGGGAGCCGAGGCCCCGGGCGCTCCGAGACGGGCCAAAGCGATGGCGGCGGCGTCGCGCACCTCGCCCTCGGGGTCCTTGTGGGCGGAGTCGAGGGCGGCGCGGGCGTTGTCCCCGGCGATCTCCCCGAGCTTGAGCACGGCCCGCGCGCGGGCCGCGTCGCGCGCCATGCGGCGCAGCTCCTGGGCGGGCGTCGTGGGCGGCGCGCCGCCGGCGGTCTTGGTCTCGTCGATGAGGTTGGTCAGGCCGTCCACCTCGCCGAGGCGGTACAGGCTCGCGGCGGCGGCGATGCGCGCGTCGGGGTTGGGGTCGGCCAGCGCGCGCTTGAGGAACGGGATGGCCGCGCGGTTCTTCAGCTCCCCCCACGAGGCGGCGACGACGGCGCGCACCTCGGGGTCGGGGTCGGTCCCCGACGAGGACAGCATCGCGACGGCCTCGCGCCCCAGCTCCGCGCGCGCGGCGGCGGTGGATTTCGAGACGGCGGGCTTGGCCGCCTGGGCGGGAATGGCGAGTAACGCCGGGCCGGCGGCGAGGAGCAGCATGCCCCAGGATGTTATCAGGGAAGAGTTACGGTAATATTTCAACGCGAGGGGCTGTTTGGCGGCCTACGGCCTAAATCTGGTGCGCCCGCCAGGAATCGAACCCGGATCACTTGGTTCGAAGCCAAGTACTCTATCCGTTGAGCTACAGGCGCACTACAGTGAGTTTACATGAATAATTCGGGGTCGGCCAGGGGTGCTCAATCGTCTGAACGGGCGAGTTATAATCTCTAAGACACTATGGTTCCCATCGTAAGCAAACGATTGCAGGAGCGCTTGGCTTTCCTCTCCGCCCTCGACCCGGTGAATGCTGAGGCCTTCTTGAAAGCCGTTTCCGCGTTCAAGAACGGCGGGGTCGATGTCATGATTCTCTGCGGCAATGAGTCCGCCCTTGGGCTCCTGAGGGGAATCCTGGATCGCGGCCCGCTCGACCGGCTCGATTGGACTTTGGCCTGGCTTCTTCGCCGCCTCGGCGCGCTGGACTCCCCGGTCCCATCCTTGACTGTCGCGGTTCGGGCGGATCAGGAAAACGTCGCCCGATTCAAAAGCGCGTGGGCGGGTCTGGAATTCGGCGGGGCTCCCCCGCCCGTTCTCGCGACTCTCACCTGGACGTTCGTCGTCGAGTCATCCTATCAAGGCGTCCCGCTCGAACCGCTTTGGGCAAAGCGTATTCTACTTGCGGAAATCGACGGATATCAGCTATACCAGGCGCCGGAAATGTTGGGGTATAGCCGGTCTTAGGACTGCAAGGACCGTGACAGCGCCTCGATGAAGGACGACGCCGAGGGCCAGCGGTCCTCAGGCCGGGGCTCGAGCGCGCGGGCGATGGCCGCGTCCACGCCGGGCTTGAGGCTCGCCGTCGTCTCCGAGGGCTTGCGGTACATCTTCTGCGCCTTGAGCATCAGCCCGCCCGTGGGATACGGCAGCACGCCCGTCAGGCTCTCGTAGGCGCACACGCCGAGCGCGAACACGTCCGCCGACGGCGTCACCACGCCCTGCTCCTGCTCGGGCGACATGTAGGCCGGCGTCCCGGAGATCTCGATCTTCGACATCGTCGACAGAGACTCCTTCACGCGCCGGGCGATGCCGAAATCCATGACCTTGGCCAGGCCGCCGTGGATCATCACGTTCCCGGGCTTGAGGTCCTGGTGCACGACGCCCTGCGAGTGAGCATAGTCGAGCGCCGAGGCGATCTGCCGCAGGAACGAGGCTGCCTCCGCCGGGTTCATCGCCCCGCGCCCGAGCCGCTCGTGCAGGCTCTCGCCGGGCACGCGCTCGAACACGAGGAACAGGCCCTGCTCGTCCTCATGGATGGCGTGGATCTCCACGATGTTCGGGTGTTTGAGGGCGGCGACGGTGCGGGCTTCCTTCAAGAATCGGTGCCGCTCGCGCGGGTTGTCGGCGATCTCCGGCCGAAGCTTCTTGAGCGCGACGGGCCGCTGCAACGCCAGGTCGAGCGCCTCGAACACGACGCCCATGCCGCCCTGGCCGAGCACCTTGATGAGGCTGAAGCCCTTGGGCACTGCGTCGGCGCGCGGCGCAGCCGCAGGGGCGGGATGATTCTCGGCGCTCAGAGCCGCACGGGCGGACGTATCGCCGCGCTTGCGGAACAGCGCGAAGGAGAAGAACAGCAAGGCCGTGCCGACCGCCCCGAGCCAAACCGGCCACGATCGGCCGCTCCTCGCCTTGGCGCCGCCGTGGAGGGCGACGGCGTCGTTGTACAGCGCGTCGAACTGAGAATCGAGCGTGGCCGCCTGGGCGAGGTCCGCCAGCGCCTCCTCCCCCCGTCCCAGCGCGTTGAGCGCCACGGAGCGGGCGATATAGGCGTGCGGGTCCTTGTTGTCGATCGCCAGCGAGCGGTCGGCCTCGACCAAGGCCTCCTTCGGCCGGCCGAGGTCGGTGAGGTCGCGCGACAGGAGATGCAAAGAGCGCGAGTCTCGGGGGTTGAGCTCGGCGGCCCTTTTCGCGTCCTCGGCCGAGTCGGCGTAGCGCAGAAGGGCGCGGCGGGTCATCGCGCGCAGGCGGAAGGCGCCGGCGTCGGTGGGGGTCTCCTCAATGCGGCGGGTCAGGACGGATTCGGCGCCGGCGAAATCCTTGATCGCGATCTTACCCGAGGCGTCGCGCAAAGCTGCCGCGCCGCGCATATCGGGGACGGTGAGGCCGGACGGAAGAGCCGCGGGCCCGCGGGAGGCGCCGCCGGCCATAGCGCCGAAGGAGATGGGCGAGGCTAGGATGGCCCCGTTGCCCGTCCCCTCATCCTGGCGCATGCCCGCCGCCAGCTCGGCGATGCGGGACTTGACCGTCTTCTGGTCCACGGCGGTCTTCACGGGGGCGGTGAGCTTCACGAACGACTGCAAGGCGGGGTCGGCGGGGTTGCGGTCGAGGGCGGCCAAAGCGTATTCGCGGGCCGCGGCGGGGTTCTCCGACTGGATGAGGCGGGCCACCTCCTGGCGGTCGCGCTCGGCGACGGGGTTCGCCGCCGCGGGAAAGGTGACGGGGGCGGGAGTCTGCGCCGCGTCGGCCGAGCCCGCGACGACCCCTTCCTTGACGTCCTTGAGGACCTGCTTGCCGGTGTTCCGGACCGTTTCCACGACGGCGGGGATGTTCGCATCGACCGTGGTGTCGGAGCCGCCGACGGCCGGGACGTCGCGGCACAGACCCGTGGCGGTCTCGCCGTTCGCGCAGTCGAGCGGGGCGGGGGACTCGACGCCGTCCTTGCTGACGACCTCCGGGCGGCCCTGAGGCCTGATGGAGCACTCCCCCTTCTCGTTGCGGACCTGATCAGGGCGGCAGCCGGAGGTCGAGGCATCGGCGCTCCTTCCGACGACAGGAGCATCCTTCTCTTTTACCGCATGCAGAGGGACCGCAAGAAGAAGTGTGAATTGGAGGAGAACAGCACTCGGGAAGTAGCGCATAAGGGGTATCCGGAGTGTAACCCCAGCCTCCGGCCCTGTCAAGGCAGGCTTAACCCTCCTTTAATGGCCTAGGCCCACTGGCGCAAGAAGACCTAGGCCGATTACCGGGTCCAACACGGGACATATGCCTCAGGGAAGGTACTCCGAAGCCGCTTACAATTCAAATATGAGAATAAAGACCCACCCCATCACTGCGGTCCTGACTTCGGCCTATCTCTCGGCCATGCTCACCTCGAGCCTCGCGCCCATCCGCAACAACGCCATTTTTGCCGCCGCAGTCGACCCTTCGGCCGCGCAAAAGGCCCTCCAGAGCGCCGTCTCCGGCCTCGATGCCGCTGGCTGGGCCGCCGCCGTTGCCTCATCCCCCTCGCCCAGTCAGTCGGCGCCGACGCCTGTCCCGGTCACGGTTGCGCCCAAAACCGACCCGGTCATGACCGACGAGTTGATGGCACGACTTCTGAAATACACCAGCTCTTTACAGGGCAAGGGTGGGGTCGACGCTAAGATCTGCAAAATTCTGGAGCTATGCGACGGGACCCAGCACATGCCCCTGAAATTGGCGGAAAGCGAGCCTGCTCCCGGCGGGGAACATTATTTTGGTACTCCACTCGACGCTAAATCCAAGGACATCATCATCCTGGTGCAGAATGGGACTATCCTCGAAGCTTATTTAACCGACAAGACCCGCAAGCTCCGCGCTGCGGCCGTTCTCGATAATGGCGCCGTTCGTCTCATCATCAACGAAAAGGCCGTCGAGAAGTTCAAGGCCGAATTGACGCTATGGGCGGGAGAGGCACTCACCCTCCCCCCGACTGGGACCGCCGTCGCGGGAAACAGCTGATGAAGACTCGCTTCATCACTACTGTCCTGACCTCGGCTTACCTGTCTGCCATGCTCACCTCGAGCCTGGCCCCCATCCGAAACAATACGATCTTCGCCGCCGCCGTCAACCCGCTGGCCGCCGAAAAGGCCCTCTAGAACGCAGTCTCCGGGCTCGATGCCGCCGGCTGGGCAGCTGCCGGAACTCCGTCTCTAATCCAGACGGCGCCGACGCCTGTCCCAGTCAAGGTGACGCCCAAGGCCGATCCTGTCATGAACGAGGAATTGATGGCGAGACTGATCAAATATACTCGCGGCGTCAAAACCCCGAGCTCGATCGGCGCTAAGACCTGCAAGTTGATGGATCTATGCGATGGGTCAGCGGATATGCCGATAAAGGCGGCGGAAAGCGAACCGACCATCGGGCAGCATTTTTTCGCGACGCGGGTCGACCCTAAATCCAAGGACGTCTTCATCTTCGTGATTCACGGCGAGAACAGCGAGTTTTATCTGACGGACAAGACCGGGAAACTTCGCGCCGCGTCCGTCTTTGAAAACGGCGTCGAACGCCTCATCACTAACGAGAAGGCCGCCGAAAAGTATAAGGCCGAAATGACCCTGTGGGCCGGCGAAGCCCTCATCCTCCCCCCGACCGGCGCCGCGATCGCCGGCAACAGCTAGTTCTCGTCTTGCAAATGGAACGGGCCCGCTCGTCTCGGGCCCGCTTTCTTTTCGGCTTCAACTCAGTCACTTCTATCCGCCGCTCTCCTTGCTCGCACTTGGACTCTGCGCAGGCCCTTTGACTTGGACGATCTCAAAGCGCTGGTTGCCCCCGATAGCATTCGGCCTATATGACGGTAGGCCCTATGCCTCAGGCAAGTGCGGCGGGCCTCGCCTATACTGACGATGTTCCGCAAGGAACACTATGTAACCTGGGGAATCGGCCCTAGGGTATCCACGACCCGACCTTAATCGGGTGAACCCATAGGAAGCGCGTGAGCGCTTCCTATTTTTAATTTATGAGAAAAATATCCCTGATCGTCATCGCGCTCTTCATCGCCCAAGGCCCGGCCGGCGCCCAAGGACAAGCGCCTGAAAAGGCTCTCCAGGCCGCCTATTCGGCCGTTCATGAGTCGGGTTGGAGCCCGGCATCTGCCGCGCAGCCCATCGCAATCGCCGTGCCTCGCGCAGTCCCGGTCGGCTATGACGGGACGCAAGCCCCATGTCCTGTGCCTCGTCCATTTGCGGGAGAATGGCCGCCGAGCCTGCGGTGCTATTACGGCGGGGACGGGAATCTTCATCACTGGGCTGCGGTGCATGAAGTCCGCGCACATATCGACAGCTTTTGGTTTGAGGGCAAATCGATAAAAGAGGATCGGATCATCACCGGCTATCCAGCGCTTCTTCTCAAGCAGAGGCAATACAACGAATGGGTCCGGGCGACCCCCCGATTCAAAACTACGATGGCGGATGACGACTCTCACTTCGGCCAACAAGGCCCCTCATTCGAGAGACCTCTCGGCTCCGACTACATGCCGACCCGCGTCCCGGAAACCGGCAGGCTCACTCCGGGAACGCTGCTCATCCCTTATTATAAGAGCTTCCACACCTACCGGGAAATGCACGAGACGTTCGTGGCGAAATGTTCCGCGGTCGAAGGCGAGCGCGGAGAGCCTGGACACCCGTGCATGAAATGGCAACGGGTCGATAACCCTTCCGCCATACAATGGGTGCCGAACTATCCCAACGCGGATATGGCCGAATGGGGCCTCGCGTTGGAAAATCTCGATCAAGCCAGGCTGCGGCTTTTCCAGCGAGTCGCCGCGCTCGGCGTATTCCCACGCAAAGCGGTCTGGGATCCTCTTGATTGCTTCGGCGCGGGTATTCGCCGCGATTGTTCGTTGGAGGCCCTGTCACAGACCGAGGCGGATGCGATCGACGGTTTGACGCGCGAAATCGCCGCCAAGATGCTTCGCGTCCGCGAGATCGAGGATATCCGGGCCAGCGCGGAGCCCGAGCCGACACGGCCCGCCGCTCCCGTTCAATGGATCGGATTCGCCGCGGGCAGATTTCAGATGGGCAGTGATGAACAGTGGACCGCGAAACCGCGCCATGAAGTCACGGTTCCGGCTTTCGAGATGTCCAAGATGATGGTCACAGTGGAGCAGTACGCGGAGTGCGTGCGCGCCGGGCAATGCGATGCGCCCGACAGCGAATCAATCGACAGTTTCGAGTGCAACTGGGAAAGGCCCAATCGCGAGCTGCATCCGGTCAATTGCGTCGATTGGAATCAGGCGCAGCAATACGCCCGCTATCAGGGCGCGCGGCTGCCGACGGAGGCGGAATATGAATATGCCGCTGGCGACGGCCGAGGCCTGATCTATCCATGGGGCGACGACCCTCCGACCGAAGACCGAATCTCGTCGCCCAAGCATGACCGCCGATACCAAAACCACAGCGCCCCGGTTTGTTCGAAGCCGGCTGGCAATACGGCACGCGGCCTTTGCGACATGACCGGGAATATCCGAAGTTGGACGCTGGATCGTTTTGAATACGGATACGTGGGCGCGCCGACGGATGGCTCCGCTCTCGAGGGAGCGCATCGTTATCCGGAGGACCATGTCGTTGAGCCCAGGGAAAAATATCGGGGGCCCAAGGGCGGACATTTGCCGGGGTGGACATCTTTGCAGGGCACCACGTATCCGAGCGGGCCCTGGAAATCGGTTAGAGGGAGCGCCGTTGGGAACGATGGGATCGTCGGCGATTCGTGCAAAAATACACAGCGTTCTTTTGCCGTGTCCGTTGACCGTTTCAGCACGGTGGGCTTCCGCCTCGTGAGGCCCTCTCGATGAAATTCGCCATCATCCTAGCCATCGCCGCTTCGGGCCTATTCACGCAATCATCAGGAGCGCAGATTATCAACCCCAACTCCGATGGGGGGATCAAAGGCGAAGGCTTCGTCGATTATGTGGGACATTACGGAGAGGTGTTCAAGCTGCGGGGCGGCTGGCAGATCGACCCGTTCATGCGCGGCGACATCGAGGTGATCAGCCTCTATCCAAAATTCCGCCAGGACCTCCCGGAAGGCGATTATCGGATATTCAAACCGAAGGCGACGGATTTCGAGCCGGAGAAATTTACGCGCTTGGCGATGATCCAGTTGATGATCATTCCCCGGACTTCGGGAACATCCCGTTCGCTTCAGGACCTGAAGAAAGCGAAGATCGAAGAGCTCGATGCATCGGGAGTCAAATACAAGCTCTTCGAGCAGCCGCACTTCCCCGCTTTCCGCGGCGATTGGCCCGCAGGGTCGTTCGAGATAAACGTTCTCTCGCCCTATCGACTGACGCAGCTCTATACGGCGACGTCGTCTTTTACCTGCATCTTGACGGCGGGGCTCGATACGGCGCCGTCGACCTACATCGGGGACCACTATGGGTTTCTTCGATACGGACTGGCGACATGGATCGTGCCCCAGGACCGGGCCACTCCCGATGACAGCCCGGCCGCGATCGTGTCCAGAGGCATTACCCTTCATCCTTTCTCGATCCCGGTCATTTGGTTGAGTTGGGCTGTCATCACCGGCTTGGCGTGCCTGCTCGCCGGGGGATTGCGCCTTATGGATCGATGGAACGCACTCCGCCGCGCCAGTCTCGCGCTCCTCATATTCTCTCACGCTGGGGCCTTGCTCGGCGGAGCTTTCGGCCTGATATTCTGGCCCTTCGCCTGGTTCTCGCACCACGCCGTCATCCCGGCTGCGATTGCCGCTCTACTTATGCCCATACTCCCTCTTTTTTTGAGCAAGGCACGGGGTCTCCGCGCTGAGCGGCGTGTTCTGATGGGAGTATCCTTGTGGGCGCTGCTGGCTGGCATGCTCCTTGGTTACGGCGGCTCGTATGATTGGGGCGGCGGTGACAGGACGCGCTACTTGTTCGCGTACAATGCGATCCTTGGATTCGTCTCGTATGCGATCGGGGGCATCATTTCGGGCGTTCTTGATTCCCCGGAGAAGAGATCCCCGGGGAAATTGCTCCTCGCCGCGCTGATGACGCTTCTCACAGTCTCTTCAACTCGTTCTCTTTTCGCCCAGGACGTCGCCGCCCAGGCGCGGGCGGCGCTCTCAGCCCGGGGCGTGACGGAGGAGGGATTGCGGGAAGAGGCTAAGAAGAACCTCAAACGTACTCGCGTCATCTACGATCACCAGCGGGTCGAACTCAGGGGGATATTATCGAAGGGTACTCCCGACAACGATTCGAACGCCACCTTTGGGCCGCTGTTCGACCTTCAAATCGCCCCCACCCACCTGGATGATCGGACTCATAGCGCGCTTCCATCATGGATAAGGACCCCGGTCAATGTCCTCAACGATCTGAAAAGCTTGAACGAGGACGCTTACAATCATCTGTCCGACGCCGCCGAGGAGGCCGTCAGGCAACTCGCCAATAAGGAAGTCAATGAGATCGTGGCGCATAGCTGGGGTACTGAGATCGTATACAACGCCATTCTCGCGGGAAAGATCTGGCCGCCGAGGCGTTTGATCGTGGCGGGGATGCCTGATCGCGACCTTGAAAAGTGGAAGGCGCTCAGTAAATTCACCGGTACCGAGGTGATCGTCTATTCCAACTCCATAGATCCTATCGCGGGGGCGGCGCGACTCGGCGGAAGGGTCGTCGACGCGATCGAGCGAACCCCCAACATGATGGGGGACGCCCGTGTGGTCCCTTTCCCTGAACCCCGCGCCGTTTTCGAGCGGCAGTGGGCGGACGCCTGTGCTCAGAGAACCGAAGACAATGGCTGCAATCGTCATCAGCGCCGCGCTCCTGAGACGATCATTCGCAACGGTTATAAGGAGCGCACGCACGATCGAATCGAGGGTTATTATCAAGCCATGGAAGATAATCATGACCTCCCCATGCAGCCGCCCCAGCAAAGGCTATTCCCCGACACGCGCGGGCTCCCATATCCAGGAAGCGCTCCCTCGCTCCAAGCCGCGCAGGACGCGTTGGTCGCCTCGGAAGCCAGTCGTCTTTACACCGCGGCGCTGGCCCGTGAGAGCCGCATACTCGAGGCGGAGTCGATCGGCGCGGACGCCCGGTTCATCGCAGGCCTCCGAAATGTCCAGACGATGACTCCAGAGGCCAAACTCGCCCTCACGCGACAGGCCCATGCGGAAAAACTCGCCGCGGAACAGGCGCGTCTGGCCTCTATTCGTGCGGAAAAAGAAGCCCGTGCGAATTATCACCATAGAGCTATGGAACAGTTCGACCGCGAGGTCCGAGCAAAGAAATACGTGCAGTCTCTCGCTGGAGAGGCATGTTCGGATCCGGACCGCATGAATGAGCTTGCCGAGGGCCACGCGATCATCCCCATCACCGACCTGCTGCCCCCCTCGATGAATTACTCATACGACTCGACGGAGACTTCCGGACCCGGCTCGCTGAATCGCTGTCAGATGGCGGTGCTCGACATGTTCGACGCAGCGCGTCGGCGTCGGGAGCGCGTGACGAGCGTGAATCTGGCGCAGTGGGCGAAGCTGTATCGCGAGGCGAACCCGGGTCTCTTCACGAAGATCGGAAAGGCCGTTTCCGGATTCTTCGGAGCGTTCGGCGACCTCCTGGAGGTCCCGGTCGACAGGTCGGAGAATTCCTCGACGGGTGCCGATCGTCCTGAGAGGAGCGAGCCGCGGACCCGCGAGGAAAGCAACTGCGTCTACACCTATATCCCCGAATTGAACAAGACGGTCCGCGGTTGCCTCGTCTACTGACGCCGGCAAGGTTCCCCGTCGGGCACAACCAACGCGTTCTCTCGGCCGCCGTTCTTGTCCTGATGCTTGCGAGCGCGGTGTAGTACACTCTCGCTCATCGGATGAAAACCATTTTGGTCACCGGCGCGACGGGCTACGTGGGCGGGCGGCTGGTGCCGCGCCTGCTCGGGCCGGAGCGCGCGGTCCGGGTCCTGGTGCGCGACCCCGGGCGCGTCGTCGGGCGCCCCTGGGCGGCGAGCGTCGAGGTCGTGCGCGGGGACCTGGGCACGGGCGAGGGGCTCGAGGCGGCGCTGCGCGGGGTCGACACGGCCTACTACCTCGTCCATTCGATGCACGGGCGGGGCGATTTCGTCGAGCTCGACCGCGAAGCCGCGCGGCGCTTCGGCGCGGCCGCGCGCGCGGCGGGAGTCAAGAAGGTCATCTATCTCGGCGGCCTGCTCCCCGCGGGCACGGCGTCGGAGCATCTCGCCAGCCGAGCGGAGGTCGGCGCGCTCCTGGCCGAGGCCGTGCCGACGACGGAGCTGCGCGCGGGGCCCATCGTGGGCTCGGGCTCCGCCTCCTTCGAGATGGTGCGCTACCTCACGGAGCGCCTTCCCCTCATGCTGGCGCCCGGCTGGATCGACCACGAGGTCCAGCCCATCGCCATCCGCGACGTGCTCTCCTACCTGACGATGGCGGCCGACCTGCCGCCGCTCGGCGTCGTCGACATCGGCGCCGACCGCCTCACCTTCCGCCGCATGGTGGAGGCCTACGCCGAGCTGCGCGGCCTGCGCCGCGTCATCTGGACCGTTCCCGCGCTGATGCCCCGGCTGGCCGCGCGCTGGGTCGGGGCGCTCACGCCGATCCCCAACGCCCTCGCCGTGCCGATCGTCCAGGGGATGATGCAGGACCTGGTCGCCGACACGCGACGCGCGCGGGAGGCGTTCCCCGGGGTCGTGCCGCTCGATTACCGCACCGCGGTCTCTTTGGCGCTCGTGCGCGTGGAGAAGGGCGAGGTGGAGACGCGCTGGAGCGGCGCCCTGGGCCACGGGCCCACGGCGGAGCTCGAGGACAGCGAGGGCCTGGCGCGCGAGACGCGCTCGCGCCTCGTCAAGGCGTCCCCGGAGGCCGTGTTCCGCGCCTTCAGCGGCGTCGGCGGCGAGCGCGGCTGGCCCGCGTGGGAGTGGGCGTGGATCGTGCGCGGGGCCCTCGACCGCCTGGCCGGCGGCCCCGGCCTGCGCCGCGGGCGGCGCCACCCCGACGAGATCCTGCCCGGCGAGGCCCTGGACTTCTGGCGCGTCGAGGCGGCCGTGCCCCCCCGCCTCCTGCGCCTGCGCGCGGAGATGCGCCTGCCCGGGCGCGCCTGGCTGCAATGGGAGACCTTCCCCGAGGAGGGCGGCACCCGCCTCGTGCAGACGGCGCTGTTCGCCCCGGACGGCCTGCTCGGCACGGCCTACTGGTACGGGCTGTACCCGTTCCACCAGTTCATCTTCTCCGCCATGGTCGACGCCCTGGCCCGCCGCGCCGAATCGGCCTAGTTGTAGCCGAACAGCATCGAGTAGATGATCAGGATCACGAGGGTGATCCCGACGCACAGGCAGGTCAGCCCGAAGACGTGCAGCAGCTTCATGCGGCGCTTGGACACGGGCGTCGTCAGCCGCTTCTCGAGCTCTCCCGAGGCCTTCAGCTCCTCGTACTCCCGCGGCCGGTCGTGCTTGAGCTCCGACAGCGAGGTGTAGCCCGTGAAGATGACCGGGTCCATCGGGAAGGCGTCCGGCCGCAGGTGCGTGTTGAAGAAGTGGATCGTGAAGATGAAGCCCGCCGCGAGCAGGGCCTCATCGCTGTGGATGATGGTCGCCACGTTGATGACCCAGCCCGGCAGGACCTTGGTGAAGACCGCGGGGAACCAGAGGACCAGGCCGGTGGAGCCGATGATGGCCACGCCCCAGAACACCGCGAAGTAGTCGAACTTCTCCCAGTAGGTCCAGCGGCCGTAGCGCGGGCGCGGGCCCTGGCCGACGAACCACTTCATCGTCGCGACGAACTCCCACAGGTCGTCGAGGGAGGGCACCAGCGAGGCGGGGCTGAAGATCATCCCCATGATGGTGAGGCCCTTCTCCTGCTTGTACCGGAGGAGGCTGTAGACGTGCGTGGCGAAGTAGCCGAAGGTGATCACCGCGCAGAAGCGATGGATCGAGCCGGCGGCCGAGACGCCGCCGACGAGGTCCGCCAGGAAGGCGGCCCACCGCATGTTCGCGAACTTGACCATCATGCCCGTGATGGCCAGGCCGAAGAAGCTGATGATGACCGACAGGTGCAGCAGGCGCTCGCGGAGCTCGAAGCGCACGAACTGCTTCGGCTCCTCCTGGACGCCCTCCGCGCGCTTCTCCTTGAGGCGCTTGAAGGACTGCGGCAGCCAGAGCAAGGTGTGCAGGCCGAAGAAGGCGAAGGTGCCGATCAGGAGCAAGGTCATGCCCCAGAAGGTGAAGAACAGGATCGGGTACTTGAAGCGGTTGTGGTGCGTGGCGTGGGTCAGGTAGCCCGTGAACTGACGGTTGGCGCCGGGGTGGCACTTGGCGCAGGTCGAGATCACGTTGTCGCGGCCCAGGCGCGACGCCGGGTCGCTGGGCTTGAGGATGTCGTGCGCGCCGTGGCAGTCGGAGCACTTGGCCGACTTCTGCGAGCCGAGCTGGAAGGCCTTGCCGTGGTAGGTCAGGAAGTAGGTGTCGGAGACGTCCTTGTGGCAGGAGCCGCACTGGAAGAGGACCTCGTGGCGGAACTTGTCCTTCTCGACGCGGGCGATCTTGTGGGCCGAGTGGCAGTCCGCGCACACCGGGAGCTTCTCTCCGGTCTTGGTCACGAACGGGCTGTGGATGCTCTTCGAGAATTTCTCGTAGATGCCCTTGTGGCATTTCGCGCAGGTCAGCGAGAGGTTCGCCTTGTTGACCGAGGACTTGGCGTCGGAGGCGGGCAGCTCGCGGTGGGAGGTGTGGCAGTCCACGCACACCGCGGCGGAGACCAGGCCGGACTCCATCACGCCCTTGCCGTGGGTGCTCTTCATGTAGCTGCCCACGATGTCGGTCTGGGTCCCCTTATAGCGCTTGGCGGCCTGCTCTCCGTCCCGGTGGCAGTTGGCGCAGAGCCCGGGGATGTTGCGGCGGGCGATGGGAGAGCGGTCGTCGTGACGGGGAAGGACGTTGTGCGTGCCGTGGCAGTCGGTGCAGTAGGGGGCCTCGGCATCCTTCTTGGCGAAGAGCTGGCCGTGGATGCTCTCGGCGTATTCGGTGGAACGCTCGGCGTGGCAGGCCGCGCAGTCGACGCGCTGGGCGGTATCACAAGGGCGCTTGTGCTTTGGATTCACATCGGAGTGGCACTTCACGCATGAGATCTTGCCGTGGACCGAGGAGGCGAAGACGCCGAGCTTCACCGGCTTCGGGCCGGACTGGTGGCACTTCATGCACTCCTGGTTGGCCATGCCGATGACCAGCGCGCCCTTGCTTACGGTGTGAGGCGCGTGGCAGTCGGTGCAGGCGGGGATGGCGCCGGGCTTGCTCTCCCATAGCTCGCCGCGGATGATCTTCTTATGCACGTCCTCGATCGAGGCGTGACAGCGGGCGCAGGTCGCGGCCACGTTGCCCATGCTGATGCTGGACTTGGGATCGGTGTGGGGAAGGATGTCGTGGGAGTTGTGGCAGTCGCTGCAGGTCGCCGTGACGAGCAGGCCCTTCTTGAACAGGCCTTCGCCGTGGATCGACTCCTTGTAGTTCTCGAGGATGTTCTTCTGATGGATGTTGTAGTTCAGCGCGACGGGCGCGCCCTCGCGGTGGCAGGCGCCGCAGAGAGCCGGTATGTTCAGCTTGTACGTCGCGGATTTATGGTCCGTGCTCCGGCGGATGTCGTGCTTGCCGTGGCAGGAGTGGCATTTCGGGGCGTACTTCTCGCCGCGCTTGAGCGCCTGGCCATGGATGCCGGCGGCGAACTTCGCCGCGGGAGCCTCGTGGCACTTGGCGCACTTGACCTCCTTCAGGCCCTCGGGATGGGGAGGGTTCTCGGCGTCGTCATGGCAGCCCGTGCAGCTGATCGAAGCGTGTACGGATTTGGAGAACGTCGGCTCATCGACGAAGAGCGAGATCTTGGCGCCCTTGCGCTCGAGGACCATCTCCTTGTCGCTGTGGCAGCCCAGGCACTCCTCGGCGGTGGTCGCGTTCGCCGCGCCGGCCGCGAGCAACAGTACGAGGAGGAAGTTCGTCATGGATGGCACCCGGCGCAGACCTGCTCGATGCCCTTCTTGAGAGGAGCCTTGCGGTGCGCGCCGAGCTCGTGGCACTTGGCGCAGCCCATCAGGTCGGCGTGCATCGAGTGCGGCATCTCCTTGCCCTTGTGCTTGACCGTCTCCACGGGGACCTTCACCCCTGCCTTCTGGTGGCACAGCGTCGCGCAGTAGGCTCCGGAGAGCAACGGGTGCTCGGAGAGGTCCGCGACCTTCGTCCCGGCCGCCGCGGCGGCCGAGTCGAGGCCCTCGTCGACTTTCCGCAGGGCGACCGAGGCGAGGTAGACATTATGCTCCGCGCGCTCCTTGCCGACGAAGCCGAGTATCTTCTTCGCCTGGGCGAGGTCCGCCTTCGGCTTGGCCCGGCCGGCCTCGGGCATCGCCGCGACGGCCTTGGCCGTCTCCTCGATCTTGGCCTTGAGCGCGGTCTCGGTCTTGAGCACCTCGGCTCGCACGGAGCCCCACATCCCCTCGAACTTGGGGCCGTGGCAGCGCACGCAGGCCTGGTCTCCGGCGACGTAGGTCACCTCGGCGCGCCCGTCGGCGCTGAGCTGGCCCTTGTCTATCTGATAATGGCAGCCCGAGCAGTCGACCCGCGCCAGGAACATCGGGCTCGGGATCTCGGGCAGGCCGAGCGCCTTGACCCGGCCGGAGTAGAACTCGATCTCGCCGGCATGCTTGTCCTTGTGGCACAGGCCGCACTCGAAGGTCGGGCTCGGCTGATGGTTCGAGATGGCCTGCGGCCCCTTGGACTCCGCCGCCTTCACGGCCGCGCCGGGGACGGCCTCTCCCTTGATGGGAGGCAGGCGGCCGCCGGTGTCGGCGAAGCCGTGGCGGATCTCCTGGTGGCAGTGGATGCAGGCGATGTTCTTGTTGGTGACGTGCTTCTCGTGCAGCTCCGGGACGTTGTCGTACACCTTCAGCGCCTCAGGAGTGTTGTGGCAGGTCACGCAGCGATCTCGGGGCGCCTCGCCCTCGCCGCGAACCACATCGCGGTGGCAGCTCTGGCAGGTGACGCCGCGGTTGACGAACTCCGCGTGGCGGTAGGTCGCGCCTCCGATGTTGAACTCCTTCTTGGGGACCTCGTGACAGCCGGTGCAGCCGCCGATGGGCTTGAGGTCGCGGCCGACGCCCTGGCCCTTGAAGTGGCACAGGTAGCAGGCGTCGTAGGTGACCTCGATGTGGCTGCCGACCATGACCTGGGAGTGGCAGGACACGCAGCGCAGCTGGCGGCCGCGGCGCTTCTCGGTCAGATGGGGCCGGTGGTCGAACTGGATGCCGGTCTTGGCGGTGACGCGGCCCTCGAGCAGGCGCGTCGAGTGGCAGCCGGAGCGCAGGCAGGAGGCGTCCTCGACCTCGGCGAAGGGCTTCGAGGAGTAGGTGCGGGTGACGTACTTGGCGACCTGGGACATCGCCTGGAACTTCTTCCACAGGAGGGTCTGCTTATCGGCCGGCGGGTAATGGCATTCGACGCAGGCGACCTTGTTGTGCTTCGAGTCCTTCCATGCCTTATAGTACGGGGCCATGATGTGGCAGGAGTTGCAGAAGGTGGGGCTCTCGGAGTACTTGACCGAGCCGACGGTCGCCGCCAGGAAGATCACGACGATGCCCGCGATGATCATCGGAACGGTGACGGTCCAGCGTCCGATGTTGAAGGATTTCATTTATCAGTGCCCCTTTTCGTCGTGATGTTCTTCGTCGTTGTCGTCGTAGAGATAGGTCTCGCCGGTCAGCCAGGCCCAGTTCATCGGGTAGACGTCCGGATCGAGCAGGACCCAGTAGCCGTGCCAGATCAGGATCGCGAGGCAGGCGAGGACCGCCTCGAGGTAGTGGACCACGCGCGAGACCTCGATGGCCCACAGCGGGAGATAAGCCATGGCCATGTTGTGCAGGAGGAGCAGGCCTCCCGTCGCGGTCATGACGAACGAGCCCCACACCAGCGCGAAGTACTCGAACTTCTCGATGTAGGAGAACTGGGCGAGGACGGGCTTCTTGCTCGACAGGCCGGCGTTATGGAGGAACACCTTGATCGGATCGGACAGGTCGCGCATGGCGGGCAGCATCGCCGCCAGGCGCTTGCGCCCGGGGGCGGTGGCGAGGTAGGCGAGGTGGCGCCCTCCGATGACGAGGAACAGCGCGGCCGCGGAGCGGTGCGCGTAGCGGCGCGCCGTCTCGCCTCCGACCAGCGAGAAGGGCCAGGCCCACCAGGCGTCGGGGAAATGCAGCGCCAAGCCGCTGTAGGCCAGCAGGATGAAGGAGACCGCGTTGAGGGAGTGCTGCCAGCGCTCGTTGACCGACAGCGGGACCTCGTCCTCCCGGTGGCGGCGGGCGCGCGGCAGGCGCATCTTGCGCCACAGGTCGAGAAGGTTGTGCAGGATCATCCCGATCACGGTCAGCGGGATGGTGATCTTGTAGAACAGCGCGGCCCAGCTCGCCAGGTCGCTGCCGCCGCCCGCGTCGGACAGGCCCAGATGGATCTTCGTCCCCCCCGCCCAGCGGCTGCCCGCGCCGGGATGGCACTGGCCGCAGGTCTGGCTGAGGTTGCTCGGATTGGTCCGGGAGGTCGTGACCGTCGAGGGCTGGACGTCATGCCAGCCGTGGCAGGAGGCGCAGTCGGCCACCTTGACGTCGCCCGACTTGCCGGCCATGCCGTGGAACGACGAGAGGAAGCTCCCGACCCGGTCGGCCGGCACGCCGCGTCCGATGACCCGCTCCGACTGGTGGCACTGGACGCAGGCCTCGGAGCGGCTGGAACGGGCCAGGCGGCTGCCCGCCGTTTCATGGCTGCGAATGTCGTGCTCGCCGTGGCATTCGACGCAGGTCGGGGCCGCGCGCACGCCGCGCGCCGAGGCCTGTCCGTGGATGCTCGCCGCGAACTTCTTGGCCTCGACGGCGTGGCACTGCCCGCAGGTCTTGACGATGTTCCCGGTCGCGATGCGCGAGGCGGGGTCGTTCGGCGGACGGATGTCGTGCGAGCCGTGGCAGCTGGCGCAGTTGGCGGCGTGCTCCCCCGCCTGAGCCGCCTTGGCGTGGGTCGAGTTCATGTACGCCTTGTACATGTCGTTCGTGCTCAGGCCGTGGCGCCGGGACAGGCCGGGGTCGCTGTGGCACTTGGCGCAGGTCTCGGGCAGGCGCAGCTCGGAGACGCTCGACAGCGGGTCGGAGACCTTTCGGATGTCATGGCCGCCGCCGTGGCAGGAGAGGCAGATCGCCGCGTCGGGGTCGCCGTGCTTGTTGGCCTTCCCGTGGACGCTCCCCTTGTAGGCGACGACCTCTTTCTTGTGGCACTGCGCGCACAGCGAGAGGCCGAGCTTCGAGGGGCTCAGCGTGGCGTGGCTGCCGTGGCAGGAGGTGCAGGCGTTCGCGCTCCCGTTCTTCTTCGCGCCGAACACCGCGGCGTGGACGCCGGAGGAGATCGCCTTCTTCGCGCCGGAGTGGCACGAGGAGCAGTCGACCTTGGCGACCTTCTCGGGGTGCGGGTACTCCTTGATGTCGGCGTGGCAGCCGGCGCAGGCGGAGCCGGCGTGGCGGGACGCGGCGAAGGCCTTGGCGTCGACGACCGGGGCCCCGGAGTCCGCGCTGCCGTGGCAGCCGAGGCAGCCGTCGGCGTCGGGCGCCGCCGCCGCCGAGGGACCGGCCGCGAGCAGGGCGCACGCGAAAACGGCCGTCGCTAGTGTCACAATTCTTATATGCCGGGGCAACATGGCGTACATCGATTAAGCAACGAAGAGGCCAACCCGCCGCGCCAAAAAAGAGCGGGCGCCGGATCGCTCCGGCGCCCGCGGTGCAGAGGTCCTATCGAAGTCCGGCTATTTCTTTTCCTTCTTGTGGCACTTCATGCAGCCGCCCTTCGCCGCGAAGATGACCTTGTCGCCCTGCTTCTTCTTCCCGTCGTGGCAGGAGCCGCAGCCTTTGCCTTCGTACATGTCTTTCATCTTCATGCCTTCGGACTTCTCCTTTTTGAAGAGAGGAGTCTCGCCGCCGTGGCAGACGTCGCAGTTCCCCGCGACTTCGGCATGGACCTTATGCGGGAACTTGACGTTCCCGTTCTTGGCCTTGTCGAAGTCGATGAACTCCGGCGCCTCTTTCGTGTCGGCCTTGGCCTCCGCCTTGGGCGCCTCCTTCTTGTCCTCGGCTCGCGCCGGCTGCGCATAGATGTACGCCGCGGTCAACGCGCCGCAGATCACGAACAACGACCAGAATTTCCGCATGTCCTGTATCCCCCTTTATATTCAACGACTTCTTTGACCCTGCAACAAATGTGCCGAATACGCCGTAATATACCCCCCCCGGCACGAATGTTGCAATGCCTCCGGCCATGATCCTGGCCTTCGCCTCCTTGTTCTGCGTGATCCTCGCCGCGCACTTCCTGAGGATGGGCGCGATGTCCGGGGTCCTGGTCTGCCTCTCGCTGCCCGTCGTCGCCGCCCTGACGCGGGCGAGGTGGGCCCTGCGCAGCCTCCAGGCGGTGCTCCTCTTAGGCAGCCTGAGCTGGGTCGCGACCGCGCTTCGCCTCGCGGCGCAGCGACGCGCCGCGGGCGACCCCTGGCTGCGTATGGCGCTCATCCTCGGCACGGTGGCCGCCTTGTCCGCGCTCGCCGCCGTCCTCTTGAGCCGCCGTTCCGTGCTCGAGAGGTTCCCCGTCGCCCCCGAGCCCCCGGCCCCGTCGACGAAATAGGGCGTTGGCCGTTCTGTTGCTGGGACGGGAGGTCATGCGAAGACAAGACCTCCTTCCCCGACTGGCCTCCTACCTGAGCTCGATGGAGCTCACCGTTTTTTGCCTCATCGTCCTGATGATCCTGACCGTGGCGTGCACCCTCGCCCAGGTCAGCCTCGGCATCCACCAGGCCGTGGAACAGTATGTCCGCTCCTTCTTCGTCTGGTGGCGGCCCGAAGGCCTTCCCTTCGCCCTGCCCATCTTCCCTGGCGGCGGCCTGGCGGGCGGCCTGCTCGTGCTCAACCTCGGCATGGTCCAGTTCCGGCGCCTCGAGGTCTCCTGGCGCAAGGCGGGGCTGTGGATCATCCACTTCGGCATGGCGCTGCTCTTCATCGGCGAGTTCGCCACCGCGTTCCTCCAGGTCGAGAGCCACCTCACCATCGAGGAAGGCCAGACCATGAACTACAGCGTGGACCCGCGCCGCATGGAGCTGGCCGTGATCGACGCGACGGACGGCGACGCCGACGACGTCCGCTCCATCCCGACCTCCATGCTCAAGGAGCGCACGGAGATATCCGACGCGTCCCTCCCCTTCGCCCTGCGCGTCCAGTCCTACTACGAGAACGCCGAGCTTCGCATGCGCGGCTCCGACGACCCGCCCTCGATGGCCACCGCCGGGGTCGGCACCGGAGTGCTCGCGCGACCGGCGCCGCGTCCTCTCGGAGAGGAGCTGGACATCCCCGCCGCGCTCATCGAGCCCGTCGCGCGGGACGGCCGCAGCTACGGCGTCTTCCTGGTCTCCCCCAACCTCGGCGCGCCGCAGGAGTTCGTCCATGAGGGGCGGCGCTGGCTGATCTCCCTGCGTCCGAAGCGCTACTACATGCCGTTCTCCCTGACGCTCAAGGACTTCAAGCACGACGTGTATCCCGGCACCCAGATCCCGAAGAACTTCTCGAGCCTGGTGCGCCTGCTCGACCCGCGTTCCCAGGACGACCGCGACGTCCTCATCTACATGAACTCTCCGCTCCGCCACGGCGGCCTGACCTTCTACCAGGCGAGCTTCGGCAAGGACAACACCTTGTCCGTGCTCCAGGTCGTGCGCAACCCCTCCTGGACTTTGCCCTACATCTCGTGCGCGCTCGTGGCCATCGGCCTCCTCTGGCACTTCGGCCTGATGCTGCGTCGGACCCTCGGAGGACTGTCATGAGCACCCGCAACCTCTTCGCCGCCGTCTTCGCCTCGGCTCTCCTGCTCGCCGCCTGGCCCGCGATCAAGCCCGCGCCCCGCTCCGACTTCGACCTGGAGGGCTTCGGCCGCCTCCCTTCCCTCGAAGGGGGCCGCGTCAAGCCGATCGACACCTTCGCGCGCAACACCTTGCTCATGATCCGCAGCAAGCAGACCGTGCGCGTCGACGGGAAGTCCTTGTCCGCGACGCGCTGGCTCCTCGACTCCGCCTTCAAGCCGGAGACCTCGGACACCTACGCCGCCTTCGTCGTCGACGATCCCGAGGTCCTGGGCCTGGTCGGCCTCGCGCAGGGCAAGGGCCGATACTTCGCCTACTGGCAGCTGGAGCCGAAGCGCGACGAGATCAACCGCCAGGCGCAGGCCGCGGACGCGGTCCCTTCCGGCGCGCGGTCGCGCTTCCAGAACGCCGTGCTCGCGCTCGACCATCGGATGTCCACCTACGAAAGGGTCAAGAACACCTTCATGCCGTCCGGCCGGGGCGATCCCTCCGCCGAGCTCGCCTCCTTCCAGTCCCTCATGACGGAGGCCATGGGTCAGCTGAAGTCGGGCAAGCCCTCGAAGAAGACCGCCGAGATGATGGGCCGCCTCGACGCGAGCATGCGCGGCTATCAGTTCCTGGCCGAGGCCGCCGCCTTCAAGACCGTGCCGCCGCGCCGCGGCCAGCCGGAGGAGGCCTGGGCCAGCTTCGGGGAGGCCGTGCTCAGCCCCGGAGGCGCCCTCGACCTCCACCCCAGCGCGCCACTGTTCGCGCGCATGGCCAGCGCCTATCGCGCCGGCGACGCGGCCGCCTTCAACGCGGCCGTCGCCGCTCAGGCCGCGTGGGCCCGCGACGAGGCCCCCACGGCCTCCCGCCACGCCCGCGTCGAGGCCCTGTTCAACCGGGCCCAGCCGTTCATCTCGGGCATGACTTTGTACGTCATCGCCCTGCTGCTCGTCTTCGCCTCGTGGGCGACCCGCCGCGAGGACGTCGCCGTCTCGGCGCGCGCCGTCGTGTGGGCGGCGTTCGTCGTGCACACGCTCGGCCTTCTCGCCCGCACCGTACTCCAGGGCCGTCCGCCGGTGACGAACCTCTACTCTTCGGCGGTCTTCGTCGGCTGGGGCGCGGTGATGCTCGGCGTGATCGGAGAGCGCATCCACCGCCGCGGCTTCGCCGCCGCCGGAGCGTCGGCCGTGGGCTTCGCGACTCTCCTCATCGCGCACCATCTCGGCTCCTCCGGCGACACGATGGACGTGATGCGCGCCGTCCTCGACTCGAACTTCTGGCTGACGACCCACGTGATCACGATCACGATCGGCTACAGCGGGACCTACTTCGCGGGCCTGCTCGCCATCGCCTGGATCGTGCGCCGCCACGCCCTGCGCAAGCCCGACCCCGCGGACGACAAGGCTCTCGTCTCCCTGACCTACGGCGTCCTCGCCTTCAGCCTGTTCTTCAGCTTCATCGGCACCGTCCTCGGCGGCATCTGGGCCGACCAGAGCTGGGGCCGCTTCTGGGGCTGGGACCCGAAGGAGAACGGCGCTCTGCTGATCGTGCTGTGGAACGCGCTGATCCTGCACATGCGCTGGGCCGGCTTCGTGCGCGAGCGGGGCATCATGCTGATGTCCGTGTTCGGCAACGTGATCACGAGCGTGTCCTGGTTCGGCGTGAACATGCTCGGCATCGGCCTGCATTCCTACGGCTTCATGGACTCCGCGTTTTGGTGGCTGCTCGCCTTCAGCGTCAGCCAGCTGATGATCATCGCGCTCGGGGCCCTTCCGCCCCGCTTCTGGAGCCACGCCCGCCAGCTCGACGCCTAGACTCTATCGGTCGAGCGCCTTGAGCATCGTGCCGCGGCACGCCTGGCTCAGGAACAGGAGCACGGTGCAGTCCGAGGAGAGCTCCGCCGAGGACATGTGCACGTAGGTCATGATCGCGTACTTCTCTCCGGCGGTCTTGAGCTTGTCGACCGCCAGCTTCAGCAGCGCGGTCTTGGCGCCGACGACCATCTCCGGGGCGCTGAGTATGAAGGCCATCTCGCACGCGTCCGCCAGCGTGTTGGCGACGGCATGGATGACGATGTTCGAGATCTCGGCCACGCAGACGCTCTCGCGCGGCGGCGGCGCCCCGGGACGCGGCTTGCGCCCTTGCAGGAACGCGGCGGACAGCCCGGGCCCGCTCCGCTTGGGGAACATGAGCAGGAAGACCGCGCCCGACATGACCGCGAAAGCCCCGTAGTGCTCGGCGGCGTCCCGCTCGAGCATCGCGGCGACGTTCTCGATGGTGTCGGTGTTGATCGAGATCGACTGGGTCGACCAGGTCGTGTGCGAGACCTTCGCCAGCGAGTCCGCGCTCGCGGACACGCCGTCCGCGATGAGCTTGAGCAGCGCCTTCTGCGCCTCCTCCCGCTCCCCGCTCACGACGCGATCGCCTTGGCGACGGCCGCGGCGAACTCGGCCTCGCCGATGGGCTTGGCGACGAAGGCCGAAGCGCCGGCGGCCTCGACGGCCGCCTTCACCTTGTTCTGGGCGTTGCCGGATACGATGATGACCTTGGCCCGGGAGTCGATGCCCTGGATGGCCTTCAGCACGGTCAGGCCGTCGCCGCCGCCCACCACGCTCAACGAGAGGTCCAGCGTCACGAGGTCGGGCTTGTGCCGCGCGTAGGCCTTCTGCGCGTCCTCGGCGGATTCGGCCTCGGCCACGACCTGATGGCCGAGGGCGGCCAGCATGTCCGTGAGGATCATGCGGATCGCCTCGTTGTCGTCGATGATCAGCACGCGCAGCGGAGCACCCATGTCAGTTTCTCCCTCCCACCCCTTCGATTCTGCCAATATTGCCGCCTCGACGCAAAGGGTTCAGGGGCCTCAGCGCGCGGCGGACTGGGACTGCCAGAGGCGCGCGTACACGCCGCCCCGGGCGAGGAGCTCGGCGTGGGAGCCGACCTCGACGATCCTCCCGGCCGCGAGGACGACGATGCGGTCCGCGCCGGAGATGGTGGTGAGGTTGTGGGCGACGACCAGCGTCGTCGGCTTCGTGCCCGAGGCGCCCGAGGTGAGATGGTCCAGCGTCTCCTGGATCTCCCGCTCCGTCTTCTTGTCGAGCGCCGAGGTCGCCTCGTCGAGCAATAGCACGCGCGGCTTCTTGAGCAAGGCTCGGACGATGGCGACGCGCTGGCGCTGGCCGCCGGAGAGCGTCGCCCCCCCCTCGCCGACCCGGGTGTCGAGCCCGGCGGGGAACGCCGCGGCGTCGTTGACGAAGCCGGCCTTGGCCGCGGCGATCGCGGCGGAGAGCTCCGCGTCGGTCGCCGTCGGGCTGCCGTAGGTCAGGTTGTAGCGCAAGGTGTCGTCGAACAGCCGCGTCTCCTGCGGGACCTTGGCGATGACCTCGGACAGGGGCCCTTCGCCGGCCTTCGTCACGTCGGAGCCGTCGATGGTGATGCGTCCGCTCTGCGGGGTCCACAGGTTCTGGAGCAGCTTGAGCAAGGTGCTCTTGCCCGAGCCCGACTCGCCGACGAAGGCGACGGTCTCGCCGGGCTTGATGCTCAGGCTCAGCCCCTCGATGCCGCCCTGGCCGTCGGCGGCGTAGCGGAAGGACACCCCCTCGAAAGAGATCGCCCCGTTGCCGGCGGGCAGCGCCGCTCCCGCGTCGGCGGACGGCTTCTCCGCCAGCCACTCGCGGACCACTCCGGTCTCGCCGCGCGCGGTCTTGTATTCGAGCCAGCGGGAGGACAGGCCGTCGAAGGCGGACTTGATCGCGGCGGCGTAGAAGGTCATCACGACGATCGCGCCGATGGACAGGCCCATCGAGGCGGCGACGGCCCACGCGCCGACGATGTAGATGAGCTGCTTGGTGAAGAAATCGGTCAGCGCGCTCGAGAGCATGTGGGCGGTGCCCCCGACGCGGGCGTCCTCCTCGCCGATGTCGACGAGAGCCTGCGCTTTCGCTCGATACTTCCCGTTCTCCTTCTCCTCGCCGGCGAAGGTCTTCACCGTCTGGATGAGCTCGAGCGGCTCCTGGCCCTGGCGGCCGAGGTCGGCGCGGCGCAGGCTGAAGGTCGCGTACAGCTTCTCGCGCTTCTGGCCGAACCAGCCGTTGATCACCCCCAGTATGGGCAGCATGACGAAGACGACCGCGCCGGCGACGGGGTTGGCGGCCAGCAGCAGCCCGGTGGCGAGCGCGAGCGACACGATGTTCGCGGCGACGGGCACGCGGGAGTCGAGGTTCTTCTTGAGCAGGGCGTCGGCGTCCTCGCTCAGGCGGCTGGCCAGGCCCGCCGAGTCGTTCTTCATGTGGAAGTCCATGCCCTTGCCGTGCAGGCGGCCCATCAAGGTCTTGCGCACCGAGGCCAGCGCCTTGGCTCGAAGGACGCCTTGCTTCACGGCGTACAGGTACTGGACGCCGATCGCGAGCACGAGCGCGCCGACGGAGACCGCAGCGAGCGGCCACAGCCCGGCGCCGATGCCGCCGGCGCCGACGACGGACGCGGCGCCGTCGAGGAACTTCCCGAGGAAGTGCGAGCCTCCGATCCACAGCGAGTACTCGGTCAGAAGGAGGGCGGCCAGGCCGGCGAGGGCCTTGCGCGGGAGGAAGGGCCGCACCTCGGCGTCGCCGCGGATGTACTCCCCGATCTCGGCGAGGCCGGCGCGAACCTTGGACCAAAGGGACTTCTTCGCGGGCAAGGCTTCCTCGGAAGCGGCGGCGACGGCCTCCGTCTTGGACGCATCGGCCTCAGGAGCTTCCTCGGCGAGCTTGGCCTCGGAGGCCTGGGCATCATATCCGCCTTCCTTCCACAGGCGGGCGTAGCGGCCGCCGAGGGCGATCAGCTCGTCGTGCGAGCCGCTCTCGACGATGTTCCCCTTCTCGAGGACGTGGATGGCGTCGGCGCGGCGGATCGTGCTCAGACGGTGCGCGATGACGATGGTCGTGGGCTTGCGGCCGCCCTCGCCGGAGGTCATCGAGTCGAGAGCCTGCTGGACCTCGCGCTCGGTCTTGTTGTCGAGGGCGGAGGTGGCCTCGTCGAGGATCAGGACCGAGGGGTCGCGGAGAATGGCGCGGACGATGGCGACCCGCTGGCGCTCCCCGCCGGACAGGCGCCCGCCGCCCTCGGCCACCGGCGTGTCGAGGCCCTGAGGGAAGCGGGCCGCGTCGAGCGCGAACATCGCCCCCGCCTTGCGGATCGCGGCCTCGAGGCGTTCGGGGGTCGCGTCCTCGGCGCCGTACATCATGTTCTCGCGCAGGGTCCCGTTGAAGAGGCGGGTCTCCTGAGGAACGACCGCGAAGCGCGACAGCAGGCTCTTGCGGGTCACGCCCTTGATGTCCTTGCCGTCGACGGAGATCGTCCCTTCGTCCGCGTCCCACATGCGCAGCAGGAGGCGCGTGATCGTGCTCTTGCCGGAGCCGGTCTCGCCGACGAACGCGACCGTCTGGCCCGACATGATGTCGAAATCCACGCTCTTGAGCACCGGCTCGGCCTGGCGCGAGGGGTAGGCGAAGCGCACGCCGCGGAAGGACACCTCGCCGGCGCCGCGCGGCAGGTCGACGGCGTTCCTCGCGTCGACGATGGCCGGCGTGCGCATCAGCAGCTCGCGCACCGACTCCGACGCCTTCGCGTTTCGCTTGTAGCGCAGGTACAGGCTCGTGAGGCCGGTGAAGGCGTACTTGGCGAAGCCCGCGAACAGCGCGAGCTGGGCGATCTGGCCGAAGGTCAGCCCCCACGCCGCGGCGAGCGCGACGCCGCCGAGGATGTAGATCAGGTGCTTGGTGAAGAACTCGGTGAGGCCGCCGGCGATCAGGCCGTATTTGGCCGTCAGGCGCGCCTCCTGCTCGGCGAGGTCCGCGGCGCCGTCGGCCATCTTCCCGTAGCGCGACAGCTCCTGCTCGCGGGCGCCGAAGGTCTTGACCGTCTCGGCCTGCTGGATGCTCTCCTGCGACTGCTTGAGCATGTCGGCCTTCTGCTCGAGGGCCTTCTTGCCGACCTCGCCGATCTTGTCGCCGAAGCGGCTCGACAGCCAGCCGAGCGCGGGGATCACGGCGAAGGCGGCGACGCTCAGCGCGGGGCTCGTGTACAGCATCATGCCCACGCCGAAGGTGAAGTGCAGGGCGTAGTGCAGCAGGGACAGGCGCGTGTCCACGTTCTTGTTCGAGAGGTAGTTCGGGTCGTTGAGCAGGCGCCCGGCGAGCTTGCCCGAGCCCTGCGCGAGGTGGAAGTCCATCTCCTGGTTCAGGAGGCTGCGCTGCAGCGCCGCGCGGTACTCGCGCGTCGAACGCAGGCCGGCGAGGCGGGACTGCACCGCGTGGCCGCGTTCGACCCAGGCGTAGGCGAGCGACGACAGGATCAGGGCGCCGGAGAGGATCGCGAGCGGGACCATGTGCGCGGCGAGGCCGGTCTTGGCCGCGATGGCCGCGGTGTCGAGCAGGGGTCCGATGATGAAGGCCATGCCGATCGAGAGCACCGCGTCGAAGACGAGGAGAAGCTGCGCCTTGCGCATCGAGGGCTTCGCGTCGCCGAGCAGGGGCTCGAGCTCCCTGTCGCCCGTCGCCATGCCCTTGACGTCCGTGCCGAAGCCCTTGAGCGCCGCGCGCGACTTGCCGAGCATGGTGCGCACGCGCCCCGGCTGGGCCGCGACCGGCTCCAGCGCCGCGGCGACCTCCTGGCCGTCGAAGGCCTTGCGGGCCTCGGCGGAGGACTGCTCGGAGCTCTTCTTCTCTCCCCCCTCCGACGCGGCGGGTAGCTGCATCGCGCGCAGGGCGGCGTAGGAGCCTTGGGGAGCGGCGGCGACCGGTTTGGCGGCGACGGGCTTCGCCGCCGAGATCGGGGTGATGGCCAGCGGCTTGGCCGCGGGCGCAACATGCGCCTGCGCGGCCGGCGCGACGGAAGGCGCCGGCAGGGGCGTCAGGCCGGAGAGCGAGGGCGCGAGGCTCGGAGCGTTCGTGAAGGCCGGGGCGCCGATCCCGGTCTGCGGCAGCACGGGCACGCCGGTCATCCCGGCGGGCGCCCCGACCGTCACGCGCGCCGTCTGCGCCCAGACCGGCCCGCCCGAGAGGGCGGCCATGGTCATGGCCAGCAACGACGCGATCGCGCGGCTCGGCTTGCTCATCCCAATGAGTATGACGGCTGTCATGCGACCCCACAGGGGTCCGGGGACCCCTCTTTTATAGGGTCCTATGGCCCAACGCGAATTCGACGAATTTGCGAGCCTGACACTGGAAATCGGTCCGTCGTGAAACCGTCGAGTTTTGGTATCATTTGGGAAGGTTTTCCAGGGAGGAATCACCATGGGCGGGCATTCACACTGGGCGAACATCAAGCACAAGAAGGGCGCGGCCGACGCCAAGCGCGGCAAGGCCTGGACGAAGCTGTCGCGCGAGCTGTCCATCGCGGCCAAGCTCGGCGGCGGCGACCCGACCGCCAACCCCCGCCTGCGCAAGACGATCGAGGACGCCCGCGCGGTGCAGATGCCCAACGACACGATCAAGCGCGCCATCATGCGCGGCACCGGCGAGCTCGAAGGCGCGGCCTTCGAGGAGCTCACCTATGAGGGCTACGGCCCCGGCGGGGTCGCGATGCTCATCGAGTGCACCTCCGACAGCCGCAACCGCACGCGCACCGACCTGCACACCATCATCGCCAAGGCCGGCGGCGCCCTCGCCGCGCCGAACTCGGTCGCCTGGATCTTCAAGTCCAAGGGACTGATCACGGTCAAGCAGGAAGGCGCGCTCACCGAGGACGGCGTGATGGGAGCGGCGCTCGACCTGGGAGCGGAGGACTTCAAGGTGGACGGCGACATCTTCGAGATCTACACCGCCCCCAACGACCTCGTCAAGGTCAAGGACGGCCTCGTCGCGCAGAAGATCGTCCCCGCGACCGCCGAGGTCACGATGATCCCCGACAACGTCGTCGCCGTCGACGAGAAGCACGCCCCGCAGGTGCTCAAGCTCATCGAGCTGCTCGAGGCCCTCGACGACGTCAAGAACGTGTACGCCAACTTCGACATCTCCGACGCCGTGATGGAGAAGATGGCCGCTTGATCCTGGGAATCGACCCGGGGCTGCACGAGACCGGCTGGGCCGTCCTGGACGGAGCGCCCGCGTCCCCCCGCCTCGTCGCGTCCGGCGTGATCCGGACCTTGCCCGGCCTGGAGCTGGGCGAGCGCCTCAAGGCGATCCACGCGGAGCTCGCCGTCGTGCTCGCGGGGCACAGGATCGAGTCGTGCGCGATCGAGGAGATGTTCTTCACGACGATCGCCCACACCGTGCGGGCGACTTTGCAGGCGCGCGGCGTCGCGCTGCTCGCGATCGCGCAGTCCGGCCGCGGGGTGACGGAGTACAACCCGAAGACGGTCAAGCTCTCGCTCACGGGCTCGGGCCGCGCCGAGAAGGCGCAGATGCAGACCGTCGTGCAGAAGGCTCTCGGCTTGAAGGACAAGCTCCGCCCCAACGACGTGGCCGACGCGGCCGCGATCGCGCTGTGCCACCTGCGCGCGGGGCGCGGCAAGGGCCTGCGCGTGCTCGACTCGTGGGGCGCGAAGCGATGATCGCCTCCCTGCGCGGCCTCGTGCTGACCAAGGACCTCGAGAGCGTGGTGCTCGAGGTCGGCGGCGTCGGCCACGAGATCAACGTGACCTCCGCGACCGCGTCGCGCCTGCCCGCCTCCGGCGGCGAGGCCCTGCTCTTCATCGTCTCCTCGTACGCGATGTACGGCGGCGGCGAGACCCTGTACGGCTTCCTCTCCGCGCCGGAGAAGGCGATGTTCTGCGCCTTCCGCGACGAGATCCCCGGCACCGGCGCCAAGAAGGCGCTCGAGTACCTCGACAAGGCCTCGAAGTCTTTGCCCGATTTCCGCCGCGCCGTGATGGACCGCGACGAGAAGCTGCTGTGCGCCGTGTTCGGCTTCACCAAGAAGACCGCGACGAAGATCGTCGACGCGCTCAAGGGCAAGATCGACGAGGTCCGCGTCGCCGGCGCGCCGCACCTGGCGGCCTCCGGCGGCTCGATGCCGTCCACCGGCTCCTGGAGCCAGGCGCTCAACGCGCTGGAAGCCCTGGGCTACAAGTTCGCCGACGCGCGCACGGCGCTCCAGGCCCTGGCCGAGGAGCACGGGGGCAAGGACGTCCCCACCGAGCAGCTCGTGCGCCAGGCGCTCAAGAGGCTCTGACATGGCCAAGCCCGACGAGATCCTCAACCCCGCCGCGCTCCCCGCCGAGGAGGGCGCGGACCGCGCCCTGCGCCCGAAGACGCTCGAGGAGTTCATCGGCCAGGACTCTCTGAAGGAGAACCTCAAGGTCTTCATCAAGGCCGCCAAGCAGCGCGGCGAGCCGCTCGACCACTGCCTGTTCTACGCGCCGCCCGGTCTGGGCAAGACCACGCTGGCCAACATCCTGGCGCGCGAGATGGGCGTCAACCTGCGCACCGCCTCGGGCCCGATCCTCGTGCGCGTGGGCGACCTGGCCGCCCTGCTGACGGACATCTCCGAGGGAGACGTCTTCTTCATCGACGAGATCCACCGGCTCAACGCCGTCGTCGAGGAGGCCCTGTATCCGGTGATGGAGGACTACACCTTCTTCATCTCGACGGGCAAAGGCCCCGCTTCGTCCACATTGAAATTGGCCGTTCCCCGGTTCACGCTCGTCGGCGCCACCACGCGATCCGGTCTGCTGACGGGACCGCTGCGCGACCGGTTCGGCATCGTCGCTCAGCTCGGGTTTTATGGCCCCGAGGAGCTGCGCCGGATCGTCCTTCGCTCCGCCGGCCTGCTCGGCATCAAGACCGACCAGGACGGCGCTGACGAGATCGCGCGCCGCTGCCGCGGGACCCCCCGCATCGCCAACCGTCTCCTGCGTCGAGTCCGGGATTTCGCCCAGGTGGACGGCGGCGGCAGGATCGACGGCGAGGTCGCGCGCCACGCCCTGTCGAAGCTCGAGGTGGACGCCGAGGGCCTGGACCCGATGGACCGCCGGCTCTTGCGCGCCGTCATCGAGAAGTTCGACGGCGGCCCCGTGGGCGTCGAGAACCTGGCGATCGCCGTCAGCGAGGAGCTCGACACCGTCACCGACGTCGTCGAGCCGTTCCTCATCCAGGCGGGCTTCCTCGCGCGCACTCCGCGCGGCCGCACGGCCACGCCCAAGGCGTACGCGCACCTCGGCCTCAAGGCCCCGCGCCGGGCGCTCGACCTGTTGTGATCGTCACGGCGCTCCTCCTTCTGGCGGCCTGCGCTCCGGCCGAAGCCGGGACCGTCCAGGTCGCCATCGTGCGCCAGGCCGGCTCGGCCAGGATCGTGCCCGAGGGCAAGGTCCTGGTCTCCCAGCCCGGCGCCAAGAGCACGCCCTTGGAATGGAAGGGCGAGCTGACCTTGCGGCCGCGCGAAGGCGGCCTGCGGCTGGCGGACCTTCGGCTTAAGACCGAGACCCGGCTCGTCCCGTCCGAGGGCGCCCGCATCCGCGTGGGGCCGAACTTCTACCGCGGCGCGCTCATCCTCCGCCTCGACCCCGGCCAGACCGTGACCATCGTCGAGGAGGCCTCGGTCGAGGAATACCTCGAGGGCGTCCTGCCGCACGAGATGGACCCGAACTGGCCCCTCGAGGCGCTCAAGGCCCAGGCCGTCGTCGCCCGGACCTTCACCTACGCGAACCTGGGCAAGTTCCGCAAGGACGGCTTCGACCTGACCGCGGACACGCGCTCCCAGGTGTACAAGGGCATGACCGCGGTCAACGAGAACGTGCGCGCCGCCGTGCGCCAGACCCGCGGCGAGGTGCTGGGCTTCAACGGCAAGCTCCTGCGCGTGTACTACCACGCCTGCTGCGGGGGTGCCACCACCGACGCGGGAGCGGCGTGGGGCGGCTCGGAGGAGATCCCGCGCCCGCTGCGCGGCGTGCGCGACCCGTGGTGCGCGACGTCCCCGCACATGAAGTGGATCGCGTACTTCGCCTGGGCCGACCTGACGGCGGCGATCTCGGAGCGGCAGATGCTCAACAGCCCTCTGAAGAGCCTTCGCATCGGCGCGCGCGACGCGGCCGGCTACGTGCGCACCTTCCTCGTCCGCAGCGGCGGCGAGAGCGTCGTGGTGAAGGCCTCGGAGCTCAGAGGCTCGCTCGGCGCGGGCGAGATGAAGAGCGTGCGCATCCGGAGCGTGAACCTGCTCAAGAAGGGCGTCGAGTTCATCGGCGGCGGCTCCGGGCACGGCGTGGGCCTGTGCCAGTGGGGCGCGCGGCTGCAGGCCGAGAAGGGGCGCAACTACGACAAGATCCTGACCTTCTATTTCCCCGGCTCCACCTTGTCCGAGGTGGACGAATGAGCCTGCCGCTCTCCGACTTCGACTACGAGTACCCCGAGTCCCAGATCGCCACCTCGGCCGCGGAGCCTCGCGACTCGGCGCGCCTGATGGTCCTCGACCGCGCGGGCGGGAAGATCGAGCACGCGATCTTCCGTGACCTGCCCCGCTTCCTGCGTCCCGGGGACTGCCTCGTCGTCAACCGCACCAAGGTCATGCCCTGCCGGCTGTTCGGGAAGAAATCGACCGGCGGCAAGGCCGACCTCCTGCTGGTGCGCGAGCTGGCTCCCGATACCTGGGCCGCGCTCGCCTCCGGCTTCAAGGCCGGGCAGTCGCTGGAGTTCCCGGGCGGGATGAGCGCCACGGTCGAGGGCCTGACCGAGGAGGGCGAGTACCGCCTCAAGTTCGCGACCGCCGACCTTCGCCCGTATCTCGCGGAGCACGGCCTTCCCCCCTTGCCGCCCTACATCGCCAAGAAGCGCGTGCCCTCGCGCGCGGACGCGGCGCGCTATCAGACGGTGTACGCGCGCGACGACGGCTCGATCGCCGCGCCGACCGCGGGCATGCATTTTACGCCCGACCTCATGAACGAGCTTGAAAGGTCGGGCGTAAAATTCGCTTTCATAACCTTGCATGTGGGACGCGGGACCTTCCGGCCGATCACGAGCGAGGACGCCTCCGCTCACGTGATGCTCGCCGAGCGCTACGAGCTCGAGGCCGGCGAGGCGCGCGTCATCGCCGAAGCGCGGGCCAAGGGCGGACGCGTCATCTCCGTCGGGACGACGACCACGCGGACCTTGGAGACGCTCGCCGGGCGTCCGGAGGGCTTCGGCCCCGGATCCGGAGAGAGCGCCCTGTACATCACGCCCGGCTTCCGCTTCCGCGGCATCGACGCCCTGATCACGAACTTCCATCTTCCCCGCTCGACGCCGCTGCTGCTGGCCAGCGCCTTCGCGGGGCGCGAGCGGCTGCTCGCCGCCTACCGCGAGGCCGTCGGTCTCGGCTACCGCCTGTATTCCTTCGGCGACGCGACTATTGTAATATAGGTAACATGGTCTATTTTCCTGTTTGGGTTGGGTTGATCCTGGGGACGCTCGCCGCCTCGCCGGCGCGCGCCGAAGGCGACGACGCCTTCGAGTTCTTCCGCGAGGAGGCGAAGGTCTACACGGCCTCCCGACGGGCGGAGTCCGCCTGGCGCGCGCCCGTGGCCGTCGACGTCGTCACCGCCGAGGATATCCGTGCCTACGGCTACGCGAGCCTCGCCGACGTCCTTCGCTTCCGCGCCGGACTCGACGTCTATGACGCGCGCTCCGCGGACGGAAGCCGCTCGATCATCTCCGCCCGAGGTTTCACCCGGGATTTCACCGCCGAGATGCAGGTGCTGGTCGACGGGCGTTCCGTCTACTCGCCGTTCCTTGGCGGCGTCTATTGGGCGAGCCTGCCCGTCCAGATGCAGGACATCGAGCGCGTGGAAATCGTTCGCGGACCCAACGCGGCGCTGTACGGATCCAACGCGGCGCTCGGCGTCATCAACATCATCACCCGGAAGCCCGGGAAGGCGCCCGCCGGGGCCGTATCGGCCCGAGGAGGCAATCGTTCCCTCGCGACAGCAGAAGCCGCGGAGGCCGGAGCGCGGCTCGGCGGCTTGCGCGTCAGCCATTCCTACGAGGAGGCGCCCGGCAACCCGGCGCCCAACGGCGTCGGCGATGCGAACGATTTCCTGCACTCCAACAAGCTGAACTTCCGCGCCCGCCTCGCGCCGGACGAGGCGACCGAGTTCGAGTTCCTGGGCGGCGGCTCCTGGCAGACCCTCGGCGTGCCGGGGTACACCGTGAACACGCGCGCGTCGCATACGCACGACTTCCAGCAGCTGCGCGCCGCGAGGGAATCCGACTCGGCGGGCTCGATCGAGGCGGTGGTCTCCCGCTCGGAGTTCCGCCTCGCCGAGGATCGGTTCCTCTCCCGGCCGGTCGATCTGCGCGCCTATCAATACGACGCGGAGGCCCTGCATCGGATGGAATGGGTCGGCGGGAGCGCCCACTCCGTCGTGGGCGGCAGCTGGCGGCTGTCGGGAGTATACTCCGACCAGCTGTTCTCCGGGCGTCCCTCCCAGCAGAACCGGGTCGTGCGAGGGTTCACCCACCAATCCTTGCAGCTGACCGATCGTTTGACCGCGGCGGCCGGCTTCTCCGTGGAGGATTCCCGCGTGGGAGGGCTTCAGCCGGCCTGGCAGGCCGCGGCGCTCTTCTCTCCTCGCGACGACCAGACGTTCCGCCTCACGTACGCGCGTGCGCCGACGATGCCCCCCCTCTTCAATAAGTACGGTGACTTCGTGCTGGGCGCGACGAGATTCGTCGGCAATGAGGATCTCCCGCCGCAGCAGCTGTCCTCCTGGGAGACGGGCTGGACATGCCGGGCCCTGGGCGGCGCGTTGAAATCCGATGTGACCCTTTACTACATGGAGATCAAGGACCGCATCTTCAGCTACATCCAGAGCGCGGGGCCGCCGCGCGTCACCGCATACGACAACCGCAACCGGGCCTCGGCCCGCGGCGTCGAGTTGGCCGAGGAGTACGCCTTCTCCTCCGGACGCGCGGTCTTCGCCAACTACACTTTCGAGAAGATCCAGGACGACAAGGGGCCGACGGACACCTTCGCCACTGATCTGCGGCGCGGGACCCCGTCGCACAAGCTCAACGTCGGAGGCCGGGCGCTCCTCGGACGAGGCTTTGCCGGGACCGTCCTTCTCGCCTATAAGGACGCCTACGACGCGAACTCGTCGAACCGGGGCACGCGCCGGCCGATCCCGCGCTCCTTCCGCCTGGACGCGCGCGCCTCGTGGACGCCGCGGCCGGGGTGGGAGCTCTTCCTCGCCGGCATGGACCTGCTCCAGCCCTACCGGGTCGAATCCGCCGACGGGACCGCCTCCCCGCGACGCTTCGAGGGCGGCGTGAGCGCAAGGTTCGGCCTTTGAGGGCTCTCCTCCTGCTGGCGCTGGCCGCGGTCCCCGCCTCCGCCCAGGACGACGCCTTCGATTTCTTCCGGGAGGAGGCGATGGTCAGCGTCGCCTCGCGCCGGCCGGAGGCCGCGTGGCGGGCGCCCGTGGCCGTCGACGTCGTCACCGCGGAGGAGATCAAGGCCTACGGCTACACGAGCCTGCCCGACCTCCTGCGCTTCCGCGCGGGCATGGACGTCATCTGCGCCCGCTCCGCCGACGGGAACCGGGCCATCGTCTCCGCCCGCGGCTTCTCGCGGGATTTCGTCGCCGAGATGCAGGTGCTCGTCGACGGGCGTTCCGTCTATTCCCCCTTCCTCGGCGGCGTCTACTGGGCGAGCCTGCCCGTCCAGATGCAGGACATCGAGCGCGTCGAGATCGTGCGCGGCCCCAACGCGGCGCTGTACGGCTCGAACTCGGCCCTGGGCGTGGTCAACATCGTCACCCGCAAGCCGGGGGCCAAGCCGTCCGGCAGCCTCTCGGCCCGCGCCGGCGACCGCATGCACGCGACGGCCGAGGCCGCTGAGGCGGGCGGGCGGCTCGGCGGCCTGCGCGTCAGCCACACCTTCCAGCAGATCACCGGCAACCCGGGACCGTCAGGCGTGGGCGAGGCCAACGACTATCTTCACTCCAACAAGCTCAACGTCCGCGCCCAGCTGATCCCGAACGAGGCGACGGAGCTGGAGGCGCTGGCCGGCGGCTCCTGGCAGACGCAGGGCATCCCGGGGATGGTCCCCGTCCAGCGGGCGAGCCGTTCCGAGGATTTCGAGATGCTGCGGGCCGTGAGGAAGCTTGAATCCGCCGGGGCGCTCGAGGCCGCCATCTCCCGAGCGGCGATGGACGTGTCCGCCGATCCCCTGTTCGCCGGGACGGTGGACGTGAGGACGTATCAATACGACGCCGAGCTCATGCACCGCATCGGCTGGGCCGAGGAACGCGTGAACTCCGTCGTCGGCGCCGGCTGGCGCCTGACCGGCGCCTACTCCGACCAGACCTTCGCCGGCCATCCGGCGCAGCAGAACGAGATCACCCGCGGGTTCACCCATCATTCGGCCGAGATCACCGACGATCTGACCGCCGTCGCCGGCGTCTCTCTCGAGGACTCTCAGGTGGGCGGCCTGCAGACCTCCTGGCAGGCGGCGGCGCTGTTCTCCCCGCACGAGGACCACGGCCTTCGGCTCTCGTACGCGCGCGCGCACACGATGCCGCCGCTGTTCAACAAATTCGCCGACTACCGGCTGTCGGCGCCCATCCGGTTCGTGGGCAACGCGGAGCTGAAGCCGCAGCGGTTGTCCTCCTGGGAGGCGGGCTGGCGCAGCCGGTCCCGCGACGGCGCCCTGAGCTCCGAGCTCGCCGTCTACCGGCTGGAGATCGACGACCGCAACTTCCCCTTCGTCCGGACGCCGGGAGCGCCGAGCGTCGTCAGCTACGACAACCGCAACCGCGCCACGGCCTGGGGCGTCGAGCTGTCCGAGGAGTACACGTTCTCCCCGGGGCGCGCGGTCTTCGCCAACTACACATTCGAGAGGGTCCGCGACGACAAGGGGCCTACCGACGTGTTCCGCACCGACCTGCGCACCGGGACGCCGGTGCACAAGCTCAACATGGGCGGCCGGACGCTCCTGGGCCGCGGCTTCGGCGCCTCCGCCCTGCTCGGCTACAAGGACGCCTACGACGCGAACTCGTCCACCCGCGGCACCCGCCTCGCGGTCGAGCGCTCCTTCCGGCTCGACGCGCGCGTGTCCTGGTCGCCGCGCCCCGACTGGGAGCTCTTCATCGCCGGGCTCGACCTCCTCCAGCCGTACCGCGTCGAATGGGCCGACGGGACGGTCCTGCCGCGCCGCTTCGAGGGCGGCGTGACGAAGAGGTTCGGCCTGTGAGGATCGCTCTCCTCCTGATGGCCCTCTCCGGTGCGGCCGCCACGGGCGGGAGCCCCGCGCCGCCCGTCGCGGTCCTGTCCTCGGATTCCGTTCACTACCGCCAGGCCCTCGACGGGTTCACCGAAGCGTGGGGCTCGACGGTGACGGTCGTCTCCGCCGGCCAGCTCCCTCCGCCCCAGGCGTGGGCCTTCGTGGCCATCGGCAGCAAGGCCGCGGCGCGCCGCTGGCCGCGGGACGCCGTGGTGGTCTCTTGCCTCGCCCCGTCCGCCTCGGCGGGCGACGCCGCGGCTCTGACGCGCGTGTCCTTGCTCCCCGATCCCGCGATCCTCGTCTCGCGCCTGCGCGCCCTCGCCCCGAAGCTCCATGTCCTGCGGGTCCTCTGGACCTCGGAGTCGTCCCGGGGCGACACCGAGGCGCTCGTGGCCGCCGGCGAGAACCAAGGCCTGGTCGTGCTGTCGGAGCGCATCGATCCGCCTTCGCTCCTGCCCCAGCGGCTTCGCGAGCTCGGCGACCCGACGGACGCTCTCTGGCTCATGCCCGACCCGGCGCTCGTCAACGAGCAGAGCTTCGCCACCGTGCGCGAGTACGCCGCGGCGCGCAAGATCCCTTTCTTCGGCCCGACCGAGGGCTTGGCCGAGCGCGGCGCCGCCGCCACGGTCTCGGTGACCTTCCACGAGATGGGCCGCGCCGCGGCCCTGGCGCTGCGCGCGAAGCTGAGCGGACGCCCCGGGCCGGAGACGGTCCGCGCCGCGCGGGTGACCGTCACGGTCAACGCCGCGGCCGCGCGCGCGGCCGGCCTCGGCCCCAGATTCGAAGGGGCCGATAAAATCCTTCCGTGAAGCCGAGATGAGCCCGAGCCGGCCCGGGTAAAAGGTAGAATCCCGGCGTGGCATTCACGATCGAGGCGAAGGACGGCCTGGCGCGGGCGGGCTGGCTCGACACCCCCCACGGGCGGGTGGAGACGCCGGTGTTCATGCCCGTGGGCACGCAGGCGAGCGTCAAGGCCCTCGACTCCGACGACATGCGCCGGCTCGGCGCGAACGCGATCCTCGCCAACTCCTACCACCTGTACCTCCGTCCCGGCGTCGAGACCGTGCGCGCCGCGGGCGGGCTGCACAAGTTCATGGACTACGACGGGTTCATCCTCACGGATTCGGGAGGGTTCCAGGTCCTGAGCCTGTCCGACCTGCGCGAGATCGACGACGAGGGCGTCACCTTCCGCTCCCACCTCGACGGCTCCAAGCACCGTCTCACCCCCGAGTCCGTCATCGCGGTCCAGGCGGGCCTGGGCTCCGACGCCTGGACCACGCTCGACGAGTGCCCTCCGTACCCGTGCTCGGAGGCCGAGGCGTCTCAAGCTCTTGAGCGTACGCTCAAGTGGCACGACCGCTCCGTGCCCGCCGTCGCCGCGGCGCGCGCCGCGGGCTCGAAATGCCTCTTCTTCCCCCTGTTCCAAGGCGGTCTTCATCCGTCGTTGAGGAAGCGCTCCGCCGAGCACCACAACGCGTCGCCCGCCGACGGCATCTCGATCGGCGGCTTCATGGTCGGCGAGGACAAGGAGACGACCTGGCGGATGCTGACGGAGACGACGGCGCTGCTGCGCGAGGAGCGGCCGCGCTACCTCATGGGCGTGGGCACGCCGCTCGACCTGTGGGACTCCATCGCCTGCGGCATCGACATGATGGACTGCGTCTATCCCACCCGCGTCGCGCGCACCGGCCACGTGATGGCCAGCGGCGGCAAGTTCAACGTGACCAACTCCCGCTTCCGGCGCGACTTCACGCCGCTGGACCCGGAGTGCTCCTGCTTCGTCTGCGCGCGCTACACGAAGGCCTACCTCGGCCATCTGCTGCGCTGCAAGGAGCTCGCCGCCTACCGCCTGCTCTCCTACCACAACCTCCACTTCATGGAGCAGACCACGATCGCCATCCGCAAGGCGATCCGGGAGGGCCGCTTCGAGTCCGCGCGCGCCGCGTTCCGGGAGCGCTACGCGGAAAAGAAGTGAAGCCGGCCGTCCGCGTCGACGCGGCGGCCGCCGGCGGCCTCGCCGCCCTCGCCGCCTTCGCGCTGCGTGAGTCCCTCTTCTCCGGCCTCGTCGCGACCGGACGCTTCAACGACATCGCGGCGCAGTTCGCGGCGTGGCGGCAATGGGGCTTCGCCGAGATCTCCGCGGGACGCTTCCCGCTGTGGAACCCCTACGCCTTCGGCGGCCATCCCTTCCACGGCGCCTTCGAGCCCGCGCTCCTCTATCCGCCGAACTGGCTGCACCTGGCGCTGTCGAACGAGTCCGCGCTCGAGGGGGTCCTCCTCCTCCACGTCTGGCTCGCCGGGGCGCTGACCTACGCCTGGTCCCGGCGGCGCGGCGCGAGCCCGGCGGGCTCCTTCGCCGCCGGCGCGGCGTTCATGTTCTGCGGGCCGTTGTTCCTCCGCCTGTACGCGGGGCACCTGCCCTACCTGTGTTCCGCGGCCTGGCTGCCGGGGCTGCTGCTGTGCGTCGACGAGCTGCGCCGCGCGCCGTCGGCGCGCTGGGCCGCGGCCGGGGCCGTCGTCTCGGCGATGATCGTCCTCGCCGGGAACCCCCAGGCCGCGTGGCTGAGCGCGCTGAGCTCCGGTCTGTGGGCGGCGGCGGGCCTGCCCCCGCGCAAGCGCCGCGCGGCGTACGCGCTGGCCCTGGCCGGGGTCGCCGTGGGCGGCGCGGCGCTGTCGGCGGCGCAATGGCTTCCCGGCCTCGACGCCGCCGCCGGCTCCACGCGCTGGGGCGGCCTGGCTCCGGAGCAGGCCGCGAGCTTCTCCCTCAAGCTCCGTGACCTGCCCTCCCTGGCCGTCCCGTCCGCCTTGTCCGGCGGCCTGCGGGACGCCGGCTCCGGGTTCTACTGGGAGTCCTGCCTCCACCTCGGCGCCGCCGCGCTGGCCCTGGCGCTGTGGGCGGGGCTCCGGCGGGAAGGGCGCGCCGCCCTCGCCGTCGCCTTCGTCCTGCTCGTCCTCGCGTTCGGGCCCGAGGCCCCGCTCGCCGGCCGGGCCTTCTCCGCGCTGCCGTTCTCCGGCCTGTTCCGCGCCTCCGTCCGCCTCGCCCTTCCGGCCTGCGCGTTCCTGAGCCTGCTCTGCGCGCTGGGCCACGACGAAGCGGTCAAGCGCCTCGGGCGTTGGAAGCCGGCGCTCATGCCCCTGGTCGTCCTCGAGTGCCTGTTCTTCGCCTCGCTCAACGCCGCCGCCGAGCCCGTGCGCCGGGAGTTCCCCCTCGAGTGGAAGGCGGCGATCGCGGAGATGCGCGCCGGCGAGCGCGCCGTCTTCGACATGCGCACGGACCCCGACGCGGGGCTCGTCGCGGGCGTCCCCGAGGTGTGGGGCTACGGCCAGCTCGTGCCGCGGCGCTGGGCGGAGCTGCTCTTCGCGACCCAGGGCTATTCGCCCGACGCGGCGGGCGCGAGCCTGATCATCCGCCGGGACCATCGCCTCATGCGCCTGCTGCGCGCGCGTTTCGTGCTCCGTCGCGGCGACCCGGCGGTCAAGCGCCTGGCCGAGCCCCTCCCGCGCCTGCTCCTCGTCCGCTCCTGGACGCTCTCCCGCGGCCGCGACGAGACCTTGGCGGCCTTGCTCGACCCCGCCTTCGATCCGGAGAAGACCGTCGTGCTCGAGTCGCCGCCGTCGCCCGAGCCCGACCCGAAGGGCCGCGGCGGCTCCGCCCGGGTCGTCGACGAGGACCCGGGCGCCCTCGCCATCGAGGCCGACCTCCCGTCTCCCGCGGTGCTCGTGCTCGCCGACGGCTGGGCCGAGGGCTGGCGCGCCGACGCCCTCGAGGGCTCCTCGCAGGACCGCTACGCGGTGATGCCGGCCGACCACGCCCTGCGCGCGATCCCGCTCGCGGCGGGCAAGCACCGCTTCGTGCTGCGCTACGCGCCGGAGTCCTGGGCCGCGGGCGCCGTCGCGAGCCTCGCGGCGTGGGCGTGCCTCGTCGCATGGGCGGTGTTCCTGTGACGCGTCCCGCGGCGCGCGAAGACGCGAAGATCGCCGCGGGCGTCTTCGCGGCGCTGTCCGTCCTGTTCTGGCTCGGGCGCTCCCGCTCCTACGGCATGGGCGACAGCCCGCAGCACGTCCTGTCGGCCTTGCTCTGGGCGGTCCCGCATCCGCCCGGCTACCCGCTTCAGACGGCGTTGGGCTGGCTGTGGTCGCGGCTTCCGTGGAGCGATCCCGGCGCTGCGGTCAACGGCCTCTCCGGAATCTTCTCGGCGGCCGCGGCGGCGGCGCTTTACCTCCTGCTCCGCCGCGGCGGCGCGCGGAAGGCGGCGGCCCTGACGGGCGCGGCCTTGATGGCCCTCTCGCCCCTGTTCTGGTATTACGCCCTCGTCGCCGAGGTCCGCGCGCTCAACGATCTGCTGGCTCTCTCCTCCGCCCTGTGCGCCTTCTCCTGGTCGCGCGACGGCAAGCCGTCGCGCCTGCTCGCCTTCGGGTTCCTCTTCGGCCTCGGCCTCTCCCATCATCCCACCTTCGTCTTCCTCGTGCCGGCCTACGCCGCGTGGCTGTCGGCGCGCCGTCCGTCGGCCCGGCTCGCCGCCGGGGCGTTCGCCGTCGCCGCGGCCGGGCTGGCGGGGCCCTACCTCCTCCTCGGCCTGCGCCTGAGCCTCGGCGATCCCGCCTATAACCTGTTCGAAGTGCGCGGCTGGTCCGACCTGTGGCCGCTGTTCACCCGCGAGCGTCTCGGCGGCCCTTTGCGCATGGCGGGCGGCGCCCCTCTGCTCGGCTCGGTCCGCTTCGACCTCGGGGCCTTCCTCACTCACGCCGGCTGGCTCCTGTCCTCGCTCTGGACGCACGCCGGGCCGGTCTCCCTCGTCCTCGCGACCGCCGGCGCCTCCGCGCTGCGGCGGGAGTCCCGGCGGGACCTCGCGGCCTGGACGCTGTGGTTCGCGGCGGCGGCCGGCGTCTTCCTCGCCTTCAGCAGCCAGCAGATGCCGGCCGTCGACCCGGAGTATGCCCGCGCGGTGGCGGCGCGCTTCCACCTCCTGCCGCTGATCGCCGTCTTCGCCCTGGCCGGCTTCGGCGCGGAGGCCCTGGCCCGCCGGGCGAGACCAGCGTTGACGCTCGCCCTTCTCGCCGCCGTCGTCGCCGCGCCCGTCCTGCTGCGCCCGGTGTGGTTGTCCCGCCAGGACCCGCTGCTCGACCATGTCCGAGCCATGGTCCGCGACTCCGCCGCGGGAGACCTCGTCGTCCTAGGCGGCGACGACACCATCTTCGCCGCGCTCGACCTCGAACTCGTCCGCGGCGAGGGCCAAGGCCGCGTCTTCCTGTGCCCGACGATGTTCGCCTTCCCTCCCTACCTGCGCCGCCTGACGGCGGTCTACCCCGGACTCGCCGTCCCGGCCGGGCCGCGCGGCGCGGGCACGGACTGGGCGGCGTGGAAGAAGCTCAACCCCGGACGCGCCGTGCTCGTCGAGCCCTCCCTGCGGGACGCCGTGCTGGCCGACTTCCCGGACAGCGTCCCGCAGGGCTCCCTCATCCGGGTCGAATCGTCCCGGGTCAGCGCCGACCCGGCCGCCGACGCCCGCCGCTTCCTCGACGCGCCGGAGACCTCCTCCTTCACCCGCCGTCGCGCCCGGGAGTGGACGCAGGAGGTCTATCTCCTCCAGTCGCGGCGGCGCATGGCGGAATGGCTGGCCTCCCGGCTCGACCCGCGCAAGGACGAAGACGAGCTGCGCCGCCTGGTCCTATTAATGGAAGACCTGTGAGGACCTCGAAGCCCGCCCTCGCCTCCGCCGTCCTGTGCGCCGCCGCCGCGGCCTGGCTTTTCCATCCGATCCTCGGACACCGCTTCGTCAACCTCGAGGATTACTGGCTGATCGCGGACAACCCGCACCTGCGCGCGCTGAGCTGGAGCGAGCTGCGCTGGATGTTCACGAGCCTCGACTACGGCACCTACCAGCCCCTCGGCTGGCTGGCTTACGCGCTCCTGTACGCCTGGCGGGGCCTCGACCCGGCGGCCTATCACTTCGCAAGCTGGCTCGCCCATGCCGTCTGCGCGGCCCTGCTTTTCTTCACGACCGTCCGCATCCTGCGCGCGGCCGTCCCGGACGGAGAGGAGCCCGTCGTCCTCGCCGCGGCGGCCGCGACCTTGCTGTGGGCCGTTCATCCGATGCGCGTCGAGCCCGTTGCCTGGGCCACGGGCCTTCCCGACCTGCTCGCGACCGTGTTCTTCGTCGCCGCGGTGCTGGCGTACCTGCGCCCGAGCGTCACGCTGTGCTTCGCGCTCTTCCTCGTCTCGAGCCTGTTCCGCTGGAAGGGAGTGAGCCTCCCCTTCGTCCTCTTCGCCCTCGACCTCGCCGTGCTCCGCCGCCCCCTCGACCGGCGGGCCTGGCTCGAGAAGGTCCCGTTCCTGCTCGCCGCCGCCGTGTTCAGCGTCGTCAACGCTCGCAGCAAGCTGCTCCTCGCCCCGGGCCATGCCTTCGACGCGGGCCTCCACTCCCTCGCCGGCCCGGTCTTCTACCTCGGCAAGCTCCTGGCCCCCGTCCATCTGACCGTGGACTATTGGGTCCCGCGCTCGATCCCTCTCGCGGCGGCCTGCCTCCTGCTGACGGCCGGCGCCTGGGCCTGGCGCCGCGGCCGCCTCGCCGCGCTCGGCGCCTGGCTGTGCTTCGCGGCGGCGCTGCTGCCGAGCCTCGTCATGTCCTTCCGCGGCGCGGTGGTCGCGCATGACCGCTCGACCTATCTCCCCGCGATGGTCCTGCACGCCGCGCTCGCGGCGGGCCTGCTCGTCCTCCTCCGGGCCGGGCCCCGGGCCCGCGCCGCCGCGCTCGGCGCCGCGGCCGTCCTCTCAGGCGGCCTCGCGCTCCTGTCCCGCGCCCAGCTCCCGGTCTGGCGCGACTCCGAGAGCCTGTGGCGGCACGTGATCGCCGAGCGGGCGCCGCCCGACTACGCCCATCTGAGCCTCGCCCACGCCCTCCTCGAGCGGGGCCGCCGCGAGGAGGCGGCCGCCGAGCTGCGCGAGCAGCTGCGCCTGTTCCCGGGCGACCGGCGCGTCGAGGGACTGGCCCGCGAGCTGTCCCGCCGTTGACGGCCCCGTCTCAATCCCTTGACCATCGGGGCGCACTTCCGTATAATCCCTCTCCGGTAAAACATGGCGGCCAACGACACTGGACGCCGAGATATCCGCGGAGGACTTTAATGGACTTCATCCAAAGCATGAAATTCCCGTTCGTCATCGTGATGGGGATTTCGCTGATCGCGCTCGCCGTCGCCTTCTGGCTCATCAACTGGGTCATGGCGAAAGACACCGGGACCGACGAGATGCGCAAGATCTCGGACGCCATCAAGGCCGGCGCCGAGGCCTACCTCCGCCGTCAGAACTACACGATCATCACGCTCTCCGGCGTCCTCGCCGTCGTGATCTTCGTCCTCTACGCGTACGTGCGCAAGGCCAACGAGCACGATCCGGCGGCCCCCATGGCGCTCGCGCTGTGCACGACGGCCTCCTTCGTCGCCGGCGCGGCCTGCTCGCTCATCGCGGGCTACATCGGCATGTGGGTCTCGATCCGCACCAACATCCGCACGGCCGCGGCGGCGCGCACCTCGCTCAACGACGCGCTGCGCATCGCGCTCCGCGGCGGCGCGGTGGCCGGCCTGTTCGTCTGCGCGATGTCGCTGATCGGCGTCGGCGGGCTGTTCATCATCCTGAAGGTCCTCGGCTTCCCGTATGAGAAGATCCCTTTCATGATCGTCGGCTACGGCTTCGGCGCCTCCTTCGTCGCGCTGTTCTCCCAGCTCGGCGGCGGCATCTACACGAAGGCCGCCGACGTCGGCGCCGACCTCGTCGGCAAGGTCGAGGCCGGCATCCCCGAGGACGACCCCCGCAACCCCGCCGTCATCGCCGACCTCGTCGGCGACAACGTCGGCGACTGCGCCGGCCGCGGCGCCGACCTGTTCGAGTCCACCGCCGCCGAGAACATCGGCGCGATGATCCTCGGCGTCGGCCTGATCCCCTTCTTCGGCTGGAAGGGCGTCGTGTTCCCCCTCGTCGCCCGCGCGCTGGGCATCCTCGCGTCGATCTTCGGCATCCTCATCGTGCAGTGCGAGGAGCATGAGGACCCGATGGACGCCCTGAACATCGGCTACTACCTCACGAGCTTCCTGTCCGCCCTCGGCTTCGCCGGCGCGGCGTGGTGGATGCTCCGCTCCGAGGCGGCGCCGAACGCGTGGATCTACTACACCACCTGCGGCTTCATCGGCATCCTGACCGCGCAGGCCTTCGTGTACATCACGCAGTACTACACCGAGTACAAGTACCGCCCCGTGCTCGAGATCGCGGACGCCTCCAAGACCGGCCCGGCCACGAACGTCATCGCCGGCATCGCCGTCGGCCTCGAGTGCACGGCCGTGCCGATCATCGTCATCTCGGTCGCCATCCTGTCCTCCTACAAGCTGGGCGTGATGGCGCTCGGGCCCTCGGCGGGCCTCACCGGCGGCCTGTTCGGCACCGCGGTCGCCACGATGGGCATGCTCGGGACGGCGGCGTACATCCTCGCGATGGACACCTTCGGACCGATCACGGACAACGCGGGCGGCATCGTCGAGATGAGCCACCAGCCCGAGGAGATCCGTCAGAAGACGGACCGCCTCGACGCGGTCGGCAACACGACGAAGGCGCTCACGAAGGGCTACGCGATCGGGTCGGCCGCGCTCGCGGCGTTCCTGCTCTTCTCGGCCTACCTCGACGAGATCTTCAACTACACCGGCGTGCGCATCGGCGTGGACCTGTCCAAGCCCGAGGTGTTCGTCGGCGCGATGCTCGGCGCGATGCTCGTGTTCCTCTTCTCCGCGCTGGC
>Ga0255338_1001259_pt1 | contig 50365 bp, 39 predicted proteins | sample MeOH1_35cm_T4_19_FD_203715 | JGI IMG/M metagenome (GOLD analysis project Ga0255338, IMG submission 203715) | Sandy soil microbial communities from University of British Columbia, Vancouver, Canada - MeOH1_35cm_T4_195 | ecosystem: Engineered > Artificial ecosystem > Sand microcosm > Unclassified ...
CACGGGGCCGCGTCACGCTCGTCACGCGTAGTCCCTGCTACGCTTTGACTCGCGTTCCTTGCCTCGCTCGCCCGGCACCACCCGCGCGGCGCTGTGGGGTTCTGCTTGGAGCTCTGATATGGCCACCATCCTGGACGGCAAGGCGCACGCGGATCGCATGCTCGAGGCGGTGCGCCAGGGGGTGGAGGCCAGGCTGGCCAGCGGGCTGCGGGCCCCGGCCCTGGCCGTGGTGCTGGTGGGCGACGATCCCGCCAGCCACGTCTACGTCCGCAACAAGTCCGCCGCCTGCGCCAAAGTCGGCGTCACCTCCCTCGAGCACCGGCTGCCGGCGGACACGCCCCAGGCCGAGCTGGATGCCCTCATCGACCGCCTGAACGCCGATTCGGCCGTGGACGGCATCCTGGTGCAGCTGCCCCTGCCCAAGGGCCTGGATTCCAAGGAGGCCCTGCACCGCATCAGCCCCGCCAAGGATGTGGACGGCTTCCACCCCATGAACCAGGGCCTGCTGCTGGAGGGCCTACCCGGCCTGCGCCCCTGCACCCCCAGCGCCTGCATGTCGCTCCTGGCCCACCACGGCGTGGCGCTCAAGGGCCTGCGGGCCGTGGTGCTGGGCCGCAGCGAGATCGTGGGCAAGCCCATGGCCCTCATGCTGCTGGAGCAGCACGCCACCGTCACCATCGCCCACAGCCGCACGAAGGACCTGCCCGCGGTCTGCCGTGAGGCGGACCTGCTGGTGGCCGCCGTGGGCCGTCCCGGCCTGGTGGAAGGCTCCTGGATCAAGCCCGGCGCCGTGGTGGTGGATGTGGGCATCAACCGGGTCGAGGATCCGGATCTGGCGGCCCGGATCTTCGCCTGTGAACCGAAAAAGCTGGAAACCTTCCAGGCCAAGGGCGCCGTCCTCTGCGGCGACGTGCGCTTCGGCGAGGCCATGCAGGTGGCCTCCGCCGTGACCCCCGTCCCGGGCGGTGTCGGGCCGCTCACCATTGCGGGGCTATTGACCAATACGTTGATGGCGGCTGATCCGCTCAAATAGAAAAACACTCGCGGAGAACGCCGAGACAGCGGAGAAGTGACGAGAAAGACCCTTCAAATCAAGGCGCCTTCCTCAGCGACCCTCCGCCTTTTCTCTGCGGCCTCTGCGTGAGTTTGTCGCATTACGGACAGAGGCCCCCGTCCACATTGACGATCTGGCCGCTCATGTAGCTGGCCCAGTTGGAGCAGAGGAAGGCGACCACACTGGCCACCTCTTCCGGTTCGCCCTCCCGCTTGAGGATGGTGGGGGCGAGCAGGTCGCGCTTGGCCTCGGGGGAGACGTCGGCCGTCAGCTCCGTGTGGATGAATCCGGGATTGACGGCGTTCACCAGCACGCCAAAGGGTGCCATTTCCCGGGCCAGACTGCGGGTGAGGGCGATGACCGCGCCCTTGCTGGCGCCGTAGTTGGTCTGGCCGGCCATGCCAATGATGCCGGTGGGGCTGACGATGTTCACGATGCGGCCCCACTTCCGGGCCATCATGCCGCGCACGAAGGCCTTGGTGGCGTACACCGTGCCCCGGAGGTTCACGTTCATGACCTCCTCCCACTTCTCATCGCCCATGAGGATGAAGGGGCCGTCCTGCCGGGTGCCGGCGTTGTTCACGAGGATGTCCACCAGCCCCAGCTCCGCCTTCACACGATCCGCGGCGGCTTCCAGCTCCGCCTTCACGCGCACGTCCGCCAGCACGGCCATGGCCCGGCGGCCCATGCCGCGGATGTCTGCAGCCACGGCCTCGGCCAGATCCAGGTTCTTCTGGGCGTGGACCACCACATCCGCCCCCCAGTGGCCCAGTTCCAGGGCGATGGCCCGCCCGATGCCCCGGGAGGACCCGGTGACGAAGGCGATGCGGCCGAGCAGGGGGGGCTGGTTGAAGGGCATGGCGCGATTCCGGGACAACGGATTAGGATGCCGCATGGGGGAAAGCATGTCCAAGGATCTGGTGAGCCCTGACGCCATGGAGGCCTTCCTCACGGCGCATCCGGAGTGGGTCGCCCAGGGGGATGCCCATGGCCTCACCCTGCGCCGCCGCTATGTCTTCTCGGCCTACCCCCGTGGCCTCGGGTTCGTGATGGCCGCCGCCGAGCACGCCGAGAAGGTGAACCACCACCCCGACCTGACCCTCGGCTATCGCTGGGTCGTGGCCGTCCTCACCACCCATGTCAGCCTCGGCATCACCCAGCGGGACCTGGATCTGGCCGAGGCCCTGGACCGGATGTACCAAGAGCATATTTGACCGACCGCCGGGACCCGGCGAGGAGGTCATGCCACGAGACGGCCGGGGGCGGACTCGGACAGGTGGCGAAGCCTCTAGTGCCCCGCCGCCGGCACTCGCGGAGGTGGATTGAAGCGGTCCTGCATGGATTTCACCCGGGTGAGATCCAGCTTCTGGGGATTGGACGGGTCGGAGAAGACCATCTCGCCGAGTTCGATCGCGCCGTGGCTGGGTGGTGGCGCCGCAAAAGCCCGCGAGAGGCGGTCCCGCAGGACCTGGAGGTAGACACCGAAGGCTTCGCGCCGCGGCGTGTCCCGGTAGGCCAGGTCCCACACCTCCACCGTGGCGCCGGCCTGATTCCGCTGGACGGGGCGCAAGGGCCGGGGGGCGGCCTGGAGGATCAGGCCATCCCAGCACCCGGGCCGGACCAGGTGGACCTGGGCACTGGGATCGGTGCCCAGGTCGGTGCGCAAGTCCAAGCTCTCCGCCTCCTGGGCGGCCAGGAAGGGCGTGAGGAGGAGGCTGGCGAGCAAGGTGCGCATGGAAGAAGGATGAGCCGGGCCGGGGCCCGGTTCCTCAGGGCTTCCGGGGCTTGGGCTTGCCGGTGCGCGGCGCGGGCTTGCGCGCGGGGCGCTCGCCCGGGCCCTCCCGGCGCGGGCCCGCGGGGCGTCCGGCGGCGCCGAAGGTGCGGCGGGGCCGGGCCTCCCCCTCTTCCCGCCGGGGGCGGGCGGGGCGCTCGGTGGTGCCGGAGGCGCGCCGAGGGCGCGCTTCGCCCTCGTCACGACGGGGCCGGGCCGGGCGGTCGCCGGGCGTGAAGGGCCGCCGGGGACGTTCGTCGCCGTCCTCGCGCCGGGGCCGGGCAGGACGCTCGGTGGCACCGAAGGCGCGGCGGGGGCGCTCGTCACTGTCCTGGCCGGGCCGGGCCGGGCGGTTACCGGGCGTGAATGGCTTGCGAGGGCGTGCCTCGCCATCTTCGCGCCGTGGGCGGGCGGGGCGGTCACCGGGGGTGAAGGCGCGGCGGGGCCGCTCGTCGCTGTCGGGGCGGGGCCGGGCCGGGCGGTCGCCGGGCGTGAAGGGCTTCCGGGGACGTTCGTCGCCGTCCTCGCGCCGCGGCCGGGCAGGACGTTCGGTGGCACCGAAGGCACGGCGGGGGCGCTCGTCACTGTCGGAGCGGGGCCGGGCCGGACGGTCGCCGGGGGTGAAGGGCTTGCGGGGGCGGGCCTCGCCCTCCTCGCGGCGCGGGCGGGCGGGGCGGTCGCCGGGGGTGAAGGCGCGGCGGGGTCGCTCTTCGCCATCCACCGGACGGCGGGGCCGCGGGGTGCGCGCCGGGGCCTCCTCGCGGGTGTCGAAGCGCTTGGCGCGGGCCACGCGCTTGAGCTTGTGGTCGCGGGTCTCGGTGGGCTGGAAGATGCCCTCCTCGCCCTTCACGCCGGTGACGGCGCGGACAATGCGGGCCTGGTTGCGCAGGGCCTTCAGGGCCGCCTCCATGTCGGCGGGCATGGGGGCCGTGACGGTGACCTGCTCCTCGGTGACGGGATGCTTGAAGCCGAGCAGCTCCGCATGCAGGGCCTGGCGGTCCAGCAGCGGGCTCTCCACGCCATAGACCTGATCGCCCAGCAGGGGGAAGCCGCGGTCGGCGAACTGCACACGGATCTGGTTGCGGCGGCCCGTCTCGAGGCGCACCTCCACGACCGTGTGGCCCGGCAGGCGCTCGATCACGCGGTAGTGGGTGACCGCCTCCTTGGCGCCCGCGGGCATGCGCTTGCCGCCGCCGGGGCCCTTGCGGGGCGTGGCCACGGACATCTTCAGGGACTTGGCGTGCTCGATGAGATGGCCCGCCAGGGTGCCGCTGTTCTCGGGCAGCTCGCCCACCAGCACGGCGTAGTAGATGCGCTGGAGGCGGTGCAGCTCGAAGTGCTTCTTCAGGCCGTGCAGGGCCTCGGGGGTTTTCGCGAAGACGAGTACGCCGCTGGTGAAGCGGTCGAGGCGGTGGACGATGTAGAGGTTGAAGCGCTTGAAGCCGCGGCGGCGGTAGGACTCGGTGATGGCCTCGGCCAGGCTGGGCTCGCCGCCCTGCTCCGCCGGCACCGTCAGCAGGCCCGCGGGCTTGAAGACGAAGAGGAGGTGGTTGTCCTCCCAGAGGGTCTCGAAGGGGCCTGACTGGAGCTTCCGGGCCGCGGGCAGCACGTCGTAGGTCAGCTCGGGATCGAAGACCACCTTCACCACGTCCCCGGGGTTGAGCCGGTGGCCGTGCTTCTCGACGGTCTCGCCGTTCACCGTGACGCAGTGGCCATCAATGAAGCCCTTGGCCTGGCGGTGGCTGATCACCATCACCTTGTGGAGTTCCGAGGCCAGCGCCGAGCCTTCGTGTTCCGCTTTCCATTCCCGTTCGATGCGTGCCATGGCAACGCCCTCCGTCATCGCCCCGCGTCACTCTCAACGCTGAACGGACATCCAGCAGACCATGAATCGCTGTTCCCACCTAGCAAAATGGGGGAGCGGCAGGCCGCTCCCCCATTTTGCTAGCACGAGAAAAGCTACTTCTTGGCGAAGTCGCCGGCCTTGACGATCACGAGCTTCGCGGGATCCAGGTGCTTCCGCAGCGCGGCGTTCACGTCATCAAGCTTCAGGGCCCGGACCTTGGCCTCCAGCTCCGCCTGGAAGAGCACGGACCGGCCGAGGTAGAGGGAGCTGCCCAGCCAGCTGGCGATCTGGCGATCCTCCTGGCGCTGGGCTTCCTCCCCCTGCAGCCAGGTCTTCCGGGCGAACTCGAGTTCCTCCTGGGTGAAGCCGTCCTTCAGCGCCTTCTGGAGTTCCTCCTGGAAGGCGGCCTCCAGCTTCGCGGCGTTCTGGGGCGCGTAGATGGCGTAGCCCTGCCAGGACGTCACGGGATCCTGGCTGTTCACGTTGACGAAGGAGCCGGCGCCGTAGCTGAAGCCCTCCTTCTGGCGCAGACGGTCCGCGATGCGGTTCTTCAGGGCGCCGCCGCCGAAGATCTGGTTCGCCATGAGGAAGGCGGGATAGTCGGGGTCCGTGTCCTTCATGGCCCAGCGTTCTGCGGCGACGAAAATGGCCATCTGCTTGTCAGGCGTCTCGAGGACCTTGGACTGGCCGGGGGCCTCCTTCAGGCGCGCGGGGATGCGCTCGTAGGCTGAGGCGGATTTCCAGGAGCCGAAGAGTTCCGTCACGAGGCCCTGGAGCTCCTTGGCGTCGAAGTCCCCGGAGGCCGCGAAGGTCGCATGATCCGCCCCGTAGAAGGCGGTGTGGAAGGTCTTCAGGTCCTCGACCTTGGCGGTCTTCAGGTCCTGGAGCCGGGTCTCCAGCGGCCGGTAGGCCGAGGGGTGGCCCGCCGGGTAGGGATCGAAGGTCTGCCCCAGGAACTCCATGGCCTTGGCCTGGGGTTCCTGGCGCTGGGACTCGATGCCGGTGGTCTGCTGCTTCACGAGGGTCTCGAGCTCGGAGGCCGGGAAGGCGGGCTCGCGCAGCACCTCCGCCACGAGCTTCAGGGTGGCGGCCAGGTTCTCCCGGGGGACGGTGAGCCGGGCCTGCGCGGAGGTGGCGCCGCCCGTGACCATCACTTCCGCCTTCAGCTTGTCGAAGGCATCGGCGAGCTCCTGTCGGGAGTGCTTGAGGGTGCCGCGCATGAGCATGGCGCCGGTGAGCTCGGGCGCGGCCAGCTTGTCGCGCAGGGAGGCCTCCTGGCCGAAGCGCAGGGTGAGCTGGACCGAGGCCATGCTGCCCTTGGTCTTCCGGGTGAGCAGGGCCCCCTTCAGGCCGTTGGGCGCCGTGAACCGCACGGTGCGCTGGTCGACATTGGCGGGGCTGGCGTCGAAGGCCTCGCCCTGCGCGATGACCTGCTTGCCCACGTACGCTTTCACATCGGCGGCCACATCCGGCACCCCGGGCACTACGGTCCGGTCGGGCTTCTCGGTGGGGATGTACTGCGCGAGGGTGCGGTTGCTGGGCTTGAAGTAGGCCACAGCGGCCTGCTGCACCCGCTCGAGGGTGGCGGCCAGGGTGCGGTCGCGATCCAGGAACCATTCCCGCCAGTCGCCGGTGGCCATGGCCTCGCTGAGGCTGATGGCCATGTTCTTGGTGTCGGACAGGGCCTGGTCGATGCCCTTCTGGACCTGGGCCTTGGCGCGGTCCAGCTCCGCCTGGGTGAGGGGCTTGTCCTTCAGGGACTCCACCTCGCGCAGGAGGACCTCCTTCGCCTTCTCCAGGTCGCCGTCCTTCGCCAACACCACGCCGAACATCTGGAGTCCGGGCTCGTAGGTGGTGAAGGAGAGGGGGAAGACCTGGGCGGCCAGCTTGGTCTCCACCAGGGCCTTGTAGAGGCGCCCGCTGGGCGCATCGGTCAGGATGGAGGCCGCCAGGTCCGTGGCGCTGCGATCCGCCTGCGCCGAGGGGGCGACGTGGTAGCCGGCGACCAGGAGGGGGGTGCCGCCCACGCGCCGGATGGTGACGAGCCGCTCGCCATCCTGGGTGGGCTCCAGGGTGTAGGTGGGCTCCAGGCTGCGGGCCGGCTTCGGGAGGCGCCCGAAGGTGTCGTTGATGTAGGCCAGGGTCTTCGGCTCGTCGAACTTCCCGGCCACCATCAGCACCGCGTTGTCCGGCTGGTAGTAGGTCCGGTAGAAGGCCCGCAGGTGGTCGACGTTCACATGCTCGATGTCGCTGCGGGCGCCGATGACGGGCTTGCCGTAGTTGTGCCAGTCGAAGGCCGCCGACATCAGCCGGAAGATGGCCGTGCGGAAGGGGCTGTTCTCGCCGGACTCGAACTCGTTGCGGACGACGGTCATCTCGCCGCTCTTGCCATCCTTGCCCCACAGCGTCTCGGCCGTGAAGGTGCAGTTCTGCATCCGGTCGGCTTCCAGGCCCAGGGCCTTCTTCAGGTTCTCCTCGGAAGCCGGGAAGGACACGTAGTAGTTCGTGCGGTCGAAGTTGGTGGTGCCATTGGCATCGCCGCCCAGCTCGTTGAGGATCTTCCAGGTGTCCGGGCGGTCCTTCGTGCCCTTGAAGAGCATGTGCTCCAGCAGGTGGGCCATGCCCGTCTCGCCGTAGTGCTCGTGCCGGCTGCCCACCAGGTAGGTGATGTTGGTGGTGATGGTCGGCTTGCTCGCGTCGGGATAGAGCAGCACCCGCAGGCCGTTGGCCAGGCGGTATTCCGTGATGCCTTCCACCGCCGTCACCTTGATGGGGGCAGCCAGCGGAAGGGCCTTCGCGGGTTTGACCTTGGAGGTTGCCTTGGAGGCCGGACTGGCCGGCCTGGGGGCGTCTCCCGCCACCAGCGCGAAGGCCAGGACCCCGCACAGGGGCAGGATGAATCGACGGGAGAAAGGCATGAGACCTCCAGGTTGTGAAAGATTCCGCAGGGGAAGCCCACAGCATACGCGGTAGGCGAAAAGAGGTTTGTTAAGAAATGTTAAGCCTTGGATCACCAGAGCTTGACGTCGTTTGATTCAAGGCGGCGATCCAGGGAAGGTGGAGGCAGCTTTCCTGAGATGGACCTCGTGTATGGCCTTCCCAGCGGAATGTCATCCAGGAGGCGTACCTGCCGACGAGGTGATCATGCGTACCCTTTCAGCCGTCGCATTCGCCCTGCTGGTGGGGCACGCACTGTCCGCCCAGAGCGCCTTGGGCCAGCTGGAGTCCATGACGGGCCAGAAGGTGCAGCGCTTCCAGGGATCCAGCTCCTACCGGAAACAGATCACGCTACCCGTGCCCCGCCGCACGACGCCGAAGACTCCGCGACTCACGCCGGACCAGCGCGCCGCGAGTCTGCTGGCGGGAGTCTTCGGCGGCATCCTCTCCCGGGCCCTCCAACCGGGTCCGCGGTCCGGTTCTGGCACCGCCCTCCACGATGAGCAGCGGGCTCAACTCGAAGCGCGGCTCGCCCAGCAGCGCCAGGAAGCCTTGGCTCGGGACCAGCAGGCCCTTCGCGCCTGGGCCCAGGACTATTCTTCCCAGTTGAACCAGCAGCTCCTTTCCCAGCGGGGCGGCAGCCTGGAGGGGCAGGTCGCCGCGCAGTCGGGTCTGTGGGATGGTGGTGCCCGGGCACCCGGCGGAGATCCCTCCGTCGTGGACCTGAGTGATGCCCGTGCCCTCACGCCGGGCAACCTCAAGGAACCCCCCGCACCGAAGCCGGTGACGGTCGATGAGGTACTCGCACGCCGGGCCGAGGCCCAGGCCCGCCTCCAGCGGATGATGACGGAGAACGGCGACCTGAACGTGCTGGGCCAGCGCTTCTACGAGTTGGAGAACGAGCTGGCCCGCCTGAGGGAGGAGGCCGCGCGGCTGGGCTCCGATGGCCGCCAGCTCATGCGGGAGCATGAGGCCTGGGGCGCCCAAGTGGACCGGGCCGTGCAGAACTCCCTGGAGCGGGGCGCGAGCCTGCTCACGGGCACCATCATCCCCGAGGGGACCGCGGACGGCCTGAAGACCCTCCGCCAGAATCCGAAGGTCTGGAATGGAACCTTGGAGGCTCTGTCCCAGGTGAACGATTTCACGGACTTCGTGACCGAGCGGGCCGACCGGACCATCGCCGCGCGGGAGGCCGTGGATTGGGTCCAGGCCAAGCAGACCCTCTTCCAGAATGTCGACTACATCGCCACCAACCTGTCGCAGGTCAGCAAGGCCTGGAAGCCCCTCAGCATGCAGTGGGAGCTGGGGAAGAACATCGTGGGCTCCGGCCTGGACGTGGCCCAGGAACTGGACGCCTGGGGGAACATGAAGGGCGCGGCCGGCGACCAGCTGCTGCTGGCCCAGCGCCAGAAGGCCCTGATGGGGAAGATGACCACCCTGGTGGGGCAGCTCCAGACCTCCCGCGAAACCCTTGCGGCCCAGCTCGGGGTGCGTCCCGAGGATCTGATCCCCACCCAGGCCAAGCCCAAAGGGCTGGGCAGCACCGTACCCCGCCTCTGATCGGTATTTCCTCTGGAGTTCCCATGCGCCCTCCCGCTCTCGCCCTTCCCACTTCCGTTCTGCTCGCCTGCGCCATTCTGGCCGGGTGCGCCGCGGCACCCTCCGGGCCAACCACCCTGCCAAGACGGACCGAGTCCGGTCCTGCGGACATGGCAGTGGCTTCTTCAGCCCAGCCTCCCCAGCCGGTTCCAGCGCCTTCTTCGGCGCCCATCGCCCAGGCCCCGCAGCCACCAACACAGCGGCCACCGGCCACGGGCACCTTCGAGGATGCTCGCCGCCACCTGGTAAGGGGAGCCGCCGCCATCGAGATGGCCAAGAACGATTCGGAACTGACCGTGGCCGCGGACGAATTCCAGATGGCCACGGAGATCTCCCCCGAATGGGCCTTCGCCTGGATGAATCTGGGCCAGGTGCAGGCCCGGCTGGGCCGCCTGCAGGAGGCCATGGGCAGCTACAAGCGCTATCTGGCCCTGGCGCCCAACGACAAGGATGCCGCCCGCATCAGCGACGAGCTCATCAAGCTCGAGTTCCGCATGGAGCAGGTCACGCGGATCCAAGGCCGCGCGGGCACCTGGGTCAGCAGCGGCCAGGGCTGGTACACCGCCGCCGCCGAAAACAATCGCATGGTGTTGAAGTGCGCCAACGAGATGATGTCCTCCGGGGAACTGGACGCGAACACCTTCTGGACGAACGCCCCCAAGCCGCCCCAGCGGGAGTTCCAGCTCGAACTCCAGGGCGCGAAGGTGACGGGCACCAGCAGCCGCAGTGAGCTGGTCGTGGGCAAATGCACGGTGCCCGCCGAGGTGGTGGAGGTGGCCGGGACCTATGACGAGGCCGCGGGGCGGTTGAGCCTGAAGTTTCCCCGCAGCCGGTTCAGCGCGAAGACGAGCTTGAACCTGTTCCTCGATCCCGTGGATTGCGCCGGCGTCAGTGTGCTGGAGAAGCCCACCGTCGAGGTGGTCCTGTACGGGCCGCTTCCCCAGGGCGGGATCGGCGCCCACATCGACACGGCCTACAAACCGGGCGCCGTGTTCATCCGCTACGAGTGGGCGGGGCACCTGGGCGTGACAAGCGTCTTCAATCCGGCTGCCCAGGCGGCGGGTCTCCAGGCCAAGGACGAGATCCTCGCCATCGACGGCGTGAGGGTGAGCACCCTCGATCCCGGCGATGCCGTGCGCCGCCTCTACGGTGCGTCGGGCACCGTGGTGACGCTCAGCGTCCTCCACAAGAAGGCCAAGGAGCCCGTGGACATCAAGATCACGCGGATCAACCTCTCCCGCTGAGGACACTCGCGGGGCAGGTCCTCCCGTCCCGGCCTCAGTCGCCCAGCAGGGCCTCCAACCGGGCCCGCCAGGCGGCCCTCAGGTCCTCCAGCTTCAGCCCCTTGCCTTTGTTTGGCGCCCCCTGGAGCAGGCCCTGGGCACTGGGGTGGGGCAGGGCGTGCAGCTCGAAGGGCGGCGCGTCCGGCAGGCGCCCCAGCACCCACTCGGCCCGCTTGCCGAAGGCGATGACGCGCAACGGGGCGTCACGACCGGCCGCGGCCTTTGCCAGTTCCGCCGCCAGCCGGGCCAGGTTGGCGGGGGCCAACAGGTCTTTGTTGGAGGGGGCATGGAAGTGTTCGCCATCCTTTGTGGGGCAGGCGGGGTAGGCGTTGCTGAGGGCGGTGCCGATCAGGCGCGGCGCCAGGCCCAGGGCCTTGAAGCGGGCGCCGTCCCAGTCCTCCCAGGCGGTCTCGGGCACCTCGGCCCGGCCGGTGGCGGCCAGGGCGCGGTAGACCGTGATGCCCGCACCGTCGCCCCAGAAGGGAATGCCCGACTGGTCCGCGCCCCGGGGGCCGGGGGCTTCGCCGAAGAGCATCACCGACACGGTGCCCGCATCCGGGAACAGGGCAGGGACGGGGTGACCTTGAATGCGGGGCATGGAATTCCTCGGAGGTATAGAGTGTACGGAAGGTCGCAGGGAAGACCGGAAAGGGATTCAACGGTGACCCGCCGGGCGTGAGGTCCGGCCATCCAAGTGGGGTGACCCATGGTGAGGATCGACCGATCACTTTTGTCCGGGATGATGGTCATGTCCCTGGTCCTGCTGCTGGCCTGTGCCAGTGGTCTGGGAGGTGGAGACTTCCAGATCCCACCCTTCTGGGTCCATGGCCAAGCGGTGGCGGCCGATCTCAACGGGGATGGCCTTTCCGATGTGGCCGTGGTGGCGACTTACATCAATGGGTCCTCGCACACAGATGAGGTGGAGGTCTTCCTCCGGCGCGCCGGAGGCGGGTTCGACGCCCCGACCACCTATTCCGTCGGCCCGGGCCCATGGGGTCTTTGCGCCGGGGACCTGGACGGGGACGGCAAGCTTGATCTCATCGTCTCTGTTCCGGCCTCCACGCCCCCCCAGCAAGACACACCCGGAGACAGCGGGGGCCTGTCCGTGCTCCTTCAGGACCCGGCGGCGCCAGGCCGGTTCCGGCCCGCTCGATGGATTCCCACGGGAGGGGGGGCGGTCGCCGCGACCATGGCGGATCTGAACGGGGATGGGCTCACGGATGTCGCTGTCGCGGACGGGGTCCATGTCAACAGCCGGGTCCTGTTGCTGACCCAGGCGGCCGGACAACCCGGCGTCCTCCTCCCCCCATACCCAGTGCCCGTAGGCACCGGGTACGGGCTGCGTGATCTCGTGGCGGCTGATCTCAACGGAGATGGGAGGGAGGACCTGGTGCTGGCGGGGTACAACTGTCTGATGGTGCTCTATCAGAAGGCGGGCGGAGGGTTCTCACCGCCAGCCCAGTTGGGAGCCGGTCTCCGGATCGTAGGGGTGGCTGCGGCGGATCTGGATGGCGATGGGCGCGTCGATATCGTGGCTGCCCATACGCGGGATGCCCTTTCCGCGGAGCGGGGAGGGTCCAGCGTTCTGGTACTCCTTCAGACCCAGCCGGGAGTCTTCACTGCCACGCACATTCCGCTCGCCGGCAATGCAAGCGACCTGGCCATCGCCGACCTCAATGGCGACGGATTGCTTGATGTCGCGGCGCTCTCCCAGGAAAGTGGATCAAAAGTCTCAGTCCTGCTGCAGTCACCGTCCCAGCGGGGGGCCTTCGTGACCGCGGCGGTCCTGAACGGAACGCAGAATGCCGCCTTCCTCGCCGTGGGCGATGTGGACGGCGACGGCCGCACCGACCTCATCCTGAACGAAGGGCCTAGCGTGATGCTCCAGACGGCGCCGGGCATCCTCAGCCCACCGCGGGCGTTGCGCTGAGCTCAGCCCGGCTGGCCTTCCTTCATGAGGGCGGACAGCGCCTTGAACTGGGGATGGTTCTTGTCGCGGGCCCACTCGAAGGCCACGGACTCGTGGTTGGTGAGCGTGGCGCCGGCGGCGGCCATGCGGTCCAGGGCGTGCTTCCGGTAATCCTCGCCCCGGCCGCTGACGGCGTCCCAGCAGAGGTGCACCTCGTGGCCCGAGCCCAGCAGCTCGAGCACGGTCTGCATGACGCAGACGTGGGCCTCGATGCCCGCCACCACGATCTGCCGCTTCGCGGGCGCCAGGCCGGGCCGGGCCTGCTGGAGCAGGGCCTCGAAGCCCGCGTCGCCGCAGCAGCCGAAGGCCGTCTTCTCGAGGAAGAACTTCGAGGTGGCGAGGCCGTCGTAGGTCGTGCGGATGCTCTCCTCCGTGGGGCCGATGCCCTTGGGGTATTGCTCGGTGAGTACCACGGGCACGGCGAAGAGGTCCGCCAGCCGCATGAGGCGGCGCGTGGCCTCCAGCACCAGGGCTGGCCGGTGGACCATGCCCACGAGCTTGCCCTGGAGGTCGATGACCACGAGGATGCTGCGGCTGGACTCGAGAAGGGCCATGGAAACCTCCTTGCCTGCTACCAGATCTTCACGCGGTCCGCGGGCGCCAGGTAGAGCTTCTGGCCCGCCGTCACCTGGAAGGCCGGGTACCAGGCGTCCAGGTTCCGCACGGTATAGGGCCGGAACGAGGCGGGCGCGTGGCCGTCCGTAAGGATCTGCTGGCGGAGCAGGGGCTCGCGGGTCTTCTCGCGCCAGCTCTGGGCATAGCTGAGGAAGAACTGCTGGTCGCCGGTGAGCCCCTGCACCACGGGGGCCTCCTTGCCGCCCAGGGACAGGCGGTAGGCATCGTAGGCCGCTGCGAGGCCGGCCACATCCGCGATGTTCTCGCCCAGGGTCTGTTTGCCGTTGATGTGGAGGCCCGGGAAGGGCTCGTAGGCGTCGAACTGCTTCACCAGCTGGTCGGCGGAGGCCTGGAAGTGCTTCAGGTCCTCGGGCGTCCACCAGTTCTCCAGCTTCCCGGTGGCATCGAAGAGCGAGCCCGAGTCATCGAAGCTGTGGCTGATCTCATGGCCGATGACGGCCCCGATGGCGCCATAGTCCATGGCCAGGGGCCGCTTGGGATCGAAGTACGGGGGCTGGAGGATGGCCGCCGGGAAGTTGAGGGCGTTCATGACGGGCAGGTTCACGGCGTTCACGAGCTGGGGGTTCATCACCCATTCCCTGCGGTCGATGGGCTGGCCGAGCTTCTTCAGGTTCCGCTCATATTCGAAGCGCTCCGCCCGCTGGGCGTTGCCGAAGGCATCCCCGGCCACGATCTTCAGGGCGCGGTAGTCGCGCCACCGGTCCGGGTAGCCCACGCCCACCTTGAGGGCGTCCAGCTTGGCGATGGCCTTGGCCTTGGTGGCGGGGGACATCCAGTCCAGATGCTCGATGCGGGCGCGGAAGGCCTCCTTGATCTTGGCCACCATCTGCTGGGCGCGGGCCTTTTCGGAGGGCGGGAAGTACTTCGCCACGTACGCCCTCCCCACGGCCTCGCCCAGGGCCTGATTGGTGGCCTCCACACCGTAGGTCCAGCGCTCGCGCGGCTTGGCGGCGCCGCTCAGCACCTTGCCGTGGAAGGCGAAGGCCTGGTCGGCCACGGCCTTGGGCAGGACCCGCGCCCAGTGCTCAATGGCGTGGAAGGTGAGGTAGTCCTTCCAGACGTCGAGGGACCCTTTGGCCGCGAGGGTCGAAAGGCCCGTGACGGCGCCCGGCTGCCAGACCACGAAGGTCTCCGCCCGCGCCAGGCCCGCGGCGGCGAAGAAGGCCTCCCAGTCCAGGCCCGGGGCCTTGGCGGTGAAATCGGCTCGGCTCCAGTGGTTGTTGCCCTTCCGCACGTCGCCGGACTCCTCGCGGCCCGCGTGGGTCTGGGCCATGTGCGTCTCCAGGTCCACCACCGCCGCGGCGCGCTCGAGGACGTTCGCCAGGCCCGCCAGCTTCAGCATGGCCGCCACATGGGTGATGTACTGCGTGCGGACGGCCGCCATGCTTTCGGAGGGATCCAGATAGTAGCTGCGCTCGGGCAGGCCCAGGCCACCCTGGAGGAGGAAGGGCGCGTAGCGGTCGGGCCGGTCCAGGTCCTGGGCCACCCAGAGGCCGAGGACGTTGGCCGTGTGGTAGTTGGTGGCGTTCAGCACGTCCACGTCGGCGCGCAGGGTCGTGCCCAGGTAGCGGGCGAGGGCCTGGCGGTCCCCGATGGCGCCGATGGCCTGGAAGGTGGGCCGGAGCGGGGCCATGCCCTTGGCCTCGATGGCCTTCTCGTCCATGAAGCTGGTGTAGCAGTCGCCGATCTTGCGCAGATCCGACCCGGCCGGGGCCTTGGCGGCCGCGGCGGCCTTGATGAGGGCGGCCGTGCGGCGGTCCGTGCGATCCGCCACCTCGTGCCCCACCCCGAAGGAGCCACGGTCCGCGGGAATCTCCGTCCGCTTCACCCAGGCGCCGTTCGCATAGGCGAAGAAGTCATCGCCGGGGGCCACGGTGCGGTCCATGCCCGCCAGGTCGAGGCCATGCGGCGCGGCCTTGGGGGGCGCCGCCACCAGGGCGGAAACGGTGAGACACAGGGAAAGGAGGGGCAAAGATCCGTGCATGGAGAACCTCGGGACCTTCCAGGGTGGCCTGAATGGCCCGCCGCGGGAAGATCCCGGATCGGCAGGGGCCCCGGTTGGTGGTCAGCCGGGGCCCCTGGCGTCTCAGTCGAGCGGAACGCGGAGCGTCTGGCCCACCTGGATCTGATTGGGGTCGCTGAGCTGGTCCTGGTTCGCCTCGAAGATGCGCATGTAGGCGTTCGCGTCACCGTAGAAACGCTTGGCGATCTTGGAGAGCGAATCCCCGGGGTGGACTTCGTAGGCGGCTTCCTTGGGCGCCAGAGCTGCGTTCACGTCGATGTCGCAGGTCACGTCATCCACGCTGGGGTTCACGGATTTCAGGGCGTCCCAGACCGCGTTCTTCAGCTGCTCAGTGCCTGCGCTCGCCTTCAGGAACAGCTTGTCGTCCTGCAGGTGGAGGTTGTGGACCTGGAACCCGGGGCCGTTCACGATGCTCAGGGCCGGCGAATAGGCGGACTTCAGAAGTTCGAGGCGATCCATGATGCGGCTCCTTGGGAAGGGGTTGGGGTGGGACGCCAAGTGTAGTCCCGCAAGATCGTCGCCGGTCCACTCGACTTGTGAAGGGTTGAGATCATCCCGGAGCGCGGGGTGGCTCAGGGGGTGGCCGGAACGGTGGGAAGGGCATGGCGCCAGTCCCGTCCCGCCAGCAGGATCTGGGGCTTGCCGTCCCGGAGGAACACGGCGGTGTCCCACAGAAGGCCCGGGAAGGTGCGGACGGGGCCCGGCGCCGGGTCGAAGCTGAGGCTGCGGGTGCGGAACCAGCGGCGGTAGATCAGGTGCCAGCCCCCGCCAGCCTGCACGAGGAAGGCGCCTTGGAACCGGGGCAGGCCCTTCACCCGGCGGGCGAAGCAGGGCAGGACCTCCGTAGGGCGCGTGGGGGTCAGCTCCAGGGCCTTCAGCTCCGCCCAGAGGGGGACTTCGTCGCGGTTGCCGCGCCCCACCAGGGAGCGCAGGGCGCCGCGGAAGCCCGTGAGCACGAAGGCCAGGGCCCGCAGCAGCAGGGGCAGGAGGAGGGCCGTGGCCACCAGCACCGCCCCGAGCACGGGCAGGGCGATGGCCGGATGGCTGTAGGCGAGGGCCAGCAGGGCGGCCACGCCCAGATCCTCCGCCACGCTGAGGACGCTGTGGCTGGCGGGCTCTGGCGCCGTGTGGGCCAGGAGCCGCACCCCCATCTTGCTGCCGTGGGTGCCCAGGGCGATGGTGCCACCCGCCAGCAGGGCCAGCACCTTGGCCACGGGGTGCAGCTCGCCCGCGGCGCCCAGGGCCAGCAGGGCGCCGCCGACGGGCCGGATGAAGGTGTGGAGCCCGTCCCAGATGGGCGTGATGAAGGGCACCTTGTCCGCCAGGAACTCCAGGAGGAACAGGAGGGCCGCGGCCCCCAGCACCACCGGGTGGCTCAGGATGGCCAGATCCGACGGCAGGCCGTGGATCCAGCCGTAGCGCTGCCCCGCGCCCACCAGGAGCACCGTGAGGTAGAGGTTGATGCCGGAGACGGTGGAGAGGCCGAGGATGGCCGCCAGGGTCTGCGCTGGGCCCATCAGGCCGTGAACCGCTTGTAGAGGTGGTAGATGCCCAGCAGGATCACCGCGCCCACCACGGACATGAGGAAGCCCGCACCCTGGCCTTCCTGGTAGTGGCCCACGGCCCGCCCGATCCAGGTGCCGAGGAAGGAGCCCGCGATGCCGAGGACCATGGTGATGATCCACCCACCGGGATCCTTGCCCGGCATGACGAGCTTCGCCACGGCGCCGGCGATGAGGCCGATGATGCAGGTCCAGATGAAGTGGAGCATGGGAACCCCCTGACTGGTTGAGAGATGGTGGTCCCACCCTACGCCCGGTCCGGAATCAGGGTCAACGGCTACCGGGTTGTTTTGAAATTCTTCGCCATGGTCCTTGCCCCGACGGTGATCCGGGTGGACCCTGGGGCTCCACTTCCCGAGGAGGATGTCATGGGTCTGCTGGACATGGTGGGCGGTTTGTTGGGTCAGGGCGGCCAGGCGCAGGGAGGCCAGGCAGAGGGCGGCAACCCGCTCCTGGGCGCGGTCATGGGCCTCATCCAGAATCATCCCGGGGGGATCCAGGGCCTGCTGGGCCAACTCCAGGAAAAGGGGCTGGGGGACCAGGTGGCCTCGTGGATCGGCACGGGCGCGAACCAGCCCATCAGCGCCGAGCACATCCAGAATGCCCTGGGCTCGGACCAGCTGCAGCAGCTGGCCGATCAGGCAGGCGTCTCCCACGGCGAAGCCGCCTCGGGGCTGGCCGGCCTCCTGCCCCAGGTGATCGACAAGCTGAGCCCCCAGGGCAGCCTGCCCGAAGGCGGCATCGGCATGGATCTGCTGAAGAAGTTCCTGGGCTGAGCGCTACATCCTGAGCGCGGTCTCCGCCGCCACGACGTCCCGTTCCTTCAGGTGGTCGAAGAGGATCAGGTACCACCCGAAGGCCGCCAGGACGGCGTGGCGATAGCGCGCCGAGTGCGCCGAGTTCAACTCCACGTCGCCATGCTCGATGCCCGGAGGGGAGGTGAGATCCCTTCCGGTGCGGGCATGGAGGCGGACCAGGGGGGTGCCTTCCTGATCGGCGAAGGTGCCGCCCGGCGCTGGCCCGGGGTGCCAGGTCCAGTCGAAGACCGCGCCATCCTGGAATTCCAGCTTCCCGTGCCGGAAGGTGTGGGGATGGAAGGTGGCCAGGTTCGCCTTCCCACCCTCCTCGCGCAGGGTCACCACCGGGTTCATGACGCCCAGGTGCTTGAGGGTCCAGGTTCCCTCGGCGGTCTCCACACGGGCCAGGATGTTCTCGTCATCCAGGAAGGCGAGGGTGGCGAAGACACCTTCGTCGGTCCGCAGATCGAAGCCCAGGGGGCGGGTGGCGCTCCTCCGCCACTCCAGGGTGTTGGTCGGGCATTCCGTGAGAGATTTCATGGCGTTCCGCCTGTTCCCGCGGGGGATGCGTCCGCGTACCGCAAAGGTACGTCCATCCGGAGGGTGGGGTCAGGGGCGAATACCTGAAAAATCCAGGTTGATCTCATGATTGGCGGTGTTTGAGACCGTGTCCGATCTTCGTCTGCACGGGGGGGCCCGCCAGGTCCTCCATGCCCTCAGGGCACCTGGGGTCCGGGTGCTGGAAGTCACGAAACCTGCACCCCGGGGCCGGGCCGGTGGCGCAGGGGGTCGGCAGGCCTATCTTTTAGATTTCACAGGGGAAAGAGATGGTCTTCGAGACACAGGGCGACCGGCGTCAGGCGTCGCAATTGCGGGAGGGGGAGGGCCGTGGGGGCCTCTGGTCCCTGCCCGATGGCCACCGCCTGCCCAATCTGGTGGATGCGACCCCCCTGCTGTTGGGGGATCCCGCCCATCCAGCCCGCCTGCGTCCCACGGACCTGGACCACCCCGAGAATTTCCACCACCGCCTCACCGCCTGGCTGTTGCGGCAGGGCTGAGTCCGGACCAGCCGGCCTTCTGGTGCCCCGTGGACCGGGAAGGCCGGGGCCCGTCCACGCACCGCTCGTGCAGGCGCGGGATCAGGTCGCCCAGCCGGGACTCGGGCACCAGGAAGGCGATGGAGACCGTGCTGCTGCCCGTGAGGAGGCCACCCACGGGTTCCTGGCCCAGAGTGGCCAGGTGGCGCAGGGCCGCCAGGGGGTCGGCTCGCAGGCCTTCGCCCACGAGGGCCACCACGGCCCAGCCGGTCTCCAGCTCCGGTCCCGAAGCCGCGAGGGCCTCCATGACTCTGGCCGCGGCCGGTGTATCCGGCCGCACCGCCAGCAGGGTGCCGGCGGGACTGGAGACCAGGCCGAAGCGCAGGGCCCCGGCCTCCTCCAGGCGCCGGGCGGCCTCCAGGGGCGGCTCCAGACCCTCCGAGGCGGGGAAGCGCAGCAGGCTGAGGCCCTCCTTGTAGGCCACGGAGGTGACCGCCCCCGGCTCGCGGCGCGGGGGTACCGGCAGGATCTCCGTGCGGGAGGCGCTCGGCCGCAGCGTGTTGGCCACCACGAGCCGGAAGCCCGCCCGGCCGCCGGGGGCGAGGGAGTCCGCGTGGAGCACCTTGGCTCCGAAGGCGCTGAGAGCCTCAGCCTCGCCCAGGCTCATCTGGGGGATGGGCCGGGCCTCGGGCACCAGGCTGGGATCCGCCGTCAGCACGCCGTCCACGTCGGTCCAGATCTGCACCTCATCCGCCTCCAGGGCCTCGCCCAGCAGGGTGGCGCTGGTGTCGGAACCTCCCCGGCCCAGAGTGGTGGTGAGGCCCTCGGCCGTGGCCCCCAGGAAGCCCTGGGTGATCCACAGGGCGCCGGCCGCCAGCGCCTCGCGCCAGGGGGCCGCCGCGGCCCGCAGGTCCGCGAGCTGGGGCCGGGCCTTGCCGAAGCGGGCATCCGTCCGCATCACCTCGCGGACCTCGCGGAAGGTCCCGCCGAAGGTGGCGGCCGCCAGGTGGGCCGACAGTGTCTCGCCCACGGCCAGGGCGGAATCCCGGCCCCGGGCGGTGGCTTCGCCCAGCATGGCCATGCCCGTGAGCAGCTGGTCCAGCCGGTCGAACAGGGGGTCCCACTCGGCCGTGACTGTGTCCAGCAGCCCAAGGTCGGCGGCTGTCTCGCGATGCCGGTTTCGGAGGCCAGCCAGGTGGGCCTGGGCCTCGGGAACGTGGCCCGCGCCGGCGGCGGCGCAGGCGTCGAGGATGCGATCCGTGGTGCCGCGGAGGGCCGACACCACCACGAGGCCGCCCGCAGGCAACTCCTCGCGGACGATGGCCGCCGCCCGGCGGAGCGCCTCGGCGCTGCCCACGGAGCTGCCGCCGAACTTGAGGATCTTCAGGGTCATGCCAACCTCCCTTCCGCCGGGAGGGGCCGCAGATCGTAGGGCGCCTCCTGGTAGACGAAGTAGTTCAGCCAGTTGGCGAAGAGGAGGTTCGCGTGGCCGCGCCACCGGACCAGCGGCTCGCGGGCAGGGTCGTCGCCGGGGAAGTAGTTCCGCGGGATGCCGATGGGCAGGCCCTTGCCCAGATCCCGCGCGTACTCACCCTGGAGCGTGCCCGGGTCGTACTCCGAGTGCCCCGTGACGAAGACCTGCCGCCGGTCCCTGGACTGGACGAGATACACGCCGGCCTCATCGGACTCGGCCAGCAGCTCCAGGCGCGGCTCCGCCAGGATGTCCTCGCGGCGGGTCTCCGTGTGGCGGGAGTGGGGCGCGAAGAACACATCGTCGAAGCCCTGCACGATGCGCTCGTGGCGCGCCAGCGTCCGGTGGGGGAAGACGCCGAACAGCTTCTCCGCCAGGGGATGCTTGGGGACCCCGTAGTAGCGGTGGAGGGCCGCCTGGGCGCCCCAGCAGATGAAGAGGCTGGAGAACACGTTCGCCCGCGCCCAGTCCAGCAGCTCCGCCAGTTCCGGCCAGTAGTCCACGGCCTCGAAGGGCAGCGTCTCCACGGGGGCGCCCGTGACGATGAGGCCGTCGAAGGTCTGTCCGCGCACCTCCGCGAAGGACACATAGTGCTCCAGCAGGTGTTCCGCCGGCGTGTGCTTCGCCTCGTGGGACGCCGTGTGGAGCAGCGTGACCTCCACCTGCAGGGGGGTGTTCCCCAGCAGGCGCAGGAGCTGCGTCTCCGTGGCGATCTTGGTGGGCATCAGGTTGAGGATCGCGATGCGGAGCGGACGGATGTCCTGCTGGAGGGCGCGGGGTTCCTCCATCAGGAACACGTTTTCCGCCTCGAGGGTGCCGCGGGCGGGCAGGGATGCGGGGACTTTGACGGGCATGGCCGAGGCCTAGGCTTTCGCCAGCGCCTGATCCAGGTCCCCGATGAGGTCGTCGATGTGCTCGAGGCCCACGGAGAGGCGGATCAGGTCATCGGTGACGCCGGTGGCCGCCCGCTCCCCGGCCGACAGCTGCTGGTGGGTGGTGCTGGCGGGGTGGATGATGAGGCTCTTGGCATCGCCCAGGTTGGCCAGGCGCGAGAAGAGCTGCACGCCGTCGATGACGGCTCCGCCGGCCTTCAGCCCGCCCTTCACGCCGAAGGTGAGGATGCCGCCGAAGCCCGCGCCCTTGCGGAAGTAGCGGGCGGCGGCGGCATGGTTCGGGCTGGTGGACAGGCCGGGGTAGTTCACCCAGGCCACCTTGGGGTGCGTCTCCAGCCACTGGGCCAGGGCCAGGGCGTTGGCGCCGTGGCGCTCCAGGCGGAGGTGCAGGGTCTCGATGCCCTGGAGGATGAGGAAGGCATTGAAGGGGCTCAGGGCGGCGCCGGTGTCGCGCAGGCCTTCGATGCGGGCCTTGGTGATGAAGGCCGCGGGGCCGGCGAGATCGGCCAGGATGGCGCCGTGGTAGGCGGCAAAGGGCTCGGTGAACTCGGGGAACTTGCCGCTCTTCCAGTCGAAGGTGCCGCCGTCCACGATGAGGCCCGCCACCGAAGTGCCGTGGCCGCCCAGGTACTTGGTGGCGCTGTGGACCACGATGTCCGCGCCCAGCTTGAAGGGGTTCAGCAGGTAGGGGCTGGGCAGGGTGTTGTCCACGATGAGCGGGATGCCCGCCGCATGGGCGATGGCGGCGATGGCCTCGAAGTCGGGCACGTCCAGCTTGGGATTGCCCACCGCCTCGATGTAGATGGCGCGGGTCTCGGGCCGGAGGGCGACGCGGAAGGCCTCGGGCTTGGTGGAATCCACGAAGGTGGTGGTGATGCCCGCGCGCGGCAGGGTGTGGCTCAGCAGGTTGTAGGTGCCGCCGTAGAGGTTGTTGCCGGCCACGACATGATCGCCGCCCCGCAGCAGGGTGGTGAGGGCGAGGGTGATGGCCGCTTGGCCCGAGGCCGTGGCCAGGGCGCCGATGCCGCCCTCCAGCTGGGCCACGCGCTGCTCCAGCACGGCGGTGGTGGGGTTCATGATCCGGGTGTAGATGTTCCCCGGCACCTCCAGGTTGAAGAGGGCCGCGCCGTGCTCCGTGCTGTCGAACACGTAGCTGGTGGTCTGGTAGATGGGCACGGCCCGGCTCTTGGTATCCGAATCCGGGCTGTGGCCGCCGTGGAGGGCGATGGTCTCGAAGCGGGGGGTGGCGGCGCTCATGGCGGCTCCTGGAGATGGGATGGGAAGGCCGAGGCCTCGTCTGTCCAAGCAAGTCCAGGAAAAGCAAAAGGGGCCCGATTTCTCGGGCCCCTTCGATGATTGCGTCAGCTCGACACAGCTCGACATCTCTCCGCGCTCGATCACTCGATTGCGGCAGGAATTGGCACCTTGCTTTCGCAGGTTGCCAAGGTTTCACAGGGCCCGTCCCTCCACCTTTCTGGATAACTCGCTATGGAACTGACAAGGATCTCGTAAGAGAACGGCCCCGAAGGGCCGGTGAAGAAAGGTATCGCCACGGGTCGGGAGATGCAACCCCTGTTGTCACGGGAATCGTGCGGTGGTTCCGGCCGGGATCTGCCGCCATTGGAGCTCAGACCTGTCATCGATCAATCTTTGATAAAACGTATATCCCACAAGGAGGTGATTAGAAAAAACATGAATAAATCCGAATGAAAACGAATAAAATCTGGTGATCGAACCACCGCGCAGGCCTTTCGACGGGTGATCCCGCGCGCTCACCGCACCCTTCCCGCAGAACCTCTGTCCACCAGGGACCCAGCATGCTGATCTGCGGAATCAACGCGAGCCACACCGCCTCTGCCGCGCTCCTCCAGGATGGACGGCTGATCGGGGCCCTGCAGGAGGAGCGCCCCACGCGGGTGAAGAACCGGCGCGGGTTCCCGGAGCAGGCGATCGGGCGGCTCCTCGAAAGCCAGGGGCTGCGATGGCAGGATGTCGATGCCTATGTCTTCGGCGGCTACGGCTCCTACGCCGACACCGCCCCCGGGGTCAACGAGGCCGCGAGCCGGATCCGCAGCTACAAGGCGGCCTCGCGGCTGGACGGTCGGATGAAGGAACTGCTGGAGAAGACGCCCGTCCGCCGTCTGGTCCACCGCTGGCGCCGCGAACGGCAGATCGAGCGGTTGATGTCCCACGGCGTCGAGCGGGGGAAGGTCTCCACCATCGAGCACCACCGCTGCCACGCCGCCACGGCCCACCTGGGGTGCGGGATCGACGAGGAGGCCCTCGTGATCACCATCGATGGGGCCGGGGACTCCCTCTGCGCCACCGTGTCCCTGCCCAGGCCCGCGGGGAAGCTGGAGCGCATCGCGGTTGTCCGCGAAGAGCACTCCATCGGCAACCTGTGGGAGGTCATCACCGCCCTCCTGGGGATGGTGCCCATGGAGCATGAATACAAGCTCATGGGCATGGCGCCCTACGCCAGCGGCGACCGGGTCGACCAGGCCAAGCGCCTGTTCCGCAGCTCCTTCGAGCATGCCGGCGGCACCTGGCGCCGGGCGGCCGGCACCCCCAATCCCAGCTTCGCCTATGAGTTCTGGCGCAAGCGGCTGGAGTTCACCCGGTTCGACCACATCTGCGCGGGCCTCCAGGCGTTCACGGAAGAGTTCATCACCGAGTGGGTCCGGGACTGGCTGAGGCGGACCGGCCAGCGGAAGCTCCGGCTCTCCGGCGGCGTCTTCATGAACGTCAAGCTCAACAAGGCCATCGGTGAACTGCCCGAAGTGGACGACCTCTGCGTGTTCCCCTCCTGCGGCGACGAGACCAACGCCCTGGGCGCCGCCTGGGCCTTCCTGGCGGACCAGGGGAAGGCGGACCTGATCGTGCCCCTGGAGTCCCTCTACCTCGGCCCGGAACCCGCGCCAGGCGACTACGACCGGGCCGCCCGGGAGGCCCGGGAGGCGGGGTGGGAGGTTTCCAGACCGCCGGACCTCGAAGCGGAGATCGCCGACCTCCTCAGCCGGGGGGAGATCGTGGCCCGCGTCCATGGCCGGGAGGAGTTCGGTGCCCGGGCCCTGGGCAACCGATCCATCCTGGCGGATCCCACCCGGCCCGACGTGGTCCGGACCGTGAACAACGCCATCAAGTGCAGGGACTTCTGGATGCCCTTCGCGCCCTCCGTGCTGGCCGAGTGCGCCGACCGGTACATCCACAACCCCAAGGGTTTTGCGGCGCCCTACATGATCCTCGCCTTCGATTCCCGGAACACGGCCGAGGTCAAGGCGGCCTGCCATCCGGAGGACGGGACCATTCGGCCCCAGGTGGTGACCCGGGAGCAGAATCCCGGCTACCACCGCATCCTCGAGCGGTTCCAGGCACGCACCGGCCGGGGGGCGCTCCTCAATACCTCGTTCAACATCCACGGCGAGCCCATCGTCTCGTCGCCGGCCGACGCCATGGATGTCATGCGCCGGTCCGGGCTGCGCCACCTGGCCCTGGGGCCCTACCTCGTCACCAAGCCGCAGGCCTGACCTCGGCAGGTACCGCAGCCCTCAAGGCCTTCTCCAGCGGCTGGATCCTGCCCCCTTCGGAGGTGAGGGCCTGGGTGGGTTCGAGTGCCCGGAACCGGCGGATCGTGAAAGGCTTCTCCTCTTCCACCACCAGATGCTGGAACCGGGAACGGTCCACCTGGGTGAATCGGGCGGTCGCGGGGTCGAACCTCAGGAAGCGCACATCGTCCTTCCAGCCGACCTCCTTGTCGGCCGGCACCGGCCAGAAGCCAGACTGGATGAGCTCCGCCTTCCGGAGCTGGGGGAGCTGGGACCAGGCCAGATCGATGTCTGCGCGGTCCAGGGGCAGGAACACCTGGGCCGGGACCAGGATGGCTCCATCCCCATCGAGAAAGGCCTGGCCGAACAGGGATGGATTCTGGAATTCCCCCGTGTCCTTGCACAGGGCGACGCCGGCCTCGCCCCAGACATTGGCGTGGAGCAGGTCCACGGACCAGGGCTCCGTGCTCACCCGCACTCGGATGGCCTTTCCCGTGGCGGTGAACAGGTAGAAGGCATCGCGGGAGAACGCGGCGGTCATGCGCGCATCGCTGCCGACCTGCACCTCCAGGAGTCGCACGGTTTCCCCGGTCAGCAGGTCCACCCGGACCAGGCACTGGGTGACGGTCTCGCGCTTGGCAGACGATGCCGTCCGGGGCTTTGCCTTGGCGTCCCGGCTCACCTGGAGGAACAGGAGGCTGTCTTCCCAGGCCCCCAGGAGCTTCCAGCTTTCCCCGGCCTTGACGGGCAGGGGCTTCGGCTCGGTCCAGGACCATTGGCGCTCCCCAGCATCGGTGAAGAAGGCCTTTCCCGAACAGGCCACCGGATGGCGATCTTCCGTGAATCCGACCTGATACACCTTGGACCCGTCCCAGGCCACCTCCATGCGCCCCAGGGACCTCAGGCCGGGCCGGAAGTCTGGCAGGTCCGGAACCGGAGCGAACTTGGGTTCCGCAGTGGTTCGCCGCAGCACCTGGCCTTCCAGGATGACTTCCTGCCGATCCGCCAGTGCCACGACGGATTGCCCTGAGAGCAGCCGAGTTGCGAGCAGCAGACACCCACCCATCAGGGCCAGCCTCATGGTCACCTCCCATGTCGGTTACTCGACCATTGGAGCATGGCCGGATGGACCGGGCCATCAGACGGAGAAGTACCGTGCCTGGGGATGCCAGGCCACGAGGGCGCTGGTGCTGTATTCGGGGTCCATCTGGTGGCTGTCGCTGAGGTGGACGCCGATCTCGGCGCCGCGCAGGAGATCAAGGATGGGGCCGTTGCCTTCCAGGTCGGGGCAGGCGGGATAGCCGTAGGAGTAGCGCGAGCCCTGGTAGCCCTGGGCGAATAGGGCGCGGCCGGGCAGGTCCTTGGGGTGGATGCCCAGCTCCCGGCGGATGCGGGCGTGGAGGCGCTCGGCGTAGGCTTCGGTGAGTTCCGTGGCCAGGCCGTGGAAGGCGAAGTAGTCCGCGTAGCCGTCCTCCCGGTAGAGCTTCGCCGCATGGTCCGCGGCGGCCTGGCCCAGCGTGACGAGCTGGAGGGCCAGCACGTCGGTGGCGTCGGTCCGGAAGAAGTCCGCGATGCAGAGGCGGCGGCCTGCCGCCTGGCGCGGAAACCCGAGCACCACGAGGGTGCGGGCGGGGTCGGTCGGATCGAACACCCGCAGCGCATCGCCCTCGGCCCGCACGGGGAAGTAGCCGTAGCGGGCCTTGGGCTGGAAGAGCGGATCGGCCGCGAGGCGTTCCTTCCAGCGCGCCAGCTGGGGCTCGGCCTTGTCCCGCAGCACGGCGGCGAAGGCCTCGTCACTCTGGCTGCCCTGGCTGAAGCCCCAGCGATTCCGCACCAGGGCGAACTCGTCCAGGTGCCCGAACAGATCCACGGGCGCGTCCTCGATCTCCCGCACGCCCCAGAAGGGCGGCTCCGGCGAGGGCGCCTCATGGCGCACCCAGCTGCTCTGCCCCTGCTCCGTCAAGGAAACCGAAGCGCCCCCGCGCTTGAGTATTTTTATATCGCCAGCCGCGGACGCGGCGGTTGCAGGAGCCGGGACGCCGGTTTCCCCCGCCACCAATGCCTGCATGTGGCGCAGGCCCTCGAAGGCGTCCTCCGCGTAGAGCACCGCACCCGAATAGGACCGGCGGCAGTCGCCCTCCACGTAGTCGCGGGTGAGGGCCGCGCCGCCAAGGATGACGGGTACGCGCTGGGCCTGCTCCTCCAGGAAGTGCAGGTTCTCCTTCATGATCACGGTGGACTTCACCAGCAGGCCCGAGAGGCCGATGGCGTCCGCGGGCCAGGCCGCCAGCTCCTTGAGGATGGCCTCGATGGGCTGCTTGATTCCCAGGTTCTTCACCTCGAAGCCGTTGTTGCTGAGGATGATGTCCACCAGGTTCTTGCCGATGTCGTGGACATCGCCCTTCACGGTGGCCAGCAGGATGCGGCCCTTCTGGTAGTTGGACTCCCGCGGCAGGTGCGGCTCGATGCGCCTGATGGCAGCCTTCATGGCCTCGGCGCTCTCCAGCACGAAGGGCAGCTGCATCTCGCCGGAGCCGAAGCGCTCGCCCACCACCTTCATGGCCCCCAGCAGCACCTCGTTGATGAGCTTCAGGGGGTCATGGTCCTTCAGGGCCTCGTCCACGTCCGCAAGGATGGCCTGCTTCTCGCCATCGAGGATGCCGCGGTGCAGGCGCTCCAGCACGGGCAGGTCGGCGCGGTGGGCGTCCACCAGGGTGGCCTTGCGGTCGCTGAAGCGCGCCAGGACGGCCTTGAGGGGGTCGTAGCCCTCCGAGCGCCGGTCGAAGATCAGGTCCTCGACCATGCGCCGGTCCTCGGGATCGATCTTGGCCACGGGGATGACCTTCGACGCGTTGAAGATGGCCATGTCGAGGCCGTGCCTCACGCCGTGATAGAGCATGAGGGCGTTGACCACGTGGCGGGAGGCGGGATTCAGCCCGAAGCTCACGTTGCTCACGCCGAGGATGGTCATGACCCCCGGCAGCTCGGCCTTGATGAGCTTCAGGGCCTCCAGGGTCTCCACGGCGGAGCCCCGGAATTCCTCGTCGCCGCTGCCCAGGGTGAAGGTCAGCGGATCGAGGATCAGGTCGCCGGGATCCATCCCGTACTCGCCCACCACCAGGGCGTGCAGGCGCTTCGCCACGGCCAGCTTCTCCTCGCGGGTCTTGGCCATGCCCCGCTCGTCGATGGTGAGGGCCACCACCGCCGCGCCGTAGGTCCTGCACAGGTCCAGGATCTTCCGGGCCTTGCCCTCGCCATCCTCGAAGTTGATGGAGTTCACCACGCACTTGCCGGGGCTGCGCTGGAGCGCCCGTTCGATGACGGGCACCTCCGTGCTGTCGATCATGAGGGGGAGCGTGATCTGGGAGACCAGGCGGCCCAGCAGCTCGTCGGCATCGCGCACCTCGTCCCGGCCCACGTAGGCCACGCAGAGGTCCAGCAGGTGGGCGCCCTCCTTCTGCTGTTCCTTGGCCAGGGTGATCATGCCGTCCCAGTCTTCCAAGGCCAGCAGGTCGCGGAACTTCTTCGACCCGTTCGCGTTGGTCCGCTCGCCCACGATGAGGGGCGCAGGTTCCTGCTTGAGGGCGACGCTCTGGTAGAGGCTGGCGGCGCTGCGCTCGAGCTTCGGCGTGCGTTTGGGTACGTCCAGCTGCTCCACGCCGGCGGCCAGGGCCCGGATGTGGTCCGGTGTGGTGCCGCAGCAGCCGCCCACGATGGCGAGGCCGAACTCCGAGGCCGCGTGCAGCACCTTGGGGGCGAAGGCCGCGGGATCCAGCGGGTAGACCACCTGGCCGCCCACGTTTTCCGGCAGGCCCGCATTGGGCAGGCAGCTGATGCGGAAGGGGCTGGCTTCCGACAGGGTCTGGAGGTGGGCGTGCATCTCATCGGGGCCCGTGGCGCAGTTGAGACCCAGCACGTCGATGCCCAGGGGCTCCACGCTGGTGAGCACGGCGGCGATGTCCGAGCCCACCAGCAGGGTGCCCGTGGTCTCCACGGTGGCCTGCACCCAGAGCGGGACCTTGCGCTGCTTGGCAGCCATGGCCTCCCGGGCGGCCCGCACGGCCACCTTGATCTGGCCCAGGTCCTGGCAGGTCTCGATGAGGATGGCGTCGGCGCCGCCGTCCAGCAGCCCGTCCATCTGCACGCGGTACGAGGCCAGCAGCTCGGCGTAGCCCACGTGGCCCAGGGTGATGAGCTTGGTGCCGGGGCCCACGGAGCCGATGACGAAGCGGGGCCGGTCGAAGCTGCGGGCCACTTCCTTCGCGAGGGAGGCGGCCTGCACGTTCAGGTCGTAGGCCTTGGCCGACAGTCCGAATTCGCCCAGCACCAGGGGGTTCGCGCCGAAGGTGTTGGTCTCCACCGCATCGGCACCGGCCTTGAAGTAGCTCTCGTGGATCTCCCGGATCCACTGGGGCCGCCGCTCCGTGAGCAGGTCCACGCAGCCCTCCAGCGCCGCGCCGCCGTAGTCCTCCACGGTGGGCGTGCGGGTGAAGATCTGCGTCCCCATGCCGCCGTCCAGCAGCAGCACTTTGTCATTCAACAGGGATTCAAGCGTGGTCATGGGAAACCTATTCTTTAACCGCAGATGACGCAGATGGCCGCAGATGAAGGCCTCGATGCTTGAGGTACCATCTGCGAAATCTGCGTCATCTGCGGTTTCATCCTTAAAGTCCCAGGTAGTCGATGGCCACGTCCCCGTGTACGGCCACCTGGCAGGCGAGGCGCTGGTCGGGAGGGGCGTCGAGGCCCTGGAGGAAGTCGCGCTCCTCCGGACCCGGGTCGCTGCAGTGGTGCAGCCCCTCCGCGACGCGCACGCGGCAGGTGCCGCAGGAGCCCGTGCGGCAGCCGAAGGTGATGTCGGCCCCCGCGGCATCCGCAATGCGCTGGAGGGAGGTCCCCGCGGGAGCTTCCACCAGCAGGTCTTCGAGGAGGAAGTGGACCTTCACGCTCATGTGTCCTCCCGCTTGGGCAGCAGCGGCGCGACGAGCTCCACCTGGCCGAAGGGGGCCGACAGCTGCAGGCCGCGGATGCGGGGACGGATGGTCTCGATGATCTCCTGGGCGATGGCGAGGCCCTCCTTGATCTGGTCCTCGGCGCTTGACCACTTCGCCATGCGGGCCAGGATGGCGGGCGGCAGGAAGACGCCGGGCACCTCGTTGGCCATGAACTCGGCATTGCGCAGGCTCTTGAGGGGCCAGATGCCGGCGATGATGGGCAGGCCGCCCCTGCCGTCGAGGGACTCGGTGAAGTCGAGGAAGCGGAAGAGGCTCTCGGCGTCGAAGACCGGCTGGGTGATGGCCCACTGGGCGCCGGCCTCCACCTTGTAGCGGAAGCGGGCCTTCTCCCGCTCCAGGTCCGGGGCCACGGGATTGGCGCCCACGCCCACGCTGAAGGAGGTGGGCTTGCCGATGCCGGCGCCGCCCAGGTCGAGGCCCGTGTTCAGGCGCTTGAGCATGTTCACGAGGCCGATGGCATCCACGTCGAAGACGGCCGTGGCCTGGGGATAGGGCCCCAGCTTCGGCGGATCCCCCGTCACGGCCAGGATGTTCCTCAGGCCCAGGCCGGCAGCGCCCAGAAGGTCGCTCTGCATGCCCAGCAGGTTCCGGTCCCGGCAGGCGTAGTGGAGGATGGTCTCCAGCCCCACCTGCTGCTCGATGATGAGGGCCGTGGCCAGCGCGGACATGCGGGCCATGGCGCGGGGGCCGTCGGGCACGTTGATGGCGTCCACACCCAGGGCGCGGCACTGGCGGGTCTTGGCCACGAGCTTGTCGTACTCCATGCCCTTGGGCGGCACCAGCTCCACGGTGTGGACGAACTCGTTCTGCGCGAGCTTGAGGCTGAACCGGCTGCGGTAGGCGAAGGGAACCTCGGGCTGGGGCTGCTCGTGGGGCTTCAGCTCGAAGCCGCCACCCCCCTGCACGAAGGCCCGCTCCTGGCGGAAGGCTCCCCGCATGGCGCGGATGTGGGCGGGCGTCGTGCCGCTGCAGCCACCCACAGCCCGGGCGCCCGCGGCGAGCGCGCGGGCTGCGAAGCCGCCCAGGTACTCGGGGCTGGCCCCGTAGATGAGGCGGCCGTCCACCTGATGGGGCAGGCCGGGGTTGGGCTGGAGGACGATGGGCTTGGTCGTCACCGCCTTCAGGCGCTCCAGGAGCCGCAGCTGCGGCGCGGGGCCGTTGCCGCCGATGAGGCCCACGAGGTCGGCGCCCCAGGTGTCGAGCTGCTTGATGAACCACTCGGGCTCCGCGCCGAACAGGGCCTGGCCGTCATCGTTGGTGGTCATCAGGGCTGCGACGGGCAGGTTCCCGGCCTCCTTCGCGGCGAGGATGGCCTGGTGGATCTCGTTCAGGTCCTCGAAGGCCTCCAGCACGATCAGGTCTGCGCCGGCGCCGGCCAGCGCCTCGGCCTGCTCGCGGAGGAGGGCGCGGGCCTCGTCGAAGGAGGTCGGTCCCCAGGGTTCGATGCGCACGCCCAGGGGCCCGATGCAGCCCGCCACCCAGGCGCGGCTGCCCTGCTGGGCGATGGCCTGCTTCGCCAGGGCCACGCCCTCCCGGTTGATGGCGTCGAGCTGGCCCTCCAGGCCCCGGGCCGCCAGCTTCAGGCGGTTGGCGCCCCAGGTGTTGGTGGTAAGCACCTGGGCGCCGGCGGCCAGGAACTCGCCGTGGATGGCCAGCAGCAGGTCCGGCGCCTTGAGGTTGCATTCCTCGAAGCTGCGCTGGAGGGTGATCCCGCGGTCATGCAGGGCCGTGGCCGTGCTTCCGTCGAAGAGGAAGCACTCGCCCTCGTCGAGGGCCTGCTGGAAGGTGGAAGGGGTCATGGCTGCGCCTGGGGGCGACAGTCCGTTATCGGCATCCAGGGGGTCTCGGGTCAGTCTGAGTCGTTCGGTATCTTCCCCCCGGGCACGCCGGGGGCAGGAGTTGGCACCTTGCTGTCGCAGGTTGCCAAGGTTTCACAGGGCCTTTCCCTCCACCTTTCTGGATAGCGTTATCGGACTGCCAAAGATCGAGGAACCAGGATGGTCTGACCACCGCCATCCGTCAAGCCTGGGGCGGTTCCTCCGGCGCCGGGTGCGTGGTGAGGCCCTGGCGCTTCATGTGGCCCCAGGTGTTCTTGCCGCGGATCCAGTCGTAGGTGCCCTTCAGGCGCCACCAGACCGTGAGCTGGCGGTAGCCGAAGTTCTCCGCCACGGCCCCCACGAGCAGCAGGCCCAGCGCCTTGAGGCCCTGGTAGCGGTGGCCGCTGATCTCCTGCAGCACCACGGCCACCACGGAGTTCAGCACGCCGAGCAGCAGGGCGACGTAGAAGAACAGGAGGGCGAAGGTGCCGCCGACGGAGCCGGTCAGGAGCGCTCCCGCGAACAGCAGGTACCCGCTGACCTCGATGATGGGCGCCAGGGCCTCGAAGAAGAGGAAGTAGGGCATGGAGAAGAGCCCGATGCGGCCGTACTTGGGATTGAAGCACATGTGGCGGTGCCGCCAGAGGGTCTCCAGGAGGCCCCGCTGCCAGCGGTTCCGCTGGCGGCCGAGGCCGCGGAAATCCTCGGGCACCTCGGTCCAGCACACGGGGTCGGGCACCAGGGTGATGTGATGGGGGCGCTTCTCTTCGCGCAGGCAGCGGTGCAGGCGCACGACGAGCTCGAAATCCTCGCCGATGGTGGCGGTCTCGAAGCCCCCCGCCGTCACGACCAGATCCTTGCGGAAGACGCCGAAGGCGCCGCTGACGATGAACATGCTGTCCAGGGAGGCGAGGCCCACGCGGGTGAAGAGGAAGGCCCGCAGGTATTCCACGATCTGGAAGCGGGCCAGCCAGGAGTCGGGCAGGAAGATGCCGCGGATGCCCATGGGGGTGACCTTGCAGCCGTTCACGGGCCGCACCACGCCGCCGGAGGCCACCATGTCCGGCCGATCCATGAAGGGCCGGGCGATGCGCAGGAGCGCGTCGTTCTCCAGGAGGCTGTCCCCGTCCATGCAGCAGACGAGCGGATAGCGGGCCAGGTTGATGCCGCAGTTCAGGGCGTCGGCCTTCCCGCCATTGGCCTTGTCCACCACCACCAGGTTGGGCACGTAGGCGCTTTCGTAGATGTCGCGGACCTCCCTGGTGGGCAGGAGCTGGCGGAGGACCCGCTGGCTGGGCTGGAGCTTGAAGGCCTTGACCAGGCGCTCCAGGGTGGCGTCCGTGCTGCCGTCGCTCACCACCACCACCTGGAACTCGGGATAGCGGAGGCTGATGAGGCTGTTGACGCTCGCCACGGCCCCGGCCTCTTCGTTGTAGACGGGGCAGATCAGGGTGATGGGCTTGTAGTGGCTGGTCTCGAAGGCCGTATCGAGGCGGTCGATCCCGACGGCATCCAGGTAGTTCCGGATGGAGAAGAAGGCGCGCAGGATCAGGGCCAGGTGCGTCAGGTTGGTGGCCAGGAAGTAGCTGAGGATGCTCCACTCGACGGCGGCGATGAGGAAGGCCCGCAAGGTCACATGTGCCCCCGTTCATCCGCCCACTCGAGCCGCTCCCGGGCGATGTCGCGGGCAAAGCGGTCGGCGGCGGGATCGTCCGCCAGCCAGGTCAGGGCCGAGACGCCGGAGTGGCCGAGGTCCACGAGGCTCTGGGCGGCGTTCCGGCGCACTTCGTACACGGGATCGGCCATCAGGGGCAGCAGGTCGGGCACGGCGGAGGGGCCCCCCAGCACGCCCAGGGCCCGGGCGACCTGGGTCCGGATCTCCCAGGCGGGGCTGGAGGCGAAGCTGCGCACCTTGGGGTACACCGCCGGATCCGCGAGGATGATGAGGGCCTTGAGGACCGAGGCGCGAAGGTCCACGCTCGGCACCTCGAGCAGCCACAGCAGGCGCGGCAGGGATTCCCGGTGCCGGTGGGAGCCCGCCAGGAGGGCATAGAGGATCCAGGGCTCGGGGTTCTGGTTCGGGGGCTCCAGGTTCTCCTTCATCCAGGGGAGGAGGGTGGGGCCGAAGCCTTCGAGCACCCGGAGCAGCCGCTCCCGCTGGTAGAGCTCCTCGCGCATGACCCAGGCCAGCACAGGCTCGGCGTACCTCAGGCTCCGGCTGCGGGTCAGGGTCAGAGCCGCCGTGTGGGCGACGAAGGGGACGGGATCATCGAGGAGGGGCAGCACCTGATCGAGGTAGCCCTCCATGCGGACGCCGGGCTTCCAGCGCCAGGGCCGTTCCGCCACGGGCGGCGGCGCGTCTTCCGCCGGTTCGTCCAGGCGGAAGACGGCGATCTCCTTGGCCGCCTGGGCCCGGATCTTGGGATCGCGATCCTGCAGGCGCCCGGGCAGGGAGGTGTGGATGCCCATGCTCAGGTAGAGCTCCCGCAACAGCTCGGATTCCTGCCCCGCGATCGTGGACTGGTAGCGGGCGAGGAAATCCCGGAACAGCCACCGGTCGGACCAGGCGACCTGCCCGAAGCCGTCGCGCTCATAGCCCTTCTTGAAGAGGAAGTCCGTGAGCTGACCCTCCCAGGCCTGGTAGCGGGTGATGCGATGCCGGTTCCGCCGGTCCTTGAGGTACTGCATGACGACACCCACGACCACCAGGGCTGCGACCAGGCTGACCAGGCCGAGGGTCGCCCAGCGGAGGATCGGCAGCAGCGTGCCGTGGGGAAGGTGGATGGGGAAGATGGATCACCCCGCCCGGTGGGATCGTTCGAAGAGCCGCCACAGCCGCTCCACCATCACCTGGACGGAGATCGGCTTGGCCATGTAGTCGTCCGCGCCGGCGGCGAGGCACCGCACCATGTCCTGCTCGCTGTGGTTGCTGGAGAGGAGCAGGATGGGGATGCGGCCCTTCGGGGGGGGGAGGTCCCGCACTTCCTGGACCAGGCGGAAGCCGTTCATGGCCGGCATCATGAGGTCGGTGGAGATCAGATCGACCTTCTCCCGCTGGAGAAGATCGAGGGCCTCCATGCCATTCCCGGCCACGAGGACCTTCAGCCCCTCCATCTCCAGGCGGACCTGGATGATCTTGGCAGTCGCAGGGTCGTCTTCGACCACCAGGACTGTCGTCTGTTCCGGCCAATGTCGGGTCATCGGAAAAAGTCTATCGCATTTCTACCAAATCCAGCGATTTCCACGGATCCGGACTCCGAAGCGGAGGGTGTGATCCCGGTAGCTGCTGGGATCAAGGGGATCCGAGATGGGAAGTCCCGCCACGCTCTGGTCCCAGGAGGCGAAGAGGGTGGCGGCCGAGCCTCCGGGGGTCCAAGTCGCGGCCACGGTGTACCCCCAGGTGAACTGGCTGGCGGCCTGGTTCACGGTCTGCCTCCCACCCCAGGCATCGAGGGCGAGCTCCCAGCGCTCCTCCTGCCTTGCCGAGGCGCCGGCGGTGGCGCCGTAGTACCGGTACCGCTCGGGATTGAAGAACCCGAGCCGGAGGCTCCGGTCCTGGTCGATGAGGCGGCTCGACAGCCCCGCGCGCCATTCCCCCCCCTCAACGGGGAACCGGTGTCCGGCCTCGAGGCGGAGGCCCGTCCGGGCGGCGCCGGCGGAGAGGAAGGCGCGGTCCAGGGACAGGGCCACGTGATCGAGGGTCTGGTTGAAGACCCAGTTCCCGCCCAGCCCCCAGGTCCGGGTGTAGGTGCGCAGGTCCACGGCCAGGGGGGTGGCCAGGTTCGGCGCGGCGCTGTGGGACAGAACCAGGGTCAGGCCCGGGGCGGCGCGCAGTCCCAGGGAGAGGTTGTGGAAGCTGGCCGGCTCGCCGCCCACCTCATCCACCCGGCCCACCTGGGCCGAGGCCCGGAGGCGGGAGCCCAGGGGGTGGCTGATCCCCAGCGACCATTCCCGGGGCTTCCGCTCGGTTCCCCCGCTCTGGCTGAGCAGGTCGAAGGCGCCGCCCATCCGCAGGCTCCCGTCGAAGAACGGGACTGCCGCATCCACCCGCTGGGCCTGGGCGCGCAGGCCCTCGTTGGAGTCCGTGCGGGTCTGGGAGAGCTCGATCCAGGGCCCCTGGGCGTCCACGAGGCCGCGCAGCCGGGACTGGGCGTCCTCGCGGATGTCCGGGTTGCCCAGCTGCGCCTCGGTCCGGGCCCGAGCCTGGCGGAGGCGGCCCATGCGCTGGTCGATCTGGGCGCGCAGGAGCTCGGCTTCGGGGGTCTTGGCGTCTTCGGGGCCGAGGCCGGAAAGGCGCTGGTCTGCCGCTTCGGGATCGCCCGCCCAGAGATCGAGCTGGGCGAGGCCCAGCCTCGCCTCCCAGTCCCCCGGGCTCTGGCGGAGGACCTCCTGGTAGGTTCGGCGGGCCTGGCCGTGCCGCCCGCGCCAGCCCAGCACCCGCGCGCGGAGGATGAGGAAGTCCCGGTCTGCAGGGTGCGCCTTCAGCCAGGCGTCGGTCAGGGCCAGGCTCCGGCCCAGCCGCCCATCCCAGCTCAGGTAGGTGGCGGTATCCAGGGTGGCCTGGCGGTCCCCCCTGGCCACGTAGGGCTGGAGGATCCGGATGGCCTCCTTGAACTGCCGGGACCAGGCGGTGACCCGCGCCAGGACGGGCTCGGAATCCGCCGCGAGCTCCGGATGGACCTCCCGGTGCCGCTTGAGGTCGCGGATGGCCTCGTCGAACCGCTTCATCCAGCTGAGGGTCCGGGCCCGCTCCAGGAGCGCGTCCGGGTGGTCCTTCCACAGCTCCAGCATGTGCGTGTAGACCGCCACGGCCTCGGGCAGCCGCTTCTGCGAGCGCAGGTCCCGGGCCTGCCTCAGAAGGGTGGCGGCATCCGGGGTCGGCGCGGGTTCCTGCAGGGCGGGCGGAGCGGGGTGGATCATCGGGGCATCCTCGGTTCGTCGGGGGTGTCGGCCAGGGCCTTCTGGTAGAGGGTGAAGGCCGTCTTGCGGAAGCGGTGGAAGGTCGGCCGGGCCCAGGTGGCCCAGGTGAAGAGCGGCGGCAACGGAATGCGCCCCCGGCTGGTGGCGGGCAGGGTCAGGCGGACGGAGCTCTTTCCCTCCCCCAGCGGTTTGTCGGCATCCAGGACCGCCAGCACGAATCTGAACCCGGGGGTGATGGCCGTCGCCAGGGGCCCGGGGGGCTTCGCCTCCGGATCGTCGAGGACCGTACGGCTGCTGGGATCCGTGACATGCAGCAGCCCCCAGGGGATCCGGGCCTCGATGAAGCCCCGGCCATCCGGGCTCCGGCCCACCTGCCATTCGGCCCGGGAATCGAAGGCCGGGTCCGCGCGGTCCTGGGTGCCCTGGCGGAGCCAGCCGATCTCGGTGCTGTGGCCCGGGAACCGCGTGCCATCGCGGCCCATCCGCGGATGGTTGCTCTTCGCCGTGGGCAGGACGAAGCGGCCCTCGTCGTTGGCGAGGCTCCGGTAGCGCTGCTGGGGCATGGGCCGGTATTCGGGAACGGCGTAGGGTGCGTCCACGAACACGCCGGTGCGGCCCGGGCCCTGGAACAGGGCCGTGAACTCCAGCCCGGCGTCGCTGCGGAGGTCCGGGACCCAGGGCAGCCGGTGATCGCCCCGTTGGGGGTCCACGGTGTCGATTCCCACCAGGAAGGCCTGCTTCGAGAAGTCCACGGGGCCCGGGAGGAACAGGGCCAGGTGGAGCCAGCCCTCGTCCGCCACCACCTTCAAGGCGCTGGGGCCCGCTTCGAGGTAGGCGGGGATCCGGGCCCAGTCATCGGCCTTGCCGTCGATCAGGATGGTGGGCCCCTGCGCCCCCGGCCGGTAGGCGACGAGCCCGTAGTTCTCCTCCGCATCCAGGGCGTTGTACCACAGGGCCTTCCGGTCGGCGGGCCGCTCGAAGGGCAGGGTCAGCCAGTTCTTCTTGAACCACTCGTCGATCCACGCGAACAGCACGCCCCCCGCGCAGCCCGCCTCGTAGATGTTCCGCTGGAGCCGGGCATCCTGTTCGCCCTGTTCCCGTTCGCTCTGGCCGCCGTGGGTCAGGCCCTGGGCCTGCCAGTGGGCGACGACGCGGGAGGAGGGGACCCCGAACTCTGCGATGAGCACGGGGTGGCGGGCATGGTGCTTCACCAAGTCGGCGAGGTAGCCGGCATAGTGGCTGGGCCCCAGGTGGTCCCTGGCCTGGGCGTAGCCGGGATCCAGGTTCATGAAGTCGGGGTAGTACGGATAGGCGTGGTAGCTGGCGAACAGGCCTGCCCGGAGGGCCGGGGTTCCGTCGAACTTCTCCAGGTCGAGGCCGACGGCATCCTCGTCCTCGGGTTCGGAGTTCAGAGGCTCGACGGCCATGCCCAGCTTCAGGCGCAGGGTGCGCTCCTCCTGCTCCGTGGGTTCCGTGATGTGGAAGAGGGGGTCCAGCGTGGGCCAGTTGGTGAAGGCGATGGGGCGCTGGGCGTGGAACCGGTCCCACTCGAGGGCCAGGAAGCGGTCCATGCTCCGGGCCAGGAACTGCTCCATGGCGTGGCCGCCCCGCAGGGTGACGAAGCGGCCGGACCAGTCCGAATCTCCCGGATGCCGGCGGTTGAAGGCCACCACGCTGGAGGCTTCCCACTCGCGGCCCAGGATGACGGCCAGGGTCCAGGGGCTGACATCTGCTCCATAGACACCATCGGCATGCCCCGGGCGCACGGGGATGCGGGCCTGGCCGTGGAGCACCTCGGCCACCTCCTGCATCTCCCGGTGCCAGGCGGCGAGCCAGCCCGGGTCCAGGAAATCGTGGCGGGGGGGCAGCTCGGTCCAGACGCCGTGGATGAGCCACATGGGCTTCCGGGCGGCCAGGTTGTAGGCGCGCAGGGCCTCGTAGAACGCGGGCGGATGGATGGTGTAGACGCGGACGGTGTTGATGCCCGCTTCGGCCATCTCGCGGAGCCAGCCGTCGTAGGTGGCGCGGTCGGGGAACTCGCTGGGATACCGGCCGGGGAGGGCCGCGCCCAGGTTCATGCCCTTGACGTAGAAGGGCCGCCATCCGCCGAGGCCGTCGGCCACTTCCAGCCTCCGGTCATGGGCCCGGGCGGGGATCTGCGGCTGGGAGGGCCGGGGGACGGGGGCTGTCTTCCGCGATGGCAGCGGCCGCTTGGCCGTCGCCATGGTCCCTGGCCCGGGTTGACCCAGGGAAAAAACGAGACTCACACACATCAGAACCGGTAATGGCAGGATCATTTGCCTTCATTAGACCGGATTTTTCTGAAGCTCGGGCATGAAATTGGCGATGAATGGGTCGAATCGGCTCCAGGGGTGGTGTCACCAGGCCAGGAGCCGCTCCAGGGTGGACCGCACTGCCTTCGGTCCCGGCAGGAAGGCCGCTTCCAGGGGCGGGCTGGCGGGCGTGGGCGTATCGGCGGCGCCCAGGCGCATGACCGGGGCATCCAGCCAGCCGAAGCAGGTCTCGCCGATGCGGGCCGCCAGCTCGGCGCCCGGGCCGTAGGTGAGGCTGGCCTCCGTGAGCACCAGCACGCGGTGGGTGCGCTGCACGAGCTCGGCGATGGCCTGGTCGTCCAGGGGCCAGAGGGTGCGGAGATCCAGGACCGCCACGTCCAGATCGGCCGCGGCCTCCAACGCCACGTGCTGGGCGGCGCCGTAGGTGATCACGCACGCCTTAGAACCGTCCTTCCTTAGGGCGGCCTCTCCAAGCCGGGCCACCGGCACGTCGTCCCACTGGTCCTTGAGGCGGCGGTAGAGGCGCTTGTGCTCGAAGAACAGCACGGGATCCGGATCATCAATGGCTGCGCGGAGCAGGGCATAGGCATCGCGCACGGTGCCCGGCGCCACCACCTTGAGGCCGGGGCTGCCCAGGAAGTGGCCCTCGGGGTTCTGGCTGTGGAAGGGGCCGCCACCGTTGCCGCCGCCCGATGGACCGCGGAACACGGCGGGCACGGTGGCTCCCCAGCGCCAGTGGGCCTTGGCCGCGAAGTTCACCATGAGATCCGAGGCCAACAGGGCGAAGTCCATGAACTGGAACTCCGCCACCGGGTGCTGTCCCATCAGGGCCGCGCCGATGGCCGCGCCCACGATGGCCTGCTCGGAGATGGGCGTGTCGATCACCCGGTCCGCACCGAAGCGCTCCAGCAACCCTTCCGTGGCGCGGAAGGCGCCGCCGTAGGCGCCGATGTCCTCGCCCAGGCAGCAGACGCGGGGATCGGCCTCCATGGCGTCATGGAGCGCTTGGCGGATGGCCTCGACGTAGGTCCCGGAGAAGGCGGTCATTCCGTCTCCAGCAGGCCCCGTTCCGCGAGCCAGGCGTCGTTGAAGATGCTGCTGAGGTAGCGGCCGGCGCCATCGGGGAACACCGTCACGATGCGCGCCGGGCGGTCCATGGGCGGCAGGCTCAAAGCCACCTGCCGGACGGCCCACAGCGCCGCGCCGCTGGAGCCGCCGCCCAGGACGCCTTCTTCCCTCACGAGCCGGCGGGCCTGGTGGAAGGCGTCGCGGTCCGACACCTGGAACATCTCGTCGATGAGCTCGAACTCCATGGTGGGGATGAGGAACTCGTCGCCCAGACCCTCGATCTTGTAAGGCCCGGCCTTCAACTCCTTCTCGCCGTGGAAGTGGGGGGTGAACACGGAGCCCACCGGATCCACGGCCACGATCCTGATGCGAGGATCCTGCTCCTTGAGGTAGCGCCCCACGCCGCCGATGGTGCCGCCGGTGCCGGCGCCGGCCACCAGGACGTCGATGCGGCCCTCCATCTGCTCCCAGATCTCGAAACCCGTGCCGGCGTAGTGGGCGGCGTTGTTCTCCCGGTTGCCGTGCTGGTCGGGGAAGAAGCAGTTCGGCGTCTCCCGGGCCAGGCGGGGCGTGATGTTGTTGTAGCTGTCCGGGTGCTCGGGGGGCAGGCTGGTGTCCACCTTGTGCACTTCAGCGCCCAGGGCCAGCAGCTGGTTCAGCTTCTCCTGGGAGATGGTGTCGCGCACCACGACCTTGAGCTTGTAGCCCTTCTGGATGGCCATGAGGGCCAGACCCATGGCCGTGTTGCCCGAGGAGTTCTCGATGATGGTGTCGCCAGGCTTCAGCCGGCCATCGCGCTCGGCGGCCTCGATCATGTGCTTGGCGATGCGGTCCTTGCTGCTGCCCATGGGGTTCAGGAACTCGAGCTTGGCGAAGGCCTCCACCGGCAGGTCCGACACGACGCGGCGGAGCCGGACCAGCGGCGTGTTGCCGATGGCCTCCAGAACGCTGCCGCAGGGCTTCCGGTAGAGCATGAGATTCCTCCGGAGGCCAGTATGACCGGCGCCACCGCCAGGGTCGGCGACAATGGAGGTCAGCCGCGGCCGGGGATTTCCGGGAGGCGGCGGACGGGGACCCATGCTGCACCGCTTCGCGCCCATCTTCGACCACCACTCCCATGTGAGCCTCTACGCGGCCCTGGAGGGCTGCCCCGACCTCTCGGCCTGCGTGGATCCGGCCGCGGCCCTGGCGATGATGCGCGGCCTGCCGGAGGACCGGCTCTCCCTGGTGCGGGGCTGGCACAGTGGGCGCCTGCCCTTGTCGGAGGCCGACCTCGCCGAGCTGCCGCCGGTGCTCCTGGTGAACTTCAGCCTCCACGGCCTGCGGCTCAGCCCAGGAGCTGCCCGGCTGCTCCGGGACACGGATCCGGAGCTGGTGGCCCGGCACACCGACCCCGCCTGGTGCGAGCGGAACCTGGACCGGCTCCTGGTCCTCTTCGGCCGGACGGCGGGCCTCACGGCCGCCAAGCTGGAGGCCTGGGTTCAGGGCCTCGAGGCGGCGGGCGTGGGCGCGGTGGAGGACCTGCTCCTCACGGGAGAGGAGGCCTGGCGGGTGGTGCGGGCCTCCCGGTGGGCGGACCGCCTGCCCTGGTGGACGGTTCCCGCCATCTTCGACACGCTGCCCGGAGAGGCCCGGGCCGAGTGCGAGGGCCTGAAGCTCTTCACCGACGGGGCCCTGGGCGCCCGCACGGCGGCGCTGGGCGAGCCCTTCCTGGACGGCGGGCCGGGCCTGCTGCTGTACGCCGACGAGGCCCTGCACCAGGAGCTGGCGACGCTCCATGGCCATGGCAAGCCCCTCGCCATCCACGCCATCGGCGACCGGGCCATCGGGCAGGTGCTGGCCGCGCTGGAGAGCCTGGATCGGCAGCGCCTCCGCTTCCCCTCCATCCGCCTGGAGCACGTCCAGTTCATCACGGAGGCGCAGGCCCGGCGGGCCCGGGACCTGGGCCTGGTGCTCTCCATGCAGCCGAACTTCTCCAGCGACAGCGTGGACTACGCCGACCGCCTGGGGCCGGACACGCTGGCGCGGAACAATCCCTTCCGGATGCTCATCGACCGGGTGGGGTTCAAGCCGGGCCGCGATCTGATCTTCGGCTCGGATGGCATGCCCCACGGCCTGGCCTACGCGGCCCAGTGGAGCCTCTTTCCCCCCTTTGAGGGCCAACGCCTGAGCCTGGCGGAGCTGCTGGCGGGCTACGGGCCGGCGCCCGGCGACCTGCCCTGGCGCGAACTGCGGATCAACGAAGCGGCCCGGAGCGTCCAGATCCTTCCACCGGGCCCCGTGGCTGGGGTCCGCCCTCCGCTAGACTGATCCCATGCTTTCATCCCTGAGAATCCAGAATCTGGCCCTGGTGGAGGACCTGTCCCTGGAGTGGGGGCCGGGCTTCACGGTGCTCACGGGCGAGACCGGCGCGGGCAAGTCGCTGCTGGTGGACGCGCTCTCGCTGCTGGTGGGGGCCCGGGGCGACGGGGAGCTGGTGCGCCACGGGGCGGAGCGGGCCACGGTGGAGGCCGTGGTGGAGGGCCGCTTCGAGGCCTGGCGGGGCTTCCTGGCCGACCGGGGCCTGCCGGAGGACCAGCCGGTGGTGCTGCGCCGGGAGGTGGGGCCGGGCCGCAGCCGGGCCTGGATCAACGGTGCCAGCTGCGCCCTGGCCGATCTGCGGGAGGCCGGCCGCCTCTGGATGCGCCTCACCAGCCAGCACGACCATCAGTCGCTGCTGGGCGAGGACCGGCACCTGACGCTCATCGACGAGGTGCTCGGCCTCGACCCCAACCTGGAACCGCAGGCCGCCGCCGTGCGCGAGGCCGAGGCGGCCCTGAAGGCCCGGCGCCGCAGCGAGGCCGAGCGGGAGCAGCGCCTGGAGCAGCTGGCCGAAGCCCTGGCGGACCTGGAGAAGCTGGCGCCGAAGCCCGGCGAGTGGGCCCAGCTCAAGGCCGATCGCGAGCCCCTGCGCCACGCCGTCCATCTCGAGCAGGCCTTCCGGGAGGCCGCGGAGGCCCTGGATGGCGGCATTCCCAAGGTGGAGCTGGCCCACAAGGCCCTGGTGCGCGCCGTGGCCCACTGGCCAGACGCGGTCGCCGAGCAGGATCGCCTCCGCTCCGCCGTTCTCGAGCTGGAGGACCTCCTCGCCCTGGCGCAGGACCAGGCCCTCCGCTGGGCCCAGGCCGGCGCCGACCGCATCGAGGCCATGGAGGCCCGCCTGGCCCTCTACGAGCGCCTGGCCCGCCGCCACCGCTGCGAACCCGAGGAGCTGGTCGCACGCCAGCAGATCCTCAAGGATGAGCAGCGGGCCCTGCTGGCCGGCGATGTCTCCGTGAAGGAGTTGGAGAAGGCCCTGGCGAAGGCCGCGGAGGCCTACCGGCAGGTGGCCGAGGTCCTGCATGGGCGCCGGTCCGAAGCCATTCCGAAGCTCGAAGCCGAGGTCCAGAAGCGCCTGGGCCGCCTGGGCATGAAGGGGGCGCGGCTCCAGCTGCGGCTGTCCCTGGCGGAGGAATCCGGCAGTCCCGTCCAGCAGAGCGGGCGGCCCGTTCGCGTGTCAGCCCAGGGCTTCTCGGCCCTGGCCATCTGGATCGAGCCGAACCCCGGCGAGGGCTTCCGGCCGCTCGCCAAGATCGCCTCCGGCGGCGAGCTCAGCCGCCTCATGCTGGCCTTGGTGGGTGCGGGCCTTGCCTTGGGCGCGGGCGTGAAGGATGGACTGACGCTCGTGTTGGACGAGGTGGATGCGGGTCTCGGCGGTGAGACGGCCCTGGCCGTGGGCAAGGCCGTGGCGGAGCTCGGGAAGGCCCACCAGGTACTGGCGGTGACGCACCTGGCCCAAGTGGCCGCCCGGGCGGACCGGCACGGGCGCCTGCACAAGGAGACCGAGGGCGGCCGCACCCGCAGCGCCCTGGGCTGGGTGGCCGGCGAAGCCCGCAACCGCGAACTGGCGAGGCTCCTCTCCGGCCATCCCGACCGGCCCGAAGCGCTCGAGCACGCAAAAGTGCTACTGGAAGGCTGAGGCTGCGGCGGAGGCAAAGAAAAGGGCCGCCCGGAGGCGGCCCTTTTCTTTGTGCAGATCGAGACTACTTGACGCTCACATCGTCGATGACGAAGGAGGTCTGGAGGCTGCTGTCCTCCACCGAGTAGAAGCGCAGGCGGATGGTCTGACCCTTGTAGGCGCTGAGGCTCAGCGACTTCTGGGTGTAGCCCGTGCCCTTGTTCAGGTTCGAGTAGGTGGCCAGGGTGGCCAGCACGGTGCCGGAGGTGTTGAGGACCTGCACCTTCATGGTGTCGTAGGCGGTGGTGGTGGTGGTTTCCGCCGTGTCGACGTGGAGCCAGAAGGTCAAGGTGCCGGTAGCCGTGCTGGGGATGGCGATCTGCTGATAGACGTAGTCGGTGTGGGCCGAACCGTAGCCACACATCCAGGCGTCGTAGGAGCCGCCGTGGGCGGGTTCGCCGGTGAAGGTGCCGATGACGCCGCTGGTCTGCGTCCAGCTGGTGGCGCCGCTTTCGAAGCCGCCGTTCAGGATCAGCTCAGCGCCGGAGGTGGCGTTGGACACCGTGAAGCTGACACCGGTGCTGGTGCCGACATTGCCGGCCGCATCATAGGCCTTGGCCGTCAGGGTGTGGGAGGCATTGGTCAGCGTGGTGCTGTCGAGAGTCATGCTGTAGGGGCTGGTGGTGTCGCTGCCCTTCAGGACGCCATCCACGTAGAACTCCACCTTGGTGACGCCGACGTTGTCGGAGGCGGTGGCGGAGAAGGTGATGGTGCCGCTGGTGCCGGACTCGGTGGCCGAGACGGTGGGGGCGGTGGTGTCCGAGGAGCCGCTGGTCCAGGCGGCGCCCACGTTGATGCCGTGGAAGGCGTTCCAGACGGCCTGTTCCTGGGCGCTGCCGGCACCGTAGAGGTCCTTGGCGGCGCTGATGGCGGCGGTGCGGGCCCCGGCGTAGTTGGTGCTGGAGGTCATGTAGACCGAGAGGGCGCGGAACCAGATGCGGGCCGCGGCGTCGTTGCCGATGCCGGTCATGCCGCTGGGCAGGTAGGTGGTGCTGGTGTTGCCGCTGGTGGTGGCGCCCTGGCTGAGGAAGTAGAAGCAGCGGTTCATGGGGCCGCTGGAGTAGTGCACGTCCAGGCTGCCGATGGTGGAGGACCAGGCGTCGGGGCTGGAGCCGTCCAGGCTGGGCTTGTACATCCAGCGCAGGGGGTTGGTGGCCAGCTGCTCGCCGATGGTCCAGTTGCCGCCGGTGTTGCCGATGGTCGAACCTGAGCCGCCGCGGGCGTAGAACTCGATCATGGTGCCGAAGATGTCGGAGTTGGACTCGTTCAGGCCGCCCGACTCACCCGAGTAGGTCAGGTTCGCGGTGCGGGCGCAGACGCCGTGGCTCATCTCGTGGCCCGCCACGTCGAGGGCGGTGAGCGTGGTGAAAGAGGAACCGTCACCGTAGGTCATGCAGAAGCAGCTGTCCGACCAGAAGGCGTTGTCGTAGCTGTTGCTGATGTGGACGCGGCTGTAGGTGGCGGTGCCGGCTCCGTCGATGCCGTTGCGGGTGTGGACGTTCTTGTAGTAGTCCCAGGACTTGATCATGCCGAACATGGCGTCCACGGCCGCGGTCTCGCCGTTGGCGGCGGTGGTGGAGCTGCCTTCGACGTAGTTGGCGCCATCGCCCCAGGTGTTGTCGGCATCGGTGTAGAGGGTGCCGGTGGCGGTGCTGGTGGTGGCGGCGTGGGCCATGTTGGTGACCACGTTGTTGCCGAAGGAGCCACCGGTGCCGCGGGTCGTGTCGCGCAGCTCGTAGGTGCTGCCGGTGTAGTTGGTGGGCAGGGAGACCGTGCCGTTGTACTGGCTGTTGCCGGTGCCGGTGGCGGCGGTGGTGTGCAGGGTGTTCCAGGTCTTCAGGATGGCGCCGGTGTGGGCGTCCACCAGGTAGTCGGTGTGCTTGATGCCGTCCTGGTCATTCTCGAGCTCGGTGTGGACGTGATAGGCCAGGGTGTAGCGGAGCACCTGGCGGGACACATCCTCGGCGTTCAGGTCCGCGGTGGCCTTGCCCGCGCGGCGGACGACCTCGGCCATTTCGGGGTAGACCACCAGCTCCGTGGTCGGAGCGTAGGCGTAGGCGCCCTTGGGCGCCAGATCCCCCTGGACCACGGCGAGCGCCTCGGCACTGCCGAGGGCCGGGGTCACATTGAGCTGGATGCCCTTGAGCAGGGCATTGGTGAGCGGGAGCTCGGCGCCATCCTTCCCCGTGTGGGTGATGACGTCGCCGCCCCAGACCTTCACGCCCTTGTAGGTCTGCTGGAAGTGGGCGTGGGCCTGGCCGAGCTGGTCGGTGTGCGCGCCGCGGAGCAGGAAGGCGTGATCACCGTCCAGGCCCAGCTGGGCGCGACTCGCCAGCAGCCGCTGGGCCGCCGCTTCACCGCGCAGCGATTCCTGGGGCAGGCGGGCGTTGAGGGTACCGGCGGCGAGGGCCGCGGCGAGGAAGGACAGGGCCATGCGGCCCGTGGCGATCGCCATGGAAGCTCCTTAGCTTGGGGGGGGGGAGGCCCTCCCGCCTCGCTGTCGCGAGGGCGGAGGCTCAGTGGGGGGAAAGATCGGAAAGGCGGAACCAGAGTCCCCGCCCCCCGTCAACCCCTCAAGTTAAGGCTTGTTAATTTTCTTGAGAATCATTTCTATTAAAAATTATATGAATCAAATCTTCTGATTTGAATAATTAATAGTCAATCTTGAAGTCGTATTTGAGTGTTTTGGTCAAGGGACCCGATGGACGACCCTGCCTCCCTTGAGCACGAAGGGGACGCGCTCCAGGGTGGTGATGTCCTTCAGGGGATCGCCGTCCACGGCGATGATGTCCGCCGCCCGGCCGGCCTCCAGGGTGCCGACTTCCGAATCGAGCCGCAGCAGGCGGGCCGCGACCACGGTGGCGCTCTGGATGGCCTGCAGGGGCGCCATGCCGTAGTCCACGAGATAGCGGAAATCCATGGCCACCAGGCGGTGCTCGAAGACGCCGATATCGGTGCCGTAGGCGATGGGAAGTCCCGCGTCCAGGGCGGCTTTGAAGCCCGCCCGGCGCAGGGGCAGGATGGTGCGGGCCTTGGCGATGGACCCCTCGGGGAAGTGGTAGGGGTTGCCGGGCAGCAGAATGGATTCGAGGGCGTACAGGGTGGGCACCAGGAAGGTGCCGCGCGTCTTCATCTCCCGGGCCGTGGCGGGGCTCAGCAGGCTGCCGTGCTCGATGGACCGCACGCCCGCCAGGGTGGCTTCGAGGATGCCCGCATCCCCGTGGGCGTGGGCGCAGACGTCCATGCCGCGGCGGTTCGCCTCCTCCACGATGGCCTTGAACTCGACCGGGCTGAAGCTGGGGGCGCCGGGATCGTCGTGGTTGGAGAGCACGCCGCCTGTCGCATGGATCTTGATGAGGTCCACGCCGCGCTTGCGCCATTCGCGCACGACGTGCCGGGCCTGGTCCGGGGAGTCCACGATGTGCTCATCGCCGGTGTGGAGGTGGGGCGGGAAGCCGTTGAGGTCGCCGTGGCCGCCGGTGATGGACAGGGAGGGCCCCGCCACCAGCATCCGCGGTCCGGGGATGTCGCCCCGGGCGATGGCATCCCGCAGGGCCACATCGCCGAAGCCCGCGGAGGCGCCCACATCCCGCACGGTGGTGAACCCGGCTTCGAGCACCTTCCGGGCGTTCACCACGCCATCGAGGAGCAGGGCTCCCTGGCTGCGCTTGAGGTAGCCCAGCTCGCCGAGGCCCGCCGGAAAGAGCAGGTGGGTGTGGCAGTCGATGAGGCCCGGCAGGAGGGTGCGGTCGCCCAGCTCGAGGGTCTCGGCGTCGGCGGGCGGCGGGCCGGGCTGGATCCGGCCAGCCTTCACCCAGAGTCGGCCCGGGGCCTCCACCTTCCCAGTGCGGACGTCGAGAAGCCTGGCCGCCTTGAGGAGGAGCGGCCGCTCCTGGCCACAGAGGGCAAGGCAGAGAAGGCTGGCGAAAAGACCGCGCAGGATCATGGGGACTCCGGAGTGTGGCCTACGATAGCCCAGACCCGCTCAGGGGAATCCTGCAACTTTGAAGCGGGGCTACGGCCGCTTGGTGGACTTCTGCCGGACCCGCTTCGGCGGCGCGCTCTTGCCCTTCTTCGGGGCCTGCTTGGCGGCGGGCTTGGGGCCTTCCTTCTTCTTGGGGCGGGGCTTGGCCTTGACCTTGTCCACCCGCTGGGCCTGGAGCGATTCATTGCTGCGGGAGGGCTTGAGGCCCTCGCCGGGATCCAGGATGCGGCGCACGGCGGCGACCTCCGCCTCCTCGCCTTCGCCCTTCTTCTTTTTCTGGACGCTGAGGCGCAGGGGCACACCCGCCAGGCCGAACTGCTCGCGCAGGCGGTTCTCCAAGTAGCGGACGTAGCTGAAGTGCAGCCCCCGGTCCGTGTTGGCCTTCACCACGAAGCTGGGGGGCCGCACGCCCACCTGGGTCATGAAGTAGAGCTTGGGCAGCTTGCCGTCGATGGCGTGGGGGCTCATGGTGGCGACGGATTCCCGCAGGAAGCGGTTCAGCTCGCCCGTGGAGATGCGGCGGCCGTGGGCCTCCGCCAGCTCGTCGATCATGCCGAACAGTTTGGACACCCGCTGTCCGGTGAGGGCCGAGAGGAAGATCATGGGCGCATGGTGCAGGAAGCCCAGGCTGCGGCGCAGGTCCTCCTCGGCACCGTAGATGGTGTGGGTGTCCTTCTCGACGAGGTCCCACTTGTTCACGACGAGGATGACGGCGGCGCCGGCCTCCTGGGCGTAGCCGGCGATGACGGCATCCTGGTGGGTGGCGCCCTCCACGGCATCCAGCAGCAGCAGGCTGACGTCGGCCCGGGCCATAGCCTGCTTGGCCTTGAGGATGCTGAGCTTCTCGGCGCCCTCGTGGGTCTTCCCCTTCTTGCGGATGCCGGCCGTATCGATCATCCGGTAGACCTTGTCCTTCACGTGGAAGACCGTGTCCACCGTGTCCCGCGTGGTGCCGGCGACCTCGCTGACGAGGCTGCGCTCATAGCCCAGCATGCGGTTGGTGAGGGAGGACTTGCCCACGTTCGGCCGGCCGATGAGGGCGAAGCGCAGCTCGTCCGAGAGCGAGTGGATTTGGGCCTCTTCCGGCGTGCGGTGGAAGGGCAGGCGGGCGCGGAGGGCCTCGATCAGCTCGGGCACGCCCGCCCCGTGGGCGGCGGAGATGGCGAGCACTTCATCGAAGCCCAGGCCGTAGAAGCCGGCGTCGGGGGCGCCGCCCTTCATGCCGTCCAGCTTGTTGATGACGAGGAGGATGGGCTTGCCCTGGCGGCGCAGGCGCGCGGCGATCTCCTCGTCCCCGGTGGTGAGGCCGTCGTGGCCGTCCACCAGCAGGATGGCGACGTGGGCTTCGCCCAGCGCGGCCTCGGCCATGCGGGTGATGCCCTGGGTGATGACGTCATCGCCCTCGAAGTCGAGGCCGCCGGTGTCCACCAGCTCGAAGACCTCTTCGGCCTCCCCATCCTCGCTGAGGCAGGTGACGCGGCCGTAGCTGCGGTCACGGGTCATGCCCGGCAGGTCGTGGACCAGGGCCGCCCGGCTGCGCGTGAGCCGGTTGAAGAGGGTGGACTTGCCCACATTGGGGCGTCCGCAGAGGGCGACGAGCGGCAGTTTCATATCTGTTCCAAGCCCTCCAGTCTATCGGTTCGGGCGGGAAAAGACAGGGAAGGAATGGAGCCATTCCACGCAATCCGCTCTAAGCTGGGGTGGAGAAATCCGACGAGGTGCATCCATGAAGAGGATTCTGGCTGTCTTTCTGGTCGTGGCCGCCTTGTTTACCGTGGGCTACTACCTCGCGACGGGTCGTCTGCCCTGGGTGGCTCTCTCGACGGAAGAGCAGCAGGTGATCGATCTGGGGGAGGAGTTCGCGCGGGCCCGCGAGCAGTGGCAGGCGGCCGGACGGACCCAGGCCCTTGGCGTGGACGCCTCCAGCCAGGTCGAGGCGCCGCTGGCCACCTTGGATCGCATTGATCGGGAGCTGGCGGGTCTGACGCCCCAGCTGAAGTCGACCGAAGCCAAGAACCGCGCCACGATCCTGCGGAGGGACATCGCGGCGTTCAAGAGCGAGATGCGGTAGGGGATTTAGACCGCGCCGTTCTCCGCCTTTCGCGCCGACCCAGGCGATCGCGGGCTCGACCATTCGACTGCAGCGAAGCGGAAGGAGAATAGGACGGCATGACCGCAGGTCATGGCCGCCCGGAGGGCGAGGGCGGAGCCCGAGTCAGCGCAGCTGCTGCGCCCTTCGGGCTTGCATCTGCCGGTCTGGTCCTCCCTGTTCCGGCCCTCCACTGGAGGGCCTCCACGACGGGATGACCAGCCCACTCGACGCTGGACCCCGGCCGCGCACGCGCGGCCGGGGCGGGTCCGAGCCCCGTCGGCCCCGCGCTTCAGGACGAAAAAAGGGTCCCGCATGGGACCCTTTCTTCGTTCTGGCGGGGCTGACGGGGCTCGAACCCGCGACCTCCGGCGTGACAGGCCGGCACTCTAACCGACTGAGCTACAACCCCTTGCTTTTCCTGCTTTTTCACCAGGCTGGCTGGTGGGCGATGACGGGCTCGAACCGCCGACATGCTGCGTGTAAGGCAGCTGCTCTACCGACTGAGCTAATCGCCCGAATCGCCGAACCACGATCCTCACACGGGAGGCCGGAAGGGTCAAGGCCAAAGGTCTGCATTGAGGGTTTCCGGCTGATCTGGTAAGGTTTTCAGACTTCCGTGCCAGGGGTTCCCGCGGACCTTTCGCTGGTGTCGGTGTGACCCTGGCCGATCCATCCGGCCGTGGCCTTGGGACGTTTCTGGAGGGTGGCCTGTGGC
>Ga0255338_1001260_pt1 | contig 50362 bp, 48 predicted proteins | sample MeOH1_35cm_T4_19_FD_203715 | JGI IMG/M metagenome (GOLD analysis project Ga0255338, IMG submission 203715) | Sandy soil microbial communities from University of British Columbia, Vancouver, Canada - MeOH1_35cm_T4_195 | ecosystem: Engineered > Artificial ecosystem > Sand microcosm > Unclassified ...
TCCCCTACCGCGGCGGCGCACCGGCCATGCAGGACCTCATCGGCGGCCAGGCCGACTTCATGTTCAGCAACCTCGGCCCGGCGATGCCCTTCATCAAGGGCGGCAGGATGAAGGCGCTGATGCTCACGGCGAACAAGCCCACGCCCCAGCTGCCCGACGTGCCGATCGGCGCCAAGGTCGGCATCCCGCTGGAGGTCACGAGCTGGCAGGCGCTGGCCGCGCCCGCGGGCACGCCGCCCGCGATCATCCAGCGTTTGAACGAGATCGCGGTCAAGGGCATGAACGCGCCCGACGTGAAGGAGCGCATGGCCACCCAGGCGTTCGATGTCGTGGCCAACTCGCCCGCCGAGTTCGGCGAGTTCCTGAAGAAGGAAGTGGCGCGCTGGAAGAAGGCGGTGAAGGAATCGGGCGCGGGGATGGACTGAAATTACATCCCGGCTTGTCGCGGCAAAGCCGCATGCGGGTGGGCTGTGCCGCGCGACAAAGCGGTCGGCTGCGCCGACTGAACCTGCGATGACCGGTTTTGCGGCCGCATCGCGCAACTCACTTCGCGCCCTAAGGCTGCCCTAAGGCAGCCTTAGGCGCTCTGCGAGTTGTACGGCGCCGGCCCCAGGCCGAGGGCAGCGGAGCGGAGTCGGCGCGACAGCGACGACCGTCACAGTATGAGCCGCTGCCGGGTACCGCCTGGCGCGACGCGAGGAAGTCCCAGGCGTGGCGCCGGTCAACCCGCGCACTGCCGGAAGCCGTCCAGCACGTTGACGGCGTTCACGCCGATCTCGGCGACGGCGTAGCCGCCCTCGAACACGAACACTGTCGGCAGCCCCGCCGCCGCGAGGTCCTCGCCGATGCGCAGGTAATCCGGGCTCTGCAGCCCGAAGCCCGCAACAGGGTCGCCCGCGAAGGTATCGACGCCCAGTGAAACGACCAGCGCCTGGGCGCCGAATGCGGAGATGCCGCGCAGCGCCTGCGCCATCGCGTCGCGCCACGTTTCGAAACTTGCGCCGCGCGGCAGCGGCAGGTTGAGGTTGGCGCCCAGGCCCGCCCCCTCGCCCCGCTCGTCCGCATGGCCCAGGTAGAACGGGTACTCGGTGCGCGGGTCGCCGTGGACGCTGGCGAAGAAGACGTCGGGCCGGTCGTAGAAGATGGCCTGCGTGCCGTTGCCATGGTGGTAGTCGATGTCCAGCACCGCGACACGCTCCAGCCCCGCGTCGCGCAGCCACTGCGCGGCACAGGCCGCGTGGTTCAGGAAGCAATAGCCGCCGAAGAAATCCAGGCCCGCGTGGTGTCCCGGCGGCCGCGTGAGCGCGAACGCGGCCCGGTCGCCGCCGGCCACCGCCCGGGCGGCCGCCAGCGCGCAGTCCACGCCGGCGCGGGCCGCCGTCCAGGTGCCGGCCGTCAGCGGGCTGCCCGCGTCGTACGAGAACAGGCCCAGTTTCGCCTGGAAATTGGTGGGCACGATGTCCGAGCGGAACGTGCGGATCGGCCAGAACGAGGGCATCGCATCGCGCTGCGCATTCGCCGGGTCCAGCGCCACCCACTCATCCCAGGCGCCGGCCAGGAACTCGACATAGCGCTGCGAGTGAACGCGCGTGAGCGCGCTGTCGGGAAATCGCGGCGCGGTTTCGATCGGGCCGAGGTCGCGCTGCTTCAGCTCCCGCAGGACATGGTCGACCCGGTCGGGGATCTCGAAGCAGGGCACCAGCTCGCCCCGGAACATCTCCAGCTTGCCGCGATGGAGTTCGTGCTTGTCGTTGTGGAAAGTCAACATGGGGGCGGGCTCCTTGCTGCCCCCAAGTATGCGTCAGCAGCCTTCCGGCCGGCCGAGCGGCATCGGGATGCTGCCGGTCACGGTGACCGTCTGCAGGGTGCCCGGGTTGAACACCTTGGCCATCAGGTCGATCTCGTCATTGGCGCGATCGACGGAGGTGTTGCTGCCTTCCGCGAAGCTGAACTCGATGGCGTTGATGGACAGGAACATCGCCTCGACGATGAACGTGCCCGGGCGGTAGCGGACGTCACCGTCCATGAACACGCCGTTCGGGCCCTGCAGGCCGGAGAACCGGAAGCGGCAGGTTTCCGCGGGGGCGCCGATGGGGTTGAACTTGACGGCCTGCGTCAGGTTGATGCTGGTCGTCGAATAGGTGCCGTTCAGCGCCGGCGTGGACGCGTTGCCGGCCACGACGCTCGCGGCCCGCAGCGTGGGTACCAGGTCGTCAGGGCCGTTGCCGCCGCCGCCGCCGCAGGCGGCCAGCACGGCCGCCGCGATCGCCGGGACGACGAACGTCTTGCAAGGATGAAACTTCATGGCGCTACCTCAGGTGATGGGACACCCGAGGTTACGAACCGGAACATCCACGGTTCGTGGGACCGCGCGCCGTGGCCGGGTAGGACCGCTCCGGCGTGGCGGTCTGCGCGGCACACCGAAACGCTTCTTAGGCGCGTGCAAGCACCGGCCCCAAGGCCACGCCGGTATGCGTCCCCTTGACCACCACCTGTTCCGGCGACGCCGCCGCCACCACTTTGCCGCCGGCGTCGCCGCCTTCCGGGCCCAGGTCGATCACCCAGTCGGCTTCGGCGATCACGTCCAGGTCGTGCTCGATCACGATCACGCTGTGGCCACCATCCACCAGGCGATGCAGGACGCGCACCAGCTTCTCGACGTCCGCCATGTGCAGGCCGACCGTCGGCTCGTCCAGCACGTAGAGCGTGTGCGGCGCCTTCTGGCCGCGGCGCGTGATGTCGTCGCGCACCTTGGAGAGTTCGGTCACCAGCTTGATGCGCTGGGCCTCGCCGCCCGAGAGCGTGGGTGACGGTTGGCCGAGGGTCAGGTACCCGAGCCCCACGTCCTCGAGCAACTGCAGCGGATGGCTGATGTTGGGCATCGCCGAGAAGAACTCCACCGCCTCGTCCACCTCCATCTGCAGCACGTCGCCGATGTTCTTGCCGCGCCAGGTGACGGCCAGCGTCTCCGGGTTGAAGCGCGCGCCCCGGCAGGACTCGCAAGGCACCTTCACGTCCGGCAGGAAACTCATGCCGATGGTGCGCAGCCCCTGGCCTTCGCAGGTGGGACAGCGGCCCTCGCCGGTGTTGAACGAGAAGCGGCCCGGCCCGTAGCCGCGCGCCCGCGCCTCCAGTGTGTCGGCGAACAGGCGGCGGATCGTGTCCCAGAAGCCGATGTAGGTGGCCGGGCACGAGCGCGGCGTCTTGCCGATCGGCGTCTGGTCCACTTCCAGCACGCGGTCGACCGCCTGGTAGCCGTCGAGGCCGCTGCAGCCCACCCACGCGGGGTGCTTGCCGCGGTCGTCGGCGTCGCGGCCCGCCTTGGTGTAGCGCTGCTGCACGGCCGCCTGCACGTTGTGCAGCAGCACGTCGCGCGCCAGCGTGGACTTGCCGGAACCGGAGACGCCGGTGACGGCGACGAGGCGGTACAGCGGGATGTCGATGTCGACGTCGCGCAGGTTGTGCAGGTGGGCGCCGCGCAGGCGCAGCTCGGGCTGCTTGCGCTGCACCTCGCGCCGCGGCTTCACCGGGTGCCTCATCGCGTGCAGGAGGTAGCGGCCGGTCACAGATTCCTCCACGGCCGAGATGTCGGCCGCCGAGCCCTGCGCAATCACCCGCCCGCCGCGCTTGCCCGCGCTCGGCCCGATGTCGATGATGTGGTCGGCGCGGCGGATGGTGTCCTCGTCGTGCTCCACCACCACCAGCGTGTTGCCCTTGTCCCCGAGCTTGTGCAGCGCGTTCAGCAGGATCTGGTTGTCGCGGGCGTGCAGGCCGATGGTCGGCTCGTCCAGCACATAGCACACCCCCTGCAGGTTGGAGCCCAGTTGCGCGGCCAGCCGGATGCGCTGCGCCTCGCCGCCCGACAGGGTCGGCGCGCCGCGGTCGAGCGTGAGGTAGCCCAGGCCCACTTCCTCGAGGAACTCCAGGCGGCTCCTGATCTCCGGCACCAGGTCGCGCGCGATACCTTCCTCGCGCACGCTCATGACGCCCTTGACCTGCAGGCTTTCGATCCACCGGCGCACGTCCACCACCGACAGCGCCGCGATCTCCGCGATGCCGGTCTGGTCGAACTTCACGTTGCGCGCCTGCAGGTTGAGGCGCGCGCCGCGGCAGGCGGGGCAGGCCTCGTCCGCCACGTCTTCCACGTCCGGCTCGCCGAAAGTCTGCTCGCGGCCCTTGTTGTCGTCGGCCTGCACCGTGTCGTCGAAAGCCTTGCGCTGTTCGCGCGTGAGCTTGACGCCGGTGCCGACGCACTCCGGGCACCAGCCGTGCTTGCTGTTGTAGGAGAACAGGCGCGGGTCCAGCTCGGGGTAGCTGGTGCTGCACACCGGGCAGGCGCGCCGCGTCGAGAACACCTCGACCTTGCCGATGTGGTGGTGCGAGCCCAGGCCTGACATCATGGCGCCCTTCAGGCCGTCCAGCGGCGCCAGCACATGCAGCACGCCCTTGCCGTGTTCCAGGGCGACGGCGAGCTTCTCGCGCAGCAGGGCCTCGTTCTCGGGCCTGATGTCGAGATCGCACACCGGCAATTCGATCGTGTGTTCCTTGAACCGGTCGATGCGGGGAAAGCCCGTCGTCGGCAGGAAGTTGCCGTCCACGCGCAGGTGGGTGTAGCCGCGCGGCCGCGCCCAGTCGGCGAGTTCGGTGTAGACGCCTTTGCGGCTGATGACGAGCGGCGCCAGCAACCCGATGTGCTGGCCGCGGTAGCGCTTCATGATCTGGGCGGCGATGCTGTCCGGCGACTGCGGCCGCACCTCGGCGCCGTCGTTCACGCAATGCTGGACACCCAGCTTGACGTAGAGCAGGCGCAGGAAGTGCCAGACTTCCGTGGTGGTGCCCACGGTGGACTTGCGCCCGCCGCGCGAAAGCCGCTGCTCGATCGCCACCGTCGGCGGGATGCCGTACACCGCATCGACTTCCGGCCGGCCCGCCGGTTGCACGATGCTGCGCGCGTAGGCGTTCAGCGATTCGAGGTAGCGGCGCTGGCCCTCGTTGAACAGGATGTCGAAGGCCAGCGTCGACTTGCCCGAGCCCGACACGCCCGTCACCACGCTGAACTTGTTGTGCGGGATGTCCACCGACATCGACTTGAGGTTGTGCTCGCGCGCGTTGACGATCTGGATGGCGTTGGGCCGGGCCGCGCGCATCGCCTCGCCCTGCTTCTGGCTCAGCGCGTAGCTGGCGGCCCGCTCCTCGAGCGTGAACGAGCCGAGGCCCAGCGTGCTGTCGTACTCGCGCAGCGCCTTCGCCGTGTGCGAGGTCGCGTGCAGCTTCACGTCTTCCGGCGAGCCCTCCGCGACGACCAGGCCGCCGGCGTCGCCGCCTTCGGGGCCGAGGTCGATCAGCCAGTCGGCCGCGCGGATCACGTCGAGGTTGTGCTCGATCACGATCAGCGAGTTGCCGCCTTCGAGCAGCTTGCGCAGCGCCCGCATCAGCTTGGCGATGTCGTCGAAGTGCAGGCCGGTGGTCGGCTCGTCGAACATGAACAATGTGCCGCGCGTGGCCGTGGCCTGCCGGCTGGAGGTGGCGCTCTTGGCGGCCTGCGCCAGGAACCCCGCGAGCTTGAGGCGCTGCGATTCGCCGCCGGAGAGCGTCGGCACGGGCTGGCCGAGCTTCACGTACTCCAGGCCGACGTCGACGATGGGCTGCAGCGCGCGGATCACGTCGCGGTCATGGGCGAACAGCGTCGCGGCCTCGCTCACCGTGAGGTCCAGGACGTCCGCGACGTTCATCGTGCGGAAAGAACCGGAATCCGGCCCCCATTTGCGTTCGATGGTGACTTCGAGGATTTCGGGGCGGTAGCGCTTGCCGTCGCAGTCGGGGCAGCGCAGGTACACGTCGGAGAGGAACTGCATCTCCACGTGCTCGAAGCCGGAGCCGCCGCAGGTGGGGCAGCGGCCATCGCCGCTGTTGAAGCTGAACTTGGTAGAGGTGTAGCCCCGCTGCCTGGCGAGCGGCGACACCGCGAAGATTTCGCGGACGGCGTCCCAGGCGCCGACGTAGCTCACCGGGTTGGAACGCGCGGTCTTGCCGATGGGCGACTGGTCGACGAACACGACGTCGCTCAGGTGGTCGGCGCCCAGCAGGCGGTCGTGCAGGCCCGGCGTTTCCGTGGCCTTGCCGAAATGCCGCGTCAGCGCGGGCGCCAGCACGTCCTGGATCAGGCTGGACTTGCCGGAGCCGGACACGCCCGTCACGCACACCAGACGCTGCAGCGGGAATTCCACCGACACATTCTGAAGGTTGTGCTCGCGCACGCCCTCGAGGATGAGCCGCGGCGTGGCGTCCGTCACCGCGCGCTTGAAGCCCATGCCGACATGCTTGCGTGCGCCGAGGTAGGCACCGGTGAGCGTGTCGGCGTGGCGCAGGTTCTCGGTGGTGCCGTCGAAGACGATCTGGCCGCCGCGCTCGCCGGGCCCGGGGCCCATGTCGAGGATGCGGTCCGCTGCCAGCATCACCGCCGGGTCGTGCTCCACCACGACCAGCGTATTGCCGGCGTCGCGCAGGCGCTTCATGGCTTCGGTGATGCGGTTCATGTCGCGCGGGTGCAAGCCGATGCTGGGTTCGTCCAGCACGAAGAGCGTGTTGACCAGCGAGGTGCCGAGCGCCGTCGTCAGGTTGATGCGCTGCACCTCGCCGCCGGACAGCGTGCGGCTCTGGCGGTCCAGCGTGAGGTAGCCGATGCCGACGTCCACGAGGTAGCGCAGGCGTGTGGTGATCTCCTCGAACAGGAGCTTGAGGGCCTGCCTTTCTCCTTCCCCCTCCGGGGGAAGGCCGGGATGGGGGATTGCACCTTGGCTCCACCCCTGCCCTCCCCCGGAGGGCGCGGGAGACATGAGGTCGAAGAATTTGCGCAGCCGGTCGATCGGCAGCAGCATCAGGTCGTGCAGGCACAGGCCCGGCAGCGCTTCCAGCTGCTCGCGCGTCCATTGCACGCCGACCGGCATGAAGCGCCTGGAGGGCTCCAGTACCGCGTCCGCGTCTTCCTTGCTGCCGATGCGCCAGAGCAGGCTCTCGGTCTTCAGGCGCGCGCCGCCGCACACATCGCACGGCGTGTAGCTGCGGTACTTGGACAGCAGCACGCGGATGTGCATCTTGTACGCCTTGCTCTCCAGGTACTCGAAGAAGCGCTTGATGCCGTACCACTGCTTGTTCCAGTTGCCCTCCTTGTAGCTGGGTGTGCCGCCGATCACCCATTGCTTCTGCTCGGGCGTGAGCTTGTACCAGGGCGTGTCGCGCGGGATGCCGGCCGTCTCCGCATGGCGCATCAGGTCGTCCTGGCACTCGGACCAGGCGGGCGTCTGGATGGTCTTGATCGCGCCGGCGCGCAAGGTGAGCTTCTCGTTCGGGATCACCAGCCCGTAATCGACGCCGATCACGCGGCCGAAGCCCCGGCAGGTTTCGCACGCGCCCACCGCCGAATTGAACGAGAACATCGACGGTATGGGGTCGCTGTAGCGCAGGTCGCTCTCGGGGCAGTGGAGGCCGGTGGAGAACTTCCAGGCGTCGAAATTGGAATCTGACCCCAATTGGCTGTAGACGGTGAGGCGGCCGGCGCCGCGCTTCAACGCGACCTCGATCGCCTCGACCACGCGCGCCTTCTCGGTGGCGTGCAGGCGGAAGCGGTCGGCCACCACGTCAAGGACCTGGCGCGGCCCCGTGGGCGTGGCCACCTCGCGCTCGGCGTGCACGCGGGTGAAGCCGCTGGCGGACAGCCACTGCTCCACTTCCTGCGGCGAGGTGCCGCCCGGCAGTTCCACCGGGAACGTCACCACCAGCCGCGGATCGCCGTTCGCGGCGCGCGCCGCCATCTCGGCGTAGATGGTCTCCGGCGTGTCGTGCCGCACCGGCAGCGCAGTCTTCCGGTCGAACAGCTGCCCGGCCCGCGCGAAGAGCAGCTTGAGGTGGTCGTTCAGCTCCGTCATCGTGCCCACCGTGGAGCGCGAGGAGCGCACCGGGTTGGTCTGGTCGATGGCGATCGCGGGCGGCACGCCTTCCACCCGGTCCACCGCGGGCTTGTCCATCCGGTCGAGGAACTGGCGCGCATAAGCCGAGAACGTCTCCACGTAGCGCCGCTGTCCTTCCGCGTACAGCGTGTCGAACACCAGGCTCGACTTGCCCGAGCCGCTCGGCCCCGTGACCACCGTGAGTTCGCCGGTCTTGAGGTCGAGGTCGAGGTTCTTGAGGTTGTGCTGCCTGGCGCCGCGGATGCGGATCAGTCCCTGGGTCATACGGAGATCATTTCTTGAGTATGGGAGAGCCCCTGACGGGGGTGTTCGGCCTTGGGGCGGCCCTGCGGCTCTCAGGCCGAACATTCTAGGGACGACCGCCTGCCAGTTCCTGTCATGTGGTCTTCCGGCGCCCACCCTTTTGGTTGCAGCAACTCCCCCGGAGGCGAATGAAAGCGTGCATTCGACGCGGCCCGCGCCGCGAGCTTTCAGAGGCTGGCGTTGCGGCGCAGCGCCTCCAGCCGGAGCGCCAGCCGCTGCTCCAGCTGGCTCACCTCCCGCAGCAGCCGCTCACGTTCGGCGGGATCGCCGGCGGCGGCCAGCGCATCGCGCAAGCGAGCACGCTCATGGAACAGCTCGATCTCGGGGGGTGTGAAGCCGGCATCCTTGAGGATCTTGAACGGCATGCGCAGCGCGTCCGGCGTGGCGTCCCAGCCCTGCGTCTCGCGCAATGGCTTCCCGTAGCTTTCCGCGGACTGCAGTTCGCCCGACGCGGCGGCTTCCGCCAGCCGGTGGGCGATTTCCTCGTCGAGGGTTCGGATGCTTCGCGGGGCGGGCGCCGTGGCCATCCGGCAATGCTACACGCCCCGGGGCGGCCCTGCGGGGCCGCTATTTCGCCGCGGAGGCGGCGGGCGCCGCTGCCGGCGCATGCACGGCCTCGGCGCCATGCTTTTCGCCGCCCATGTCGAGGTTGTCGCCGCCCTTGCTGATGACGAACAGGGCCACGGCGGCAAACACCACGAATCCGACACCGATTTTCCACATGACAGTCTCCCGATAGGTTGAAACACTCGACAAAAGGCCCCGTGAGCGGGACCTTTCAGCGAACGCTCGTACCCCTTCCAGCGGCCCCCGCGGAACGGGCTTTGCCGGGCCGCTGGTGGCGCCCCCTTGAGGGGGAGGCGGCCGCAGGCCGCTTCGGGGGTGGGTCAATCAGTCGCGGGCGTAGATGTCGACGTCCTTGGTCTCCTTGATGAACAGCGTGCCGATGACGAAGGTCGCGGCGGCGATGATGATCGGGTACCAGAGGCCGTTGTACATGTTGCCCGTCTGCGCCACGATGGCGAAGGCGGTGGTGGGCAGCAGGCCGCCGAACCAGCCGTTGCCGATGTGGTACGGCAGGCTCATGGAGGTGTAGCGGATCCGCGTCGGGAACATCTCCACCAGCATCGCGGCGATCGGGCCGTAGACCATGGTCACCAGGATCACGAGGTAGGTCAGGATCACGACGACCATGAACTTGTCGAGCTTGGCGGGGTCGGCCTTGGTCGGGTAGCCCGCGGCCTTGAGCGCATCGGCCACGCCCTTCTTGAACTCGGCGTCCTTCTTCTTGGCGTCCTCGGGCGCCAGGCCCTTGGCGGTGTAGCCGGGGATCACGGTCTCGCCGATCCTGATGGAGGCGGCGGTGCCGCCGGCGGCGGGCGCGTTCTCGTAGCTCACCGAGGCGCCGGCCAGCACCTGCTTGGCGATGTCGCACGAGCTGGTGAACTTCACGGTGCCGGTCGGGTTGAACTGGAACGAGCATTCGCTCGGGTCGGCTGTCACCACCACCTTGTTCTTCGCTTGCGCGGCGGCCAGGTCCGGGTTGGCGGCCTTGGTCAGCGCGGTGAACACCGGGAAGTAGGTCAGCGCGGCCAGCAGGCAACCGGCCATGATGATCGGCTTGCGGCCGATCTTGTCCGACAGCGCGCCGAACACGATGAAGAACGGCGTGCCGACCAGCAGGGAGACGGCCACCAGGATGTTGGCGGTGGCGCCATCGACCTTGAGCGCCTGCGTCAGGAAGAACAGCGCGTAGAACTGGCCCGAGTACCAGACCACGGCCTGGCCGGCGGTCAGGCCGATCAGCGCCAGGATCACGATCTTCAGGTTCTTCCACTGGCCGAAGGATTCGGTCAACGGCGCCTTGGAGGTGCGGCCTTCGGCCTTCATCTTCTGGAACGCCGGCGATTCATTCATCGACAGGCGGATCCAGACCGAGACGGCCAGCAGCAGGATGGAGACGATGAACGGAACACGCCAGCCCCAGTCGGCGAAGGCGGCTTCGCCGATCATGGTGCGGGTGCCCAGGATGACCATCAGCGACAGGAACAGGCCCAGCGTCGCGGTGGTCTGGATCCAGGCCGTGTACGCGCCGCGCTTGCCCTGCGGCGAGTGCTCGGCCACGTAGGTCGCCGCGCCGCCGTATTCGCCGCCGAGCGCGAGGCCCTGCAGCAGGCGCAGCGCGATCAGGATGACGGGCGCCGCCGCGCCGATGGTGGCGTAGTTCGGCAGGATGCCCACGATGAACGTGGACAGGCCCATGATCAGGATGGTGACCAGGAAGGTGTACTTGCGGCCGATCATGTCGCCGAGGCGGCCGAAGAAGATCGCGCCGAAGGGCCGCACGATGAAGCCGGCGGCGAAGGCCAGCAGCGCGAAGATGAACGCCGAACCGGCGTCCAGCCCCGAGAAGAACTGCTTGGCGATGATCGCGGCGAGCGAGCCATACAGGTAGAAGTCGTACCACTCGAATACGGTGCCGAGCGACGAAGCGAAGATCACTTTCTTCTCTTCGGGGCTCATCGGCCGGCTGGCGGCGGCTGTTGCCATGGGTCTTGTCTCCATCATGTTGAGTGCCCGGGACGGACACGTGGCGCAATTCTTGAAAACGGCTCTGACCCGGCTCTGACGCGAAACCAACATGTTCTTGCGCCAAACCAACGGGACCTTTCATGAAACTGAACGCGCTCTGACGGTTTAGGGTGAAACCCGCAAGCGCGGTTTCACGATGCGGTGTGTCGGCGGAAACGCACTGCCCGCGGCGGTAACGGGCAACAAGCCCGAAATGGGGCGAGCGCCGGGAGCTGCACGTCGACGGCTGAGGCGCAGCCGGTGTCGGGTAAACTGCACTCGCACTTCTCCACGCCGAGTGCGCAGAGAAAGATTTGCCTTTGTCGTACAGCTTCCCGGAGGACCGGATGTCTCGGTTGGAACAACGGGCGGTTTTCCAGGCGCTTCCCGATCCGGCTTTCCGGCTGGACCGTCATGGCATGGTCATGGACTCGAACGCCGCCGCCGAGGCTGCATGGCCCGAGGCCACCCTGAAGGGCCTCCGGATCCAGGAGGCCCGCCTCCCGGCCCTGGGCGGCCAACTCCCCGGCGCGCTCGAGCGCGTGCTGGCACAACGCACCGTCGTCACCATCGAGCACGAATCCGTGGTGGCCGGCCGCCCCGCGCACCACGAACTCCGGCTGGCGCCCCTGCCGGGCGATGAAATCCTCCTGCTCATCCGCGACGTCACGGAATGCCGGCAGGTGGACAAGGCCTTGCGGGAAAGCGACGCGCAGTTTCGCGTCGTCACCCAGAACATCACCGATGCGTTCTGGATCCGCTCGCCCGACATGCGGGAGGTGCGCTACGTGAGCCCGGCGTTCGAGAAGATCTGGGGACGGCCGGCGAGCTTCCTGTACGGCAACCCGCACCTGTGGCCCGACTTCATCGTCCCGGAGGATCGGGAGTACGTCGTGCGCACGTTCTCGGGCCTCACGGGGGATTCCCGCACGCTGGACGTCGAATACCGCATCTCCCGGCCCGACGGCGAGATCAGGTGGGTGCGCGTGCGCGGGTTCCAGGTGCGCGACGCCCATGACGAACTGGTCTGCCACACGGGCATCGTCACCGACGTCACCGAGCGCAAGCTCGCGCAGGCCGAGCTCGACGCGGCGCACAAGCAGCTCATGGACGCCTCGCGCCGGGCCGGGATGGCGGAGATCGCCACCAATGTGCTGCACAACGTCGGCAATATCCTCAACAGCGTCACGGTGTCGGCGGGGCTGGTGCGCGGCGCGCTGCGGGCGTCCCGCGCCCGGGGGTTGAAGCAGGCCGTGGAGATGATGGACGGCCAGGCGGACCGGCTCGGGGACTTCCTGGTTTCCGATGAAAAAGGCAGGATGCTGCCCGGGTACCTGCGCGACATCAGCCTGGCGCTGCAGCAAGAGCAGGAAGAGATGATTGGCGAGCTGGAGCAACTGGGCCGCGGCATCGACCACATCCGGGAAGTCGTCACGATGCAGCAGTCCTATGCGGGCAGGGCCGGCGTGGTGACCGCCGTGCGGATCAACGACCTGGTGGAGGATGCGGTGCGGATCAATGGCCAGAAGCTGGAACGCGACAGCGTGACGGTCGTGCGGGAACTGGCCTCGCTGCCCAAGGCGCGGCTCGACCGCGCGCGTGTCCTGCAGGTCCTGGTGAACCTGATCGGCAATGCCAGCGAGGCGCTGCGGACGAGCCCGCCCGGGGCCCGCCGCATCACCGTGCGGGCGGAAGCCGGAGCCGGCCACCGCGTTCGCCTCTCGGTGCAGGACGAGGGCGAAGGCATCTCCGCGGTGAACCTGACGCGCCTCTTCGCGCACGGGTTCACGACGCGCAAGCACGGCCACGGCTTCGGCCTGCACAGCTGCGCGCAGGCGGCGGCCGAAATGAACGGCACGCTCACGGTGCACAGCGACGGGCCGGGCCACGGCGCCACCTTCACGCTGGAGCTGCCGCTGGAAGCCGTGCCATGACCGCGCCCAACCGCCGCATCCTGCTGGTCGACGACACCCCGTCGATCCACGAAGACTTCCGCAAGATCCTGGCGCGCCAGCCGGCGGCGCAGCTGGACGCCCTCGAGACCTCGTTGTTCGGCCGCCCCATGCAAGCGGCCGCCGGCGGGTTCGAGGTGTCGTCGGCGCTCGACGGCGCCGGCGGCGTGGCGATGGCCGAGGCCGCCGCGGCAGCGGGCAGCCCGTTTGCCATGGCGTTCGTGGACATGCGCATGCCGCCCGGCTGGGATGGGGTGGAAACGATCGAGCGGCTCTGGGCCGTGGACCCGCTGATCCAGGTCGTGATCTGCACCGCGTATGCCGACCATCCCTGGGAGGAGGTCATGACGCGGCTCGACGTGCGGGACCGCCTGCTGGTCGTCAAGAAGCCTTTCGACGTCGTCGAGGTCAGCCAGCTGGCCCGGACGCTGACCGCCAAGTGGGACCTGGCGCGCCAGGCGGAAACCCAGATCGAGGGACTGGCGCGCGCCGTCGACGAAGTCAGGGCCAGCGAGGCGGCCCTGCGCCAGTCGCACAAGGAGCTCGAGACCTTCGCGCACGCGCTGTCGCACGACCTGCGCGGCCCCCTCACCGCACTGGGGTCGTTCACGCAACTGCTGGCCCGCGAGCTCGAAGGCGCCGCCGCCGGCAAGGCGCTGCACTACCTGACGCGGATCCAGGCGAACGCCGCGATGGCCGGGCAGCAGATCGACGACCTGCTGTTCCTCGACGGCGTGTCGCGAGCCGAGCTGAATCCCGAACCCGTGGAGCTCGGCGCCCTCGCACGCGACTTGATGGACACGTTGCGTCAGTCGGAGGTCGGCCGTGAGGTGGAGCTCGCCGTGCACGAAGCCCTCTGGGTGTACGCCGACCGCAACCTCGCGCGGATCCTGTTGCGGCAGCTGCTGGTCAACGCATGGAAATCCACGGCCGGGCGGTCGCCGGGCCGCATCGAGGTCGGCAGGTCGACGGACGCGGTCGGAGAACCCGCCTTCTACGTCCGGGACAACGGCCACGGGTTCGAGATGATGTACGCGGGCAAGATGTTCCTGGTGCCCCAGCGGCTTCACCGCGCCAGCGAGCCGGGAGGGTCCGGCACGGGACTGGTCGTCGTGAGCCGCATCGTCGGCCGCCACGGCGGCCGCGTGTGGGCCGAATCGGCGCCTGGTGCCGGTGCGACGTTCCATTTCACGCTGCCGGCGGTGCCGCCCGCCCCGTGAGCCGCCGGCGCTACACCGCCGGCTTCGCCGGTGCGCGGACGATGCCGGCGCCCACCTGGCCGGCCTTCTCCCAGTCCCCCGCGGCGAACCACGCATCGCCCTCGAGATAGGCGCGCAGCATGGGCAGGGCGTCGAAGCCCCAGAACAGCTTGTCGTCCACTTCGTACGTGGGGACGCCGAATACCCCCCGCGCGATCGCGCTGTCGGTGTTGTCCTTGAGCTCGCCCTTGACGGCGTCGCTCGCAAGGTCGCGCTTCGGCGCCAGCAGTTGCTTCAGCGACGCCAGGCGCTGCGCATCGCCCGCATCGGCGCCGCCGCGCCAGACATGGCGGAAAATCGTTTCGCACACGTAACGGTTGGCCAGGCCGTTCTCGCCGCACGCCAGCGCCAGCCGCAGCAGCGGCAGCGGGTTGAAGGGGTGTGCCGCCGGCATCTGCATCGGCACGCCGTTGCGGTGCGCCTGCCACAGCACCTGGCGGTAGGTCCAGTCGCGCTTGGGCGCGATCTCGGCGGGGCCGAGCTGGCCGTGGTGCTTGAGCAGGCCGGCGAAAAGGACGGGGCGGTAGTCCACCGAGTAGCTCAGGCCCTGCAGCGCCTCGGGCAGCTTCTCGAACGCCAGGCAGGCGTAGGGAGAGATGAAGTCGAGCGAAAAAGTGATCTGTTTCATGCGAGTTTCCGTTCGGCCCGGGCTTGCCGCAGGGCGATCCTTTGACCGATGCCCCTCCACACTTCGCGCTTGCTTTCCTCCGCCATCCGGCCCCACAGCGCGATCTCGTCCAGCGTCCGGAAGCAGCCCTCGCACAGCTCGCTCACCGGGTCCATCCGGCAGATCGACACGCAGGGCGAAGGCACTTCGTCGCACCGGCCGGCCGCCACCTGGCGCGCCCGCTTGGCCAGCAGGTCGATCGCGCCCATCAGCCGCCTCCAGCCGACTGGACGACGTCCGCCACCGGCGCGCCGGTCAGCCGCTCCAGGTCCTGCGGACGCAGCTTGAACACGCCGTGCGGATGGCCGGCGGCGGCCCAGATCTCCTCGAAGCGGAACAGCTCGCGGTCGATCAGGGTCACGGGAGGCTGGCTGTGCGCCACCGGCGAAACGCCGCCGATGGAATACCCGGTGCGGCTCTTGACGAACTCGGCGTCGGCGCGGCCCGTCTGGCCGACGATGGCGTCGACCTTCTTCTCATCCACGCGCCGGTCGCCGGACGTGATCACGAGCACCGCCGAGTCGTCGCTCTTGCGCCGGAAGATGATGCTCTTGGCGATCTGGCCCACGGCGATGCCGAGCGCATCGGCCGCCTGCTGCGCGGTGCGCACGGCGTCCTGCAACATCACGGGCGCATGGGGGTGGCCTTTGTCCTGCAGCGCGCGGGCCACGCGCTGCACACCCTCGGGAAGCGATGTCAATTCGGCGCCGCACATCGCAGTCAGTGCCCCCACGCTGGCCGCTTCGTGGCTGCGCTGCCCCCCGAGGGGGCCTTCGCGACTGGGGGCGGCCCGGCGTCGCTCATCACCCCGCCCGCTTGTTGAGGATCGCCTTGGCGGCATTCGAATTCGGCTTGCGGCCGAGGTAGTCGCTGATGTACTTGCCGGCGTCGATCAGCTTGTCCAGGTCGATGCCGGTCTCGATGCCCATGCCCTGCAGCATGTACACCACGTCCTCGGTCGCGACATTGCCGGTGGCGCCTTTCGCGTAGGGGCAGCCGCCGAGGCCGGCGGAAGAAGTGTCGTACTGCCACACACCCATTTCCAGCGCCGCCAGCGTATTGGCGAGCGCCTGCCCGTAGGTGTCGTGGAAATGGCCGGAGATGTCGTCGACATCGTAGTGCTTTAGCGCCGCTTCCATCGCGCGCTGCACCTTCACCGGCGTGCCCACGCCGATGGTGTCGGCCACGCCGATGTGCTGCACGCCGATCTCCTTCATCAGCCGCGCCACCAGCTCGACCCGTTCGGGGGCGACTTCGCCCTCGTACGGGCAGCCGACCGCCGTGGAAATCGCTCCCCGCACGTGGATGCCCTTGGCCCGTGCGGCCTCGACGACCGGCGCAAAGCGCTCGATGCTCTCGGAGATGGAGCAGTTGATGTTGCGTTGGCTGAAGGCTTCGCTCGCGGCGCCGAACACGACGACTTCATGAGGCCGGCTGGCGACCGCCGCCTCGAATCCCTTCATGTTGGGCGTGAGCACCGAGTAGCGCACACCCGGCTTTCGCTCGATGAGCGCCATCACCTCGGCCGCGTCCGCCATCTGCGGCACCCACTTGGGCGAGACGAAGCTGGTGACCTCGATCTCCGTCAGGCCGGCGTCCTGCAGGCGATGCACGAGCCCGACCTTGACTTCGGCCGGCACCGGCTGCTTTTCGTTCTGCAGCCCGTCGCGCGGGCCGACATCGACGATCTTCACTTTGCTGGGCAGTTTCATGTTTCTCTCCCCTCCCCCTCTCCGGGGAAGGGCTGGGTTGGGGGCACACTAGTATCCGCGCATCCGGTCAACCACACCGGCGACGGGCTCTCCCCGCTCGAAGGCCAGGATCTTCCCGGCGATCTGCGCGATGGTTTCGTCGCGCAGCGTACGTGCGGAGGTGTGCGGGGTCACGGTGATCTTCGGGTGGCGCAGGAGAGCGTGCCCCGGCGGCAGCGGCTCGGTGCGGAACACGTCCAGCGCCGCGCCCGCCAGGTGGCCGGAGTCGAGCAGGGCCACCAGGTCCTCCTCGACCAGGTGGCCGCCCCGCGCCACGTTGATCACGTAGCCGCCCGGCATCAGCCGCGACAGGCTGCGCGTGTTCATGATGTTCTCCGTCTCGGACGTGAGCGGCAGCAGGCAGACCAGCACGCGCGTGGCCGCCAGGAAGTCGTCGAATTGCTTCGCCCCGGTGAAACAGCGGACGCCCGGCAGTGTCTTGGCGGTGCGGCTCCAGGCGAGGACGGGAAACTCGAAATGCTGGACGGCCTGCGCCACCCGCTGCCCCAGCACGCCCAGGCCCATGATCCCGACCGGGAAATCCGCGCGGCTGCGCGGCTTGCGGTACGACCACTGGCCCGCCGCGATGTCCTGCTCGTAGCCGTCCAGCTCGCGGAAATGCCGGATCAGCGCATGGCAGACGAACTCCGCCATCTGCACGGCCATGCCGCCGTCGTCGATGCGCACCACGACGGCCTCGCGCGGCAGCGCCAGCTTCATCAGCGCGTCCACGCCGGCGCCGATGTTGAAGACGCCCTTCAGCCGCGGCTGCTCGTCGAGGAACTGCTGCGGCGGCGACCACACCACCGCGTAATCGGCCTGGGGCGCGCCCGGTTGCCAGGCATCGACGGTTGCCGCGGGCAGGGCCACGCGCAGGCCGTCCACCCAGGGCGCGGCCTTGGTGCCATTGGCGCAAAAGAGGATTCGCATGGGCCTATTTTGCCGTGCCACGCGGCAGGCTTCAGACCGTGAGCTTGAGCAGCTCCGCGCCTTCCGCCACCTGGTCACCGGGGCCGTACATGAGTTCGGCCACGACGCCATCGGCCGGCGCGGCGATGGTGTGCTCCATCTTCATCGCCTCCATCACCGCCAGCGCCTGGCCCTTGGTGACCTTGTCGCCGGCCTGGACGGCGAACGACACGACCTTGCCCGGCATCGGCGCCGTGAGGCGGCCGGTATCGGCTTCACCCTCGCCGGCATGCGCGAGCAGGTCGATGGCCAGGATCCGCGTGGCGCCGCGGGCGCTGAACACGTGGTCGTCTTCGCCGCTGGCGTACACCGTCGCCACGAAGCGCTGCCCCGCGTAGTCGATGTCGATGCCTGGGGTCGCGGGCTTGAACGACAGGGAACCGGACACATTGCCCACCGTCAGGGTCAACGCGCCGTCGTGCAGGTAGGTGAGCTCGGCCCGGGCCGGCTCGCCGCCGAACTCGAACTGGAACGGCCGCACGTTCAGCCCGTGCGAGCGCCAGCCGTCGCGCCGGCTGAACGGATCGCCATCTTCTTCGGCCTTCTCGTGCAACAGCGCCCGCGCGACAGCCGCGGCCGCGGCCAGCGACAGGCCCAGCGGCTCCTGGTTGAACAGAGCGGCCTGCTCGCGCGGGATCAGCGCGGTGTCGAGGTCGGCTTTCTCGAACGACGGGCTGCGCACCACGTAGCGCAGGAACTGCACGTTGGTCGCCACACCGACGATGTGGGTCTGCGCCAGGGCTTCGTCCAGCCGGGCCAGCGCCTGCTCGCGCGTGCCGCCGTGAACGATCAGCTTGGCGATCATCGAGTCGTAATACGGCGAGATCGCGTCACCCTCGCCGAAGCCGGCGTCGATGCGCACCGGCGCGGCATCATGGAATGGCTCGCCATCCGCATTGCGGCGAAAGGCCACGTGCTGCGGCCACCGCGCCACGTCCAGGCGGCCGGTCGCGGGCAGGAAATTGTTGTCCGGCGTCTCGGCGCAGATCCGCGCCTCGATCGCATGGCCGTTGATCTTCAGGTCTTCCTGCCTCAGCGGCAGCGGCTCGCCGAAGGCCACGCGCAGCTGCCACTCGACCAGGTCCAGCCCGGTGATGGCTTCGGTGACGGGATGCTCCACCTGCAGCCGCGTGTTCATCTCCATGAAGAAGAAACGCATGTTGGCCCCCACGCTCGGCGTTGCCTCGCTGCCCCCCGAGGGGGCGCTCGCTTGCTTGGGGCGGCCCGGCGCTGCGCTCGTCTCGCCGCCGTCGAGCTGCTCCACGATGAACTCCACCGTGCCGGCGCCGACGTACTTCACGGCGCGCGCGGCGGCGACTGCCGCCCCGCCCATCTGCCGGCGCATGGCCTCGGTCATGCCGGGCGCGGGCGCCTCCTCCAGCACCTTCTGGTGGCGCCGCTGCACCGAGCAGTCGCGCTCGAACAGGTACACATAGTTGCCGTGCGTGTCGCCGAAGACCTGGATCTCGATGTGGCGCGGCCGCTGCACGTACTTCTCGACCAGCACGGCGTCGTCGCCGAAGCTGTTGATCGCCTCGCGCTTGCAGGAAGCGAGCGCTGCGTCGAAATCGGCCGCCTTGTCGACCGCGCGCATGCCCTTGCCGCCGCCGCCGGCGCTGGCCTTGATCAGCACCGGGTAGCCGATGCGCTCGGCCTCGGCCGCGAGCAAGGCCCTGTCCTGGTTCGCGCCGTGGTAGCCCGGCACCAGCGGCACGCCGGCCTTTTCCATCAGCTGCTTGGACTCCGCCTTCAGGCCCATCGCCTGGATCGCCGAGGGCGGCGGGCCGATGAACACCAGGCCGGCGTCGGCGCAGGCCTGGGCGAACTCCTCGTTCTCGCTCAGGAAGCCGTAGCCCGGGTGGATCGCCTGGGCACCGGTGGCCCTGGCGGCCTCGATGATGCGATCCCAACGCAGGTAGCTCTCCTTGGGCGCGCTGCCGCCGATGTGCAGCGCCTCGTCGCAGGCGCCGACATGCAGGGCATTCGCGTCGGCATCGGAGTACACCGCGACCGTGCGGATGCCCATGCGTCTTGCCGTAGCCGCGACGCGGCAGGCGATCTCGCCTCGGTTGGCAATCAGTATCTTCTTGAACATTCTCGGTTTCCCCTCATGGCCGTTCGGGTGAACGGACTCTTTGCCCCGCGAAAAACTCGCCCAGCTTGTGCGCCACGAGGCGCAGGAACTTCACCAGCACGATCATCAGCAGCACCGCACCCACCAGCGTCAGCACCAGCGCGATCGCGAAGATCACCGGATGCGTGGCCGCCAGCCAGAGCATGAACACGACGAAGCCGTCCTCGAACAGCGACACCGCGACGTTGGAAAACGGCTCGGGCGAGGTATTGACCGCCGCGCGCGTCGTCAATTTCGCGGTATGGCTCGTGGCCGCGAGCGTGCCGCCCAGCAATGCGGCGATCCAGCCCATGGCCTGGCTGTCGGCGCCGAGTGCACCCGCGGCAAGCGCCGCGCCGGCCGGGATGCGGATCACGGTGTGCACCATGTCCCACATCGAATCCACCAGCGGGATCTTGTCGGCGAAGAACTCGACGAAGCACATGAAGCCGCTGGCTGCCAGCACACCCGGGTGCTGCAGCACCTTCAGCCCCTGCGGCAAGTCGATCAGCCCGAAATAGCCGGCGGCGCCCACCAGGAACACCGCCGCGTACAGGCGCACGCCGCTCGCCCAGCCCAGCGCGGCGGCCAGCGCCAGCAGCTGGGGCGTGTCGAGCAGGTGCCGGAACGCTTCCATGTTTCAACCTTGCGCCAGCCATCCCGGCTTGCGCTTGCCCAGGAACGACTGGATGCCCTCGCGGCCTTCGTCGCTGACCCGGATGTCGGCGATGCCCTGCACCGTGCGGTCGATCAGCAGTTGCGTGATGTCTTTTTCCGCCACGTCCTGCACCAGTTCCTTGCAGGCTTTCAACGCGGCGGGCCCGGCCAGCAGCAGCGATTGCGCGATCTCCGCCACCTTGGCGTCGAGCTGTGCGGCCGGCACGACCTCGTGCACGAAGCCGATGCGCAGCGCCTCCGCCGCACTGAACCGCTCGGCCGTGAGGAAGTAGCGGTGCGCCGCGCGCGCGCCCATGGCGCGGATCACATACGGGCCGATGGTGGCCGGGATCAGGCCCAGCTTGACCTCGCTCAGGCAATACTGGGCCGTATCGGCCGACACCGCGATATCGCAGGCCGCGACCAGGCCGGTGCCACCCGCATAGACGTCGCCCTGCACGCGCGCGATGGTCGGCTTGGGGCAACGGTAGATCGCCCGCAGCATGTTGGCGAGCGCCGCGGCGTCGGCGACGTTCTCGTCGCGCGTGTAGCCTGCCATGCGCTTCATCCAGTTCAGGTCGGCGCCGGCACAGAACGCCGGGCCATTGCCGGCCAGGACGATGCAGCGCACCTCGGCGCGATCGTCGAGCTCGGAGAACACGGCGGTCATCTCCGCGATGACTTCGTCGTTGAAGGCGTTGCGCACCTCGGGCCGGTTGAGCGTGACGGTGGCCATGCCGGCTTCGAAGCGCAGTTCCAGGTGTTTCATCGGTTTTCTTTCTTTCCTTCTTTCAATAACGCTTGGCGACCTCTTCCAGCATCACTTCGGTGGCGCCGCCGCCGATGGCCAGCACGCGGGCGTCGCGCCACAGCCGCTCGATCGCCGTTTCGCGGATGTAGCCCATGCCGCCGTGGAACTGCTGGCACGCCTGCACCACTTCATTGACGAGCTCGCCGGTCAGCGCTTTGAGCATCGACACATCCTGCACGATGTCGTGGCCCTGGGTGACGCGCCATGCACAGTGATACATGAATTGCCGCGCGGCACGCGTCCTGGCATCGAGCATCGACAGCCGCTGGCGGATCGTCTGCTGGTCCCACAGCGGGCCGCCGAACGCCTGGCGCTGCCGCACGTAGTCGAGCGTGAGCTTGAGCGCCTGCTGGCAGTGGCCCACCGCCATCGCCGCCAGCGCGATCCGCTCGGTCTGGAAGTTCTTCATCACCGAATAAAAGCCCTGGCCCTCCTCGCCCAGCAGGTTGCCGGCCGGGATGCGCACGTTGTCGAGGATGAGCTCGGCCGTGTCGGACGACAGCCAGCCCGTCTTCTTCAGGGCGCGGCCGACCGAAAAACCGGGCGTGCCCTTCTCGACGATGAACATCGACATGTCGCGCTTGCCGGCACCCGTCTTGGCCGCGATGAAGTACAAGTCGGCGTGCACGCCGTTGGTGATGAACATCTTGGTGCCGTTCAGCACCCAGTCGTCGCCGTCCCGCTTGGCTGTCGCACGGATTCCCGCCACGTCCGATCCGGCGCCGGGTTCGGTGATGCCCACGGCCGTGACCAGCTCACCGCCGATCACGCGGCGCAGGTACTTTTCCTTCTGCGCGGCGGTGCCCGCATGGTGCAAGTGCGGGCTGGCCATGTCCGTGTGCACCAGCACCGTGATGATGAAACCCGCGAAGGTGGACTGCGACAGCGCCTCGGCGAACACCACGTTCGTCAGCGCGTCGGCTTGCGCGCCGCCGTACACGCTCTCGTACATCAGTCCGAACAGGCCCGCCTGCCCCATGCGCCGCAGCACGTCGCGCGGCACGCAGCCCTGCTCTTCCCAGGCCTGGGCCACCGGTTCGACCTCGCGGGCGATGAACTTCGCGACCTGGTCGCGCAGCAGTTCATGGTCGGGGTTGTCGTAGATGGACTGGTTGGAGGTCATGGTCACATCCGGAACACGCCGAACTTCGGCTCGCCGATCGGCGCGTTGAGCGTCGCCGACAGGCCCAGCGCCAGCACGCGGCGCGTGTCGGCGGGGTCGATCACGCCGTCGTCCCACAGCCGCGCCGTCGCGTAATACGGGTGGCCCTGCACTTCGTACTGATCGAGGATGGGCTGGCGGAAGGCCTGCTCCTCGTCCTGGCTCCACTGCCCGCCGCGCGCCTCGATGCCGTCGCGCTTGACGGTGGCCAGCACGCTGGCCGCCTGCTCGCCGCCCATCACGCTGATGCGCGCGTTCGGCCACATCCAGAGGAAGCGCGGGGAGTAGGCCCGGCCGCACATGCCGTAGTTGCCGGCGCCGAAGCTGCCACCGATGATGATCGTGAACTTGGGGACGCTGGCGGTGGCCACGGCCGTCACCATCTTCGCGCCGTGGCGCGCGATGCCCTCGGCCTCGTACTTGCGCCCGACCATGAAACCGGTGATGTTCTGCAGGAAGATCAGCGGCACCTTGCGCTGGCAGCACAGCTCGATGAAGTGCGCACCCTTCTGCGCGCTCTCGGAGAACAGGATGCCGTTGTTGGCGACGATGCCCACCGGCATGCCCTCGATGTGCGCGAAGCCGCAGACCAGCGTCGTCCCGTAGCGCTGCTTGAATTCGTGGAACTCCGAGGCATCGACGATGCGGGCGATGATCTCGCGCACGTCGTAGGGCTTGCGGGTGTCGGTGGGCACCACGCCGTAGAGTTCGCGCGTGTCGTACTTCGGGGGCCGCGGCTCGCGCAGCGCCTGCTCGACGTTCTTGGGGCGGTTCAAGGTGGCCACGGCCTGGCGCGCCAGCGCGAGCGCGTGCATGTCGTTCTGCGCGAGGTGGTCGGCCACGCCCGACAGGCGCGTGTGCACGTCGCCGCCGCCCAGGTCCTCGGCCGAGACGATCTCCCCGATCGCCGCCTTCACCAGCGGCGGGCCGCCCAGGAAGATCGTTCCCTGGTTCTTCACGATGATGGTCTCGTCGCTCATCGCCGGCATGTAGGCGCCGCCCGCGGTGCACGAACCCATCACGACAGCGATCTGGGCGATGCCCTGCGCCGACAGGTTGGCCTGGTTGTAGAAGATGCGGCCGAAGTGCTCGCGGTCCGGGAACACGTCGTCCTGGTTGGGCAGGTTGGCGCCGCCCGAATCGACGAGGTAGATGCAGGGCAGGCGGTTCTGCTGCGCGATCTCCTGCGCCCGCAGGTGCTTCTTGACCGTGATCGGGAAGTAGGTGCCGCCCTTCACCGTCGCGTCGTTGCAGACGATCATGCAATCGACGCCGCTGACGCGCCCGATGCCGGCGATGATGCCGCCGCAGGGCGCATCGCCGTTGTACAGGCCCCAGCCGGCCAGCGGCGCCAGCTCGAGGAAGGGCGTGCCGGGATCGAGCAGCATCGCCACACGGTCGCGCGGCGACAGCTTGCCGCGCGCGAGGTGCTTGGCCCGGGCCGCTTCGCCGCCGCCCTCGGCGGCCTTGGCCACCTGGACCGCGAGGTCGTCGACCAGCGCGCGCATCGCGGCCGCGTTGGCCTGGAAGTCGGCGGAACGGGGATTGAGTTGTGTCTCCAGGGCGGGCATAGGGTCTCTCGATTCGTTCCCCGCCCTCCGGGGAGGGCCAGGGTGGGGGTACACGCGGGCGTCAGGCATGGTAGCGCGCCGCCCGTTTTCGCTGTGCCCGCCGCTTCGCCACCATGGTTGCAAATCCTGCCAGCTTGCCCCAAACTCCCGCCATGCCCATCCAGAGCGCTTCGAGCCCCGCCACGGCTGCCACGCCGATGGCGTTTGCCCGGGTCATCGTAGCCGCATATCGCCGCTACGGGCAGGACCCCGCCGAGGTGCTGAATCTGGCACAGATCACGCCAGCCAAGCTGCAGCAGCCAGACGCCCGCATCACCGCCCGGCAGATGGAAGTGCTTTCCGGCGCGGCCATGCAGGAGCTCGACGACGAGGGCCTGGGCGCGTTCTCGCGCAAGCTGCCCTGGGGCAGCTACGGCATGCTGGCGCGCGCGTCGCTGCCCTCGCCCGACCTGGGCGTCGCTCTCAAGCGCTGGTGCCGGCACCACGCACTGCTGACGGGCGACATCCGCCTGGAACTCGTCGAGAGCGGCAACAGCGCCGCCATCGTCGTGGACGAGCACGCCGACCTGGGCGTGGCGCGCGAATTCATGCTGGTCTATGTGCTGCGCAACATCCACGGCCTGGCGTGCTGGTACGTCGACTCCCGCATCCCGCTGCAAGGCGCGAAGTTCCCCTTCCCCGCGCCGGCGCATGCCGACGCCTATTCATTCATGTTCCCCGGGCCGCTGGCGTTCGACGCGGCGCGCGCCGAGATCCGGTTCGACGGGCGTTACCTGGCGCTGCCGCTGCGGCGCGACGAGAAGGCGTTGCGCCAGATGCTGCAACGCGCCCTGCCCCTCACCGTGCTGCAATACCGGCGCGACCGGCTGCTGGTGCAGCAGGTCCGCCAGGCGCTGGTCGCCTACCCCGGGCAGGCGCATAGCGCGGAAGGCATCGCCGGGCTGTTGCACATGTCGTCGCGCACCTTGCACCGGCAGCTGAAGGAGAAAGGGGCGAGCCTGCAGCAGATCAAGGACGAAGTCCGCCGCGAACGCGCGAAGGACCTGCTCTACCGCACCGGCAAGCCCCTGAAGCAGGTGGCCGCGGCATGCGGATTCCGCAACGAGAAGAGTTTCCTGCGCGCGTTCAGGCAATGGACCGGGACGAGCCCGGCGGAGTTCCGGACGGCGAACCGCTGAGGCGCCTCGCCGCCGCCGGAGCCGGCCCTGCGTGCACAGGTTCAGCACGATCCCTCCTGGCGATTCAGGATGGCGCGTAGCGCACCGCGCGGCTGTAGCGCGGATCGGCGTGCCACTCCCAGTACGTCCGGGCGAGTTGCCGCGTGATGGCGCCCACCTCGCCGCCAGCGATCGGATTGCCGTCCACCCGGGTCACCGGCAGCACGCCGCCGCCCGAGCTGCTCAGGAACGCCTCCTGCGCACCGCGCAGTTCATCGGCGGACAAGGCCCTCAACTCGACCGGGATCCCCAGCGCCTGGGCCATTTCGATCACGGTGCGGCGCGTGATGCCTTCGAGCACACCTTCGCGCGGCGTGACCAGCCCGCCGCCGATCACCGCAAAGATGTTGAAGCCGGGGCCCTCGACCACGTTGCCGTGTGCATCGGTCAGCACCACCGTGTCCGCGCCCGCGTCCAGCGCGCCGAGCAGGCCCATGGTCAGGTCGTTCCAGTGGTAGTTCTTGGCCTTCGGGTCGACACTGGACGGAGGGATGCGCTGCACGTCGCTGATCCGCACGTCCAGGCCGCGCTGCCGCTGCGGCTCGTTCGCGATCCACACGTACGGAACCGCGAAGGCGTAGAACTGGTTGGCCGCCTGGCGCGGGTCGCGCGAGCCCCAGGGCGGCTGTCCGCGCGTTGCGATCATCTCGACATAGGAATGGCGCAAGCCCGCCAGGCTCACGCAGCGCTCCAGCACGGCCGCGATCTCGTTGCGGGAGCGACCCGGATCCAGCCGGAAGCGGCCGCAGCTCGCCAGGAAGCGGTCCAGGTGGTCGTCCAGCCGGAAGAAGGCGCCGTCCCACACCGTGACCACGTCGTAGGTGGCATCGGAGCGCAGGAAGCCCCAGTCCGTGAGGGGCACGCTCGCCTGGGCGATCGGCACGTATTCGCCGCGCACGAACGCGGCGCCCTGGGTGAAGTCGGTTGCTGGCGGCATGCCGCGGATTCTGGCACGTGCCGGCCCGGTGGGCCGTGCTCGGCCTTGCGTTTATCAAAGCCGTCGCCATCTGCACCACGAGATGCACAAAGCTTTATCATCGCGGTCCATGCAAGCAGTGCGCGACGTGGCCCAGATCCGGCGGGACAACGCGCTCGCGCTATTCGACGAATTCGTCCGCAGTACCGTGAAGCACCCCGACGCGGCGACGCTGCGGGGCCTGGAGGGGCGGTTCGCGGAGCGCCTGCAGATCCAGCCGAGCTACTGGAGCCAGATCAAGAGCCGCTCGCGCCAGATCGGCGAGCGGCTGGCGCGGCAGTTCGAGCAGCTGTGCCACAAGCCCCCGGGCTGGATGGACATTCCCCACGACGCCGCGGGCCAGCCAGTCGGGTCCGCCGCCCGGCCCCCAACCGCCACGCCGCCCCCGGAGAGCCCCCTGCCGCAGGACGACGACGAGCGCTTCATTGTCGGACTGGTGCTCACTTACTACCGCCGTCACCCGCAGCGGGCGCGAACCCACCTGCTCGAACTGCTGGGCGAGGTGCTGATGCCGGGTGCCGTCCCCCCGCCGGCAACCCCGCCCAAGCCGGCGGCCCCGGCCGCCCGCGCGGTCGCTCCCGCCGCTCCCGCCGACGATGACCGCGCGCTGTGGAAGCGCGGCGTCGCCCCGCTCAAACCCAAGCGCTGAGTCGCCGCCCGAACTTCGCGTTGTCGCACGCATGCGACAGCCTCGGCACGCCCGTGATTCTTTGTGATCAATTTCACTTGCGCAAGATAATGTTTCCTTTATCATTTGGGCAAGTCGGCGAAGTTGCCGATGACACCATCCCTTCAATCCAGCCCGCTTCATGTCCTTCGTTGCCGTCCTGTTTTCGCTGACCGTCACCGCCCGCAGTTCCTGTGGCGCAGGCGCCATGCGCATTCGCCGAGCCAACCAGGGTCGCGCATCGCGTGCTGAAAACCCCCGGGGCGGCGCACCTCCGGCCTGCTGATGTTGGCAGGCGGTGCGAACGGCCCGGTGGCAATTGCCCCCGGGCCGTTTTGTTTTGGCCCGTCGAGGAGAACGAAAACCCGGGCCGCCGCGGGGCGGCCCCCTTGGAGATCGACATGAGCAAGAGCTTGAGCTGGGCCCCCGCCGCCCGTCCTTTGAGTGCCGCGCTGCTTCACCTGGTGGCGGGCGCATTGCGTGCCGCCAGCGAGTTGCTGGCGCGCCTGGCCGTGCGCCTGGCCGCCGAGCGCGCCGTCGCCGCGCCGTCGCCGCACGTCGTGGAGTTCCACGCCTTCCACCGTGAAGGCGGCGCCCCCGAAGGCGCGATCTACGTGGATGGCGAGCTCGTCGGGCTGCTTCCCGGCGTGAAGCGGCTGTGATGCCGCAAGCCGCCCTGCCGCCGCGAGCGGCGGGGCGGCCGCCGCGGCGCGTCAACCCGTCCAGCGCGTGTGGAACTTGCCCGGCCGGTCCAGCCGCTGGTAGGTGTGGGCGCCGAAGTAGTCGCGCTGCGCCTGCAACAGGTTCGCGGGCAGCCGCGCCGACCGGTACGAGTCGTAGTACGACAGCGCGCTCATGAAGGCGGGCACCGCCACGCCGTGCTGCGCGGCGGTGGCGACGACGTCGCGCAGGTCCTGCTGGCACTGCGCCATCACCTGCGCGAAGTGCCCGTCCATCAGCAGGTTGACGCGCTGCGGATCGCGCGCGTAGGCCGCGCGGATGTCCTCCAGCAATTTCGCGCGGATGATGCAGCCGGCCCGCCAGATCGAGGCGATGGTCGCGAACGGCAGGCTCCACTGGTGCTCGCGGTCGGCCGCGCCCAGCAACTGGAAGCCCTGCGCATACGAGCAGATCTTGGCCGCCAGCAAGGCGCGACGGATTTTCTCGACGAAGGCGGCGCGATCGCCCGTGTACGGCAGCGCCGGACCGGCAAGCAAGCCCGCCGCGGCGGCGCGCTCGGTGCGCGCTGCGCTCAGCGTGCGCGCGAACACCGCGTCCGCGATGGTCGGCGCGTTCACGCCCATGTCCAGCGCCGCCTGGCTGGCCCATTGGCCGGTGCCCTTCTGCTCGGCGGTGTCCACGATGAGATCGACCAGGGGCTGCCCGGTGTCGGGATCGTTCCGCGCGAGGATGTCGGCGGTGATGCCGACCAGGTAACTGCCCAGCTCGCCCGTGTTCCATTCGGCGAACACGGCGCTCATTTCGGCCGGGCGCATGCCCAGCAGCTGCTGCATCAGCCAGTACGCCTCGCAAATGGTCTGCATGTCGGCGTACTCGATGCCGTTGTGCACCATCTTCACGAAGTGCCCGGCGCCGCCCGCGCCCATCCACTCGCAGCAGGGTTGCCCGTCGTCGGCGCGTGCCGCGATCGCCTGCAGCATCGGCTTGACGAGCGGCCAGGCCTGCGCGTGGCCGCCGGGCATGAGCGCCGGCCCGCGCAACGCGCCCTCCTCGCCGCCGCTCACGCCGGCGCCCACGTACAGGATGCCCGAGCCTTCCAGCGCCAGCATGCGCCGCTGCGTGTCGGTGAACCGCGTGTTGCCCCCGTCGATCACCACGTCGCCGGCGGCCAGCACCTGCCGCAGCTGTGCCAGCACGGCATCGACCGCGGCCCCGGCCGGGACCATCAGCAGCAGCCGGCGCGGCGGCGGGAGGCTGGCGACCAGTTCGGCCAGTGAGCGCGCCGCCGCCGCGCGCTTGCCTTGCGTGCGCTGCGAGAAGCGGTCCCGCCTGGCGTCATCGAGGTCGAAGCCGGCGACGAAGAAACCGTTGCGCTCGAAGTTGAGCGCGAGGTTCTCGCCCATCACGCCCAGCCCCACGATGCCGATGTCTGCCTGTTGCATGGGCGGATTGTCCTCCAGCGGCGGGGGCGGGGATCCGCGCAGGCGGCCCCCTTTTCCCGCGCGGACCTCAGGGCCAGATTGGCGCGATCTCGCGCAGCACGCCGTCGGCGCTGATGAGGCCGGGGTCGGCGTCCCCGCTGTGCGTTCCCGGGCCGTTGGACATGCCGCCCGCCAGCCAGTGGGTGCCGTAGCGTGACAGCGTGCGCAGCTGGTTGTGGCGCGGGCCCGCCGGCACCGACAGGCGCGACACCAAAGTGCCTGTTTCCGAGAGCACCAGCAGCAGCGGCGCCGCGTCCTCGGAAATGCTGGCGCCGAACGGATTCTGCGTGTAGCCCGTGGCCCCCACGGCAAGGAACTGCGAGTTACGTCCCGCGACCAGGTCGAACAATACGTCGCCCCGGTCCACGTTGATCACCGAGTAGTTGCGCAATTCGCCCGCCTGGGAAATGAAGGCGGCGAAGGCGTTCCAGCCGCTGCCGTCGGCAAGCCGTTCCGTGCGGACGCGGCCGACCAGCGCGAAACCGTTCCCCGTGTTGCGAAGGCCGTGCAGTTCACTGGCCTGCGCCGTATCGACCGCGGTCGACACCAGCCGCGTGCCGGTGGCCGAGAGCAGCGTCACGATCCCGCCGTTCCCGATGGTGGCGACGGCTTCGCCGAAGTGCTCCGCGTGGGCATGGAACAGGTCGGTGGCGGAACCGCCGGTCACGGCAACGGCAACCCGTCCCTGGCCGTCGGTATCGAGCAGCACCTTGGCGTGGTTGGCGAGCTGGTCGAAAACGTCGTGGCTGCCCCCGGTGAGGAACCGCCCCATCACCGTCATGCCGGGCTCGACCAGGGTGCGCCAGGCACGCGTGAAACCGGTGGCCGTCCGGTCGTAGCGGTAGGCCACCGCGGCATTGAGGCCGGTGCGCACCGCGACCGCCAGGTCCTCGCCGATCGGCGCGACGCGCGCTGCGTCCTGACTGAAGGCCGGGACCATGGAATCGGGGTTGGTCGCGCCGCTCAGGTCGATGGTCGGGTCGTTGCGCGCCTCGGGATCGAGCAGCGGCTGGTCGTGCAACACGCCGCCCGCGGCGTTCAGCCGCACGAGGCGCAGCGCCATGTCCGTGCCCAGGATCGCCGTCATCTCGCCCGAAGGATGGAGCGCGAAGTCCAGCAAGGACCAACCGGCCGGCGGCACGTACTGGCCGGTTTGCGCACCCGCGCCCAGCAGGAAGAGCCTGCGCGCACGCGGCAATGGGTCGTCGATGGCTTGCGGCTTCTCGCCCATGGCAACGATCCCCTGGGCGCCGGAGCGCACCTTGACGACGGCCTGCCCCGGGATGGACATCGACAGCAGCGGCGGCGGCGCGTCGCCACCGCCCCCTCCTCCGCCGCCGCCACAGGCGGCCACTAGGAGTGCCCATACGAGGGCTCCGGATCCAAAGATGCGGGTGCCGGAAACGACATGTGTGATATTGAACATGTGAATCGAATTGCAACGTGATGGAAAGCGCGCGAGTTTACGTCCTCGGGCCGACGGACTGCACCGGCGGCTACGACTTGCCCCGCGGCGTCCCACCCGCCGCCCCGCGCGCGAATGAGGCTTACGGTCGCCTGGCGCTGGCTGGCGCGCGCCTGCAGTTCCTGCCGTCGGTTGCGAGCTGCCCCGGTATTTGACTAGCGGGCAGCCAGCGGCTGCGCGAAGCTCAGCTCATGGCCGTCGGGGTCGGTGATGTGGAAGTAGCGCTCGCCCCAGGTTGCATCGCGCGGCTCGGTGTCCGGCAGCAGCCCGCCCCGCAGGGCGGTGCGGTGCAGCGCGTCCACGTCCGACACGTAGAAGATGACGCGGCCCCACCATGACCAGTCCCGCTCGCTGCCCTCGGTGGTGAGGTTGAGGCAGGCATTGCCGGCGCTGAGGCTGCTGAACGACGCCCCCTCGCCCCCGTAGCGCAGCGGAAACCCCAGCGCCAGGTAAAAACGCAGCGCACGGCCCATGTCGTGCGTCGCCAGCGTGATGGCGCTGATCGAGTCGATGGTCGCGGGGGGCTCCATCCCGCCTCAGACCGTGGGCCGGATGTTCTGGTTGACGCCGAACAGGTTGGCCGGGTCGTACTTGTTCTTCAGCGCCACCAGCCGATCGTAGTTCTCGCCATAGGCGGCGCGCAGGCGTTCGATCCCGCTCTCCTCCTGCGTGAGGAAGTTGACGTACACGCTGCCGGTGGCGAACTGCGCGGCCTCCGTCCACAGGCTGCGGGCCCAGGCGATGCAGGCCTCGTCCTTGGCCGGGTCGGCCCAGCGGCCATGCACGTTCATCACGTACTGCCCGTCGCGGTGGTTATAGGCCGTCGCGTCGCGCGGCACGCGGCCGACGGCGCCGCCCAGCTGCGCGCATGCGATTTCGGTCTGCGGATCGGGGATTCGCCGCGCATGGTCCATCATCACCTCGACCAGGCCGTCGCTCAGCCCCGCGAAGTCGTGCGATTTCCAGTAATTGCGGGCGCCGGGCGTCAGCAGCGGATCGAGGACGGTCTGCCACGCGGTGTAGGGCATGGGCGCGACGATGTCGGCGATGGGTTTGCCGAACTCGCGCAGGGGCTTGGCGAGGCGTTCGCCCATCGCGATGTCGCCGCTGTAGCACATGGCGAGGGCGAGGATCTCCTTGCCATGCCACTCGGGCGGCAGGAACGGCAACGGCGGCGCCTGGCGCATCACGAACCAGCAGACGAATTCCTCGGGCGCGGTCTGGACGAACTCGCGATGGAACCGCAGCACTTCCTTGGCCGCGTCCAGCGGGTGCACGACGAGTCCCGCCAGGACGCTCGGCCCGACCGGGTGCAGCTTGAACTCGAACGAGGTCACCACGCCGAAGTTGCCGCCGCCGCCGCGAATACCCCAGAACAGGTCCGGATTCTCGTGTTCGCTCGCCTTGACGAGCTCGCCGGCGGCGGTGACGACGTCGGCGGAGAGCAGGTTGTCGATCGACAGGCCGTAGCGCCGGCTCAGCCAGCCGAAACCGCCGCCGAGCGTCAGCCCCGCCACGCCCGTCGTCGAGTTGATGCCCAGCGGCGTGGCCAGTCCAAAGGCTTGCGCCTCCTTGTCGAATTCACCCAACGTCACGCCGGGCTCGACGCGCGCCGTACGGCGGGCCGGGTCCACGCGCACCGACTTCATCAGCGAGAGGTCGATCTGCAATCCACCCTCGCACACCGCATTGCCCGCGATGTTGTGCCCGCCCCCGCGCACGGCCAGCAACAGGTCGTTCTCGCGGGCGAAGCGCACGGCGCGAATGACGTCCGCGGCGCCCGCGCAGCGCGCGGCCAGTGCCGGCTTGCGGTCGATCATGGCGTTCCAGACCGTGCGCGCCTGCTCGTAATCGTCCGAGCCGGGCGTGGCCACACGGCCGCGCAGGCCTTGCTGGAGTGCGGAGAGATTCTCGTCACTGAACTTCGCGGATGCGGACGTGCCCGCGTGCAACTCGGCCATGGCTGTCTCCTTGTTTCGGTACGTGCGATGGGGGAAAAACGAGCCTAGGCGACGCGCCGCCCGGTTTCAAATCGCTTCCGCCGCCGTAACGCAAATCCGGGAGCTTGTTTCAGTTGGTGACCACCGCGCCGGCCCCGTCGCCTGAACACGGTATGGGACAGGGCGGCAGCCCGCCGGTCGAGACGTTCCGACGGGCCCGCATGCGCCTGCGCGCCTCAGCGCGAGGGGCCGCTCATGGTCGTGGCGGAAGTGCCGGCATGCCCGCCCCGGGCCAGTGCCGACCGGGCGAAATACGACGAACCGCTGTCCTCCCCGAGCAAGCGGTTCACGTCATCGCGCGACGCCTTGTACTCGGCCTTGACCTGCTCCCGGGTGGAGACGCTCCTGACCGGGGCCAGGTGGTTGCGCTGCATTGCCAATTCGTCGGCGTTCATCTTCCAGGCCGCCGGCTGGCCCAGCAGTTCAGCGCGGATTTCGGCGCGGCTGCGGCTGCTGCTGAACGGTGTGTTGTCGATCGAGATATCGTCCGCATAGGCGTCGGCCGGGGCAAGCGCTGCAAGAGTGACTGAAATGGTGGCCGTGCCGGCGAGCGCGAGGATGGATGCGAGGTTGCGTTCCATGCTGTTTCTCCGGGTGGGTGAAGGGAAAGTCATGATGCTCGCAGCCACCCGCGCGGCCCATCCCGCGTTTGCGTGAAGACGACGTGACGTGCGCTCCGATCCGGACGACAGGCGCCCGTCGGTGTAGCCCGTGCGCGGTATTGGCACGGCGCAGGGCGCCGCGCAACATGCCGCCTCGGCGCATCGCACAAGGAGCTCTCCATGAATTCCGGCTACAGCACTTCTCCCCGTTGGGTACGCTTGCTTGCCGCCCTGACGGCGTCGGTCGTCACCGGCACCCTGTTCGGTGCGGTGGCGCTCGGCTTGACGGGCGACGAGGGCTGGAGCCCGCTCGCACGGCACGACGACCCGACGGCGCAGGCCGCCGTCCGGCCGGCCTGAGGGCGCCGCGCGCGCCGCCTCAAGCCATGGCGACGGCGTGCCCCGGCAATTTCGGGCGATCGGGCGTGTCGCCGCGGTCGAAGCGAACGGCCACGCGCACGCCCGGATGCTGGTCGGCGATTTCAAGCCGCGCCCCGAGGTGCAGCGCCCGCGCGCGCATGTTGGCAAGCCCGTGGCCGCCCTGGGCGTTCGCACTGCCCAGTCCGCGGCCGTCGTCCGCGACTTCGATGGCCAGCGTCCGTTCCTCCATTCGCAGCCGGATGGCCACCTCCTGCGCATGGGCGTGCTTGAGGACGTTGGTGAGCGCTTCCTGCACGATGCGAAGCAGCTGGAGCGTCGCATGGGGACTGAGGTCGATCCCCTCGCCGCCCGCGTCCAGCTCCCAGTGACAGGCCAGGCCGGAAGCCTCGAGCAGGCGCTGCCAGCGGAAGCGGAAATTGCCCCACGCCTGGAGAAAGTCGTTGCTCTCGGGGCTCATGGCCTCGAGGGTCAATCGCATGTCGGCGATGCACTCGTGCAGCGCCTGCACCATCTCCTGCTGTTCGACCTGACCGCCCTCGGCCCGGGAGAGCAGGAGGAACAGCTGCGACCCCAGCCCGTCATGGAGATCCCGCATGATCTGCTGCCGCTCCTCGCCGGCCGCGTGCTGGCGCTCGAGCTGCCGCAACCGCTCGTAGTTCTTCGACAGCGTGCTTTCGCGCTCGGCGACGCGCAACTCGAGTGTCCGGTTGAGCTGCGCGAGCGCCTGCAAGGTCCCCACGAAGCGCGCGCTGAGGAGTCCCCCCATCACGACCAGGACGATGTCGGCCGCATAGTGCAGCAGGAAGAGACGATCGGCCACGTGCTCCGGTGCCAGCGCGCGAATGATCGGGGACGACGTGGCGATCAGGTAGTCGTGCAGCCCCGCAAGCACCGCCAGGGTCAGTGCGGCGCTCAGCACCGTCGCGGTCATCGTTCGCTGCTTCAACGCCGCCCAGACGCTGATCACGAGAACCGCAACGCCCATGGGAAGAAGCCCCCCGGCCCACCACTTGGTCACCAGGGACTCGTTGCCGCCGGTGGCGAGGTAGGCGACGGGTCCGAGCAGCCAGTAGGCAAACAGCCACCACTTCAGGCGCGCATAGCCGATGCCGGCCAGGCACAGCGCGAACAGCAGCATGAGGACCACGAAGCCGCCGGTGGCCCCATGGTAGATCGCGCGCCATGCGTGCCACGCGGCGGCCGGCAGCATTTCGATCACGAATGTCAGGGTACGGATGCCCCACAGCACCGAGGCCGCGCCAAAGAGGCCATACAGCGTTTCCTCGGGCCGGCGCCACCAGATGAACAGCGCCAGCAGGCCGACGATCAGGCAGGACAGGACGGTGAACTGCGGCACCGTCCCGACCCAGAACCGGCGGCTTTCGTACACGGGGAGCAGCTCGAGGTAGGGCCCGATCTGCAGCAATGGCATGTGATCGGGCGACACCGCGGTCGCGGGGATGCGGATCAGCAACTGGTTGATCCCCGGCCGCAGCGAGGGAGCGGGGATGGTCACCAGATGGGGCCGCTCCCAACGGATCACCAGGTGGGCGCTCGTTTCCGGGATCGACGCCACTGGCATGCCATTGAGGAACAACCTGCCGCCCCGATAGAGATACGGCAGGTAGACGGCCCACAGCTGGTCGGTCTTCGACGCCGCGGCATCGAACTCCACGCGATACCAGGCGGTGGAATGGCGGGTGGCGTAAGGCAGGTCGACCCGTTGCCACGCCGACGTGGGCGGCGGAGGCGCCAGGTCGGAGCTCAGGACGAGGTCGGCCTGGCGGGGACGCACCGGCTGCGCCTGGGCGACGGCGCACAGCGCCAGCAGCGCCAGCAGCGCCCCCAACCAGCGGCTAGAGCAGGCCCATCTGATTGGCTTCATAAACCGCTTCGCCGCGGGAATGGACGGCCAATTTCTGGTAAATGCGCTTGACGTGCGTGATCACCGTGTTGGGCGAGATGGCCAGGATGGCGCCCACCTCCTTGAAGTTGAGGCCCTTGGCCACCAGGCGCAGGATCTGCGTTTCGCGTTCGGACAGCACGGACGGACGCGTGGCGATGTCGCCGGATGGGGCGCTCGCGCCGCCCACGCCATTCGTGTCCGTGCGGAAGCTCTGCAGGATGCGCCGCGCGATCGCCGGACTGATGGGCGAGCCTCCGGCGTGCACTTGCAGGATCGATCCTGCGATGTCCTTGGGCATCGCGTCCTTCAGGAGATACCCGGTGGCGCCCGCGCGGATGCTCTCGATCACATTGCCGTCATCGCCGAACATCGTGACCACCAGGACGTCGCGCTTCGCGCCGCCCGCCATGGCATGACGGATGACGTCGACGCCATTGCCGTCCGGCAGGCCCAGGTCGACGAGCACGACATCGGGTGACAGCGTGTCCAGCAGCGCGCAGGCCCCGACCACGGTCGTGCCCGCACCACACAGCCGCAACTCCGGTTCAGCCGCGATCGCGTCGCAGAATCGCCGCAGGAACCCCGGCTCGTCCTCGACTACCAGCACACTCACAGTCATTTGCGCACCTCCCGGCACGTGACCGGAAGGTAGTTATACATTCACGTGCAAATGCGTGGCGCCGTTTACGCCACGGCAGAGCCAGGCGGGAACCGGCTCTCCCAGAGGGCAATGGCTGCCGCGCGCATCGACGCCTGTATCGAAGACTTACACCGGTCCCGCAAGGGAATGGCCTGCCGGCGACGGCAACGCTGAGCCTGCGGCGATGCTGACCCGGTGAAACTCAGCTGATGCGGTAACGCCCGATCGCGTCGTCATCCCACGCCATCCCGATGCCCGGCCGGCCGGCGGCGCGATGCAGCCGTCGGCCCGCACGGGAGGCTCCAGGAGCAGCGCATGAGCCCAGTCGACGTGCTCCAGCCAATGGGCAGTCGGCGTCACGGCCGGCAGGCGTGCGCAGCGTCAGCGGGGGCGGGCTCAGGCCGGCCGGCCCGCGCTGTGGATCGAGAGCACGTCGTAGATCGCCCGGTTGCAGGGAGTGGCGATCCCCAGCCGCCGGCCGCGGCGCACCACGTCGCCGCTGAGCCACTCGACCTCCAGGCGGCTGCCGCGGTCCAGGTCGCCATGCATGGACGACGTCATGGCCGCCGGCAGCTGGTCGGCAAAGGCGATCCGCTTCGCCGCATAGCCGGCGGGCAACGGCACGCCCTCGGCACGTGCCACCTGCACCACTTCGTCCATCACGTCCTGGAAGAAGGCGCGCGAGCGTTCGTTGCTGCGGATCGGGCCGATGGGCGTGCGCGCCAGCGTCGTCGTGCCGGACAGGGCGACCAGGAACACGAACTTCTCCCAGATCGCCTGCTCGATGGAGGCGGGCACCTCGACGTCGATGCCTGCGGCCACGCATGCCTCGCGGAAGCGCTCGACGCGCGGTGTCACGGCGCCGCCGTATTCGCCGAACACCAGCTTCTGCAGGGTGCCGGTGTGGCGGATCACGCCGGGCTCGGCGATGGTCGCGGCGATGTAGCAGACGCCGCCGATCACGTGCTTCGCGCCCAGCGCCTCCTTGAGGATGTCGTCCTTCATCACGCCGTTCTGGAACGACACGACCGCGGTGTCCTCGCCGATCAGCGGGCGGATCAGCTGCGCCGCCTCGGCGGTGTCCCACAGCTTGACGCCGAACAGGACCAGGTCGGCCTTGCCGAGGTCGGCCGGATCGTCCGAAGCCGAGACCTGGGGCACCGTGATGTCGCCCAGCGGGCTTTGCACGCGCAACCCCTGCGAACACAGTGCCGCGAGCTGCTGGCCGCGCGCCACGAACCCGACGTCGCAGCCGCTCATGGCGAGGCGGGCGCCGAAATAGCCGCCGACCCCGCCCGTTCCCATGACGACGATGCGCATTGCAGTCTCCTCGTGAACCAGCGGCCATGATAGACGTGCCGCGGGCGACCCACGGCGTCGCTAGCCGGTGGCCTTGTCGCGCGGCGGCAGGGCGAACTCCTGCGCCAGCAGGCCGGGCACCGCACGGACGTCGCGCACCACGCGCACGCCCGGGATCGAGCGCTTCGCGAGCGCCGGGCAATCGCCGCCCGCCCAGATGCGAATGGCGGCGGGCAGCATGCCGCGCAATTCCTCCAGTCCGCGCTGGACGTGGGCGGGATTCTGGCACCCGGTGAAGCTCAGGCCCACCAGGTCGGCGCGGTGAGCCCTCGCGCTGGCGGCGATCTGCTCGATGGGCAGGCGCACCCCCAGTGAGACGGTGGGGCAGCCTTCCAACACGAACATCGCCTGCGCCATCAGCAGGCCCAGCGCATGGGGCTCCTGCGGAAACGTGGTGAGCAGGACTTGCGGGGCGTCCGGCCTCACCGCGCCGCCCAGCGCCGCGATCGCCGCACGGACCACTGCGTACACGCCGTCGGAATACAGGTGTTCCTGGTGGATCTCGAGCTCGCCCGAGGCCCAGGCGTCCCCCACCACGGTGTTCATCACCGCAATCTCCTGGCCGGCGAATTTCGCCAGTCCCGCCTGGTCCAGCCGCGCCTGCAGTTCCTGGCGCAGCCCTTGCGCGTCGTTCTCGCGAAGCAGGCGCAGCAACTTCGATGCGGCGCGCGGCCGCGCTACCGCCTTCGTGGCAGGGCCGGCGGCCAGGCGCTTCACGCCCGCGGCGCCAGCCGCCACCAGCTTGGCGGGACGGTGCCCCTGGTCGAGCAGCTGCTTCATCAACCGCAATTGCTCGACCTGGTCGTCGGGATAGACCCGCTCGCCCCGGTCGTCGCGCAGCGGCGCCGGAAAGCCGTAGCGGCGCTCCCAGATCCGCATCGTGGCGCGCGCGAGGCCGGTGTCGCGCTCGACTTCGGCGATCGATCGAAGCCGGACCGGGGCAGGACGGGGTGGGGTGCGGGTCATGGGTCGATTGTGGCGAATGGGCTGTCGCATCCGGCCGGCCGGATGACGTGTATGGATGCAGGGTCGATTTATTTATTGTAGTATGACAAACAGTTATTCTTATTAATCGCAAAGAAACGCATGAAGATCGCCATCATCGGCAGCGGCATCGCGGGGCTGGCCGCGGCCCACGCGCTTCGCGGCAGCGCCGATATCACGCTGTACGAGGCCGGCAGCCATTTCGGCGGCCATGCCCATACCGTGGACCTGACGCTGGACGGCGTGACGCACGGCGTCGATACCGGCTTCCTGGTGTTCAACCAGCGCACCTATCCGGGGCTGGTACGCCTGTTCGACGAGCTGGGCGTGCCCACCGCGCGGTCGGACATGTCGTTCTCCGTGCAGGTGCCGCAGGCGTTCGGCGTCCAGCCGCTGGAGTGGAGCGGCACCAATCTCGATGCGGTTTTCTGCCAGCGCATCAACCTGCTGCGGCCGCGCTTCTGGCGGATGCTGCGCGAGCTCCTGCGCTTCAACGCGCTGGCCACCGGGCTGGCGCAGGCCGAGTGGATCGGGATGCGCCAGCCCCTGGGCGCTTTCCTGAAGGCGCACGGCTTCTCGCGTGAATTCCGCGACTGGTACCTGCTGCCGATGGTCTCCTGCATCTGGAGCAGCCCGGCGGCGGAAATCCTGCACTATCCCGTCGGGGCGCTGGTGCGCTTTTGCCACAACCACGGACTGCTGCAGATCGCGGACCGTCCGCAGTGGTACACGGTGGCCGGCGGCTCGCGCCGCTATGTCGAGAAGATCGTGGCCGCCCTGCCGGATGTTCGCCTGGACACCCCGGTGCGCCACGTCCTGCGCGAGGAGGAGGGCGTGCTGGTCGCAGCCGGCGAGGGCACGCAGCGGTTCGACCAGGTCGTCATGGCCACGCACCCCGGCCAGGCGCTGGACATGCTGCCCGACGCAACGCCGCAGGAAGAAGCGCTGCTGCGCGCCATCCGCTACCAGCCCAACCGCGCGGTGCTGCACACCGACGCCTCCGTCCTGCCGCGCAACCCGCGCGCCTGGGCCGCCTGGAACTACGAGAGCGGACCCTCGGGCATGGGCGGCAAGGTGTGCCTGCACTACCTCATCAACCGGCTGCAGCCGCTGCCGTGGCGGCAGCCCGTGATCGTTTCCCTCAACCCGCTGCGCGAGATCGACCCGCGCCGTGTCCACGCGCAATTCGAGTACGAGCATCCGGTGTTCGACGGTCCCGCGCTGCGGGCGCAGGCCGAGCTGCCCGCCTTGCAGGGGCGCAACGGCACCTGGTTCTGCGGCGCGTGGACGGGCAACGGGTTTCACGAAGACGGGCTGGTCTCCGGACAGTGGGTGGCGCGCCAGCTGCTCATGCGCCGGCAGATCGAAGACCTCTCGCTGCCGGAGGCGTTCGCATGAACCGGCCGCTGATCGGCTTCGGCACGGTGCGCCACACCCGCCTTCGCCCGGTGCGCCACGCCTTCGCCTATCCGACCTGTTTCCTGCTGCTGCCCCTGCGCCGCATGCACCGGGAGCCGGCGTCCGCCCTGCCGCTCGCCCACAACCGCCGCGGCGCGCTCAGCTTCCATGACGCCGACCATGGCGACGGACGCGCGAACGCCGTGGCGTGGCTGGACGAGCTGCTGGTGCAGCACGGCATTGCGGACGCCCAGGGCGAGGCGTGGCTGCACTGCTATCCGCGCATGCTGGGCTACACCTTCAAGCCGGTGAGCTTCTGGTACTGCCACCGCGTCGACGGCACGCTGCGCGCGATCGTCGTCGAGGTGAACAACACCTTCGGTGAGCGTCACTGCTACGTGCTGGACGACCCCGTGTGGGGCATCGAGCAGAAGGCCCGCAAGGCCTTCCACGTGTCGCCGTTCTGCCGGGTCGAAGGCGGCTACCGCTTCCGGTTCCTGCTTTCGGCCGGGCGCGACCGCACGGTGGTGCGCATCGACCACGACGACGCGCAGGGCGCCCTGCTTCGAACCAGCGTCGGCGGCGAGCTGCAGCCCGTCACCCGCACCACGCTGCGCCGCGCGCTGTGGCGCTACCCGCTGCTGACCGCCGGCATCGTCGCGCGCATCCACTGGCAGGCCCTGCGGCTCTGGCTGGCGCGCGTTCCCTTCGTCTCCTACACGCCAGCTGCCGCGTCCGGCGCGTCCGGCACCCCCCGATGAATTCCACCACCTTCACCCCACCCCACATCCCCGCGACGCAGCCCGCGGCAGCGCGCGCGATCCTGCGGCAACTTGCGAGGCTGCGCCACGGCACGCTGACGGTGCGGCTTCCCGACGGCAGCACGCAGCGCTTCGGCAGCGGCGAACCGCATGCGGCGATCACGCTGCGCAACTGGAACCCGTGCGGCGCCGTGGCCGCCCGCGGCGACATCGGCCTGGCCGAGAGCTACCTGGAAGGCGCCTGGACCACGCCCGCCCTGCCGGAGCTCCTTCACCTGCTGGTGCGCAACCGGCGCGAGCTCGAGGACATGGTGTACGGCAGCTGGTTCGGGCGGCTCGCGTACCGCGTCCGGCACCTGCTGAACCGCAACAGCCGCAGCGGCAGCCGCCGCAACATCCACGCGCATTACGACCTGGGCAACGCCTTCTACAGCCTGTGGCTGGACGAAACGATGAACTACTCGGCCGCGCTGTTCGGCGGCGACCCGGCGCAGCCGCTGGCGCGGGCGCAGCAGGCCAAGGTCAGGCGTGCGCTGGAAGCGGCTCACGTGCAGCCGGGCGACCGCGTGCTGGAAATCGGCTGCGGCTGGGGCGCGCTGGCCGAAGCGGCAGTGTGCGATTTCGGCGCGCGGCTGACGGGCGTCACCCTGTCCACCGAACAACTGGCCTTTTCGCAGCGGCGGCTGGCGCGGGCCGGCGCCACCGGCCGGGCCGAGCTGAGGCTGCAGGATTACCGCGATATCGCGGACGGCCCCTTCGACGCCATCTGCTCCATCGAGATGGTGGAGGCGGTGGGCCGCGCCTACTGGCCCACCTACTTCGGCAAGCTGCAGGCGCTGCTGAAGCCCGGCGGCCGTGCCTGCATCCAGACCATCGTGATCGACGACGCGCTGTGGCCCCGCTACATCCAGGGCACCGACTTCATCCAGCAATACATCTTTCCGGGCGGCTGCCTGCCCTGCCCCGGCGAGTTCCGGCGCCATGCCGAAGCCGCGGGCCTGGAAGTGGTGGAGGCGTTCGGCTTCGGCAAGGACTACGCGCGCACGCTCGACATCTGGCGCCAGCGCTTCCTCGCGCAACAGCCCGCCGTGGCGGCACTCGGTTTCGACGAAAGGTTCGTGCGGCTATGGGACTTCTATCTCGCCTACTGCGAAGCGGCTTTCGCCTGCCAGGACATCGACGTGGTGCAGTACACGCTGCGCCGTCGCTGACCTTGGCGGCGCTGGTGGCGGCGTGCCTGCTGCACGGTGGCGCCGTCGCGTCCCCGGTGCCCGGCCTGCAGCCGGTCGGCCAGGGCCGGTTGAGCTGGCTTGGCTTCCATGCGTATGACGCGGCGCTGTTTGCACCGCCCGGATTTCGTGCATCCCGGTTCGCGCGCCACCCGTTCGCGCTGGAGCTCGCCTACCTTCGCCCCTTCCGGGCCGGCGACATCGCCAGCCGTTCCATCACCGAGATGCGGCGGGCCGGGAGCTTTTCCGAGGGCGAGGCCGAGCGATGGCGCACGGCGCTCGAACGCGTGCTGCCCGACGTCAAGCCGGGTGACCGCATCACCGGCGTGCACGAACCGGGGCAAGGCGCGCGCTTCCTGGTGAACGGGCAGGACGCGGGCGTGATCGAGGACCCGCGCTTCGCCGTCCTGTTCTTCTCGATCTGGCTCGGCACCGCGACGTCGCAGCCCGCGCTTCGCCGCGAGCTGCTGGCCGGGGCCGCGCCTTGAGTGCCGCGACGTTCACGGCGGCGCACGGCTGGCGCTACGGCCTGCTGGGGCTGCCGCTCGCGTTCGCCGCGCTGCCGCTTTATGTGCTGCTGCCCAACCACTACGCACGTGAGTTCGGCGTGCCGCTCGCCGCACTGGGCGCGTTGCTGCTCGCCTTGCGGCTGCTCGACGCCCTCGTCGATCCGTGGCTGGGCCGCATGGTGGATCGGCTGTTCGCGCGCTCGGCCGCGGCCGTCCTGCGCCTGGGCGCCGCCAGTGCAGCGGGCCTGGCCCTGGGGTTCGCGCTGCTGTTCTCCCCGCCCACGCGCGACCCGCAGGCCGTGCTGGCCTGGGCGGCGTTCTCCCTCGCCCTCACCTACCTTGCCTACAGCACGCTCGCCATCGCACACCAGGCCTGGGGCGCGATGCTCGGGGGCGACGCGGCGCAGCGCGGCCGCGTGGTCGCGTGGCGCGAGGCATTCGGCCTCGCCGGCGTGCTCTGCGCCAGCGCGCTGCCGCTGGTGGCCGGCTTTCCCGCGACCGCCGCGGCGCTGGGCCTGGCCCTTCTCCTCGGCTGGACGGCCTGGGGCAGCGGAATGCGCCCGTCGGTCGCCAAACAACTGGACTCCCCAGGCTGGCGCGGTCCGTGGCAACAACCGGCGTTCCGCCGACTCTTTGCCGTGTTCGTCCTCAACGGTATCGCGAGCGCAGTGCCCGCGACGCTCGTACTGTTCTTCGTGCAGGACCGGCTGCAGGCGCCGGTCGCGATGCAGCCGCTCTTCCTGGTCAGCTACTTCCTGGCCGCCGCGCTCGCGATCCCGCTGTGGCTGCGCCTGGTGCCGCGCCTCGGCCTGGAGCACACGTGGATCGCGGGCATGCTGACCGCCATCGCCGCGTTCGCCGGCGCCGCGGCCCTCGGGGCAGGCGATGGTGGCGCGTTCCTGCTGATCTGCATCGCGTCGGGCGCGGCGCTCGGCACCGACCTGGCGCTGCCCGCCGCCCTGCTGGCCGGCACCATCCGCGCGCGCGGCCACGCCGGCGGCGGCGATGGGGCGTACTTCGGCTGGTGGAACCTTGCCTCCAAGCTCAACCTCGCGCTCGCGGCCGGGCTCGCACTGCCGCTGCTCGCGCTGGCCGGCTACGTGCCGGGATCACGCGATCCCGCGGCGCTGCGGGCGCTCGCCGCCGCCTACACCCTGCTGCCCTGCGTCCTCAAAGCCGCCGCGGCGCTTTTGCTGTATTCGCTGGTTCGCCGGCATGGGAGATCCGAATGACGAGACGCACTTTCTGCGCACTGGGCGCATTGGCACTGGCCGGTTGCGCCGGGCCCGGCATCGGGCTGTATGCCGACGAGAAGCCGCTGCTGGACCTGCGCGCCTATTTCAACGGGCGCGTCGACGGATGGGGCGTCTTCGCGGACCGCTCCGGCAAGGTCGTCAAGCGCTTCGTCGTGCGCATGGACTGCCGCTGGCAGGGGGATGACGGCGTGTTCGACGAAGACTTCCTGTATTCGGACGGCACCCGGCAACGCCGCGTCTGGCGCGTGCGGCGCGGCGCGGACGGCGCGTACACGGGGCAGGCCGGCGACGTGGTGGGCACCGCGACCGGCCAGACGCGCGGCAATGCGCTGCGCTGGAACTACACGCTGGCGCTGCCGGTCGACGGCCGCACCTGGCACGTCCAGATGGACGACTGGATGTACCTGATGGACGACACGGTGATGCTGAACAAGACGACCATGTCGAAGTTCGGCGTGAAGCTGGGCGAAGTGACCCTGTCCTTCACGAAGCGGCCATGAGGTTCGGCTTGCCGCTCAATCCGCCCCTGGCCGACTGGCACGGCCGGCGCGTCTGGCTGGTCGGCGCATCCAGCGGCATCGGGCGCGCCACGGCCGCGGCGCTCCATGCGCGCGGCGCGACCGTGTTGGTCTCGGCCCGCAACACCGCCGCCCTGAGCCACTTCATTGCCCATCGCCCGGGCGCCGTGTCGTTCCCGCTCGATGTGTGCGACGGCGCGCAGGTGCGGGCCGCCGCCGATGCGATCCTCGCCGGCGGCCCGCTCGACCTCGTCGTCTATTGCGCAGGCCACTTCCGTGCGCAGGCCGTCGGCGACTTCGATCTGGACGAGATGCTCCGGCACCAGGAAGTGAACTACCTCGGCGCGCTGCATGTGGTGCACGCCGTGATGCCGTCCCTGCTGCGCGAGGGGCGGGGCCATCTCAGCCTGCTGGGCAGCGTGGCCGGCTACCGCGGCCTGCCGCGCAGCCTGGGCTACGGCCCGACCAAGGCCGCCCTCATCCACCTGGCGGAGTCCCTGTACCTCGAACTGCGCCCGCGCGGCATCGGCGTCAGCGTGGTCAACCCCGGCTTCGTGGACACGCCGCTCACCGCGCAGAACCGCTTTCCCATGCCGGCCATGATCAGTCCCGCCGAGGCGGCGCGGCGAATGCTGCGCGGCTGGTCCGCCGGCCGGTTCGAAATCCACTTTCCGCGGCGCTTCACATGGCCGATGAAGCTGCTGTCGCTGCTGCCGTTCAGGGTCTACCAGGCGCTGGTGCGCCGGGGGACGGGGGTATGAGGCACACCGAAGCCGAGCGCATCGTCTCGCTGTTCGAAAGTTTCGCTCCGGCCGACGTGCAGCGCCTGGGCCAGTACTACAGCGACGATGCGTGGTTCAAGGACCCGTTCAACGAAGTGCACGGGCTGGGGCCCATCCAGCGCATCTACGCGCACATGTTCGAAGCGCTCGCCGCGCCGCGCTTCGTCGTCACACAGCACATGGCGCAGGCAAGCGAATGCTGGCTGGTGTGGGAATTCCACTTCCGCTATCGCTCGGCTCTCAAGGGCCGCCCGCAGGTCGTGCACGGCGCTTCCCATCTCCTGCTGGGGCCCGACGGTCGCATCCAGTCCCATCGCGACTACTGGGACGCCGCCGAGGAGGTGTACGAGAAGCTGCCGCTCGTGGGCGCGCTGATGCGGTGGTTGAAGCGGCGGGCCAGGGCCGGTTGACAGGCGGCAGTGTGCTGCTCCAGGAGTTCATGTTCGGCGTGGGTTTGCGGGATCAGGACAGCCATTAGGTGCTGAGCTTCCGACCGAGGTGCGCCTCCACTGTCTCGATCTTGCTGCGAAGGCGCGACTCGGGCCCGGCGCGGTAATCGACTTTGAGGTTCATGCCGATGCGCGCGCAATCGGCCTGCAGGGTCTTGAAGCAGGCGGAGACGACGGCCATGACCTCGTCCCACTCGCCTTCGAGGATCGTTCCCATAGGAGTGAGCTGGTAGGGCACGCCGCTCCTGTCGATCACGTCCAGGATGCGGGCGACGTGGGCGCCGAGGCTTTCGCCTTGCCCATGGGGCGCCATCGCGAATTCAAGCAAAACCATTTCTTTCCCCCATTCAGGATGGGGTGATCTTCGCAGGATTCGCGATGGTGTCGCCGGCAAACGGGTCCAGCCCTTCGTGGGCCCAGTCGTCGCCGAACAATTCCACGGGGTGCTGCGTCCGCTCCGAGCCGTTGCCGCAGGCCAGCGATGTGGACGGGCAATACTTGTCGCAGCCCCAGCAGTTGCGCTCGGGGTGCAGGGGGTGGATCGGGAATTTCTTGGCCATGACGCGTGCCGCAGTCAAATTCTGCGGACACGCTGGCGTCATGGATTTGACCTGGCGCAAGGCGGCAGGTTGGGCCGCGAGGCGCCGACACGGCCTACACCACGTACAAGGTGCCGTTGCGATAGGAGATGTACGTCGGCGCGGCCTGCAATTGCATGGTTTCGACCCGCGTGGCGCCCGGGTCCAGCACCGCGATCTCGTTGGCCGACACGTCGGCGACGAACACCAGGTCGCCGTCGGTGGCGACGTCCCACGGCAGGACCCAGCTGCCGAACTGGCCGATGACGCGGCCTTCCATGTCGAGCTTGAGAACCTTGCGCAAGCCCGGGTCGGCAACCAGCAGCCCGCCATCGACCACCGTGAGGCCACGCGGCGCACTCAGCACGCCCGCGCCGATCACACGTGTCGTTTTCCCGGCCGCATCGAAGCCGACGATGCGCGCGTTGCGCGAATCGGATACCAAAATCTCGTCCGTTCCGGACGCGATGCCGCCCGGGTAGTTGAGGATGCCGTCGCCGATCGTGCCCAACGCGTTGCCCGCCGCATCGAAGACCTGCACCCGATGGTTGCCCGTCTCGACGACATAGGCCAGCTCCTTGAGCACGGCCACGTCGGCGGGGAAGTTCAACCGCCCTCCGGCGCGGCCGATGCCCCCCACCTTTTTGCTGATGCCCTTGGTGTCCCTCACCACGATGGTGTGGGACATGGGCTGCGCGAGAAACTGGCTGCCCGCCTTGCTGACCGCGGTGGGCCCCGCCTGCGCCGCCATGGGTGGCAACGCCACACCGCCGCCGCCGCAGCCCCACAGCGGCAACGCGATGGCGGCCGTGCCGCCCAGCATGAAAGTCCGACGGTCGATTGCACTCATGAACTGCCCATATGATGTCGCTGCCTCAATGAACGCGCTGGAGGGCGCAGCCAAAGCCGCTCCAGCGCAGGAATGCTAACCCGTAACCGGCTGCCTCCATGATCGATCAACTCACCCGCGAAGATTTCGCCCAACTGCCGCCGGCAAGCCTCGGCATCGAATACCAGGGACACCGGCTTGCGCTGGATGTCGTCGAAACGCGCGAGTTGCCGGCCGGCTCGCCGCGCGCCTCTCCTTTCGCGGTCGTGGTGGCCGGCCCCCCATCGCCGGTCCTGCCGCAAGGCACCTATGCGCTACTCCACCCCGCGCACGGGCGACTCGATTTGTTCCTGGTGCCTATCGGCCGGGACACCGTCGGCACGCGCTACGAAATCATCTTCAACTGAGGTTGCGCCTGGCTCGCGTCGCATGAATTCATAGACGCCTCGCGTCTCCACCCGCACGAAGCCGAGGCGACGGTACAGCCGAAGCGCCGGGTTGAAAGGCTCGACATGCAGCGTCGCCGCCAGGCCCTCGCCGTCGGCGTGTCGCAAGAGTCCGCGCATCAATGCGCCGCCCAGGCCGCGATTGCGATCGGGGGCCAGGAGCGAGATGTCCATCACCCGCAACTCCGCCGCCGTCTGGTCCACATAGAGGCGGCCCACGGGGTTGCCGTCCCGCGTCACGATCCACCAGCGTGCGCGCGGATAGTGCTTCAGGTAGTGGGAATGCTGCTTGCCGAACTGGTCCCGCAGGAATTCTTCCTTCTGCTGCGCGGGCCAGCCGACGGGCCGCAATTCTTCCTCGCGTGTTTGCGCGTAGAGAAGGCACAGGAATGACAGGTCCTCGTCCTCGCGATCACGCAGGCCGACGCCCGCGGGCAACGCGGCGCGCCATTCGCGGGGCACATCGACGCCAGAGGCCGCCATCGACTCCGCTCTCAGCTGGAGCTGGGGAAGATGCCCTGCAGCGCGATGCAGAAACTCAGCGTCAGGAAGGGCTGCATGTTCAGGTGCGCCTGGCTGCCTCCCACACTGGAGACCGATCCCGGGTCCATCACAGCGAGCGTGGTCGGGCTGCGGTACAGGTCGATCGTCGACTGCCCCATCACCAGGTTGTTGGCAGGTGTGTCCGTGGTCGCGGCATTGGCAGCGCCATTGAGCACGTGCGTGTGCGTGGGCATCTCGGACATGCTGATGGTGTGCGCCTGCTCGCCACCCCGCTCGCCGAGCGTGTGGCTCGAGCCGACGTGGATCGGCGTGCGGCCCCGCAAATCGGGCAGGGCGAATTCCAGACGCCCGTCGCCGCCGAACGTGGTGCCGAGCAGCGAAAACAGCGCCTGGTTCTGGCTGATGGGAAGCAACTGCCCGTTGCACAACGCCCAGCCCTTGGGCGCGAACACGAAGCTCATGAGTCGGATTTCGGAAAGGAATGGTTCGGCCATGGGATCCTCAGGAGCGCGGTGGGAAGACGCCCTGCAGCGCAATGCAGAAATAGAAAGTGAGATAGGGCTGCATGTTGTTGTGCGGCAGGTCGCCGCCCGCCGGTGGGAGCGCCTGCGGCGCGGCCGCCACCAGCGATGCCCCGGCAGCCGGGACATACATGTTGTTGCCCGTACCGGGCGACAGCGTGGCGGGGTTGAGCGAATCGGCCGGCCGCACGCTGGCGCTCAGCGTGTGCGTGTGTGCGGGGACCTCGCTTTCGAGCAGCGTGACCGTTTCCGAGCCGCCTGTCTCGCCCAGGTCGTGCAAGGAAAGCCCCGGGCCCTGCCCGGGATGCATGGCCGCGCGGCCTTGCAAGTCCGGCAAGGCGAAGTTGTTCTTGCCATCACCGCCATAGGCCATGCCCAGCAGCGAGAACAAGGCGGTGTTCTGTGACAGCGGCATCAGCTGCCCATCGCACCAGGCCCACCCCTTGGGTGCGAAGTTGAACGGGAAGATGCGGATTTCCGCGACGAAGGGATCTGCCATGGTGATGGGTGCTCAGGTCGGGCTCGGGTAGATCCCGAACAGGGAGATGATGTAGTCGACACAGAGGTACGGCTGGAAATTCGTGTGCGGCTGGCTGCCGCCGACGGCGGCGACGGCCTGCGGTGCAAGCGCCTGCGGCGTGAACTCGCTGGCGTAGGCGTCGCCTGGGCTGCGGCCGAACACGCCGTTCAATGGTGAACGCGCAGCCGCCGGGTCGGCGGAGCCGAGCAGCGGATGGGTATGGTTCGGAATCTGGCTGGTGGTGAGCGTCACTTCTTCCGCGCCCCCGGTTTCCGCCAGCATGAAGCCGTTTCCCTGGTGAACGGGGATGCGGCCCCGCAGGTCGGGCAGCGCGAATGTCGACTGGCCGTCCCCCCCGTAGGTCGTGCCGATCAGCACGAACAGCACTTCGTTTTCGGAAATGGGCAGCAATTGCCCTTCGCAGAACATCCACCCCGCAGGCGCGAAATTGCCGGCGAAAAGTCGGATCTCGCCGACGTAGGGTTGGGCCATGAATAAATCCTCCTGGTGCGCGCAGCCGCGATGGGCCGGGCAAGTTTTATGGCGGGATTGTGACCGAACTCCATGACCGCTTCAAGACAAGAGGCACGCCGCATTTCCCGGCACATTCGCATCCGGCACCTATACTCGGCCCGCCAATTTCGTAAACAGGGAAGGACAACAACATGGCAAACCGTCGGCCCGACGTTCATCACGGCATTCGTGCAACCTACGTCGAAAACGATGCGCCGACCGTGATCAGCAGCGAACTCGAACTGTTCGACCCGGACACGGCGACGATGGCCGGTGCCACGGTCGTCATCGCGCAGGGCTACGTGCTGGGTGAGGATCTGCTGGGGTTTGCCAACCAGAACGGCATCAGCGGCAGCTTTGACGCCGCGACGGGAACGCTGACGCTCAGCGGCGCCGCGAGCGTCGCGGACTACCAGGCCGCCCTGCGTTCCGTGACCTACGTGAACCCGTCGGAAGATCCCACCGGCAAGCCGCGGAAATTCAGCTTCACGGTCGATGACGGCCAGAGCGAGAACAACCTGAACCGGTCGGCCAACATCAAGATGAAGCTTGTCCCGGTGAACGACGCCCCGGTGCTGGCCGTCGATCCCGCGCTGGTCTACGTGGACTGGCAAGTGCCGGTTGCGGTCGACGCAACGCTGGCCCTCACGGATGTGGACAGCGACGTGAAGAGTGCCGTCATCCAGATCACCGGCAACTACATGCCGGGGCAGGACGTCCTTTCCTTCACCCCGATGTTCGGCATCGAAGGCAAATTCAATGCCAACACCGGCGCGCTCTCCCTGCGCGGGCGCGCGACCGCAGAGGAGTACGAGGCTGTGCTTCGCACGGTCACGTATGTCAATACCAGCGCAAGCCCGTCGGTGGCCACACGGACGATCAGCATACAGGTCGAGGATACGGACCATTCCGGCGCCGGCGATTTCAGCAACGTCGGCATCGTCAGCGTGGTCTACGCGGCCCCGCCAGTGGTCACCACCAGCGGCGCGCCGCGGGCTTATACCGAAGGCGACCCTGCCCTCACCCTCGATGCGACATTGACGGTATCCGACGTCGACGATCCCCATCTTGCCGGGGCCACCGTAAGCATCACTGCCGGCTTCGATGCCGGCGACACGCTGCTGTTCACCACCACCGCGAACATCAGCGGCTCGTACAACAGCGCCACCGGCGTGCTCACCCTCACCGGCGCCGCCACGGTTGCCGAATACCAGGCCGCGTTGCGCTCGATCCAGTTCCAGGGCGCCACGGACGATCCGTCGACGGGCAAGACCATCACCTGGATCGTCAACGACGGCACGGACGACAGCGCGGCCACGTACACCACCATTGCCGTCACGGCCGTGAACGACGCGCCCGACCTGGCCATCACCGCCACGCTGGCCTACACCGAGAACGACCCGGCTTCGGTCATCGCCCCGGCCGCCACCCTCACCG